>Ga0307515_10014082_pt1 | contig 14873 bp, 13 predicted proteins | sample 17_EM_MG_FD_194513 | JGI IMG/M metagenome (GOLD analysis project Ga0307515, IMG submission 194513) | Populus trichocarpa ectomycorrhiza microbial communities from riparian zone in the Pacific Northwest, United States - 17_EM | ecosystem: Host-associated > Plants > Roots > Unclassified | place... | reverse complement strand
GGAACGTCGGGAGTGCGGAGAGGTTCGATCTAATCATCGTGGGCGAGAGTAAGGAGTGAGCAAGTAGGGCCGTTATCACGGAGATTCCTGTCGGCTGATGAGTGGTAGATTGGTCTCGTTGTCGAGTTCGCGGTGGCGTAGCGGGCTGGTTGTCTAGCTGAGCAGAGTGCCGGTAACGAGCGGTGAGTACGCAGTAGACGAGATAAGTGGTGACGAAAGATGAGTGCATGGAAGCGGAGTGTGTAACTGGTCGAAGGTACAACGGAAAACGGCCGCAGCTGGAGAGTGAAGAGGTAACTACATGGAGGTTAACCATGAGCGGGGAACCAAGAGGTATTGAAGAACCACAAGATGCCATGACGGAGTACGCCGCTCCAGCATCTGTGTGTTGTTGTAAGAGGACACGAGAAGAGACGAATGTATATATGTTGTATCATCAGGTTGTAACAGGAGAGCGAACTGCGAAGACTGGTTATTCTGGCAGTGGAAAGAGGGAAAGGATGGCACGCACCCGATCTAGAGAGCTGGTCTGCTCACAGTGCCTAGGTGAGAGAGTACCTCTTGTCCGAGTAGTCAGTACGTGCCTTTCTTCTGTCCCTGTGGAAAATAATGACAGAGGAGGGCGGAGAGGATAGCAGTAGATGTTGTAGAGGCGAAGAGATATGGGTTTGAAAGTTTACCTGCTTCGTCATTCTCGTCATTCTCGAGAATGTGGTACATCGAAAAACCTCAGGCAGAAACAGCAAGGGTTGAGAAGTGGGTTTGATGCGCGGAAGGGAGGTCGAGTGGACTCCCGTGCAGAAGGTGCCCTCGATATTCTGGAGAGTAAATGGTCCTTGTAGATTCCCGACAATACACGATGTACTAGAGATAAAGAGCGAGTATTTTAGCATGAACGCTGCTGCAATTGTCCAGAGCGAGAGACCCGTCGTGGCAAGGGTGGGAATGCCGTTGAGAAATGGAAAAGCTAGCGTTTTAGACGAACAAGCGCGGCTTACGAAGTATATAATGACCCAAGAAGACGAAGCACCGTCGTTGTCAGTTGAGGATGTGGTGCGGCCGTTACTGGCTCAGCGGCAGAACAGCCAGCGGAAGAATAAAACGCAAATCAAGTGGTCGTTGTGGATGATCAAGCCCGCCATCGCCGCCATCGCAGGCAACGGGTGGTCGGATCGGTCGTTGAAACCTCAAATGCTTTGTCTCCACCTGCAGCGCAGCGGATGAACCTGAACTAGGATCGGGTGCCCCAAAATTGAAATGTAGCCGGAGTGACATTCAGAGTGCCTTTGTAGAAATGAAGTCAATTCACCTTGTGGGCAGAGCTTTGGCAAAGCACAGCGACCTTGAAGCTCTGCTCGTTGTACGTCTCTTATGACAAAACATTGTGGTATGACACTGTTTTGCGTATAGGATCAACCCACAAGCCGTCCTCGAGGGCAAGCGAAACAAATAAATACGAGTGGAATAACCCGCCTTCGAGATGAGGAGTGTACAGATCGAATGCTTGCGCGATTGTTACTGCTTCGATCAGTTTCTCTCGAATGTTCTGGGACCACATTATCCCTGAGATGAATGAGGCGGCCGGGCCGAGACCGACCGGTATTTAGCCGTACATACGTCATTTCGTAGGATCTACACTTTAAACATTATCGCGGATCTCCATGCTCACACCGGCCTGAATCGTCGACGGAGACTGGCCGGAGTATCACGCGCGCGAGCTGGATTCATTGGAAAAGTCCGCCGACCAGACCTCGGACCGTCTCTAGAATATCTGAAGTGCTTGGGGCCCGTGAAGCAACCAAGTGGAAGCAGCGCCGCGAGGTTTAGATTCCTATATTTGTCTGTGCCGCTTGTCTCGGTCTATCCCTCAAGACTACATCACTATCGAAGCGTAATCCTGCCGTAGCAGACCACGCTGCACGTCGTACTTGAATAGACCTCTGTACGTTTTGAGGGCGTTTGACACATACTTATGTTCACGATAACGGCTTTTGTCAGAGCCGTGTCCGGTCGGAGGGCGGACGTCGGGGCCAGGATAGGGCGTATAGTGTACAATGCCGTGGGCTACCAGTGACGACCAGCCGTCGTCGGGAATGGGTGTGAGGATGGGGATGAAGGAATGAGAAGGGGGACCGATCCTCTATTCGATCCTCAAACTGAGGAACTAGCAAACGAGTACATGGGTATTGAATAATAAGAAATCAAACGGTAAACTAGAAACATGTCGGAAGGCAACGAAACTAAAATAGAAGGACCTGATGCTCCGCTGCCCGAGTAGCAGGGCCATCGCGCGTCGGCAAGCCGAGCGCTAGTGCCACAAGGGGAAGCCGACGCGCCGGACCATTTCCGTGAGTCTGGAAATGTCACGGCGTGAACAGCACGTGACACTGAGTTGGGTTTTTGTCTCCACTTGCAGCGAAGATGAAGGTGAAGGCAGACAAAATATACACCTCGAACACAATGCCGAGCCCGAATAGTCCGCGGAGCCCGAAACGCACACATTTAACCTGCGGGCGGGCGCATGCCAGCCAGACTTTGGATCGACGGTCTTGGCATGAGACAACCATAAGAGATCCCCAAACTTATCAAATACGCCTGCGCTGCTTGTCTCACCACCACACTGGTCAGTCCTTAAGCCATTGACTGCTTCGCCCTTGAAACACTGCACACCCCATTCGAGTTATCGTTTTAGTCGCAATTGCCCCAACTTCAGTGCCTCACCATCAATTTCTCCTCTTCAAACCGTGTCCTCGCCACTATCTCACTCGACAAATAACCCATCCACGATCAGCATATGTTCGCCATTTACCATTACCATCCGGTACCGCCTTGTGGGAAAACTATTAATTCCTACATTCCTATGGAACTTATGCGAGAGATCTTTCTATATTGCATTGAATTGAATCAAATGAAATCTGGCCAATTGGCCTCTGTTTGTCGCTACTGGAGGTCAACTATCACCACATTGCCCCGTTTATGGTCCACCCTGAGGATTGGGACCTGGACGGAGAGAGAACGGGTTGCTATTTGGTTGCAGAGAGCATATCCGAAAAAGATTGTCATTGACACCCAACAAGATGGTCGGCACTCATCCAATGCTCTGCCATTTGCTGCACTCCAGGATGCTCTTTCACACACTCTCCAGTGGCATGAGCTTACAATTTCCTCATTTCCTCCCGAGAACTTGGCTAGTCAGCTTGGCGTTCAAGTCGCAAGCCCAATGAATATGTTGAAGGTGCTACATGTAGAAGCTGGATGTATGCATTCTCCCTCATTTGCTCATCTGTTCAATCTTGTTCCAACCGAAGCTCCTCTCTTTGAGATGAGGCTCCATTCCCCATTCGTCAGCACCCACTTTCTCCAACCCCATTGGTTCCCTGTTTTGCAGAACCTCACAGTGCTTATTTTCAGTGGCAAAGATATGGATGAGCCATTTGAGCTTCTTCCTACTTTTACCCAGCTTCAGATATTTGAGGCTGATCGTCTTCGTCTCCCATTTTATGCGCCCGATACCAATCTGCCTCTTCTATATACTCTTCGGGAGCTGCGACTCAGAGCCTGTTCAGTCCAATGGATGGCTGGGAGACAATTCCCGTGCCTTGAGGAGTGTGCAATAGTCTTTCCTCGTCATTGGGAGGTAATTCAGCGGTGTGAGGTGCAACTGCCATCCTGCAAGAAACTGGCGTATCATGGTTATCCAATGACCACAGTTCAATATTTCAATGTCCCTGAAATGAAGGCGATGGATCTCAGATCTCATGATTGCAATGAGCAGAGGGTCTATCAACACCTCCGCCATCTATGCAGAGAAAATGGATGGATTTCCAACCTTACCACTCTACACCTCACATTTCAATGCAGTGAACAAGTCTTAATGAAGCTCGTGAAGTATTTGATACCTCTACAAGAGTTGTCTTTATCCATTACCCATCCCTCACCGTCTTTCCAAAACTTTCTCGAGTCACTGGCCGCGAAACCATCTACAGATGAATGGCCCAAATGGTTCTCAAGGATGGATTGTCATGAAGGGTGGGAGCAATGGTGCTCTTCTCAGACCTGGCATGCCAATGTCCTCCCGCAGCTCAAATTCCTGTGCATACAATGCCCCAAAGGCTTTTCTCAGTCTGAGCGGCTTGATAACTGCTCATTACTTAGGACTGTCGGATGGACAAGGGCATATTTGACCCCCCCGTTAGAGCATTTGAAAGTATGGGAGGAGAGAGGGAAAATGGATGACATTGCGGTTGATTACACTACCACCCGCTATCTAGACAAGCATCTTGGAATATCAAGTAAAGAATTTGACGCAGTGATTGTTAAGGCAATAGTTACACGACGTCTGACCACTGAATTTCCTGATACTCCATTATTCCCACTCCATTCCACCATCCTCTTTAGGCAGCTCCGGCATCTTGAGCTCAACTGCGAATCTAATCATCGAATCTTTATTTTGCCATACCTGGAACAAATCAAGAGGATGGAAATTTCGGAAGGATCCATTCCTGAATATTCCTTGAACCTTAACTTGCCCTTGACTCATACTCTCCAGTGCCTTAGACTACATCGCTCAACATCTTCTTGGATGCTCGGGAGGACCTTCAAGGCTCTGAGAGAGTTCGGGATTTTTCGACCACGCGACGAACCTGAAAACCATTTTAGGCATGAGGGACTGCAGGTGGACCTACCTACCTGCACAACATTGGAGTTATTTCACTGTCCAATCGAATATCACCGCTTCCTCTCCTGTTCCAATGTCCAAACCCTTCACTGGTACCAACGCTCGTTCCAGACCACCTTCGATTTGACAGCGTTCAATTCATTACATGATTTCTTATTCAATCTGTCCTGTTTGCAAGACCTTAATATTTCTGTTCCCCAGGGTTTAGGGATAAATTCCTTGATTGATTTTATCTTTTGTTGGGCATCGGAGCACGGAGTATGGCGAGATATCAGGAGCGTGGAAGTCGAGATCGAGTTCAACTCCTTCTCAGAGGCATCTCATCTCTTCGACCAGATAGTTGGACACCAGCAGCGTCAGCGTTATGAAAAATGGTGGAAATCGTTCACATTCAATAAGGTAGCAAGGAGGGTGATAGTCACAGCATCCGTATGAATTGTCTCGTACCAGTAGTGGATCAGGACCACATTTTAATATGCCGTCCAGCTATAATACTGCATTTTGCTCTCAATCGGATTGTTGGGTACTTTCAAGAGGACTTTCAGCACACCCTATGATAAGTAAGCTGTTTCCAACGATCTGCAGTCAATTCATGAACAGATCGACCCTTCAAATCATCCACGTCAAGAATGACCTCAGCCATGGGCCATAACAAAACTTGGAGCGTGATATCCATCAAGGATAACAAAAGGGAAGCCAACTAGATGAGACATAGAAACGAATGTGAACGCTGGACGGGTGGCAAAACTACAGCATTCAGGACTGATCATCAAGGGGGAAAAGGGAAGTCCATGAGCGATAAGAAGATGAGAAAAAATGACACGTTATCATTGGGACATGCAACGAGTATAAGGTAGCCCAGCCGCTTAATCACAGGTAAGCAGGCTGAGTGACATTCTGAGCGTCTGTCAACGATGAGAAAAACTAGGAAACAAGAGAGTCGTTCACAGGGAATAAAGTATATATACAAGCGAACGGGCGGACGAGGGACTGTCGGTAGGACGGACGAGAATCGGGTCGATAATGGATTCGCGGTGGATGGTACTGACATCCCTCGTATTCACACCATGTATCATAGTGTCTGGCTTCGCTTCATCCCCATTCGTCTGGCAACCGATAAATATCCAGCGAGCGTAGGGTATCTATTTCGAGGTGACTATAGAGTTGTCGTGGCTCACGACAGCGTACGCGAACAAGGCTATGACAATGATCGAGTGACACCTGACGGAGTCATATTCGTAGCGGTATTCGTAATGGTGCTGTGAGTGTGACTTGGGTTGCGATTTATGTTGTAGTTGCTGGCGTTGTGCGCGTGCTTGATGTGCTCGGCAAGTAGCTTGGTTCTGTCGTCCACCGTGGACAAATAATAGTGGACAGCGGGCGGTGTTTGGAGAGAGAGGAAACATGATAGCCAGAGGTTGATACAGCGATACCGACAACGAATGTGTCGACGCACCCGCGGCAGAGGCGGTGATGCAAGGTGGATTCAGAGCGTAAGCGTGGCAAATGGGAAACGAAAGAAGGCGATACGCACATGTCGGTGCATGATCAACTTCGCGATAGATAGCATGGGTTATGCCGATGGAGCTTGTGTCGGCAATGGACCCGTAGGCGATATGGCTATGAGGTCGAGTGTCAGCGAGATGGACGGTCAAGGAGAACATAGATAAGATGGGGAATAGGGACCAAGCGCGATGGATGCGCACCAAATAACCATTTCGGAAACACCGTGCACTGGCGACCGAAACTGGGGAACCCGCAACGTTCGTTGGGAAGGGAGAATACCCATAATAGCTCGAGTGCGAACACATGGATCACTCGTGCTCCTTGCTCAAGCCGACGAACCGTCGTTGGTCGCTGGCGAATTGCGACTGCTGTTAGCCAAGCACCTTGCTGTCGCTTGAATCGTCTTCAGTAAGTAGGTCGGAAAGAACGGTGAGAAGGCATGATATTATGTGAGCCAAGCTGAGAAAATGGGAAACGAAAGAAGGCGATACTCACATGTCGGTGCGTGAGGAGCTTCGCCATAAATAGCATGGATGTTGCCGATGGGGTAATGGACTTGTAGGTGAGGGTGGAGGGGATATGAGGTCGAGTATCAGCGGTCGAGGAGCACATAGATAAGATGAGGGTTAGGGACCAAGCGCGATAGATGCGCACCAAATAACCATCTTGAAAATACTGGGCGCTGGTGGTGACTGGGCTGGGCAGCGACGGTGACCGAAGCTGAGGGACCCATGACGCGTGTGACTGGTCATAGTAGCTCGATTGCGAATGCATGGGCCATTCGCGCTCCTTCTCACTCAGGCCGACGAACCACCGTTGATAGCTGGTGAGCTGCGACTGCTGCTCGCCGAGCACCGTGTTATCGTTCGATTCGTCTTCGACGAGTAGGACGAGGAGCGCAGTGAAGATGGGAGCGAGATCGCCGGCGCAGAAGAAGGATACGGGGTCCCAGAAAGTCGCTGGAACGTCGGGGGAGCGGAGAGGTTCGACCTGGTCATCGTGGGCGAGAGTAAGGGGTGAGCAAGTAGGGCTGTTATCGAGGAGGTTCCTATCGGCTAATAAGTGGTAGAATGGTCTCGTTGTCGAGTGCGCTGTGGCGTAGCGGGCTGGTTGTCTCGCTGAGCGGAGTGCCATTGACGAGCGATGAGTACGCAGTAGACGAGACAAGTGGTGACGAAAGGTGAGTGCATCGAAGCGGGGTGTGCAACTGGTTGGAGGTATTACGGAAGACGGCCGCGGTTGGAGAGTGAAGTGGCGACTACATGGAGGCTAAGCGTGAGCGGAGAACTAGGAGGTATTGAAGAAACCACAAGGAGCCATGACGGAGTACGCCGCTCCAGCATCTATGTGTTGTTTGAGAGATGACACGAGAAGAGACGTATGTGTATGTGTTGTATCATCAGGTTGTAACAGAAGAGCGAACTGCAAAGGCTGGTTAGTCTGGCAGTGGGAAGAGGGAAAGGATAGCATGCACTCGATCTAGCGAACCGATCTGCTCACAGCGCCTAGCTGGGAGAGCACCGCTTGCAGTCGGTACGTGCCTTGCTTCCGTCCCTGTGGAAAATAATGACGGAGGAGGACACAGAGGACAGCAGTAGGTGTTGTAGATGCGAAGAGATATCGGTTTGAAGGTTTCTTCATGCGAGAGAACGGGGTACATCGAAAAAACTCAGGCAGAACTAGTAAGGGTTGCGAAGTGGGTTCAATACGCGGAAGGGAGGTCGAGCTGGACTCCGGTGCAGGCCGTTGCTGAAGGTGCTCTCGATGCTTTGGAGGCTAGATTGGCTTTGTGGATTCCCGATGCACTAGAGATGAAACGCGAGTATTTTAGCATGAACGCTGTAATTGTTTAGAACGAGAGACCTGTCGTGGCAAGGGTGGGCGTGCCGTTGGCGTTAGAAACGCCAGCGCCTTGGCAGCACTAGCGCGACTTGCGAAATAATAAGGGAGGTTGCGCTTGGACTCTGCTGCTGGAGGTGCCCTTGACACTCTGGGGACCAGACTGCCTGTATGGTGTCCGATAATACACGAGGGACTAGAGATGAGGAGGGAGAATTTTAGCATGAGCGCTGGAATTGTCCAGAACGAGCGACCCACAATACGATCCTATCTCTGGGAGTCGTAAGGGTGGGCATGCCGTTGGGCAATGGAAAAGCTAGCGCCCCCGACGAGTGAGCACGGCTTGCCGGGAGGATGAGGTACCGTCGGGGTCATTGCTAGCTCAGCGGCAGAACAGCCAGCGGCAGAACAAAACGCGATTTAGGTGTTCGTGGTTGTAGTAGATGATCAAGACGCCATCTCAGGCAACGAGTAACTGGGTCAAACGGGTCGGTCGTTGAACGCTAGGGTGCTTTGTCTCCACTTGCAGCGAACCTGAAACCAAACACATCGAGTGCCTAGTCTACTTGTTGATGATTTGAGGGCAAAGGAGAACACAACGAAGAGACACGGTCGGGTTCTCGCGACCGCAAATTGAAGTGAAGCCGAAATGACACAAGGGTGCAGATGCACGCCTGCCTGCCTTTGCAGAAAGTCAAGCTAAATGCAGACAGTGATTTATTTGACAAAGTCTCGTGGTATGACACTAGTTTGCGCATACGATCAACCCACAAAGCAAGCGGGATAGACATAAGCGGAATATCCCAGGGCCACTCCGTCATCATTTTTAGCCCAGCTTCGATGGCAAAAGTGGAGATCGAACAGTGTTCTCCAGCCTCACACTGCGGTATTGCTACGGCTTCGATCTTTTTCTCTCGAGTGCTCTGCGGCCCAAGTGTATGAAGAATGAGGCGGGCTGGGAGACCGACTCTCTGCACCACATCAATGGTGGTAGCCGATACACCTTGTGTATCTCATTGCTCATTGCTCGATTGGTCTGAAATGGCGACCGAGACTGGCCGAAGTCGCGCGGGCGCTAGAGAAATGCACTTTCGTTCCATTGGGGAAGTCAGTCAGCCACTCCAGAGACCTTAGGCGCCGTGGCAGCAGCACCGCTATGGAGATATTCCCATATTTACGCGTCAACTACACCTGCGCCGCTTGTCTCACTACCACCACCACGCTAGTCACACTTTGTTGCCTTTTCGCCTAGCTTTGACCAATTCCTCCGATTCAAACCGTGTCCTCGCCATCATCCCACTCGAAAAATAACCTGTCCACGTTCAGGATATGTCCGCCATTAATGGTAACCATCCTCACCCGTCCATTGCTCGACGCGCTGGGCGAATGCCTCTGGTCTTGCTTTATCCAAACACCATTAATATCTACCTTCCTCAGGACCTTCTGCGAAAAATATTCCTATATTGCATGGCATCGAATCATATGAAATATGTTCAATTGGCTTCTGTTTGTCGCTACTGGTGGTTTGCTATGACCAGATTCAAAAACATTAATAACTGCCTTTCTACGGGACTTCTGCGAGAGATCTTCCTATATTGCATTGAACCGAACCAAATACCAATTGTTCGATTGGCTTCTGTTTGTCGCTACTGGAGGTCTGTTGTGACCACAATCAAAACCATTAACACCTCCCTTCCTATGGAACTTATGCAAGAGGTCTTTCTGTATTGCATTGAGTCGAATCAAATGAGATCTGGTCAATTGGCCTCTGTTTGTCGCTCTTGGAGGTCTGTTGTCAGCTCAATGTCTCATCTATGGTCAACCTTGAGGGTTGGGACTTGGACTGAGACGGAACGGGTTGCTACTTGGTTACAGAGGGCAAATCCGAGGAAGGTTATCATTGACCCCCAGAGAGATATTCAAAGCCCATCTGAAGCTCCAATGTTTGCTGCACTCCAGAACTCTCTTACAAGTACCAGTCAGTGGAACGAGCTTACTATTGCTTCATTTCCTCCTGAGGAGGCGGCAAGTCAGCTTGGCTTTCAGGGTGCAAACCCAATGAAGGTGTTGAAAGTGCTAAATATAGAGGCCGAATGTGTTCACTCCCCCTCATTTGCCCATTTGCTCAATCTTGTTCCAAGCGAGGCTCCAATCTGTGAACTGAGACTTTGGCCCCCATTTGCCAGCCCCCACTTCCTCCAACCCCGTTGGTTTCCGGTTGTGCAGGATCTAACAGTGTTTATTGTCAATGGCAGAGGTATTCAGGAGCCATTTGAGCTTCTTCATTCTTTCACCCGGCTTCAGATATTTGAGGCCGATCGTTTGCGTCTCCCATTTTATGGACCCAATACCAATCTGCCCCTTCTCCGTACTCTTCGGACGCTGCAGCTTAGAGCCTGTTCAGTCCAATGGATGGCTGGGAGACAATTCCCATGCCTCGAGGAGTGCGCAATCCTCCTTCCTCATCACTGGGAGCAAATTCAGCTGCATGAGGTACAATTGCCGTCCTGCAAGAAATTCGCCTATAATGGTTATCCAATGACCATAGTTCAATATTTCCATGTTCCCGAAATGAGAGTAATGGACCTCAGATCTCATGATTGCAGTGCGCAGAGGGTCTATCAACACCTACGCCTTCTATGCAGAGTAAATGGAAGGATTTCCAACCTTACTACCCTAGACCTCACACTCCAGTGCAGTGAACAAGTCTTAATTAAGGTACTGAAGTATTTGATACCTCTACAAGAGTTGTCCTTATCCATTACCCATCCCTCGCCGTCCTTCCAAAACTTTCTCGAGTCACTTGCCGCGAAACCATCTACAAATGAATGGCCTGGATGGAACTCATCGAGGGATTATCACGAAGAGTGGGAGAAGTGGTGCTCCTCTCAAACCTGGCATGCCAATGTCCTCCCGTACCTGAAATTCCTAAGCATACAATGCCCCAAAGGTTTTTCTCAGTCTGAGCGCCTTGAAAATGTCCCATTACTCAGAGCCATTGGATGGACTAGGGCATATCTGGTCTCCCCTTTGGAGCGTTTGAAAGTATGGGAGGGGAGAGGGAACATGGATGACATTGCAGTTGATTACGCTTCCACCGGCTATCTGGATAAGCACCTTGGAATATCAAGTAAAGAACATGACACAATGATTGTCCAGGCGCTAGTCACACGACGTCTGGCCGTTGCATATCCCGATTCTCCATTACTCGTACTGTATTCCACTGTCCTCTTTAGGCAGCTCCAGCATCTTGAGATCATCTGCAAATCCAATCAGACAGGCCTGAGTTTGCAATACCCGGAACAAATTGAGAGGCTGAAAATTTCGAGAGGGTCCATTCCTGACTATTCCTTGAACGTTGACTTACCATTGACTCATACTCTCCAGTGGCTTAGCCTATATCGTTCAAAATCTTCTTGGATGCTCGGGAGGACCTTCAAAGCCCTAAGAGAGCTCAGGGTTGATTATCCGCGAGACGAACTCGAGAACCATTCTAGGCATGAAAGGCTGCAGGTGGACCTGCCTGCCTGCACAACATTGAAATTATTCCAATGTCCTATCGAATATCTCCGCTTCCTCTCGTGTTCAAATGTCCAAATCCTTCGTTGGTCCCAAAGCTCATACCAGACCTTTGATTTGGCAGCGTTCAATTCATTACATGATTTCTTATTCGACTTTTTCTGTTTGCAAAACCTTAATATTTCTGTTCCCCAGGGTTTGGGGATAGATTCCTTGTTTGATTTTGTCTTTCGTGGGGCACCGGAGCACAGAGTATGGCGAGATATCAGGAGTATGAGAGTGGAGATCGAGTCTGATTCTTTCTTAGAGGCATCTCACCTCTTCAACCAGACAGTTGAAAACCAGCCGAGTTATGAGAAATGGTGGAAATTGTTCATAGTCAACAAGGTAGCGGGGAGGGTGATAGCCAGAGCATCCATGGGAATGGTCTTGTACAAATGGTAGATCAGGAGCACTCTTTGCTGTTCAGCTGTGATACTACAATTTGCTTTCATTTCGATTGTTCGGCACTTTCCTTTGACTTTAAAGGGATTTTCAGCACACCCTATGATTAGTAATAAGCTTCCGACTATCCGTAGCCAATTCATGAACAAATCGACCCTTCAAACTATCTACTTCAAGTCTGACCTCGACCATGGGCCATAGCAAAACTTGGAGCGTAATATCTATCAAGGAAAACAAATGGGAGGCCAACTAGATGACATAGAAAATGAAGGTGTACGCTGGACGGGTGGCATATTAGAGCACTCGGGACTGATCATCAAAGGGAAGAGGCGTCCATGAGCGACAAGAAGAGGAGCAAAAAATGACATATTGGCGTTAGGACATGCGAAGAGTATATGACGAGCCCGGCCACATAGTCACAGGTAAGTAGACTGACATTCTGAGCGTCCGTCAACGATGAGCACAGCTAGGAAACACAAGAGGGCGCATAGCTCGTTCGCAAGCAATAAAGTATATATCCGAGCGAACGGGCGGACGAGGGATCGACGGTAGGCAGGACGTGAATCGGGTCGGCAATGGATTCGCGGTGGGTGGTACGGACATGCCCCGCATTTACACCGTGTAGCATAGTCGCTTCATCCCCATACCTCTGGTAACCGATACATCTACAGTGAGCGTAAGATGTCTATTTTGATGGAACTGTAGAGTTGTGGTGGCTCACGACGGCGTACGCGAACAAGGCTATGACAACGGTCGAGTGACACCTAATAGGGCCATAGTCGTAGCAGCGCTTGCAATAGTGCTGGTGAGTGTGACTTGGGTTGAAGCTGCTGTTCCGTTGCGAGTCGCTGGAGTTGTGCACGTGATTGAGGTGCTTGTAGCTTGGTCCTGTCGTTTGTCGTAGATAAATAATCTTGGACCGCAGGTGGTGTTTGGAAGAAGAGGAAAAACGATGGCCGGAGGTTGACACAGCAATACCGACTACGGCTACGAATACGTGTTGACGTGGGTACGACGGAGGCGATGATGAAAGTGGATTCAGAATGTCATGGGGCAGAGGACGATGAGAAGGCGTGATGCCATGTAAGCCAAGTTGGCAAATTGGAAACCAAAAAAAGCGATACGCACATTTTAGGGCATGATCAGCTTCGCGATAGATAGCATGGGTGCTGCCGATGACACTTGCGTGGGTGATGGATTCGTACGCGAGGGTAGTAGGGCTATGGAGTTGAGTTCAGCGAGATGTACGGCCGAGGAGCACATATATTAAATGAGGAATAGGGACCAAGTGCGATAAGTACGCACCAAATAACCTTTATAGAAACATAGGTGGCTAGGCCAGGTAGTAATGGTGACTGAAACTGGGGAACCCGCGACGTTCATGGGGACGGGAGAATAGCCATAGTAGCTCGAGTGAACCCATGGACCATTCTCGCTCCTTCTCACTCAGCCGACGAACCGCCGCTGGTGATTGGCGAACTACGACTGCTGTCAGCCAGGCGCCTTGCTGCCGTTTGAATCGTCTTCGGTGAGTAGGACGAAGAGAACGGTGAAGATAGTCGCAAGACAGCCGTCGCAGAGAAAGGGTACGAGGTCGGAGAAAGTTGCAAGAAACGATGGGCGGGAACAGGCTCAACGTGATCGTCATGAGCGAGAGTGAGAGTGACTAAGTAGGGCCGTTGTCGAGGGGGTTCCTGTCGGTTGACGAGTGGGAGAATGGTCATGTTGTCGAGTGCGCAGTGGCGTAGCGGGCTGGTTGTCTCGCTGAGTGAAGCGCTAGCAACGAGAGATGAGTGCGCAGTGGACGAGATTTGTAGTGACGAGAGACGTGTGCGTCGGGGCAGCGCGTGCAACTGGTCGAAGTTTCTACGGAAGACGGCCCTGCAAATTGTTAAGGCAGAGGCCAGAAAACAGAGAGGTAGAGAAGATATCAGCAGATGTTGTAGAGGCGGAGATAGTGGGCAGGGATATCCGGTTTGGCAGGTTATCCACGAATCGTTCCCTTCATGCGAGAGAATGTGGTTCATCGAGGAACCTCGTGCAAAGTAGCAGGTGTTGAGAAGTGGGTTTAATATGTAGATGGGAGGTTGCGCTTGGACTCTGCTGCTGGAGATGCTGTCAACGATGTGGGGAATTGATCGCCTGTGTGGATTCCGATAGTGCACGATGGACTAGAGATGAGGAACGGCTACTTTAGCATGAACGCTGGAATTGTCCAGAACAAGCGACCCACAACATGATCTTATCTCTGGAGGTCGCAAGGGTGAGCATGCCGTTGGGCAATGGGAAAACTAGCGTTTTAGACGAAGAAGCACGGCTTGCGAAGTATATAACGACCCAAGAAGATGAAGCACCGTCGCTGTCAGTCGAGGGTGTGCCGGGGTCATTACTGGCTCCACGGCAGAAGAAAACGCGATTTAGATGGTCGTGGTTGTAGCAGGTGATCAAGGTGCCATCGCTAACTGGGTCGAACGGGTCGAAAACCTCGGATGCTTTGTCTCCACTGGAATGTCCACCTGCGTTTGCAGAAGTGATGGTGGATGCAGACAACAAATTGTTTGATAAAATAGCGTGGTATAGCAACCTCATGCGCATGGGACCAACCACCCCGGCCTCGTCATTTCCAGCCCGTGTTCATCCCGAGGTGATAAATATGGACCAAGCAATTGTTTATTGCTTCGATCATTTCCTTTGGAATGTTCTGGGCCCTTCTGCTACCGATGATCGATGGCCGCCCAGTAGAAAGAATGAGGCTGGGGAGACTGACCTCCACTCACGTCATCGTCGATGGTGGTAGCTGTGCACACTTCATTTGTAGGATATACACCTAGAATACTATCACGTATGACTGGCGTGAGTAGGCCGCCGAGACGCCTATCAGGCCGAA
>Ga0307515_10014081_pt1 | contig 14873 bp, 14 predicted proteins | sample 17_EM_MG_FD_194513 | JGI IMG/M metagenome (GOLD analysis project Ga0307515, IMG submission 194513) | Populus trichocarpa ectomycorrhiza microbial communities from riparian zone in the Pacific Northwest, United States - 17_EM | ecosystem: Host-associated > Plants > Roots > Unclassified | place... | reverse complement strand
CAATTCTATCGGCACATAAGCTAAAAATGGTTTTATTAGATGAGATTCTATCTGTTGTCTGCCGCCAATTAAAGTGTGTTGTGTAATATAAACAGGTATTTGGTATTTTTTAGCTAATACAGGCAATCCACGAATATGATCCCCGTGCTCATGAGAAATAAAGATTGCTTTAACCTTACTCATAGAAAGAGATAATCTTTGCATCCTTAATTCAGTTTCCTTACAGCTTAAACCTGCATCAACCAATATCGCTTCATCGGCATTGCCAATGTAGAAACAATTGCCGTTACTACCAGTATTTAAGGAGCTAATGAATAATGCCATGGAATGTACAAAGAAAATGAATTTATCAGTTCAATTTCTGCATATTTATAAACATTGTGTTGATTGAAACAACTTTGAAGAATTACTGTTTTTAAATGATTAAATGAACAATTATGGAAGAGAAACATAATAACGCGACAAAACAACGCCCAGAAGGTGCAAGACCATTAGATGCTGGGATAATCCCGATAAACCTTCCAAAATATATAGGGCAACTAAAAGGGGAGGAGGCTTACCAAAAAAATGGTAAAAACGCCATCACTGTTTTTAAGTCTGAAAAGGTTACCATTACTTTAATTGCGCTGAAAATTGATGCTGAATTTCACCCTGGGAAGGAAGAAAATGAAGCAACTATGAGTTTACAGGTAATAAATGGACAGGTTTTATTTGAAAGTTTTGATAATAAAGTAGCACTTAAAGATGGCGAATTAGTTACGCTCCATCAGCAATTATCGTTTAAAACTACTGCTGTTTCTGATGCCATTTGCCTACTTACTATGGTTAAATAGCAATTAAAGGCACTTTGTTTAAAAAATATTCTAAAATTAATCGGTTGGCTAACAAATTGCTTTTCAGGAGTTTTTGAGCAAAAAGTGGCTTAACAATATCATAAAGCAATATAAATTATTTGGGAGATACTTGTTTATTAGGTTTAAATGATATATTTGAAATCAAATTAAAACTAAAAAAATGGAAAAATTTTCAAAAGTGAAAGAAGTAATCGCTGCAATTGAAGCAGATGCAGAAAAATTTTATAACGGTGGTAACGCTGCAGCAGGTACAAGAGTACGTAAAGCTATGCAAGACCTTAAAGGTTTAGCTCAAGAAATTCGTACTGAAGTAACTGAGAAAAAAAACTCAGGTAAATAAGCTTTTGAGCTCAATATTACTGAAAAAGACTTTGCTATGGCAAGGTCTTTTTTTTGTTTAAATATCTCTCTGCTAGGTGTTTGAACTATATTAAATATCAGTATATTAGCTATTGAATGAGAATTAAGGACTTGTAACAAAATATAAGATGATATCAGTTAAAGTTAGCTATACTGTAAAACCAGAATTTGTGGCACAAAATAAGCAGAACATCAATGCCTTTTTAACCGATTTTAAGCAGTTAAAACAGCTGAGATTTCTCTACAATGTTTATCTTCAAGATGATGAGTTAACTTTTTTGCATATCTCGATGTATGAAAACGAAGAAGTACAGCAAACGATATTATCTACTCCCTCATTTTTAACCTTCCAGCAACAACGAGATGACAGCGGATTGAGTGTAAGCCCTACGATAGAAAGATTGAGCCTTTTTGGTTCTTCTCTAAGTGTTGTGAGTTAGGTTAACTCATTCTTTTAAGGGTTTATAATAAGGTGTTTCATCTCTTTTTAATTGACTTGTTAAACGCAACTTTTGTTTGGTGTCAATATTTATTTTCCAAACATCGTAATTTGCTGAGTTACCAGAAGTATATGCAAGCCATTTGCCATCTGGTGACCAAGATGGAGAATAATCTTCTATCTTATCATTGGTAATATTGATAACCCCCGTACCATCAATATTCATGGTAAAAATATCAGTATTACCAGTTTCTGATTTTCCATAAAAAGCAATCCTTTTCCCGTCAGGAGAAATATCAGCACCAGAATCATAACCTTCTTGTTGGTTAATCTTTTTCTGCCACTTCCGTTAGCATTAATCATGAAAAGCTCTCCACTAGCTTTTTTATTATTTGCATCATCTTCAACAAAAAAAGTAAACACGATTTGTTTACCATCAATTGTCCATGTAGGACTTTCGCAGTAACCTTTATCAAATGTCAACCTCTTCGTATTACTTCCATCAGCATTCATTAAATATAGGTCTGAAGTTTTATTGTCGCGATTTGAAGTAAAAACGATGGTCTTACCATTTGGTGAATAAGAAGCACTTCTTTCGTTAGATACAGCATTAGTAAGGTTGATTAAGTTGGTCCCATCGCTTTTCATGCGCCATATTTCTTCATTTCCAGTCCTATTGCTATAGAATATAATATACTTCCCATCAGGAGACCAATTTTGTCCATAATCTGTAGCGGAATTATTAGTTAAGTTTTTAACCCCTGTACTGTCATCATTCATCACATAAACTTCATAATTTTTATCCCTGTTACTGGTAAACATAATTTGGTTTAGAGTGGTATCAAAGCGATTAGTAGTAGTGTTTTTAGATATGCTGCATGAGATTAGATAAAAAACACCAATAAAGTAGATAATAGCTGGTCTTTTCATTGTATTTGGTTTAAGCGTTAAATAGATATGGTATCCTTATCGTTTTACTTATTGAAATTTAGGTAAAATTTTCGACTGTTCTGTCTTTCTACCTAATTCAGTGCATCAGCTTCTTGGTTGTAATAAATCCGTAATTAACAACTAATTGTAATGGTATGAAAAAAACAAAAAATCATTGTTTTTATTAACAGATCAACAACAATCTTTTCTCTCCAGGTTTTTCCATAGGTGCACGATGAACACATGGAAGCGATTGCATTTGAGGATGGTCGACTGCCAGCTTCCATATATGCCCAAGGCCTAAATTTATCGGAGAGGCATTAGGTTTGGCCTGATAATGCAAATCAAAGAAATGCTCACTTAAAAATGATTCAAAACCTTCATCTGCTCCTCCATATAGTTTTTTAAGCTCTTCACGTATTTCTGGAATAAGTATTTTTTGCTTTGCTTGTGCATTGGGCAATATTTCGCTTGCTGCTCCATGATAAGTACATAAAAAAGTGTCGGTTGGTATGGGCGAACGATCTACATGAAAAGAATAAACATCAGTTGGAAAATAGGAGTAAGCATCATCTCTTTCATAGTATTCGATAACATTAAGTACTGGTGATGCACCATGGTTTTTCAGCAGATTCAGGTCTTGTAAAATAATTTCACGAGCTAGATGTCCCTGTTCACTCAACTGAAGCTCCATAAGTTCTTCTTCCTCAATTGTAGCCATATTTCCATTAATTGATACTTGATGGACAATTTCAGCAAAATCGCCTGTCAATTTACGCTGCCAGCAAATTGCATTCATTTCTCCATGAAAAGTTGTGGAAACAAGGTCTTTAAAATTCGTAACCAATTGTATTTGATTTTCAAAATTAGATAGAGCTGTCATGGTTGCCAATATAGAAATAAAATGATTTGGTATTATGTTTTTTAATTAGTGATTGCCGTTGGAAATTTTCACCTGCTAAAACCAAACTCTCCTGCTCAAGAGAAAGTTCGAACCCAGGCCAACACTTCTATTCGAATCCTAAAGGGAATAAAACAAAAAACCTCCTAACTTTCGTTAAGAGGTTTCTGTGAACTTGACTGACATTTTCTCGAATCACTTTGTGTCAGATTTAAAACGTATAATTAATTTGGTAGATGAATTAGATGACAAAGAATGAAAGTTCTCTAGTAGAGTTTTTTGTGAATTCACCACTATGGTACGATAAAAAGACCAAAAGAGCGGATAGGGTGAGACAAGCTAATTTATTTGACCCCATTCCACCACTTTTATTGCTTTTGTGATTTGAATGTATATTAAGGAGTTACAAGTAATTTAAACATTAGGCTAAGTTTAAAATTTTCCTTTCATGACCCTGAGTAAAACCTCATCTCTTTTTTGTCTGGATATTGGAGCCTTACTTCCATCTTCCATGGCAATATATCCACCATCGGTTTTTACATAAGCGGCGATTTTTCGGAAGTTGATTAGGTGAGACTGGTGCGTCCTAATGAAATTTTGATTTTCGAGCAATTCCTGATATTCCTTTAATGTTTTACAGACCAGGTATTGTTTTTTATTGTCTAAATAAATATGCGTGTAATTACCTTCGGCCTCGAGCCTGATGATTTTATTGATGGCTAAAAACTCTATTTTATCAGATAAAGGGATGGCGATCTTCTGCTCATCGTCTCCTCTGTCTATATTAGCAACCAGCTCTTTTAATCTTTCGTTTTCTTTTTTAGGATTAATTTGCATTGTTGCTTTTTCAACTGCATTGCTCAATTCCAAAATATTAATCGGCTTAAGCAGGTAATCTATGGCGCATACCTTAACTGCCTGTATGCCATACTTGTCAAAGGCGGTAACAAAAATAACTTCAAAATTTTGCTGTCCATTTAATAATTTTAACAAGTCGAACCCAGAAACTTCTCCCATTTCTATGTCCAGGAACAGTAAATCGGGATTTAATTCCCTAATTAATTGAAGTGCTTCAACAGCAGAGCCTGCTTCGGCAATGATGGCTACATTTGGGCAATATTTTAACAATAATTGACGCAAGTTATCCCTGCTTTTCAATTCATCGTCAATTAATATCGCTTTTAAAATTTCCATTAATCTATTGGAATGGTTAACACGGCAGTAACGCCGCTCTCATTTTCCCCTAAATTACTACTTAAATCTAAGTTTCCCACATTCCCATCGGTACTGAGCAAGATTAGTCGTTCTTTTAACAGCTTCAATCCAAAGCTTTTATTGCTATTGGCTATATTTTCTTTTAAGCCGATACCATTGTCTTTGATCACGATTTTAAGGTATTTCTGGTCACAGCTAATATGTATATCAAGGCGTCCTGCATCTCCCTTTTGAGCCAAACCATGTAGAATTGAGTTTTCTACAAGCGGCTGAATGATCATACCGGGAATTTCTATTAATTCGGTATTTACCTCTGGAGAAACTATAATTTCAAATTTAAAGTTAAAGCGCAATTGTTCCAGCTCACAATAGAGTGTTATTGCATCTAGCTCATCTGACAACGTTACGAAAGTTTTTTCCGAATTATTCAATACCCTGCGCATCAGCAATGCGAACTTCTCCAGATAAACATTAGCTTCTTTATACTGGTTGTTATTAATCAGCGACTGGATGGAATTTAAGGCATTGAACATAAAATGAGGATTCATTTGTGATCTTATTGCTTTGATTTCCAAATCCTTGATTTTGTTTTTTAATAGGGTTTTCTTCTTTAAGTCGGCAATCCTTGCTCTATAAATAAAAAAAATGACGATTGAGGTAAGTAGGATAGAGCAAATGCTCCATCCTATAGTAGTAATTAATGAGGTCTTTTGCTCCTTGGTCATGGCACTCGAATCTATTGCCTTTTTGATCAATTCTTGCATCACTTTAGTGTCCCCAGTTGTTGTATCTAATGGGTAAGTGGATATGACCCTAAAATCTGAATCAAAGGTAAATGCTTTGGTCTGCTGATAATAAAGATCTAAATTATTCTGTTTGTCTCTATCATAACTTAACTCGACATAAGTAACATTGGGCAGTTCCTTTAATTTTTGATCAATGGTATCTAATACTGGCACAGTTAATTGCGCAATAACAAAATGAACCTGACTACCATTTTGCTTTTTAATAAGATCGATATAGCCTTTTAAAACTTTGGAACGATTATTATTTACAATTAATACTAAAGGCTTTCCTCTAAATTGGGTAAGATCAAGAGTGCTTCCGTCTTTTAACAAGAGTTGCTTAACAGGACTTGGATTTCCTGCCGACCACAACTGCATTGCCCTTGTCCAAAGCTCTGTGATGCGATTTGTAAGTGAAGTATTACCGCAATTATGGATGAAATCTTCATAATAATTTTTCAACCTTCTTGTACTTTCCGGGTCACCTTTCTGAAGCTCTTTTTCGAACGCTTCAGAAATGGAAAAGTATAAAGGATATCCTTCAAAAGATGCCATAGCCGTTGCGTAACTCGCAAAGAAGCCGTACTGGTCGGCATTTACCATACCTAGTTTTGTTTGCTGATAGGAAAGTAACCATATTAGATAATAGCCATAATACATACCACCTTCTGAACCACTCATTGAAACAGGTAGTGTATCAATACTTAGAAAGAACCCTTTTGGGAACTCATCTAAAAGCCTATTCGGTTTTTGTTTTTTACGGTATTCAGAAACATACATCAGTTTTGTTCCGGCCTGCACATACTTAAAATCTTTTCTGCAATAGTCTAAAATTTCTGAAGAAACACGGTTAGCATATTTTTTTAAAATGCCATCAAAATCTTTTTGTCACTTTTTTTTAAAAGCTATAAATTCTTTTAGTGATTTAGAACGGTAATTACTTTTATTAACCCATTGATTGTCAACAACAGCTACCAGATCTTTACTTAATGCCGCTTTCGCCGCTGCATTCCCTCCAAAAGAAACGGTGTTGTAAAAATTCAGTGCATCTGCTTTAACGGTCAGTGTATCTAATGGTTCCAACAGCAGACTAAAAGTTTTAAATCCATCAAATTCATCATCCCCATCAAATTTACCAAAAACCCATCTACGCCTTGTATTTGGGCCTGCCAATATATTTGCACTAAAAGATCCATCTTTATTAAACCTAAAAATTTCTTCACCCCAATCAGTAATTGAGTAAATACTATCTGCCTTAGTTAAATTAGTAATGTTTCCTTTTATGACTGCGTTTCTTAGTAATTTAAAAGAGGCCGATTTTAAAACTGCATTAGCGATATTTTTCTCACCAGCAGAGTTTGATAAGTCTACTGTTTTAACTTGGGGCTTGCCAGCAATTAGAGCATTTATTATTGTTTCAGAAATTTGCTTTAAATGATCCGTTGGAAAAAACCTATCGGCTGTAAATTCTGTTTTTAGTGCCGCAGATTGTGCTTTAACATCAATTACTGAGAAGCTGACTTTTGTAGCAGTTGATAATAGCTTCAATTTTGATATTTTCCCCTGACCATCTACTGTTATTTCATAAATCTGTTTAGTTAGATTTTTTTTCCTGTTTTCTACATATGGAGGATAGTATGAATCATAACCTGCATTAGCATATTTCAATCTCATTCGTTCAATAGAAACTTTAAAAGCTAAATCTCCATTTTGTGTTTTATTAGAGACATCATACCTCACATTAAAGCGATAATCGGAGGTATGAGTTAAATTACTGATTCGAATATCTGTTTCAAACCAATCTCCTGATTTGAGCGTTAGTGTGGGACTCTGTTTTTGAGCGAAGAGTTGTGAAAGCCCGAGCAACAACGTTATTCCAAGGCTTAAAAGTTTTTTCTGTTTCATGTTTCTAAGATTTAAACAAAAGAACTTAAAGCTATCCATTTCGTTTGACCTCATTGAGCAGATGACGTATATCACTTATTATTCTGCAATAATACCATTTCATCTTGTTGATTACTACGTTTATGGTTAAGATAGTCTTGCCGATAATGGATTTGCACTTTGTTGAATGAATGGATTTTCACTTTTTTTGAGATATAACTCGATAAGAAAGGGTGATGTGAGAACCTAATCCAGTATGGTATTTCTCCATAGGGTCGTGAACAGTAAGTTATTTGAAAAAAGAGCTAAGTTTTTCTATTTATCCCATAGGGGTGACCTTACCGACATCGAACCCAAAATCATCGTTTAATTAGTTTTTAAGCAATATTGCAAATTACCTTAAAAACAGAAAACCATCTTTAAATTAAATAAAGATGGTTTTTGAATTTCTGTGATCCCGCTGGGATAATGACTTATTAATCCAATCGGTAATAAATGAGCAAGTTGTGAAATTTATATCATCATCATTTCAATGTGGGCACCAAATAGGGCACCAGTTATTTTGATATGATTTGACTAGGTTTGAAAGAACAATTTGTTATACTACAAATATAAACCTTTCAATTGATAAATTGAAAAGGATTTATCTAGTAATCTATTATTTTAATCAGTTTGCCCTTGCCTTTAAGTCTAATGCTTTGTGTTAACAAAATCTAATATAAATTCACGAAAACTAAGTATCTTAGCATTATACTTAATTTTATGAGCGGGCTAGAATCAACGCAACTTAATGTTACCATTACACAAGTGTCCATTGTCAATAAAAAACTTAGTAAATCAATTTTTAACCAGGTCGAATATGGCGACTGTTTTGATCAAGAGATGAATTTTATCGGCGACCCAGTGTATGGCTATGTAAAGGATAAAGACAATAGATACCTGCTTTGGACAATTGGCGGCAAGCTTAGGCGTACAAGGTTGACCAAATATTATGATTTGAAGACCAGTGTTGAAAATGCCTCATTGGAAAATACGGAATGGTTTCTAAGAAAGGCCAAACTGGAATACGAGATGTATGATGATTACCGTGACCGTCTTTCGGACGGCCTTGAAGATCACAAACGGTACTTGGAACTGGTAACCAAAACGAAGGAATTTCTAAAAGGACTGATCGATAAACAAATCTATCTTTAAACAAAAAGCAATGAGCGATCTTGAAAGTACAATAAGGCGTATGCACGAACGGTTGGATTCTCCAGGAATGAGGGCTGCAAGGGAAGTACAGGAAAAGTTGGATGTTTTTCAATCACCTGCTATAAACGCAGTCATTAAAACCAATAATAGGATACAGGATTTGACCAATTCGCCAGCTTTAAAGGCTATCATGGAAACACAGGATAGATTTCGCCTAGCTATTAATCCTCAGTTTCAAACTATGCTGGAGCAAAATGAACGCATCAAGGATATGCTTAATCCGGGTGATATTAGTAAGATCGCAAAAGATTTATCGGCAGTATCCAAATGGGCATCCACAATCGATACCCCAATCTCGGTCTTTAAGGACGTAAGTAATTTTAGTAAGATCATCGAACAGGTCAACTCTTCAACCTGGGAAATGTTCAATTATAGGGAGTTTATCGACAGAATAAATAGTGACGCCATTGGTAAGCCATTCATTGAACCCATATTCAACGCTGATTTTTGGAGAAGCTACCACTATACACTCATCGATGAAGATGAGGTCGAGCCTGAAACCGAAATTGTTCTTTTTGACGAGGGGAGTAGAGCTAAAAGGCTCATTTCAGAAATTTACCATAACAACCAAAAATTATTTACATTGAAGCCAGCGGACTTTGAGGATATGATCGCTGAACTATTAAAATCTCAACAGTTTGAAGTTGAAATGACCAAAAGAACAAGGGACGGTGGGATTGACTTGATTGCCATTAAGAATGCTGGCGAGTTTCCCGTACGTTTTCTTGTCGAATGTAAAAGATTCTCCAAAAAACGCAAGGTTAGCGTGGATATCGTTAGGGGTTTTAGGGATGTAGTGAATACCCACGGAGCTAATATGGGTATCATTGTTACATCCTCCTATTTTTCTCCCGATGCCCAAAAAGATAGACAGAAATACAGTCCCTATCTTCTCGATTTCAGAGATCACGATGATGTGATCAGATGGGTGAATCAATACATCAATTAAAATTGGCGTGTAACTGAAAATTGGGATTATTATTTTAAATTAAACGGCGATAATCAATTGCCGATAAAACTTAAAGACTATGAGTAGAATTAATATACAGGGAACAATCGAAAACATTCGGAGCAAATCGAACGTCTATACTCCCGTAATCGAGTCCATAGTTAATTCCATCCATGCAATCAGAAAGAAGAAGATTGATAATGGCAAGATTGAAATAACCTTGTACCGAGACAACGTAATCCAATTTGAGAATGCGAAGGCAGATGTGAGATCGATCCATATCAGAGACAATGGAATTGGGTTTAATCAAGACAATCGTGATTCTTTTGACACATTTTACAGCGAGTTTAAGAAAGAAGAGTTTGGCGGTAAGGGCTTTGGTCGCTTCATGTTCGTGAAATATTTTGGCGATGTAACTGTCGAAAGTGTTCACCGCAATGAAGAAGATGATCTTAAGTACCGTTATTTTAGATTTGGTAGGGAATTCGATATCATTGTTGATGAACGTAATGAAGATACAGGCGCTATTGACACCTACTCTGTTATCAAGTTGGAAAACCTGAAAAAAAACCAGTATTTCGATAAGCAGATTGATACCATATCCCGAAGATTGTTGGAAAAACTATTGATTTTCTTTGTCAATGAGACTAGTAAATGCCCAACGATCATTGTTCAAGAGGCAGATAGTTCTGGGCAGATTGTGCTCAATGACTACCTTGTCGGGGCCAAAGAGATACAACTGTTTCGTGAAAACACCTTCGAAATTCAGCCACCTCATATCGATGAAGTTTTTTTATTTAAAGTCAAGGTTTTCAAGGTTTATTATCCAGGAAGCCAGAAAAGCAGAATCAGTTTAACTGGGCATGATCGAGAAGTTACCGAAACCAACCTTCACAAATATATATCCGAGTTTGAAGATGATTTTTTTGAAGAGGAAAAAGATACCCAATCAAAAAAGAACTACATAATTAAAACCTACGTATTGGGGGATTATCTGGATGGAAGTGTAGCGTTGGAAAGGGAGGGTTTCTATTTTGAAAAAGATATGCCAAGTATCTACTATCCGATTTCTCAAGCGGATATTGAACAGAAAGCTGCTGAGGTAACCAAAGGTAGCTTTAATGAAGATGTACAGACTAGATTCAAGAAAAAGCAGGAATATGTTAAGAAGTACGTGGACGAAAATGCTCCTTGGCACAAACCATATTTTAATGATCTTGACATAAGTACACTTCCCTATAATCCCAAAGATGAGAATATCGAGATTGAATTGCAGACCTTAAAATTTAAAAAAGAGCAATCGACTAGGGCAATTTTGAAAGAAGCCATTAAGAACACGGATAGTAATTTTAGTCAGGAGAATATGGCCGATGCCATATCCAAGATTTCCGAAATTGGTAAAAGTGACTTGGCTCATTATGTTTTTAATCGAAAACTGGTGCTGGAAGCTTTAACAAATCTGTTGAAACGTAGAGATGATGGAAAAGCTGAATTAGAAAAGGATATACACAACCTGATCTATCCAATGGGTGGAACTTCAAACGGAACAGCATACGAAGATCATAACCTCTGGCTATTAGACGAGCGTCTTGTATTTTCCGAGTTTATTGCATCAGACAAGAAGATTTCGACCAAAAAAGATGCGCTTGGCGAACCCGACTTAATGGTTTTTGATCAGAAGCGATCTTTCCGGAACGGTGACAACGAATTTAGTAACCCCTTGACTATATTTGAGTTTAAACGCCCTAAACGCACCAGTTATACTGATGCTGAAGATCCAGTAGTTCAGATAGGAAGTTATTTGCAGACCATTCGTTCTGGAAAATATGAAATGCCAGAAGGTCTTGAACCAATAAAGGTCAACGAAAATACGCCAGTTTATGGTTACGTAGTTGCTGATATTACAGATAGAATCGTTGAATTTGCAATGCGCCATCAGCTTACCCAAAGCCCTGATAGAGAAGGTTACTTTGGTTTTCATAATGGCTACAGAATGTATATCGAAATTCTTAGCTTCAAAAAATTATTAAAAGATGCCACATTACGTAATAAAGTTTTTTTTAAAAAGCTATTGCTTGAATAGGTCTAATAGGCGCAAAAAAAACTTTACCCCTTATTTATTTAAGGTCTGATGTGCATTTCTAATACGTAAAATGAAATTAAAGTTCTAATTATAGCTTCTTTGAAATCACATATGCTAAAGAGTATGATGCCCAACAGATCCATTAAGTATATGCTAGTTAACACTTAATAATAGCTGAATCTTACCTTGTCATTATAATTTTAAAATAAAAATCTAGTATATTGAGTTCATAATAAGTTGATCATTTATTATCTGCTATATTAGTTTACATATTTATAATTTGATCTATATAATAAATCTGTAGATTAGTGACCAAATTATCAATATAGCGGTCGATAATTTGTAGGCTTTAAACATAGTTGAAAGTGTCAAGCCAATGACTATTATAATAAGGAATATGGACATTCCCCAATTAATTATTCTAATCCATTTCAATCTTTTAAACTGATGCTTTAATTCTTCATCAATAGCATGAAAACTTATTTTAATAATTGATTGTAATGTCTTGTATTCCTTTTCTGCCTGATCTACATTTTTCAAATTAAACGTGAGCTTATAATTATTGATGTTGTCTTTAAATATCTTGACTGAGCTTTCTTGATTCCTAAGGAAGATTTCAATCAAACTGGAAAATACAAAGGAGGAAGTAATAATTAGAAAATTTTTCAACGATAGTCCATTTTCCAGGTCCAATTGAGTCGACCCAATGATAAAAGCAGCGGGTATTGCTATAAGCTTGGTTTGTGAGTCATTAATGATAGCACGAATATTTTTCGAATAATCTAAAATAGCGCTTTCTAATTCCAGTTTCAATTTGCTATAGGAGAAATCGCTAAGGAAAAATGCATACGCAGCCTCACATTTCTGATAAAATTTATCAAAATTTACAAATAAATAGGAGAATCTTTTATTTTCTTCGTTTTCTTCTGACAAAAAATCTATCAGTTCTTTAGTGAATATTTTTTTACGTTCTGTATGTGCGTTGACTTCTTCAACAAAGTTTTGGATATTGTCTAATTTAGGATTGCTGGTTTGAATAACCTCGTTATCATAAATCAGTGGCACAGCAACTGCTAATTTATCTTGTATTAAATAAACTATTTTCACTGGCTCTTCAGAAGCGAACCGAGCTAGCGAAGAAATACATGTGGCAAGTTTAATAATTGTAAAGTATGAATTTATCACTTCATTTTCGATACTGCTAGGATACTGGAATTGAAGTTCCTTGATATAGAATTTTTCTGGTGCCGAAAATTCATGGGTATTGACAAAGGCTTTGACATCAAGAAAATAACCATGTTGTTGTAATTCATAACGCACAATCTCGCATTTTATTGAAGTACCTTCAACAATTTCATTGACATCAGCAACTTTTGAACCACAAGTAATCTGCTCTATACAGCCAGTCTCTTTTAAAACCTTTAAGAGGGTTATATCATGAGCAGTTGGCGTAAACTCAATTGTGTATAGTGCCTCTTGATCATCATTCGCTTTGCTGATTAAACCAACAATTTCAACTAAAATATCATCCATTTTGTTCCAACTGCTTAATCAGGTCTGCTGGAAGTGATTTAATAGTCAACGATTGACTGCCTGCATTGTAGACTATCTCTCTCTTAGTAAGTTTGTTTTTACTAAAACTTATAGTTAGATCGGGGCTTTTATATTCTATATATTGGAGCGTTCTTAAAACACTGCCATCTGGTTTTATAACTTCACCCACACCATAGTCTTCGCCTGAGGCAAACAAAGAAAAATCTTCTGGATCCTCGTTATTGATAAGGTATGAAATCTGATCTAGCAATACTTCGCTGCCTTCCTTAATACAAGTTTGACAATAATCATAAACTGCTTTTTTCTTGGACTTTACTTCATCCGTAGAATAGCCTCTATCTAATAAATATTGATTTAATGCAGTTAATAGTAACTTGGAAGAATCGGCATTTGTGCTTTTATCCGCACAACCAATAAAATCCAGAAAATAGTCCGAAAGGTTCTTTTTCCCTTTGATAAAAGAAAGATAAGTCTTTATGCTTTCATCACCTCCTGTAATATACTTTTGCCATTTTGAAACATTCAGAAGAGCAGCGACATCAAGTCTACTCAAATCAAGATTTAGGATTTGCTGTATAGTTAATTCATCCTCATTAAGATTATAGCCTTGTTTGTTATTTATTGAAAATATCAATAAGTAACGATCAGTTGTTGGCTTATAAGTGTAGTTAGCAAATACCATGAATGCTCCTGTTGCCGGAGCACTTTTTTTGATTTGATTTTCATAATACTCCATAGATTTTCGAGTGAAATTTAGAAAGTCAATTTTTTCATCTACGTATGATTGTAACTGGGCATGGAAATCATTATAGGCATCAGATAAATCGAAAATTCCATAAGTCGGTTTTGAGCGCCTTTGAAATGATTTTCTTGTATCGGCAACAAAATGTAACTCCTGTTTATTAACGACTAATTCTTTATCCGCTAGTTTTAATGATGTTGGTTTTTGACCGCCGATTTTATTTATTTTATGTACAATAATGTTTGAAACATCAATATCGTGTCCTTTTTCTTTGAATTCCGCCATGAGAGGTTATTTGGTTAGGCTAAATATAGCTACTTTAGTTGATTTATCTATTGGTAAATCTTTGTCTCTAAAACAAATCAGAATTATTTTGATAAATCCAACGAGCTTTGGAGCGAATCAACCTCTATGATTCAACAATTTGCAAATTATCACTATCTTGAGTTGAATTAATCAAATCCGATAAACATAACGAATCTCAAACTCGCATAAAATAATATGTATTTCTTCAACCAAAATATTCCTTCAGCTTTATTAAATCAAACACGAAATGAGGAAGATATCAGTATACTGATCGGCGAAAATGGAAGTGGCAAAAGCACGCTTCTAAATGAGCTTGCGCAAAGATACATGGACTCACAATATTTTAAAGTTATTGCGATTGCTAACACCATACATGATAAATTCCGCAACAGAGAGGGTCGCTTAAATTCTTTAAAGGTTTCAGAAGGTAAGAGTATCGTAAAGAAGACTTTAGTACGCTGTTTGGCTATTGCTGCCCAAGATGAGATGAAACGTTCTAATAGCATGGGTCTAACATTAAAATATGTTGGATTTAATTCTAATGTAGGTTTCAAAATAAGAGGATTGAAATTTGGTTTCGAAGACATTATTGACAATGTACAAGAAATAAGATCAGC
>Ga0307515_10014080_pt1 | contig 14874 bp, 5 predicted proteins | sample 17_EM_MG_FD_194513 | JGI IMG/M metagenome (GOLD analysis project Ga0307515, IMG submission 194513) | Populus trichocarpa ectomycorrhiza microbial communities from riparian zone in the Pacific Northwest, United States - 17_EM | ecosystem: Host-associated > Plants > Roots > Unclassified | place... | reverse complement strand
GGACTTGTTCACTTTTTGTTTCTGTAATTGTTTCTTTTAGCAGCCAGAGTCCAGGTCTCATCCCGGTTTCTGATTTATTTGCAACCAATCCATCCAATATTCCTGATGATATTCTGGCCAAGGCTTTCCAGCAGGTTGACGAATCTGTAATCCGCAAACTTCGACCATGATTACAAAGCTTGTATTCCCGATTATGACAGCAGAATGTTTCTTCTCTGGGATTTATCCTATGTACTCCTTAAGCAACTATGGCAGCATCGTCTTGGAATCCGTATAAATTAAGAGTAATAGAATCTATCAATTGAATAATGTCAACTTATAACTAAAATTATGATACATAAATATGTAAGCAAGCACTATTCGTTGTTACTAGTATTTTTATATCATGTATTGCATCTGTGTCAATATAAGTGATATATATATCAAAATGTTAAAACTAATTCTAAGACAATGATTTTTTTTTTTAGAGTTTAGAATCCAATCAAATGTTATGTAAAAATAAAACTAGAATGTATTATAATGCACTCTAAATATAATTGTTAAGGAAAAGTCACTAAAATAGTATAATTGAATAAAACTAAATATAATTGAATATATACTCATTATTGAAAAATCACCAATAAGTTTACTGTTAATTAATGAACAAAATACTATAAAGTTTTATTATATTTTATCAATTTTTAGTTTATATTTAATATTTCTAAAAATAATTTTTAATTTGTACATATATCTAATTATTAGTTTTGTTTCTTGTTGGGCTACACTTATTGGGGCTTGCTACCTTGTATTCGGGGTTTTTTAGAACTCCATAACCCATACTATATAACTATTTATTTTTGTTTTAGAAGTTCTTACTCCAAAGTTCTGATAAGTGGCTTCCTCCTAAATTTCTTTAACATAATAAAAAGAGTTTATTTCCTTGCGGAAGAAAACCGATAACTAAAATTTAATGGTAGTGAAAGATATGAAAATTAGATTTAATATTGTGTGTGTCATATCTGGTTCCAAAAAAATTAACAATATAAACCTAATTTGTGGATATTTATAATATCTACAAAATTCTTTTAGCCCAACTTGATATATTTAACTTGCTCAAATAATAAAAAAAAAAGTTGGGAATACAATTTGTAAAATATCATAAATTAAATTGATCATAAATTACAATTATAAATCCAAATTCCATTCCATTATATGTCTATATCCATAAACATGTCTAATTTCTTTGGTGAATAAAAAGTGCTCATGATAAAACAAGTATAATATGGCAAGTTAATAATGCTAACTAATTGTCACGACCCGAAACCCGAGTCTATAATCAACAAGGTAAGAGTGATGTCATAAGGACACAACACCTACGCTAAATCTTATAACGAACATATCAAAAAAATAAGTTATTTAAAAATATATAGCATTTCATAATCTTCCAAAATATTATATTATTCAAAACTAATAAAATCAAATGATAGTTCAAAAATTCTTATCAATAATTAAAACAAAAACAATAATCCATAATATTTATTATATTGTCAAAATCCAAACTTAATTAAAACATAGTAATAATGGAGTGTCTAAGATATCGAATCAAAACTACAAGGAAAGCCTCATAAAACAAGCAAGACATACCAACCAAAACTGAAGAAGTAGAAACACTCAATAAAATCCACCTGCTAACAGAAACTAAGAACCTAAAATAATATTAAAAATAAAGGGTGAGTTCAACTAACTCAGTGAGAGAATAACATGTAATATACATTTTAGATTTATCTTGATATACATATACATAGTAAACATATTGTTATAAAGTAGGGGAATACATGTCAGAGATCAGATAACACTTAAATGTGACCACTGTGGAAGGATCAATTGTCATAGGTTGGTGCTTTTCTCAACAACTAGGTATACAAAATAATATGTGCACATAGACTAACTATTTTCTGTTAGCATGGAGTTATTGACAAGTTCTATATCAAGGCATAATAGATATTTGTATAATTATCAAAGCAATGTATATTATATCGAATATAATTTAGTTCAACAGAATGCGAGTGTAAATTTAAGATTAGATGAGTACTCAAAAATAAAACAACATATATAAATATTCATGAAATTAACTAGTCGTACTCATCATATAATCAATATATTTATTTATTTGTATTACATGCATATTAAAGATTATCCCACTCACCCGACAAAAATATAGAATTAAAAGGAATATTAGATGAAAGACTCGAAAATCTTATTGAGTCGTTAGAAGTACCTATAATGAATATACAAAATATATTAAAAAACAACTTAAAACAATACAAACAAAAGACTCCAATGCATAAAAGAAAACCAGGTTTAGTCTCCTAAGTTTAGGGACTAAAATAACAATTTTTAGAAATTAGGGACCAAAACATAATTTTACCATAATTGAATGATCAAACTGTAAATTTTAGAAATACATAAACATACTTAAATTTCACCTATAATTCATCCTCAATTCTGTCCAGAATCTCAATTTACGTTCCAGCCACCAATGTGTATTTTTTCTAAAGTTCAGGGACTAAACTGTAAATCTCCAAATAAAAAGACTAAACTGAAAATTACACAAATCAATTATCAAACTGAGAATTCTGTCCAGATTTTTCAGCAAAGTTTGAACAAATTTCTTAACCCATAACAAATCAATTAACAAATCCTAATTTCTAACAACACACTCAAAATCAATCACTTAACCTTAAACCCATAATAATCATGAATCAATCTTAACAACATAAATTTCAAATCTTTATAAACCCTAATCTCTTTCTTAATTCTTTCATAAACAAACCATAATTGAAAGTAACATGAGCGGGAACCACTTACTTGCTACTTCCACCTTTCTTGAACCAAAAAACTCAAGATAAAAAACTGAAATTTTTAGTTTGATGAGGAGAGGGTCATGACAACCATAAGAACTAGAAGAGAGAGAGAGAAAAAAAATTCTCTTGCAACTTTTCCTTATATACTTAGGTTAACTTAAGTTAGGTTCGGGCTGATTTGGGCTTGAGTTTGGATCAAAAGTTTGAGTCTTATACTAATAAGACAACAAAAAAATTGAAATGATACAAAGTTGATGGATTAGTTATAATCCATTAGTTGCATATCTATCACAACTAGGCTATGTAGATAGCCTTATAAGAATATTTATAAACCAACAAATAAAGTTAAGACCAAGAAGAGGCTTGAGTTGTGCAAATTAATTAACTTAATAAAAAGCTTTGTAATTTTTTATCTAATTGTTGGATCGTACTTAAATTTTATTATAAGGTTTTAAATGTCCAGTTCTATAGGAAGTTAGGCTTGTCATAACAAGTCGAGTTTTGAAATACCTTCAAATTAGACTTGGAATATATTGTTTAGGGTATTTTTTTTGTTATTTTTCTTTTTTATTTTTGGATTACAGATTTCTTATTTTGTTTAGGATTTTTATTATTTTTGCTTTTTCTTTTTAGGTTTTCTAGTTTGTTTATGTTAGATTTTTTTGTTTAATTAAGGATTTGTAGTCCGTTCATAAAAGTAAACTGCTTGAGGATAAAATATTGAATAGTAAAAAATCAAATTAGTATCTTTCTTGTATTATTTTATATTTAGAGTTTCCCACAACATGCGTCCGTCAACTGATTTATGTGTTTGTTTAAACAATAATTGCTCTTATGAGCAGATCATGATGATATGGGTAACTGGATAAGCTTGAATTGCATGCCGATCGAGTACTTTAAGTTAAATAATACAACTGTTCACCTGCAATATTTTGACTTCTTGATTCTGCCCAGGAAGACAGAGGTCACCAAGGTAGGTGTTGAAAGATCATTATGGTTATTAAATACTTTTGAAAATGACATAAAATTTAGCAATTCAAATGACTAGCAATTTTATAAGCTTCTTGACGAATTGAATAAGTGTGTTTTTCTGAACTAGATAATAGTAGAGTAGTGCCTATGAGTGGAAGAAAGCATTGTCATGAACCTGTTAAGAGCCACTTGAACAGATCCATTCGCATGTAGTGTGATGATAGCATATGTTTTACTATTATATAGAACAAACTGCTCCATTTGAACTCAATATAGAAAGCTTTTATCTTCAACTTCAAGTTTCTTGGGTGCAAGCTGGTTCATTCGTCTTTGATTTATTATAAACAAGGGAGCTGCTTGCAGGCTTCTATTACTTCAAAGAAGATAGAAATAAAGATGCCTCCTCGAAACGCTTCAATGCTTCCGTTTCTAGTTTTTCTTCTCTCTTCGTCCTCGTTGGCAACATCATCTCACACCCACGAGGATTTTCTTCGATGCCTTTCCCTCTATTTTGAGGATCCTGTAGCCATTTCGAAGGTTGTTTACACCTCAAACAACTCTTCGTATTCCTCTGTCTTGCACTTCTCAATACGAAACCTCAGGTTTAATTCTTCTACACTAAAACCTCTGGTCATAGTCACACCAACGGATCTGTCGCATATTCAGGCTACCATTCACTGTTCCCGACACCACAATTTACAAATTAGGATGAGGAGTGGTGGCCATGATTTTGAGGGTCTATCTTACAGGTCTGTTCTCCCATTTGTTGTCGTTGATTTAATCAATCTTCGAACCATCACTGTTGATGCAACGAATAGAACTGCATGGGTTCAGGCTGGTGCAACGCTAGGCGAACTTTATTATAGAATTGTTGAGAAAAGTAGAACTCTCGCTTTCCCAGCAGGTTCTTGCCCTACTGTAGGTGTTGGGGGACACTTCAGTGGAGGAGGATATGGGCTGTTGCTCCGCAAATATGGACTTGCTGCTGATAATATAGTTGATGCTCAATTAATAGATGCTAAAGGCAGGATCCTTGACAGGGAATCAATGGGAGACGACTTATTCTGGGCCATTCGAGGGGGTGGAGGAAATAGCTTTGGAGTGGTTGTTGCTTGGAAAATAAACTTGGTTGAAGTTCCATCTACAGTGACCGTCTTCACTGTCGTAAGAAACTTGGAACAAAACGCAACCAAGCTAATCCATCAGTGGCAATACGTTGCAAATAAGCTTCCTGAAGATCTCTTCCTTGCAGCGGTTATAAGAAGAGTTAATTCTAGCCAAGGAGGAAATACAGCAGTACAAGCTATATTTGTTTCCCTATTTCTTGGCAAGGTTGACCAGCTTCTTCCGTGGATGCACGGGAGCTTTCCTGACCTCGGTATAGTAAGAGATGACTGCATCGAAATGAGTTGGATTGAGTCCATCCTCTACGTTTATGGATTCCCAAGGAATGCATCCTTGGATGTGTTGCTCGACAGGAGTTCTCAATCCTTAATAAATTTCAAAGTAAAGTCTGATTATGTGAAGGAGCCTATGGCTGAAATTGTATTGAAAGAGATATGGGAAAGGTTTTCTGACGAAAACATGGAGGTGTCTGCAATGAGTTTCATTCCTTATGGAGGAAAAATGAATAAGATTTCAGAGTCTAGCATTCCATTTCCACATAGAGCTGGTAATCTATACAAAATTATCCATACGGTGGCTTGGAGTGAAGAAACCGCATCAGAAAGGCATCTAGCATGGATCAGAAGGCTTTACGGTTACATGACTTCTTATGTTTCGCAAAAACCTCGAGAAGCATATATCAATTATAGGGATCTTGACATCGGAATGAATAACCCTGTAGGCAGCACAAGTTATGGACAAGCAAGCATCTGGGGTAGGAAATATTTCAAGAACAACTTCGACAAGTTGGTACGAGTGAAGACTGAAGTTGATCCTGCAAATTTCTTTAGAAATGAGCAAAGCATACCACCTCTCTCACCATGGTGATCAAAGGAAGAGTAATGAGCTAATAACATTTTTCTTGTGTTTTCAATATCCATAATGTTTGCTTCAAGTTCAATATACAATTTGATCATGCAGAAAATAGGGTCAGTAGAGCCATATTGTAAATAAAAGTTCATTTTCAAATCGTCTATGTTGTTAGATATCATGCTAATTCAATATCATATGCTGTCCTTTGTAATCTAATAATTTTGATTTTCTCCCCTCGGCTCGATCAATTCCAAATTTTTATTAAATATTTCAACAGAAGAATTCACTAAGAATAAAATAAAAAACAGAAAGCTTCAACTACTGAAACTATTGACATATATCAAAGTGGAAGGTGAGATAAATTACACACTGAGCCATTATCAAAGCAGTCCAAGTTCAAAGATATATTAATGAAACATGAAACTTCATGACTAAGTCACCTTTGGGATCGTGTTATTTAAAAAAATATATTATTTTAATGTATTATTAAATAAAAAACAATTTAAAAATCAATCTTTATCACAAAGCAAACATTATCTAAATTAAATCTAAATTAAACATAGCCATCCAGGTTTTGAATATGTTGAATGTGATTATCATCAAAGGTTTCTTATCCAAACCATGTATTCATTCATTAGAATATAGTTTATAATTCCTGGATAGAAAAAAAAAAAAGAGAACAAAAACCATGCAAAAAAATTTAATAATTAAATCACAATAAATTCAAGATAAAAATTGTTAAAAAAACCATTTCATATAAAAAAAACCCAAGCTTAAGTTGTTGCAAGAGGCGCAAAGAAAAACTTTATATCTTTTTTTTTTTTAGATTTGAAACTTGCAAGTGTACATCACTATTTTAGGTTTGATAATTAAATTAAATTAAATGGGACGTTAAGATTTGAATTCTTAATCATTTAATTATTAAAGTTTTGATATAATATTAAAGAATTATATCAATTTAAAATCTTAACCTTAAGTGAAATTTCAATAATAATTTTATATTATTTTTTAACAAAAATTAAAGAAGACAAACCTTAGAGGTGTTACTAAAGGTAAGTCTTGAAGTGGATGGTCATTTCAACCACCTACAAATTGCAAATAACCAGGAAATTTCAGACATTCAAATGGCTTCCAATATTATAAGCTTTTTTTTATTGTAATGTGTGATGATAGTGTGGATTTGATCTTCCTCGAAAATTTGAACTATGAGATATTGGGACAGGTGATGAGATTTGAGGTTTTAATTATAGCGACAAGATAAAGTACTTAATTGAGAAACAAAATTCAAAAGCTTGGACATTGACTCATATAAATTGAAATAGAATATATTAAATACTTTGAAAATAATGCATCCTGAGCTCTGAGAAATTGCAGATAATATTTTTTATGCTGAAAAAGTCATGAAGGAAATGCTTCTTATATTAGCAAGTCGATTCTTGACGTCACCTATCTTGTGTCGCAAGTTCTTTTTTTGTTAATTTCTCATGGACTTGAGCAATCTAGCCATGATCATGCTCATTTTACTTGTTAAGCAAGATATCCCCTTGATACTATAAATAGGGAGTCCTTTGCAGGATTCTATACTCGGAAAACATAAGAAAAATGACTTGTCTCAAAGCTTCAATGCTGCCATTTCTACTCTGTCTTCTCATTTCATTTTCATGGGTCATATCAGCTCACCCTCGTGAGGATTTTCTAAAATGCCTTTCCCTTCATTTTGAAGACCCCGCTGCCATGTCCAATGTAGTTCACACCCCATACAACTCCTCGTATAGCTCTATCTTGCAGTTCTCAATACGGAACCTCAGGTTCAATTCTTCTGAACTAAAACCTCTTGTCATCGTTACACCAACGAATGCATCACACATCCAGGCTGCCATCCTTTGCTCCCAAAGACATAACTTACAAATTAGAATACGGAGTGGCGGGCATGATTTTGAAGGTTTATCTTACATGGCAGCTCTCCCGTTTGTCATAATCGATCTTATCAGTCTACGAGCTGTCAATGTTGATGCAACGAATAGAACTGCTTGGGTTCAGGCTGGTGCAACACTAGGGGAACTTTATTATAGTATTTCTGAGAAAAGTAGAACTCTTGCCTTCCCAGCAGGTAGTTGCCCTACTATAGGTGTTGGAGGGCACTTTAGTGGTGGAGGACATGGCACCATGGTGCGCAAATTCGGCCTCGCTTCAGATAATGTGATTGATGCTCATTTAATTGATTCTAAAGGCAGGATCCTTGATAGAGCATCAATGGGAGAAGACTTATTCTGGGCCATACGAGGCGGAGGAGGGCAAAGCTTTGGAGTGGTTGTTGCATGGAAAATAAGTTTGGTTGAAGTTCCGTCCACAGTGACTATGTTTTCTGTTTCAAGAACCTTGGAACAAAATGCAACAAAGCTTCTCCATCGGTGGCAATATGTTGCTAATACGCTTCCTGAAGATCTCGTCATCGATGTGCAAGTAACCAGAGTTAATTCAAGTCAAGAAGGAAACACAACAATACAAGCTACATTCTTCTCCTTGTTTCTTGGTGAGGTTGACCAGCTTCTTCCTGTGATGCAAGAGAGCTTCCCTGAGCTTGGTTTGGTAAAAGATGATTGCTTTGAAATGAGTTGGATTGAGTCGGTCTTCTACACTGGTGGATTTACAAGTAATGCATCCTTGGATGTGTTGCTAAATAGGACTCCTCGATCCATACCAAGATTCAAAGCAAAATCTGATTACGTGAAGGAACCTATGCCTGAAATTGCATTTGAGGGGATATGGGAAAGGTTCTTTGAAGAAGACATCGAGGCGCCTACACTTATCCTAATCCCTTATGGGGGGAAAATGGATGAGATTTCGGAGTCTAGCACTCCATTTCCACATAGAGCTGGAAATCTGTACGTATTAGTCTCCAGTGTGTCTTGGAGAGAAGAAAGCAAGGAGGCATCCCGAAGGCATATGGCTTGGATTAGAAGGCTTTACAGTTACTTGACTAAATATGTTTCTAAAAATCCTCGAGAAGCTTATGTGAATTACAGAGATCTTGACCTCGGAATAAATAACCTGACAGGCACCACAAGTTATAAACAAGCAAGCATTTGGGGTCGGAAGTATTTCAAGAACAACTTCGACAGGTTGGTACGCGTCAAGACTGAAGTCGATCCTACCAATTTCTTTAGAAACGAGCAGAGTATCCCATCTCTCTCATCTTGGTGATCAAAGGGAGCTACAAAGATGGGTCAGAACAAGATTAATGCTAATAATAATATTTCTCTTTATGCATCATTTATCATAAGGTTTTTCTTCGTCATCATCGATGAGATTTCGGCACGATCCAATAATATTTAGGCATGCAAGTTAATGACAAAATTTCCCTTTGTGATATTTCAAACAAATTCAATAATATGTTTCTTCTGTTTGCTAAAAATCTTGATTTTCTCCCTGAGAAAAATCAAAAGGGAGGAGTTTAACCTGAGGTCTGTTCTGGGCTTACTTGCTTTACGAGAACTGCAGATTTTCTGCTTGGTAATTTAGAATTCAGAATCACAAAGACAAGAGTTACTGAGGGAAAACTCAGCAATTCAAACGACTAGCAAGATCACAGCTTTTTTAATTTAAATAGTTGAATATGTGTATTTATTTGAATGTCCTTGCAAGTTCAAACTTTTGAAAATGAGGAGATTTGAAGATGTTATTGCAACAAGTAAAGTATCCATTTGAAGTAACAAAATTCAAAAGCTTGGACATTGACTAATCAAAGTTGATACAGGAAATTTTTTATTACTTTGAAAATAGTGCATATGATCTGAATAACATATGCTTTACAAAGACATGGAAGGAACAGCTCCATTTGAGAAACATATAGAAGCATTTTATCTCTATGCAAAAGTCTAGTAGGAAATGCTTCTTTATTAATAGTGCCAATCTTGGACTTTTTCTGCAGATCGTTCTTAACTTTCTAGTGTGAGCTTTTCATGATCGTTCTTATTTTATTGTTCAAAAGAGTAATATAAATTCATTCCCTTTTGAGTTATTGACATGGTAAAATCACTGAAGTTCTATTTTAAAGAAAATGAAACATCTAAGTATAGCTTTCACACAGAACAAATCTGATGAAACAGAGTCGTTGAAGAGTAAAAACAGAGGAAACAGAGTGATTTCAAAACAAAAAAAAAAAGTGCATACATATTTGGTGCTGAATAAATGTGTATTATTTAAGTTGGGCTTAACTAAGATCCACTGAAATTGCATTTTGGGCTATGATAAAAACAATTAGTTTGGCCCATTAATTATCCATCCATATTTTGCTATTTATTTGCTTCAAGTCCCTGTTTGGCCCACTAACTAAGATCCACTTAATAAATGACACCCAAATCTCTTTCAAGTGCCTGTTGATGAACGCTGGAGCGCACCCTCTTTTTCAAGTTAAAAGCATATCATTTGATTCTTTGGTTTTGGAAACACAGGTGCAACCGCAGCCATGCCCGTGATAAAAAAAATGTCTTCTCGAGTTCCTGTTTGGCAACACAGTGCGCTGCGGTGCAACCATTGTTTTGTTAGCAAATATGCATAAACATGTTTAAAAATGTGATTGTAGTTATTTTTTAAAATGTTTTTCATTTCAAAACATATTAAAATAATATATTTTTTATTTTTTAAAAATTATTTTTGACATCAGCACATCAAAATAATTTTAAAACATCAAAAACATATTAATTTAAAGCAAAATAAAAAATAAAAAATTTTCAGTTTTTTTCAAAAACGCTTTTAAAACGTAATGCCAAACAAATGAGGCTTTTGCTGCGGTGCACAACGTTGTCAAACGAAAGCACCAAACAGTTGCAGCTCCATTGGAAGCATACAAAAATACTTTTATCTTTATGTTGACAAGGAAAAGCTTATTGTATTTGTTAGCTGAAGATATTAATTTGTTCATATTCATTTTGATTAATAAGTTTAAGTTTGTATCTTATTCTATAAATTTTATAAATTATAACTTACATCTTTATGTTGATATAATTACTTACATTATTATTTAGTTATAAGGCAATTTACTTGATTGATTGATTGACTTAAAGATTAAAATGCAATTCTACAATTATCCTTAAGCATTTTTAATATTAAAATCTTATAAATTTATCCGGAGGCACGTGATGACTCTAGAATCCATTAAAACTATATAAATTTAAGTTACAATTCATAAAATCTACCAAAACAATACCCACTTAAACTTACTAGTCTAAATAGATATTTTTAAATCTAAAAACGGTAAATAATTAATAGTAGCTCAATGAGATAAATTGACTTATAGATAAATAATAATGCAGCTAATTATAACAAGAACCATAAATATATTGGTTATCGTTCATAAAATCTACATAACAACTACAAACTTAAACTAACTAATTAAAATGAATCTGAAGAGATATCTTGAGTATAAGAGCATATTAAATTATCAATAAACAATAACGCAACTAAGTATAATAAGAACTATAAGATATAAGTTTTAGTTCATAAAATCTTTAGAACAGGTTGACACGTAAACTTGCTAATCAAAATGAACTTGAATTGGCATTGTCGAATCTAAGAGCATGATAAATAATTAAAAGTAGCTCAATCGAGTAAATTGGCTCATATATAGCTAAATAATGATGCAACTATTTATAACAAGGACCATGAAGATAGAAGTTATAGTTTATAAAATCTACAAAACAAGATACATACTTACTAATCAAAATCAATCTAAATAAATATCTTCAAATCCAGAAGCATGTTAAATAATCAATAAACAATAATGTAACTAATTGCAGAAAGAACCATAAAGACACAAGTTAAATTTTCTAAAATCTTTAGAACATATAGAAACTTAAACTTACAAATCAAAATGAACTTGAGCATATCTTTGAATCTAAGAGTATAATAAATAACCAATGTTCATTGTGCAATTTAAATCCTAGCTACTTCAACTCATTTTAATGTATATCATAATAAATAAAAGAAAATTGAGATAAGAAGAGAACAATTAGAGTGAGTTAGTAGTTCAGCTGAAATAATCAAGTGATAGGGAGTCAACTAGGGGAGAGGACATCCTTAGTTTAAATCTTGCCTCTTGCATTTCTCAACCTACATGTAAGTGTGTGATCAACTCGGGGCTTCGAGTTGATGGGCTTTCCCTCATGGTTTGACTCTTAGGAGTGGTCATCCACTCGTTGATCGCATCAGGAGTATGTCCATGATATAAAAAGAAAATAAGAAGAGAACAATTAATCTCACGGGCAATGATGTTATGAATGCTTAAGGATGTAATGTAATCAAACAAATATTTTAGTTGATTTTATAATAATCTATGTAAAAAAATTTTAAAATAAAAAATATATAATAATATTTCAATTAATAAAAATCTCTTGAATTTATTTACTTGATGAATATGAACAAATAGCAATGCCTTCTTTCTTTGTTGTTTGCACGTATTTAACAAAATTCAATACCTTGATAGTGTTTCTTTTTCTTTTGCTTTTCTTTTTAGAAAAAACTTACCACACTTTTATTATTGTTTAGATATAAGCCAATTTGACTAATTGAGCTACTATTGATTATTTACAATGTTCATAAGTTCGAAGATGTGTTCTCATATTCATTGTTGTTATCCATTTTTAGGCCCAGCCCAAAGAAGAGAGGGCCAAGCCGTGGCCAGACCCAAAATAAAAGGGGTACCGGTCGGCCCCAAAATAAGGCCAAGCTGTGGCCAGACCAAAAAAAAAGAGGGGTCCTGGCCGGCCCTGGCTAGACCCAAAAGAAATAGGCAATTGGGTCGAGGCTCGACCCAAGGAGTAATGGGTCCTGCCACCCCAAAAGGAGTGGGTCTCGGCCGGACCCAAAGGCATTTGGGCTGAGGCTCGACCCAAGGATAAATGGGTCCTACCACCCTAAAAGAAGCGCGTCTCGGCCGGACCCAAAGGCAATTGAGCTGAGGCTTGACCCAAGAAGAAATGGCTCCTGCCACCCTAAAGAAGTGGGTCTCGTCCGGCCTCAAACCAATGTTCTACACGCAATGAACCCTGTAAACCATTCCCGCTAGTTTTTCATCTTTGGTCCAAAGGCAATGGCTTTGAACACCTCTATGCCAGCTGTGGAAGAACGCAGAGGGGAGCCGCACCATCATTTAATGGTTGGGATTCTACACGTGGAGAATAATTACTAAGATCACATAATCAATCCGAATATTTTTTTTCCTAATTTGCTTTATTTGATTGCAAGTCACCCGAGATTTTATCGTAGATTAGTGTATTTTGTTTCCTAAATAAATCTGCGTAGAGGCTATATAAGCCTCCTGGGCTTACCTAAAAAAGAAGAAGGAAGAGGCACAGAGGGAGAAAGGAGAGAATCAGTAGAGAGAGACAGAGGAAGAAAGTAGAGAACCAAGAACAAGCGAACGAAAAAGCGAGAAAACTAGAGAGAACAGGAAAAACCCAGCAACACGCAGAGAAGAAAAATAGAAGCGTTGTCCAGAGCACACCATCATCTTCGACTTTGTTCCCTCCTTCAGGTATGTTTTTCTCATCCTTGTACATGCAGACATATTGTTGCATTTTTTACTGTTCAAGTGAATTATAATTATAACTGTTCAAGTGATTTTTTACTGTTCATGCATGCATCTTACAGTCATTCGGGTCACTAGCCTAGGCTAGTGACCAGATCCAGCTGGCTGGGTCCAGCGCAGCCACATGGGCCGAGCTGGACCTAGCCTAAAAGAGTGAGATTGTTTTTTTCCATGTATTTGTTATGATTTGTGTTTTTTTTATTTTTAAAAATATAAATCTGGTATTAAAATACTTGTTCTTTTTCTATGAAATTTTGCAAAAATATATATACCAAAACAAAACAAAAAAACGCTTTGTTTTCATGCATACGGCCAATACCCTAACATTGTTTTGAACGTTCCTTTTGTCACACGTGTGCGGCGTCCCGGCGATCGTCCACCCTCAAGGAAAAATGTAATAGTTTATCTGGAACAAATGTGGAGAGACAAGGAATTCTTGTCTCTTATCTGTGGAAAATTTGAATGGGAGTCGCCACCTAGTATTCTAGTCACTAGGAACTCTAACTAGTCTTAGAGATCGAGTACGGAGATTGGTTGCGTAAAAAAAGGTATTAGCACCCCAACTACGCCCTACCTAAGGTAAGCTGCATTGTTTTGTTGTCTGATAAAATCTAAAGTCTTGTTGTGGTTTCTAATTTTCAGTCTGTCTATGGTTCAAGAAAAAGTCCTCCTCTGTAAGGAGATCCTTCTCTTATCGGGTAAAAACCTAACGATTCTATGTCGTCAAAAAGAAACTACCTTTTTAATATCGGGAATACGTTTTACATATAAATTTATAATCCCTGATATTAAAACAAAACAAAATAATTTTTTTGTTATTTTTGAAATTTTGACCAATGTTCTCTTGATTTTAATAAACTGGTTATTAAAGCCGAAATGCATGCTAAAATATTTTTTTCTAGTGTATGAAAAACACAATATGATTTTTTTTAGCTTTGAGACATTTGGTCGTATGCACAAAAATATTTTTTTCTTGTTTTCTAAATGTTTTGTATTTTTAAAAGTTTTGATGAAAACCGGGTATTTTAATACCCGATTTGTATTGTTACGGTGTATTTAATTGGAATGGGCCGGCACGGCCGAACATAGAAAATGAAATGGGCCAGCATCGGCCTAAAAGATTATAATTGGCTGGTTACTGTGCACAACATAGTAACCAGCCAATTATTTTCATCTTGCTGTAGAATGTGAATTGCTCACGTTATGCATGCAAATGAATGGAAACAGAAAAATGGAGTAGGGAAGGAGAGAAGATTACCTGGCGTGAAGGGCGGTGGTTGTTGTCATCTGCGGTGGCTGGCGGTGGCGGAGACGGTGCCGGCGATTACGGTTTTCACCGGTTCTTCCCCTGTTTTCCCTATCTCTCTCTGTTTTCTATTTTTTTCTTCTATTCTTCTTCTTTCTCTTTTAGTTTTTTTTTCGCTTTCGGTCTCCCCGACCTTCTCTGCTCTCTTGTCTCGGTCTCCTTTCTCTTGTGTTCTCTTGGCCTCTCTT
>Ga0307515_10014079_pt1 | contig 14874 bp, 8 predicted proteins | sample 17_EM_MG_FD_194513 | JGI IMG/M metagenome (GOLD analysis project Ga0307515, IMG submission 194513) | Populus trichocarpa ectomycorrhiza microbial communities from riparian zone in the Pacific Northwest, United States - 17_EM | ecosystem: Host-associated > Plants > Roots > Unclassified | place... | reverse complement strand
TTACTTTCTTTCTACTTTCTTCACGTCTAACCTCAGAGAATGCTTCTCTGAGATTTGGAAGAGGTTTGGTTCCCATTATTCTTCCTCTGACTTCATCAAGGTTCTTGTTGAGCCCAAGAAGAAATTTAAAAGTTCTTTTCTGCTCAACAATTCTTCTATATAGGACTGTGTCTTCAGGGCAATTCCAGCTGTGAATTTCAAACATATCTAGGTGCTGCCAATGACGGCAGAGAGTGTTGAAGTATTGAGTAATAGAAAGTTCTCCTTGGCGTAGATCATGTAACACTGCCTCAATCTCAAATAGTTCTGATGTATTTTCAGAACTTGAGTAGGTTTCTCTTGCTGCTTCCCAGATTTCCTTTGTTGTTCCATATAAGAGAAAATTTTCTCCAATTTCATTGGTCATTGAATTGATCAGCCATGACATTACCATATGATTTTCAGTCTTCTATGTTCAGAACATGGGATCATTATTTTCTGGTATGATGATATCCCCTGTGAGGTAGTCATCTCTGCCATTTCCACAAATAAACATCATGACTGATGATGACCATTGAAGATAATTATATCCATTGAGTTTGTGTCCCGTGATTTAGTGTGATGTGCCTTCAGTGCCTCCTGAAAGGCTACCATGAGAGGCTATTCTTGGCTGCTTGGCTGTGAGGTCACCTCAGAGAGAGAGCTTTGTCCTGCTGCCGTCATGCCTTAGAGAAGCAGATTAGGTTTCAAGAGTAGGCTCTGATACCATGAAGAATTTTGAGAGAAGTCTTTCTCTTTTCTTAATCTTACTAGCAGTATGTTTGTACAATAAATAGAAAAGAGAAGCTAACCTACTGACCCTCAAAATAAGAAATAAATACTAGATAGGAAAGTATCCTACACTAAACTAAAAAGCAATAATCTAGAGAATCTGGATAGTTAATATTAGATTCTCTTTCCTAAACCATATATACTAAGATTTCTCTAAGATCCTAACTGATTTTGAGACTGATTTCCACAACATTCATAACTCTTTTTACTATTTATCAATTCATCTATTTTTTAATTCATTGTATTAAATGCATGCATTGTTTTTTTCTTCCTCAATTAACAAAATTAATGATGTCGAAAAATGCATATATAACACCAGCACTTTCTTCTTCAATGTTAAAAATTAACTTGAAATCATACTCGTAATATAGCTCAGACATGATAACTAGTATTATAAACTAAAAAAGATAGGCATTTTCATTATAGCATGGACTATTCATTACGACACAAGACAATGTGGATTGCATCAAGGGAGGACAATGCAATCTTTAAACGTTTAATTTGATCCCTATAGTTTTCACAAAACTTCAATTTGGTTTGTATTTTTTCTATTTTTTACATGTCTGGTACTTGTAGTTTTAAGTGTTTATATTTCAATACCAGAACTTAATTTTTTTCGTGTGTTTAGTTTTTAAATATTGAGAGAGGAGAGAGAAAGTCTTTTGAAAGGGGAAGAAAAAAATATATTTTGGTGACCACATTCCCACCACAAAAAGGCCGATCTCAATATTAAAAGGTTCATCTTGAAAATGAGATTTTAATGGATGTGATTTTGCTTTTATAATCATGATGGATAAAGTAGATTAGGATTCGTAATTTTTTTTTTAGTCTGGCTTTTTATTTTTAGATTGATTAAAGGGTATTTTAAAGTTAAAAATAAAATTATTTAGGTTTTTATGATGTTTTTAGATAAAAACAAATTGAAATTTAGATTTTAAGAATCCAATAAACTTGGGTCTTAATTTTGCAGTTACTAGAGGTAATCAAAATATGTTATAGTAAACAATACGGTATTTGCTTAGGCTTAAGCCTAAGTTATTCATGTTCATTTACATTGCCCTTAAAAATTGATTATATATATATATATATATATAATAAAATTATTTTTGGATAAATAATTACAATGATATTTGTTTTTTAAAATATAATTCAGTTATATCAGTATCTCTAAATAAAACTCAAGCTTTTTATGGTAATATTTGCAATTACTTTATGAATAATTATATAGGAATCTTATATGTAATTTTTTTAAAAGAAAAAATGTACATGAATATTTAATGAAAATAGAATATATATATATATTATTTTTAGTATGAATTTTAACATGGTTTTCACAAATTAATTACTCTTTTATTTTATTTTTTTCATGTAAACACATAAAAATTGTAAATATATGAATTTTTTATTTTTTATTGATACTTGCCTTTTAGATAATGATAGACTTTTATTTTAAAAAACATGTTTTCTTCAAAATAAAAAAATAATGCATAATTAAGAGAGGATTTTGACTCAAGAAATAATTTTTTTTTGTCATGAGTTTACATTACTAGAATTCTTGCGAATATTTATTTTAATTACATTAAATTTTTTATTAAAAAAATCATGTTGTTAATAAAAAAAGACTTGTTTCATCAAAATAAGAAAATAAATGCATAGGTAAGAAATGAGGATTTTGACTATACAAATTAATTTTTTCTCTAATTTTTAAATTTTTGAAGTTGTTTTAAATATTTATTTTAATTATTATAGAATTAAATAAAAAATGATTTCTGCTTCGCTCTTTCCTTTATTTAACAAGTTATTGTATCTATGTTATCATAAAATTCTATGTAGCCTGCATAGCAAACACTTATAAAATATTTATATGTTCATTTATTATCAACTTTGGACTTTAATTCTTGATTATATATTTTTGAATTTATTGTATTATTTTTTTTATTTTTATTGGTAAAGTGGAAAGATAGGGAAAAAAATGAAAAAGATATTATAGATGATTAAGAGTGTGATTGTGGTTGTGTTTTAAAATATTTTTTTTATTAGAAATGTATTAAAAAGAAATTTTTTTAATTTTTTTTTTAATATCAGGTATTAAAATAATTTAAAATTATTAAAATATATTAATTTAAAATAAAAAAATTTAATTTTTATTAAAAATATCTTTAAAATATAAAAACAAACAGTTTCAAGTGCCCTGTACATGGCACTGTCATCACCTTTTTAGGCACTCACTTCTCCCCGCCATTTCTTGATCCCTAAAACCAAGGACTCCCTTTCAAATTCCAACCCAAACAACTCACTCATTTGCTTTTGACCCTGAAATCTTCTCTCTCTTCTCTTCATTGCCGCCACCATCAACCTCCATTGTTTTCTAACATTCCGCTCTCATTCTCAAGCTCCCATTGGATTGGATGGTCTTTTTACCGATAAGATTCTTAGTTTTTTTTCCTTTCCAATTCTTGCCATATATTCTTGTTCCATCAAGGTTTATAATTTTCCATCATAAAGGATGCCATAATTGATCCCCAATGGATTAGTCCAAATTTGAGTGCTCAAAGAAATTGGAATGTGGGTTCTTAATTAGTTGTCATTGGGTGGTCTTTCCAAAATTTGTGGTTTGGGGACCTACAAAGACTTGTGGAAATGAGTGCACTGAAGATCAGTAGTATTTGTCGGGTGTCACGTTTTCTATTGTTTCTTATTGTTGTTTTCAATCTATCACCAAATGCATTTTGTGTTGATGGGGATGATTATAGTCAAACAGGCAACCCAGCATTGCTTCCTATTATTACTGATACGATCTACAAAAGGCTTTCAAATCTCTCTGTAGTGTTCGGTGATGATATAATGGATAGTCTGAGTTTTTGCATCAAGAATGTGTGAGTACTGTTTCTTTTCATATCTAGCCTTGCTTTGCTTTAATTTATTTATTTATCTTTTTTTATAGTGAATTCCTTGACTTTCAGGAAAGCTGATTGGAAAAGAGCATTCGATTTTGAAGGAGACTTGGATTTCATAACTAATTGTATCAAGAAGATTAAAGGTATGACCATTTAGACTATTCATTGCCGTGATGCTTTCTATATGGATAAATAATGCAACAATGACATATGAAGCTTTACAATTTTGACATGTTCAAAGATTCATGCCATCATTATTCAAAGAAGGGGGGGACAAAAACACTGTTTTGGTCTGTTTGAAGGAGTGAATATCGCAAATGAAAAATGCATCAGCTTCTTGTAAGAAATTGAACGAAGGTGTTGCATGAAAATGAACGTCATATCCCCCAGAAATGACCAACTTGCCATTCAGAAAAACTACACCAAGTCACATATGACGATGAGATGCTTGGATGGTTTGCTTGCCAAATTTATGGTGGACAACAGGATGATAAACAAAGTCCATTGGAAACAAACATTTCAAGTTTATTTTGTTGAGGGTTCCTTCGCTGTGCTGACAAATTTTGTATGCTTGTATTTGTTTGCCTAGTTTCTCATGATGGTTTGTGATTCACTGAACAGGAGATATCACTCTGAGATTGTGTACAGCAGCAGAAATCAAATTCTACTTCGGTAGTCTCTTTGGGCAGGGGACAACAGATCAGACTCACTATTTAAAACCAAATAAGAACTGCAATTTATCCTCGTGGCCTAATGGGTGTGAACCAGGATGGGGTTGCGGTGCTAATCCAAATCAGAAAATCGATCTCTATAATTCAAAGGACATGCCTTTAAGGACTCGTGACTGTCAACCGTGTTGTGAGGGATTTTTCTGCCCCCAAGGCCTTACCTGCATGATACGTGAGTATAGTTGCTACTGCTGTTTTTGCAATGTACAACTATACATGTCCATGATCTTCCAGTGCCCTTTCTTATTGTTCTTGTGGTCTTGTAAATTCAGCTTGCCCATTAGGTTCTTATTGTCCATCCGCAAAGCTTAATAAAACTACCGGAATGTGTACCCCGTAAGTTCGTATTTTTGTCCTTGAAATCCTTTTCTCTTCCTCTTCCAAACCTTTTGTGTTTTGTCATTGAGCGTAATATTTATTGGTAGAGAAATTTTGCAGATATGGTTACCAAATACCCCCTGGACATCCAAATCATACTTGTGGTGGTGCAGATGCATGGGCTCCTGTTGCGGCGAGTAGTGAAATTTTCTGTGCACCAGGATCATACTGCCCAAGAACAACGCTTAAAGTTCCTTGCAGTAGTGGGTATTGTTTTCTTTATCCCAAAACTCAATGTATTTAATCGCTCACAACATGAATCTGTTGCTAGATAATGTTAAGCTTGAATCTCATTTGATGGTGCACCATTGTAGTGCTTAGCATCACTAACTAATCTTTTGTATTCATGAATACAGACATTACTGCAGGATGGGCTCCACTTCTCAAATATGTAAGTTTTTGGTTATTTCTGGTGATATGGAAACTTGTGATGTTTTAGAATTCAGTGCTGAAGAAAAAGGATTCTAGCTTTTCCAGTCTTCCTAGTCCTAGTAGTCTGCGATCATGATGTTTGGCAGAACCAACGAGATCCCAGAGTCAAATCTCAGTAAGAGGAAGCAAGCATAACGATAGAAGTAGATCATATGTTCTAAATACTTCTCATTTAGTAAATTTATCGATTTTGAATATAACAAAAATTACAGGGTTGTAATTTTCTTCTTACCACAAAATTTTCTGATAGTTAGATGCTTAAGTAAGAACCAGGAAACATTTTGCACCGACCTAATCAGTATATATACCACTCTAAGACAGTTTGAAGCACCACACCTTATATCAGCTACTGCTTGCAGATACTTTTTATCATCCTCCAGAACTCACTGTTTGTTATTTATTTTCGCTAGACTGCACATCTCAGAAAAAATTACTCATTTATTTTTACTTTGCAAGGCAAGGGATGAATATTTGACAACAAGATTTTGTTGGATCATTTTGCAGCGTGCTTCAAGTTAGTCACATGCCATCCTAATACTGCAAACCAAAACCTTCATGCATACGGAATCATGCTTATTGTAAGTTATCCTCATTTAGTCTTAGAAAAGAAATTTGATTGCAGAATAAAACATTTCTGAATTGTGGCTTTGAACTTATATTTGCTTTTGATACCATGTCATTCAGAATTGACTTTAGGGGACTTCATTTCATTGCTCTTTTAACTTACACTGATGAATCTTGAAAACTCTTTACTACAAAAAAAAAGAAGGTCCTCCATAATGAAATTTAGCATCCCCTTTCAAAATACTTGTTGATCGTTCCTTGTGGATTAACTGGATCCGCCAGTATCTGACATTGTTCACTTGCCTGTGCAGGCTGCAGTGACTACTCTTCTTCTCATTATTGTTAACTGCTCTGACCAGGCTCTCTCTACACGAGAAAAAAGAGCAGCTAAATCCAGAGAAGCCGCAGCAAGGCAAGCACGAGAAACTGCACAAGCACGTGAAAGGTGGAAAGTTGCAAAAAATGTTGCCAAGAAAGGGGGATCCGCGCTGCAAGCACAGTTGTCCCAGACATTTTCTCGCAGAACATCTGGATTTAAAGCAGAGCAGCCAAAGGTTTCAGATGTGGGTAAATCTCAAACTGAGGCTGCTTTGTTACCACCTATGCCTTCAGGTACTGCAAGTGCATCATCCGAGAAAGCAAAGAAAAAAGAACCAAGCACCCTTACAAAAATGATGCATGCTCTTGAAGATGATCCTGATGGTCAGGAAGGATTTAAATTGGAGATTGGAGACAAAAATATAAAAAAGCAAATGCCAAAGGGTAAACAATTGCATTCTCACACCCAAATTTTCAAGTATGCATATGGTCAGATTGAGAAGGAGAAAGCTATGCAGCAGGACCAAAAGAACCTGACTTTCTCAGGAATAATTTCAATGGCTACTGATACTGATGTCAAGACTAGGCCTGTGATTGAGGTTGCATTTAAGGATTTAACCCTCACGTTGAAAGGAAAAAAGAAACATCTGATGAGGGGTGTCACTGGGAAAATCATGCCCGGCAGAGTTTCTGCTGTCATGGGACCATCTGGAGCTGGCAAGACTACTTTTCTTTCTGCCTTGGCAGGAAAAGCAACTGGATGCACTATGACAGGCTCAATTCTCATAAATGGGAAGAATGAATCAATCCATTCATATAAGAAAATTATTGGTTTTGTTCCACAAGATGATATTGTTCATGGGAACCTGACAGTGGAAGAAAATCTGCGATTCAGTGCAAGGTGCCGGTAAGCAACATCTAACAGTTTTTGCTAATGTATTTATTATTACTCGTGTGTTTTCCCATTTCCTTTCCTAAGTGCAAGTAATTATTGTTTCTACATGGAGAAATATAAAGAGGACAGTAGCATATATAAGCAAAATCATTCTGCTCATGGTTTCATAACTGTAACTCAACTCAACAATTACATCTGCAATTTTCAGATCTGGAAATTGATGCAATTTTCTTTTCTCACGTAAAAATATGTAACTTAATCTTGATCCAGTTTTATCTGTTGTTTTTGGTTAATGTTTTTCCTCTCAAATCTGGCTTAATGAACACAAAAAACTCTTGAAATTATGCTTAATTTTGATAGCCAGTCTCCTAGTCTATTAACTTGGCATCACAAACATTCATCAACTTTTCAACTTTCTCGCTGAACTTCTTCCCTTCAACTGCTATTGTTCATGTGGCATCTTCCCTTCACAGTTTCTTGAATTCTCTGCTTTGCAGTTAATTTCTACTGATTCTGCTACTCCACTCTTGTTATGTTTTTTTCTAATATTTTTCTTGTTGGGCTTCTTACTGGAGATTATCTGCCGACATGCCTAAAGCTGATAAGGTTCTGGTTATTGAAAGAGTTATTGAGGCATTGGGACTGCAGACAGTGAGGGATTCTGTGGTTGGGACTGTGGAGAAACGAGGAATTTCTGGAGGCCAGAGAAAACGTGTGAATGTTGGGCTTGAAATGGTCATGGAACCTTCACTACTGATTTTAGATGAGCCTACATCTGGTTTGGACAGTTCATCATCACTGTTACTTATAAGAGCTCTACGACGTGAAGCACTAGAAGGGGTAAACATCTGCATGGTAGTACATCAACCAAGGTAAGTTTCTTCTCTCTCTGAAGCCAAAATGCCATAGAGATATTCCCTCCTGTAAACTATCAAATGCTTGATAATTGTATCTGGTTCTCTAATCAGTGTAGCTTGAGCAACAAAAGAAGAAAAACACAAGGTGTGACTTATAGCTGATAAAACACTGCCCCTTGTTGCAGATGTTTATTCTTCGTAGTAGCCTATCAGATTATTGAACTTCCACAACCCCTGAAATTTACCACAAATATACTGTTCTTGAATAATATATAGTGAAGAGTAAAATGGAAGTTCATATCTCGGTGTAAAGCCTTTGCAATCTGCATCTGAGGAAAATAAAAGATTTGCTAGACAAGATACTACCAAGAGATCCCAATGCAGCCCTTTCACTTTTCTAACTTGATGTGAATGCTTAAGAAACTTGAAAGGTGATGCGAATGAATAGTAAGACAGAGAAAGGGATCATCTGAATACTTATCTATCAAGTTATATTTCAATCCTGGCCTTTTACATGAGCCATGACAATGGTTTATTCATCATAAAAAAACGATCCAGAAATTTTCCGGATTTAATGGTTAGTTTCTTTTGATTCAGCTATGCCCTGTTCAAGATGTTTGATGATTTTATACTTCTGGCAAAAGGTGGCCTCACTGTTTATCATGGATCTGCAAAGAAAGTTGAAGAATACTTTGCTGGCCTTGGGATCACTGTACCAGAGCGTGTTACTCCTCCAGATCACTATATTGACATTCTGGAGGGTATAGTGAAAACAAACTCAAATGTGACTCATGAACAACTACCTATCAGATGGATGCTGCATAACGGGTATCCAGTACCACCAGACATGTTGCACTATGCTGATAGCATTGGTGCAATCTCTTCTGGCTTAAACTCAAGTGCTGCGGAGTCCACAGAACAATCTTTTGCTGGGGATTTATGGGCAGATGTTGTTTCTAATGTTGAGCTTCATCGAGATCATATAGAGCGCAACTATTTGAAGTCTAAGGATTTATCCAACCGAAGAACTCCTGGAGTTTCCCGTCAGTATAGATATTTCGTTGGAAGGTATGAAATCAATTTTTATTTTCTATGTAATAAGCATATGTGAGAAAAAGTTGTCTAATTCCGAGGCATTTGTTGAAGTCAACTCATATCCTCTAAAGATTATTTCATGACTAATTTGGCTTAACTAGCTCTGATAATGTAAAACGATAATTCAAATGTTGGGTAGAGCTCAATTATTCTAGGCTTACAAATTAATAAGCAACTTTGCTTTGGAAGATGCAGTTTTAAGATAATCAATTTTGTTGGTCATTTCTGAAACCCCTAAATCCACAAGGTGCGTATTTAGTTAGTAAATTATGATGTGATAAACCATTGAATATTTGCTATTTTTTACATGCAAGGGAAAAATTTTATTTTGTAGGATTTATAGGCATTTACTTAATTAAGCTTAGTGAAGGCAAGATACATGTTGGTTAAACTGGTATTTTGTGGTCCAAAATTCATCGATTATTTGAAAGAGCACTGCATGGCTGTGCAATTTGAAGTATTTTTACAGACATTTTATTGTACATATCGTTTCTTTTCAGGATTTGCAAGCAACGACTACGAGAAGCTAGACTACAAGCAGTTGACTATTTGATTCTATTACTGGCTGGAGCCTGCTTAGGAACTCTTGCTAAAGTGGACGATGAAACATTTGGGTCCCTTGGTTATACTTACACTGTCATTGCTGTTTGTAAGTTGACAAACACAAACTCGTTAACTATGCCATATTAGTAATGAAGTTGATATGCTCTTGATCAAGAATAAGGGGATGGGAATTTGTTTTGCATCTTCCAGGAAACTATAATCCTCTCTTTAATCTCAATCGTTTAGGAAAAGAGTTTTCTTTTAATTAAATAAATATGTGTGCTGTGTTCTTTCTCATACATGCAATCTTCATTTCTGATTGCAGCGCTGCTATGCAAGATTGCAGCATTACGATCATTTACGCAGGATAAATTACATTACTGGAGAGAGAGTGAATCTGGAATCAGCAGTCTAGCTTATTTTTTATCGAAGGACACAATTGATCATTTCAACACAATTGTCAAGCCTCTAGTTTATTTATCCATGTTTTATTTCTTCAACAGTCCTAGATCAACATTTGCTGACAATTATGTGGTTCTGCTTTGCCTAGTGTACTGTGTGACTGGCATAGCTTACATTTTTGCAATCTACTTTGCACCAGGTCCTGCCCAGCTGGTATGTCATAGAAGATTCCACCGATCATCTCACAGCGCATTTCAATACATGTAGTTTCTTCATTTTCTACCAAATATGCTTCAAATTCTGTTTTCACTTCATGCAGTGGTCAGTGCTTCTTCCTGTTGTCCTGACTCTTGTTGCAAGCCAGGAGCAAGATAGTATACTGGTGAGGCATTTGGGATATCTGTGCTACCCAAAGTGGGCTATGGAAGCTTTTGTTATTGCAAATGCTGAAAGGTTTGTCATTGTGTCAGTAACTTAGCTTATCTCTAGCTAATTCGAACTACCCAGCCCATTTAACGTTCTCCTGCATTATGTATTCTAGATACTCCGGTGTCTGGTTGATAACTCGCTGCAACTCACTGAGGGAAAATGGCTACGATCTTGGTCATTGGGGTCTTTGTCTACAACTTCTCATTCTGACAGGCATACTCAGCCGTTTTGCAGCTTTTTTCCTGCTGGTGACCTTCCAAAAGAAGTGAGTTGGGAAATTACATATCGTTCTTTGTCCATGTTCTTAGTGTACAAATCAGAGTTGTTCAGTTTTGATACCCTTGTAGAGATCATACAAATCCTCAAAAGTGAATACAGCAGATATATAGCTAACACATTAATTAAATTAGTCTTCTAGATCAGCTGTAATGATCCAACATAAGTTCTGCAATCCCGTTGTATTTTATTTTTAGAGAAGCAGAGAGCTGATACTTTTTTTTTTTTTTCATTTTGTATGATGCAAGAATAAATAAAAAAAGAAAAATCAATTTTACTCGTTCCGTTTCTTAATTATTAATACTTGTGGTTTAGATTTTATTCTCTTTGTAATTCTTCTCTCAACTTGATAATATTAATTTCTCTCTTTATCTATACTAATCGCTCTTTTACATCCACGTGTATATATATATATATATATTCAACATAAACACATGGGCTATAAAATGGTATTTCCCTGAATAAACAACTCTAATATTTTTGTGTTTAAAAAATGTTTTTATTTTTTTTTAAATTTTAAATTTTAAATTTAATTTTTTAAATATTTTCAAATGTATTAATATTAAAAATAAATGTTAAAATAAAAAATATTATTTTAATATATTTTTAAACAAAAATCATTTTAAAAATAAAAATAAATTTCTCCCTCGATTGAAACGGATTCCGTCCATCCTATTTATCAAGCAGTAAGCGCACGTTTGATTTTTTATAGAGAGAAATGAAATCAGCGTTTCGAAACGCCTACTTCTTCACAGTCTCACTCTCTCGCTCCTTGAACCCTAACACAAACCCAAACCTCAACCTCTCTCCCATTTTCCACAAACTCCCTCTCCTTTCCACCACCACCACCTATCTTTCACTCCCTCTCCTCATTTCTCGTCACCGAAAAGCACCAGGTCGCTCATTCTCCACAACTCTCACCATGTCAGGCGGTGCTGATTCTCCCTCTCCCTCACTAGATAAACAATTCGAAGAGCTTCGCTCGAAGCTAGAAGAATCAGGAAGATTGCGCGAAAAGATTCGAGCTGTTGTCTTAGAGATCGAGTCCACCACTCGACTCCTGCACTCTGGTCTCCTTCTCGTTCACCAATCCCGTCCCGTTCCAGGTTCTAAAGAAACGACACCGTTTTCTTTTCTCTTAATGCTCCCTCCTCCTAAGAAGTAATTTTTACTTGCATTTTTTTAATCTTTTGTGTGATTTGATGCAGAGGTTTTAGAGAAAGCAAAGGCGCAAATTGGAGTGTTGAAGGGGTTATATAATAGACTTGCTGAAATCATCCTCGAGTGTCCTGGTCAATATTACAGGTAGTTAAGAACCTGCGACATTTTTTTTATTTTGATTTTTTTAGCTTCATTTTGGTGTATTTGGCTAGTGATTGCCTTATGGTATAGGTATCATGGTGATTGGAGGAGCGAAACACAAATTGTTGTTTCTCTGCTGACTTTAATGCATTGGTTAGAGACTGGCAATTTACTTATGCACACTGAAGCTCAGGAAAAACTTGGCTGTATGTTTTTCTTTTATCTTGTTTACGAATCATGATTAGTTAATAAACGCTTGCTCATGCTTTCGTTTTTCTTGTTGCTTCTGCAGTGAACAGCTTGGAGTTTGGTTTGGACATTGAGGACTATCTTATTGGTAAGTAATTTTTTGAAAAAAAAAGCATGTTTGATTTGTGTGATAATGTATATGGATTAGGTAATTAGACTTTGTTCTCATGGTGAAAAGTGGGTTTGCTTGAATATACTCAGGGTTTCTGGTATACATGTAAATATATGTTCAAATTCCAAAGCAAGTAAAAGAATTCAAATATTCACATGAATGGCATATAAAAATTCAGGTGGTAGTGGTGTCTGATTGTTTGTGATTGCGTGTTGACCTGCTTAGGTTATAGCTGCAGGTTTTGTCCACTTGACTTCATCAGCCAATGCTGACCAGTATCAGGAGGCCACTCTAATGAAATGCTTATTCCTGTGAATTAAATACCAAGTCGAAATCAAACTGTTTGAAGGTTGACAGGCCCATGTTAGAATGATATAGAGAAGATTGTCATGGCTCTTGCCCAAGAATGGCATGCATAAATTGAAATGGTTCAAATTTTTTACTTGTCAGAAGAAGTACCAAGTTGAAATCAAATAGTTTATTTTGAAATTCTGGGCACTAAACCCATGATTCAAACTCCTAAACCTTTCCTTTGTTTAAATTCTTGGATAATAAATTTTCAGTTCATGCTTGTGTGTTGTATATAATGCCATATAACCAAGATACCGCCAATGAATCTTTTCATGCATGTATCTGTTACATTGTTAGTGGCATGCGATATTCCTTCCTCTGCTAACACCCTGGTATAAAGATATTTAGAAATATGGTAACAAATCATTCCTGATAACACCTGTTTCAGTTATTATAATATGTAATACCTATCTTAATTGCTGCCTGTTTCCAGATAATCAGTCTTTGTTTGTAGGATGTGAAGTATCCTGTTGTTGGTCATTCTGTTCTTTGACTGGAAATGCTGATGTTTAAATTCTCTGTTTATACAGGTGTTTGCTTTATGTCCAATGAAATGGTAAGATTTCTAAAAGGATATCTTACGCTTACAAGCTGCAAGTTCATGGAAATTTAAGGAAACATGGGCTGCTACCTATGTAAACTATGTGCAGTGGATGTGCTTCAGTCAGTCTGTTGAAATTACGTGTGAGCAATTGATAAAGTTTGCAGAAAAGGGCTTTTAATGTGATTGTTTGTATGTTTTTTGCAGCCTCGGTATGTTGTGAACCAAGTGACCGCTGGGGACTATGATTGTCCAAGAAAGGTGTTGAAGTTCATGACAGATCTTCACGCAGCCTTCCGCATGCTCAATCTCCGGAATGATTTCCTGCGCAAGAAGTTTGATGGTAGCCTCCTTTTTTTCATTTTACTCATTTTATATAGCCCTTTTCCACTTGCCTGGTTTTCTTGAATAATTTTAAATCTAAATGTCATTGTATATGAGTTGACTTCATGAGTATTTTCTGTCCCGTATCAGGCATGAAGTATGACCTACGGAGAGTTGAAGAAGTGTACTATGATGTTAAGATCCGAGGTTTGACGGCTACTGGTGATTCAAATGGCAATCAAGGAGTTGTAGAAGGTGAATCATAGGTTATAGAACTATCAAACTGTTGGTTACCTCTCCACTCTCCAGCTATATAAAATACTGTAGATTCACTCTTTTGAGGGATGGTCCAAGGAGGATGGTGATACCAATCGTAACTGTATGTGTTAATCCAGAATTTTGTTTTCTCAAGGTGAGGGTGAATAGTTTTGATGAAAACTCTCTTTGAATCTGTGCATTGTGTTCTCTTTGGTTTTTGATGCAAAAGATTCTGAGATGGAAGGCTCCCTTCATTATTTAAAAAAGTAAGAGGATTTGAAAATGGGTTTATACAATAGTATCAAGATTATCACCCATAGTTCATTAATGTTCCCTCACCTCTGGGTGAAGTGGATGACAAATCTATATGACTGGTTGGGGACTAATTCGTAGGAGGTGAGATTACAAGAATTTATTTGTTTTTGTGTTTTAAAAATATTTTTGAAAAAAATTAAATTTTTTATTTATTTTTTTTTCTGTTTCAAATTATATTTTTTTAATAATTTTATATTGTTTTAATGAGTTAATATTAAAAATAAATTTTAAAAATAAAAAAATATTATTGTAATATATTTTTAATAAAAATTAAAAAGTATTTTAAAAAATAATAGTGGGTGGAAGGTATTTAATGATACTGAAAAGCAAACTTTCAAAAGGAAATGTGATTAGTTGAGATTGTTGTCCACACCGGTTGATGTCCCTGTCATTATTTACTTCCATATAACTGTAACATGGCATTTGCGATCTCCTGGACGTGTGTGGGGTGTTGATATTGTGTTTTAAAATATTTTTTATTTGAAAAAGAACTAAAATAATTTTTTTTTATTTTTTAAAATTTATTTTTATATCAATGAATTAAAATAATTTGAAAAAAAATATTAATTTAAAATAAAAAAAATAAAAAAAATTTAATTTTTTTTTAAATACTTGAGTGGGATTCGGTATAAAGGATGGTGTACTGGTCTTTTTATTTCATTCAATTGTGCAGCTGGGACATGTGGGTTTTATTGGTCACTTGTTTTTCTCTTCCTTTTTCCTGCTGTGCTGGTGATTGGTGAAGGGGGTGTCGTGGTTGAATTGGAGAGTTTTGAAAAATTTTGATATTTTTTTAAA
>Ga0307515_10014078_pt1 | contig 14876 bp, 2 predicted proteins | sample 17_EM_MG_FD_194513 | JGI IMG/M metagenome (GOLD analysis project Ga0307515, IMG submission 194513) | Populus trichocarpa ectomycorrhiza microbial communities from riparian zone in the Pacific Northwest, United States - 17_EM | ecosystem: Host-associated > Plants > Roots > Unclassified | place... | reverse complement strand
TAATATTATTAATAAAAATTTAATATTTTATATTTTATATATATTTTATTAATATTAGTAAGCATAGGGGGCGGGGCGGTATTATAAAAAAATTTACTAGTATCTTAAATTAGGTTTATGCTAATTAAGTAATTTTAGTATTTAGCCGCATTTAGTTACATTTTGCGGCTATATACTACACCGCTAATAATAATACTGCAATTTACGGCCAAACGCCGCCTTAATAATAAAAGTGCTGCAAGCTATAGCTTAATGCTCTCTTAGAAATAATAATACTAGAAATATTTTAGTTAACTAAGTTTATTATATACGCTACGCTACTACCTATAAGTTACTAGAAGATACGTCCCTTGGCCTATATATACGCCACTATATAATTATAATAGGTTTCGCTATATAGTGGCTATATATAGTATTCGGAACTATCTATAGTTGTATTATACTCTTACAATTATTACCAGTATTAGATAGTCTTAGTGTTTTCCTTCTTACCTTAGCCTGCTTTTAAGCTTAAATTGGCCTTCTCCTTATATACCGACTTATGCAGTAATAACGTAAATTTAGTTAACTTTAATATCCTTTACTTAATACTCGACTTCCGATTAGCTATAATAGTACTATAGTAGACGGGCTTAGTTTATCCTCGTTAATCTATCTAAGTAAATAGTTACTTTACCTCCGAGAGCTTATGGCTTGGCTTAACTATAATAGTATAATTTGCGCACTATAGGTTAATAAACAGCCTAATTAATACGAAGGTGCAAAGTAGGATTTACTTAGAGTTATTAGTGTCAAAGGTTTGCCTAGCCTTAGCCTTCTTAATATTGGACATGCTGGCTATATAGTAGAGCACTTTATTTTTGCTATATTTTTTATATAGCCTATTAAACCAATAAGTTAGTATAAGAGGTAAGCGAGTAGTAATAATAATCTTACACGCTAAACTATTTATTTGTTTTTCGACATAAACGTAATTATATATTTTTTTAGCTTAAAAGAACTTTGTATTCTATTAAAAATAGCGGTTAAGTATATTGGTAAACTCCTTACTAAGTGGGTTAGTAGTCTACTTAGCAATAATTAGGTCCTTAAGTGTGCAACTCTAAGTTTTTAAGCGTTTATTGTCAAACTTATTAGACTTATTAGACTTAATTATAATAGGGGTATACTAGTCCTAGTATTAGACAACCTAGGCTACGCTTGCTGCCGTTTTCGTGTTAGTATATAACTCGGTTTAGGTGAGTTTCGGTATCTTAGGTTTAGTATTTAGATCGCTGCTATCTTCCTCCTATATAGCTAGAAGTTCCTTATATCGGCGCCTCTACTCTATCCTTACTCGGTCCTCTATAGCTATAATTATAGCCGCTTTAGTGTTATTAGGGTTGGCCTATAATATAACTAATTTAAGATAGCTGTTCTTTAGGATAAGCTTTTGCTGGTTAAACCAGAGTGTTAACTCCCCTCTATATATCTAAAATGTTGGAATAACTATATAGAAAAATATAGCTAGTTCGCCGAATTTCCTATCTACTATTGCTTTAGCTAGGTTAGTCTTCGCATCCTTATAGAGACGGTTAAATTCCTTCTTCTTTAGCTAGATGTTTTCTTTTTTAAGCTTAAGTAGTACTTTAAACTCTATTCCCTTTAGTTTATTAGCTTCTTCCTACTCTAGCCTCTTTAATCCTGCTATAATAAACTATATTAGTTACATTGGGTTTCCGTTATTAGGCGTGCTAGACACACCCTATATAGTAGGGCTGCGATTATACGCGATACGGTACTCCTTAACCACATCCTTAATAAACGACATTAAGACTCTACTGGTTGCGTCTAGGTGGCATTTATCCTAGAGGATACGCCTAACCTATATTACACTCTTTAATTTCTAATACGTTCTAGGGGATTAGCTATTTAGGTGTTTCTATATATTAGTTTATATAGTAATAAACCCGCGTATTAGTCGTGTGGTAATATAATTTCGCGTAGTAATTAGAAGGAATTAGGTTAAGTGTCTTAGCGCTAATAATTCCGTTATATTAGGGGTAAGGCTATAATTATTCTTAAACCTGGCTTTACCCTATAAGTGTAATAGGAGAGCCTTGCTAACCAGATATATATCGTTATTATTCTCCTATTATTTCTTATTAGTCCACTTAAGAGCCTTACGGATTTGTGGCTATTTGTCCTTTTTTAGTTTACTAAATATCTTAACTTTATTATAGCTAGGGGCGAGAATTGTAATCTAAGGCAGGTTAGGGCGCTTTATAATCGCGCCGTTTTATAATATTACACTTACGTCCTTTAGGAATCCTAGCAGGCCTAGGGTTAGCGTAAGGACGACAAGTAGCCTTGCTGTGGGTCTATAGGGTATAGCTTCTTAGGGTTATCTTTATAGTAGCATATAATCGGCTACTTTACTACCTATAGGCATTTTAAATCCAGCAGATGTATCTTAGGTAGGTAGTAAGTTACATCCCTAGCAGCTTAGGCCTTTTAAATATCTATTACGTTCTAATAATAAAAGTAGTTTATTAGCTATTAAGTGATTATTTATATAGTCTTACCTGCGCTAGGTTCGTCTGTATAAATACCGCCTCCTTTAATTATTCTTTCTTGCTTAAATGCCTAAGCTATATATACTACTTAGTATAGGCTAAATTTAAAGCCTAATGCAAGGCCCTAATTAGGGAGTTCAATTAGGGCGGTTTTAGAGAGTGCTTTTAATAAGATAAGTAGGAAATACTCTAGAGTAAGTAGAAGATCCGCCTCTGTTACGTACACTAGTGCGTTATTTAGGTTATCCTTCCTAGCCTTATAGAGCTGGGCTAAGAAAGTTTACTAGTTAAGTTCTTCCTCTGCGTCTATATTTTAGTTATTATTATTAACCAAATCCTTATCTTAGTTGCTATTATTAACTAAATCCTTATCTTTATCTCCACTCTCTATATCTTTAAAGTTAGTATAATATAGGAACTAATTATTATATCCACCAGCATATTACAGCAATTTACTATCCTCTACAGTAATATCTTAAGGGATATTAACGGTTGGTAATGTAGTAGTAGGGTCGTCTATTATATCGTTAGGCTAGTATATACCTTTAGGTTCGGTAATAGATTATAGCAATTTACCATTATCTACGGCAATTTCTCTAATACCGCTATCACTCGCTAATATAGGCTTATAGGTAAATAGGTTACGTCTTCCCTTTACTAATTACCTTCTACGTATAACTGGCTCATTATTGCTGTTTTTTTATAAGGGTGCCTACCGCTAATTTTACTTAAGGGCGTTTTCTGCTTCTATTTAGGTTGGCCTTATAACTATTTAACTTCCTAGGCGCGGCCGGCTTACTTTTATTATCCTTCGCCAGGGTACTTATTATCAATCTTAGTTAAGGCCACTTATTATATCTGCCTAATTTAGTCTTACTATTATCCGATTTCTTATATTTAATAGGCTTGCCCTTACTATCTTTATTAGAGCTATATACTGCTAATCCTAAATAACTCCGCTTTTTGCCTTCTTCTAGTTTACTCTTACCGCTAGCCTTACGCGGCGTTAGGATTTACTAGCTATCTTTTACGCTACGTCCGTCGCGTTTAGGCGCCTTAGATTTAATAGCTAGTAGTATATTATTAGTGGCAGCGACTTAAGAGTTTAAGCTAGGAGGTAAGAGTAATGCTATAAACACGGCCTCCTTTATACTATTTCGCGCTATTTCGCTAAGAGCTATAATAAGTGTGCCCTCTAACCGTATTGTAAGGTTTTTATATCTCTATAGCGATATATAGATATTCTTTTTAGGCAGACCGTTAATATTAAGCTCTATATAGGCTTGTAGTTCCTCCTATAGCTTACCTAGAGCTATATATAGGTTTCCGCTTATTAGATATAAGACTTAAACCACCCTAACTATTAACCTACCTATTAAGCCTATGGATTGGATTTTAATCTCAATATCTCTTATATTAATTACGTTGTTTACTACTAGGGTTACTGGCTAAGGCGAAGGGATACTATATAGTAGGGTTATAGTAACGTCTATAGGCTGTGTCATATATAACAGCTAAGGTGGCGTTATCTTATCTCGTGCTTTAGTCTTTAGGGGTAATATATATTTATATAGAGTATACCTACTCTTAGAGGTACTTAGTACCCTCCTTACGTAATTAGAATAAGCACTTTCTATAATTTTTAAAATTACCTACAGTTTCTAATCTAGTAGAGTATTAGTAAATTGCGGGAGTTGCTTATAAAACTCCTTAATATACCCTTCTTTTATTATTATAGAGTTGCCGCGATATATTACGTGCTTAGGCTTAACTTTAATTATAATATCTTTAACCTTCTCTTTTAGTCTATTATAGTTTTCGATGCTTATTTTAAAGCCTTAGGTAATATCCGTATCTTTAGTTAGCTTTAAGTTTGCCTTATACTACGCGTTTAGCTTTACCTATAGTTGCGTCATTATTAAGTTGCTTATTCGGTTAGGTATATATAATATTACGGCATATATTAAGTAGAAGGTAACTATTAAAGTAAAAGGGCTTTATACGGTAGCTGGCTAGCGCTATACTAGTATAACTTTAGTATTAGACGTAGTTAGAGGTTAGTTATAGGAGAGATAAAAGGTGGGATAAGTAAAGTTAATTAAGAAGAGGTGAAGAGGTAGATCTTATAATTGCCCGCACGTGCCTATATAGAGGTAAAATTGGCTATAGTTTACTACTACTAGTTAGGGTAAATATAGCTAGACTTAGTACTGTGCAGTTAAATAAGGGTATAATTATATAACTTATAGGGACTACCCTACCTAGCCTATTTAGGGCTAGGTGGCGGTCTAGTACTGCTAAACTCTTATAGTTTTTAATATAAGCGATTTGTTAAGTGCCTATAAAGGGGTAACTAGTTATTACGGCATAGTAGACTATAGGAGGTTGTGGGAGTTACTATGTTTCTTATTATTATATAGAGTTAGTATATATACGCGCCGCTAGAGTTAAAGGGCTAGCCTACGTCTATACATGCGGGCTCTATTACTGCGAAGTATTTGCTATATAATAGGTAGTATTTCTAGCAAACGGCAACATATTATACTTATTATAGGCGTTACTATATTTCTTATTATTATATAAAGTTAGTAGATATACGCGCCACTAAAGTTAAAGGGCTAGCCTATATCTATACGTGCGGACTCTATTACTGCGAAGTGCTTAGTATATAATAGGTAGTACTTCTAGTAAACAGCAACATATTATACTTACTTCGTAATTACTAGTGTTATTATTATACTATATAGCACTTAAGGGCCTACTAAATAAGTCTATCCGGAATAATAATTATTTAGTATATAGGATTTACGTCTGTGTATAAATATCTAGTGCTTATTTAAACGCATATCTACTATAAAAGGTAGTAGGAGGTTTTGTATCTTATATTATAAGTTTATATAATTAATAGCATTTTGCGGCATTTTATGGCATTTTAGGGTATTTTAGGATAGTAAATATGTTATATATACCAGCATTCAGCCACTTAGTAACGTTAACTTATCTTGCTATTTATCTATTTAGTATTATATAAGAGGTTAGTATTTTACTATAGTATTTATTACGTTAGAGTCTCTTAAATTTAATATCTTTATTTTAGATCTGTTTAAAACTATATATAGTTTTATAATATCCTACTCCCCACCCAGTACTCTAGTAAGAGATTATTTAGTTAATAATGCCTTTTCTCTTACTAATTAAGGGAGGAAAAGACTTATACTTTCTAGTAGTAGTAGGCTGTGCTTATTAGTAATATTTTTAATAAATTATAGTGTTTGAGTTTCCGTTTACCTATAACGTAATTAGCCTGCCTATAGTAAAGTACTTTTACTTTACTACTTACTTCTCTTTTCCCTTATCCTTCTATACGTTTATATACTTATATTATAAACTATAAGAGCTTAATAGTGCTAGACTATTACTTGGCCTATATTAAGAGATAGGCTAGGTAGAGTAGTCCCCGTAACTTATACTATACCACGTCTTCCTCTATAGGTTAGTCTCGTTACTATAGATTTACCCTTATATATATTTAACCTATAGAGTATATAACCGTATACTTTACCGCCAAGGCCTTATTTATATAATTTTGTTAGGGCACGTCTTATTTCCTTACCTTTACTAATTAACCTAACTCTACTAACTACCTACCCTTACTCTTACCCTATTAGTATCTACCTCTATAACTAGTACCTCTGTAGATCTATCTAAGCTATAGAGCCTTATAACGTAGTAAGTTAGCTACCTTATTTTTGGCCTTAGCTATATAATAAAGGGTCTGTGTTTACTAATGCGTTTATATAGACTACTGCTTAATATAGCCTGCTACCAAAATAGACCTACCTACTAATTATTTTATAACTCGCGACGTTAACTATATCTATAACCACAAAAAGTTTACTAAGGGCGTTGTAGTTTTTAAGATTACCTTAACTGTAGTAACTATAGGCTCTGGTATCTCGTAAGGTAATGGTAAGGGCCCTATACTTAATAAGCCTTTTCTTTTAGAGCTTAGCAGTCTATACCTCTTAGCTAATAACGCTCTAAAATGCTATCTCTATCTATTTACCGGCTATATACGCGCCGATTATCCTCTTAAGAAAGCCTCTTAACTTTATTACGGCTACGGTAAAGCCGGTCATCTTAAAGCTAACTGCCTTAACCCTATATATAATAATTATAGGGAAGCCGGTTATCTTAAGAGCAACTATCCTAGTATAACGTGTAACTAATATAGTGCTATAGGCTATAGAAAGCGAGACTATCCCTAGCTATTGGGTAAGAAGAAGCGGACTTGCCTAAACTATAGCTCCCTAGACTATTAAACTATCTTCTATAGTTAGGTATATAAGAACTATAAAGTTGTAAGGCATAATATTAATAATTATATAAGTGGACCTACTTTGATTTAGGTAATAGACGCCGTAACCGCTCTAGGTAAGATAGATATACTAGGTGCTACCGCTTTAAGTATAGCTGCTACCTTTCTGTCGCCTAAACCTCTTAATATAGCCGGCTTCTATTTAGTGGCGGATGGCCTAGTAGATAATTTAGACACCTATATAGAGGATAGCGATTCTGTAATAGCTAAACCTTTAGATATACTCTAGCTTCTAAATAACGATTACCTTATAGTTTAGTTTATTATGCAAATTATTAAAGAGTATATTATAGTATATAGCATTACATTCTAGGTATCTTATAAGACCGGTGGAATGCCTACTTATTATTTATATAAGACGGCGTCTGTCCAATTTATAGATGCTAATATTGCCGGTAACGTTAAGGTTAATACTACTAATACTACTTTTCTGGTTACTTAACGACTATTACGTCTAACTACGCTTAAGCATCTTACTCGCATTCTCCCGTAAGATGCTATAACCCTACAACTTTACTATATTAGGTTTGTTGTCGCCTCTAATAAACTCGCACTAGGTACGCGTATATTGCTTAATAAGTACTTCTTTATTAATAGGGACTTTGGCCTATTTACGCCGTAAATCTATAAAGCTTAGAATATACTATTAAATAGTCCTATGGTCGTTATTTACTTCTTTATACTAGGCACTAAATAGCTTAATAGTTATATTGCGAGCTTAAACGCGAGCCTATAATAGTAGAGCGTTAATAATCCTTTAGGTCGCTAGTGGAAGAACTATAATATAAATATCTAGCTTAGCATATAGCTTTTAGTGGAGGACCAACTATTATATAAAATCCCTGTAAGGTATTAGTTTGATAGCGTTCTTAAGTATTTTACGGTCTAGTTCTATGCCGCAGTCGCGAGCCTTAAGGCCGTTAATTAGAACCCCTAGGTACCCACTATTATTTGTTTTATTACCTTCCTAGGTAACGCGGACCGAGTCTACTATATTACTATCTAGATAGTTAATGGTCTTACCCTTTATACTAACTCTATTATTAATATCTTATTCCTAGGTAAAGACGTAAATAGCCAGGCCAGCTAGAAAGGAGTTATTATTAATACCACTCCCTTTAGCTCCGGCTATAACTACTATACTTTTATCTTTTAACTATAGGTGGGTTATAAGTTTATACTAAACCCTATATTCGCTCTAGAGTATATCCTAAGTAGTAACAACTTTATAATAGTTAGTAACCTAAGTAAGGCCCTAATTATAGCATAGGGTATTAAATATCTTATAACTAAGCGTGTCCCTAAGGTTAGAATCTCCTAAGAGATTAATACTTTACGCCACCTATAGTAAGGAGGCGATAGTTTCTATATTAAGCGCTAAATTGCGCTATCTAATAACTTTATAGATCTCCCGCGTATTAATTACTTTAACTATAATATTACTAAGTATGGAAAGAACTTGGTTAATAATGCCCTTAAGGCCGTCTTACTGCTATTTAATAAAGAGCAAACGGGTGCCTATACTGCGCTCAAATATATAATAGGTGGTATTTTGCTAATATAAGGCCCCGGTAGTATTAGGAAATTAACTTTTCTAACTATCTTAGTATAATACTAGTATTAACTTAGGTCGCCCTAGTAGGATCCTACTAGAATTTAGGTCCTATTGCCGCTTAATCGCTAACTAGATATACTAGCTAAGATAATTAATAATACGCTTATAGAGGACTATAAGGCACTAATTATGTAAAGCCGTCCCGCCAAATTTCCTATCGTCCTTTACCGCTATATGCGCTTAACGGAAACTAAGGTCTATAAGCGGGATACTATTATATAGCGAATAGCGGTAGGTATTAATACTTGTCTTAAGTATTTTAAGGAATAAGATAACTATGCTATAATTAATAAGGACGTGTTTATGCTAAATATAGCATTCCTACTCTACCGTATGTTTAAGGCTAGTAATGCTACCGGCTTTAATAAGCGGTTATAGGTTATAGATTTATCTAAAGGTTAGTAGTTATTACGCCTTATAGGTGTCCTAGATAGTAATAGAAACCTATATTCTATTGCAAACCCTAATACAACTAAATATACCAAATTCCGCCAATACTTATACTAATTTACGCTTAGTAATAATATAACGCAAGATAATAAGATGGGATTAATACTTGCGGCTAATATAGTTATTATAGACCTAGCTAAGAAGGCTAATATTATTCTTATAATACCTAATATGGTCTCGTAGACTTGTGTATATTTTATTAGCGCTATATATATAGTTTTCTACAATAAGGCCGGGAAGGCGTTTAAGCTAGGTAGTTTTACTAGGTTCGCCTAAAGCAGACTATATTTAATTTAGGGAGGTCTATAAATCTAGGCTGGTAACCCTATACCTTAGGTTCTCCTTAGTAATATATACTAACTAAAACCAATTCTTGGTCCTAATTTCGATAATCTATTCTACTATTAGAAATCTATTTCCCTCTATACGCATCTCCTCGCGGCTAGTATAGATACGGTATAGTTCTCGCTATAATATTAATTTGTTAAAGACATTATATATCTTATAAATGCCGTCCTACTATATAGCTAGCTTTAGATAAGCCTAATAGTTAAGGACTAAGAGTAGTTAAAGCTGGCAGTAAGCTTTTTTAAGGATATACTACGCTGCGACTACCCTGTCGCCTTTCTCGCCGTTAATAGTACTATATAGGTAAATAAGCTTAGCTAATTAACGTATAACCTAGTCTACGCTTAACGCGTATTTTAGGTAGCTATGGCGCTAATAGACTTTAGATTTAAGCTATTAGAGGTTAGCTTTGCCGTTCTATATATAGCCTAACTGGCTATCTACTCCGCAGCGTTGTATACGCTTAAAGAATAGTACTACGCCCAGTAAGATGGCAGTAAGTGGCGGGAATTTACGCCAGTAGTTAGTAAGATTAAGGTCTTTACCGTTAACGGCATCTAAGGCGGCTAGGTAGAGTTATTAGTATATAATATAATAGTTACTAGTCCGCTAAAATTTGTCTAGAATATAGTAAGGAACCTTTTTATAATTACTAGACTATAAGCGGGCCTTATTATTGTTGGTAGTCCCTAGGTGGTCTATAATTATTATACTAGTAATAAGACCTTTATAAATACCGCGTATTATAAAATTAAAAAGTAGTGTAAAGATAATAAGGTATTTATTAACCTTAAGAATCCTAAGCGGAAAGAGCACTTCTAGTAACTTATTGCCCTATTTAACGTTAATAAAACTATATAGCGTATTTACCGCCAGCGTATAGCCAATTATATACCCATTTCGTATAGTATAGACATTAACTTTAATATTACTATCCCTAACTTCACGGGTGTAGTAAATATTAGTGGTACTAGTAATTATACTAAAGCGTAGAATGAGGCTAATAGAGAGGGCGCTAATAATAACGGCTGGGGTGGTACTGGTAATAATAACGAGGATAATAATAATAGAGAGGATGTTGGTGGCGTCGGAATATAAGGAGGGTAGTAAAGATAGATATTATAGACTTTACTAGTAGCGAGACCCTTAAATAGGGACACTAGATAGAAGTTAAGAGCGGTAGTAGCTATAGGCCTTTAACATTTACAATTTTACTATAGCACTAGGTAAAATACGGCATATTATAATATTATATATTATAGCTAAATAAGATCTCCAAAATAGACAAGCGTATTATAGTAAAGACAGCCTAATTTATAAAGCTTAGTAATCTTAGTTTCTATCCCTTTTAGGCTAGCGGTTAATTAATACTAATCTATAATCCAGATTTTAAGGGGTCGTTTAGTTATAATCTATTACTTTTAAATCTAAACTAAAAGTCTAGTAGAAAGAACGCGTTCCTTCCTAATTTAACACGCGTTTATAGCTCTATAGGTTACACAGACGTATATAATTTAAAGCCTTTAGATTTAATCTAGAGTTTAAATAAGGAGCTTTAAGCTCCTGATTTAAACTAACGCCAAGACCTCAGTTTAGATTCTGTATATAGTAAAGTTGCCAACTTTTTAGTAACTTTTAGCGTATTTTTTAGAATATTAAAAATTTATAGCTAAAGTTAAGTTAAACTAGAATTTAACCAAACGGTCGCCTTAGAATTAAATTAGAGCTTTAGATTAACTCCATTTTAAAGCCCTTATTCTAATTTAAACTTATAACTAAACATTCCCTAAGTACTTAACCAGTTAGATTATAGTCTAGATATCTCGCTAGTAACCGCAACTATTATTAATTACTCTCTATATAGTATAGGCCGCCTCTATTTTTATTAAACTATAATAACCTTAAATAGGATCTAATCCTTTTTTCGCTATAGCTGCTACTAAGGCAATGTGACCTAACGCCCTCTATTGCTTATATTGGGTATGCTATTCCTAGTATTAGTACGCTGTTACCATATCTTAAGAAACTTGTCGTTAATGCTATAGGCCTTTAGAATAATACCTATCCTATTATACTGGCTACTAGCTAGCAAAATATAGGATAAATATAATATCTATATAGTTGCCCCTAATAGAAGAGCCTATAGTAAAGGTAATTCGCCGTACTATATCTAGATAACCTAAGATTATATATATAGGCAATAATCTTAGGGCTTCCTAGTGCGATAGGAGGTCTCGCTATAAGGCAAACTTAACTAAAGTTACTATCTTTATGTAGATTAGATTAGCTATAATTAATTAATGCCTTCTAGCCTGCCTAGTAAAACGTGTCGCGCTAAAGATAGGGCTAGATAAACATTAGTAATATATTATAATTATAACGGACACCTATATACCATCTCTATGGATAGCCGTAAATATAACCTAGCCCACCCTATAATAAACTGCCCTTAATAGAGTAGTCCTTAAGGCCCCATTGTTTCGGATAGGCATAGTCTCTATATAGGCGGCCCATATTTACTCCTTGTTATAATCTACCCCGGCCTCTAAAAATATCTTAACTAGCAGCTAATATTCGACTATGCGTAGGTCTTAAGGCGTATTAGACAGCAATATTAGACTTAAGGCCACGTCTATACTTAGGACTAAGTTCGTATTATCTAGTTTCCGCTTATAAAGTAGTATAATAAGTCGTTTAAGATTATAGCCGCAGTTCTACGTATGGTTAAGCTAGGATAAACTCTATAAGTTTATAGTAGCTATATACCCCCTCTCTATATCTACTATATAGTTAATACTAGGCCACCCTAGTACCTTTATCTTCTTATATATATTTAACTATACGTAGGCTAGAATGTTCTGTATAGCCTTATATACCTATAGCGCTAGTGCCTTCTTATATTCTATTACCTAATAGATAACTTTCTAGATCGCCTGCTCGCGTAGTAAATTATTTAGTTATCCGCGAAATAAAACGTGTAGAATACCGTCCTTAATAATAACCTGCTTAAAAGTCCGCTTAATAATATTAAGTCTCTCCGCAGTAATGCCTAAGCTAGTAATAAGCTATATATCTTTTCGCGGGTCCATAGCGCTCGTAGAGTTATACTACGCCGTATTTATGGCATACCGCTATTATATATCGCGTCCCATTATAAAAAATAGTCTAGTATCCTAAGTAGGGAATAGTAGTATTTAGAATCCTATACTTAGTATAACAAAGAGGCGGCGTAACGTTAGTAATAAGTAGAGTCTCCTAGCTTAACGTAACGCGATTTAGTATAAATTAGCGTAAAACATAACGGGTTACGCTATTTAGCGCGTTAGTGTCCACGGATATCGCCATGCTCTTACTATACTCCTCCTATCTTAATTAGCTTATAATATAGCATAAGCTATAAATACTACTTCAAATATATAGTTCTATATAAATATTATTTTCGGCTCCCTTTTAACCAAACTATAGCAAATTGCAGTTTAATGCGGCAATTTATAAATAAGCTCTATTTAGCGGCAATATAGAAAGTATAGGACTAAAGTAAAAAGTATAGGCGGTCTAACCTATTATAAATAATATTATCTAAGATAATAGAAACGGAAGAAGGGTAGATATAAGGGCGTTAATATTAAAGAGATAAATAATAATGCACCCTTACGCCATTAAAGCTTAGAGGAGTATTAAACAGCCTATTATAGGGCTAAGCTAGAGTAATATAATAAGTGGCCACTTATACAATATATAGATAATAATGCACCATTATACTATTAAACCTTAAAAGGGCATTATATAACTAATTATAAGGCTAAATTAGAGTAAGGTAATAAGTAGCCACCCGTATAAGCTCTAGGCGATAATATTATTAATAAGCTAAATAACGGGGCTGCGGATGTGCACTATAATAATAATTCCGTAATATTTAATAGGGTGCATAACCTGGCGATAGTTAAGACTAATTAGTAAACTTTAACTGGAATATCTATAGACGTCTTTTAGACTAAAACATTTAAAGAGGCCACTGGCCGCGCTATAGGAAAGCCTTTAGGACGGAACTAAGGAAATCCGCAAACTATAGACGATACTGCGGTAGTATACAACATTATACCGCGTATTAAGCGTACTAGTAGTGCACCAGATAAGATACTTTCCCTATTTTATCTATTTAGCAGTAAGGTAGAATATATATAGGTTTTATAGTGGGTAAGCTATAGGACTTTTAACCGCGCTATTAACGAGTGGTTTAATAATATTAGGCTTTAGGGAGTGTTTACTAACTATTTTTCTTACTAGAGTGCTAATAATGTTAAAGCAAAACTACTTTTAAAATAGATGCAATCTAAGAGTAATTAACCGCAGTGGATTAAAATAATTGTAACCATAGGGGATTAGCAGCTACTAGTACGTTACTAAAATGCTCTAAAGATCATGTCCTTCCTTATTAGTCACGGCCCTTTTTAAGGAGATATAACTTTCTCGCTAGTAAGGTAGTACTTATTAGCAGGAATAAGAATATATAATAAGCTTAACACGGTAGACTAGTAGTAGGAGATATAAGAGTAGCTACCGCTTAGCGTAACTGTAGTGCTAATTATATTAGCTAGTAATAAGACCTAACTAATATAACACGCTGGCGGTAAGAAAGCATAGCCGCTCTATATTTCAATTAGAAATATTAAACTACGTATTTAATAATCCGTAAATTAACTAGCCCTATTACTGCTTATATACCTCCCGGTCTATATACCTAGCAACTAAATAATATAACTAGCGGTGTAATACAAGACCCTTACGGCCATCCTTAAACGTATACTTTAGCGACAACCCTACTACTAGTATGGTTATGCTAATAATGCCTATAGCGTTAGAGAAAGCTAGTAAAGAAGGAGTACGTCTCCTATACGCGGATAGCTAGGATTAACACTGCTTTCTACTTCTAGCTATATTTATAGCTGATTATAAAGAATAGGTCACGCTTATAGGTATTAAAAGTAGCTGTAAATGTTTAACTTATTATATATATATAAATAAACGGTATAATCTAACGACTACTATCTAGTGACTGTGGCCGTTTTATATATACTAATTAACAAAAGACTAAATATAAATGTAGTAGGAAGGTTGTAATACTAATAAGAAGGATAACTTGGATTATATTTAGCCGTTCCGTAACTTTATATAGGGCTATAATCTATTTAATATCCATAAGATAATGGCGCCTAATTTCCTGTACTAGGTGCTTAAAGGCCTTACTAGTGAATATCTTATATACTAGATTAAGGGGCTTATATAAAGCAAAATATAGGCTAGAAAATATTAGGGCCTCAATATCCCGTGCATAGATAGTTGCGGCTAGGAGATATTAAATATTAATACACTTATTACCACCTACTTTATATAGGTGGAACAATTTACTAATATAATAGTGTGGGATAGCTAGGTAAATGTTGGCTAATAAACAGGAAAGATATATAAATCTCTATTATAATAATTGGTCCCTACTATAGCACCCTTACTAAAACAGAACGAAAGCGCT
>Ga0307515_10014077_pt1 | contig 14877 bp, 21 predicted proteins | sample 17_EM_MG_FD_194513 | JGI IMG/M metagenome (GOLD analysis project Ga0307515, IMG submission 194513) | Populus trichocarpa ectomycorrhiza microbial communities from riparian zone in the Pacific Northwest, United States - 17_EM | ecosystem: Host-associated > Plants > Roots > Unclassified | place... | reverse complement strand
TGAATCCGTTGTCTCAACCTACCTTGTCTCCGCGCCTTCACCATCGCGGCCCATTAAACGTCATTGGAAATGTGGACACAGCCCGCGTACTATGGGTTCACTTACGTTTAAATGAGAACAAGGCGAATCCTAACCGTTACATTAACTTCATCACGGCTCTACCTCGATCCGGTAGCCCTTAAGAGCCTCCCTGCCCAAGTGAAACCTGTAACGAGGTCTCACGGTTTCACCGTTGAACAGCTTCGATGGGAGGGGGAGGAGGGGGTGCGTGTCACAACATTTCATGATCCTCCTAAGCACCGTGCCAGGTTTGGGGCGAATGATCATCCGATCGGCATCAAGTGGAACCGGTACTAAGGTGTGAATGGAATACCCACGTTTGCGGGCCGAAGCTGGAACGCGCGGGTGAGGCTATACTTATTGGTCCCGGTAAGTTGTTTACATTCATTCTGTATGCTTGCCGGAAGTTCGGCAGAGACTAATTCAGTGAACATTCCCGCGTTCGCGGGGCTCGCACTTCGGGGAGTGGGTGGGTCGACCATGCCGGCATCTTATCTGCTTCAGCATACCCTGTCATGAGGTCTGTTACGACCGCTCTTGTATTGGGATCGTCTCTCATTTCCTCCCTCGGTATTAGTCCATTCAACATAAGATCTCCCCCACCGTCACATTTCGTTCCGTGGGGGGTACGTCCCGACGGCTCGCCAATGGTTTACCTCACTCGCTCCCTGATTGATTCTCGCTGGCAAATCTTTCCTCTCAATCGTCGCTTGAACCAATAACCCCCCCCCCCCTACACGTACAACTTGACCAATTCATCCCCCCTTTTTTCTCATGTCACGACCGGTTGGCGCATATCAACCACATGAATCACCGTCCTCAATTTCAACGCCTGCGCACCAAACCATCGTTCAGAAGCGTTGGCTCTCGCAGTAGAGCAGGGTATCACGGTGACGGTGTGTGGGACACGTGCGGGTTCTATCGTAAGGAGGACGTTCCTGAATGTCGTGCCTTTTCCCACCATTCTCCACCCATTGTATAACCCCAACGTTTGGGATAGCCAACGCCTCGGAGTACATGATCTTGGCATGGTCATGTTTCGTATTCCAAAACTGCTCGCACTGCCTCACTAAATCGGCTGCGCTTTATTGATTAACTGTGGGTTTTGACCACGAGACGTGCCTCACCCGTCATTGTTCTGATTCTGGGAAACTATAAAACTTCGTGGAAGAGACGGGGTATTGGCCTTCAGGTCAGCGACCTTTGGACTTGTCTTCCTCTCAGACCCGGGGATGCTCGACACTCGACGATAGCTGTGTACCAAAGCACCTTCTCTGTCGCTCCCCGTTGTTCACCTCGATCCACCCATCACTGACGTTGGGCACTATCCTCCCTCCACGTTGTGGCGACGCCGGACGGTGAGCCCAGCCGAATACTCTTATGCGGCGTCGCTGTCGAGCCGGCCGCACTTCCCAAGCGGGCTCACCGAACCACATTGGTGCCCAGACCGCTCTGGAGCGTAAACTTGGGTCGAAGGCCACCAAATACTTTGGCGGCGACGGGGCTGGGTTCCGGAAACTGGCTGAAAGGTACCGGCCTAGGGTATGAGCGTTGCACTAGAGCTCATTCAGCTGCAGAGTAACCGAGCAAGAGAAGAGCGCGCCTTGGCGGCTGAGAATAGGCTCTCTGCGCCACTCCCAAAACCAATTAACAAAGGCGGGTTTGCTGTTGACTTTTGCGCAAGTACTCAAAGCTACCCCTATAGAGTAATCTGCAGACGATGACACACCCGAGTATGGGTCAGGCGAAGAGGTCGGGCTCTCAAAGCCAGAAGTCGATGAAGACCCTTCTAGGCTCGATACAGGCGGGGGACTCGTCACTCGACCAGTTTAAGAGCCGGTGTAAACTCAAGGACTACCAGTGCATCGTGTTCTTTGATCCTCCTGGCAGCCTGACAGAGCCTGACGAACCGAGCCTGAACACCGACGAGGATGGGGAAGTCACCTCGACTTGTCACGGGCAGGCTGTATGGAGCTAGGCTTGCCTGTTACCACTTCTAGTCCCACCCCTTTTACCACCACCACGCCCCTCCCATCCGCTAGCCTCCACACCAGTGTTCCTGTTTCTATACCCTCCATTCTCCAGTGACATTAACCGACCGATCATTGACCTTTTCACAAGGAAAGCCAACATAGGCACCTCAATTGTGGTGCCTGCCATGGGAGTCTTCGGCCTGCAGACCTGTGAGTTCGACGACCGCTCGAGTTATGGCCTGCACGGATGGCACCAGGTAGGTTGTTAAAAGCGTCGCAGTTCAATCGCGTGCTCACAGCAGCCAGGGAAATTTCACACAGGGGTCGAACCCGCTACATAGACCTTAGGGTGGATAAAAAGCAGGTATGTTACTACAATGCCGACGACTGCTGTTAAGTACTAGGTGGAGGGTACGCAAATGCAGGGTAGAAAGCAAGGAAAGGGGTGTCCTATCCAAAAAAAAGTCCGTCTGATAGTAATTGTCCGTCAAACATAGAAAGGTCATGCTTTAATGCAATCCCATTTTGTTCCATCCCAAACGCTCTTCGAGGTTGGCCACAGACAATGTTTCCTCTCTTGACCCTTGTCGTCCGTCCCAACAATAACACCAGGCGCTTCCTCACCTTCAACCCACTCGACCAAACTTAAAAGAACGTTATGATCCGTCTGGTTGAGTCCGTTAGTGCGGACACCACCCATCACGCCTTGTCCGATCCTCCAAGCACCAGGTCCGCCCGAACAGTGCCCCATGCCGGGGACCATGAAAAGACGGTAAAAGTCCTCAATACAATCATGCTTCTCTGTCGGATTGCGGCGTCAGTCAGGGTCAAAAACGGGCATTCTGTGTCTGTGGACACAATAGTACATTGACTTACCTGATGCCGGGATGTTGGACGATAAGAGGTTATGGAAGCTCTTTGAATTCCCAGAGGGTATCGTCTGTAACCAGGAAAACACGGGTTAGCGAATATCAAAGCATCAAGGAATCGAGGCATACCGGATCACGGGCACCATGGTACGTGAGGACCTTCCCGCCTTTATTCCTGAATTCACTCAATCCTTTGACAGCGTTAGACCAAGTAGAAACTCCGACTGGGTCAACTGTATCTGAATATTCTATATCGGAGACTGAGAATCCATCAATCGGCCGCATGGGTTGCCCGTATATCGCATAGTTATACCAGATCTGCGATTGAATACAACAATGGGTGAGCACACGGTTTCAATCGATCAAGTAAGGGTCGCCTTACCACCGTGGTTATAGGTATAACCCCGTTCATTGGAACCGACAGAGTAAGGTCACCCTCTGCTCCAGGATCGAATGCAGGGAAGATGACATCTCCATTTGTTCCAAGAATGGGTTGATAAAGTTTCCTCAACCCGTCAATCTGGTCTTGGGTCAGACAAGTGGTCCCGTTGTCCGTAGGTCCACATAAGAGAGTATTTGGATCCCATGAACAACTACTCGGGTCCGCAACAATCCCATCCATCCTCCCATCGAGTCCGTCACATTGCTTGAGAACCTCCGGCGCAATGACCGTGCTCCAGAGGGGCATCGGAATCGCCCTGGACGTATTTGCGGCCACGTAAGAAGTCCAAATCCCAGCAGCGCCAAGGAGATGGTTCCAATTGACACCAGGAGCCCCCGAAACAATACCGTCAAAGTCATCAGGATACTGGGAAGCCACGGAAATTCCTTGTCTCCCTCCCGCAGAACATCCGTTATAGTACGAATGATGGGGCGAAACGCCGTAGTAAATCGAAGCGATCTTTTTCCCGAGAACCGCAGCCACGTGCACCGCGCGATGGGAAAAATCGGTGAGGGATTCGACGCGAGCTGGCATGAGGAATGGGGCTGGGTCGAAGTTTCCATCGTGCCCGTTGTTCGTGGCGATCGTAGCAAAGTGGAGAGCGGAACTGTGATCAAGGACCGCGTATCCGATGCCTGAGGGTGGGGAAGAACAAGCGTGTTATCAACTGATACTGGACCAGATATACGAGAGACGAAAGATAGCTTACATCCTCCAAGGGCACCATTCCCGGTGGTAAGGACTCGGCCGTACCAGGTGTCCGGTAACCACATCTCGAACTTCACGGAGGAAGTGGGCGAGGTGGTCACCGAACCAATAACCCGACAAATGGGGACTGAATTGTTATAGGTCGGTAGGAAGCACGTAGGATCCGCAGAAGCGGGGAATGTTGACCCGGCAGTGAGAGGGAAAGCATCTGTGATCGTAACGTTGGGGAGGCTGAGAGAACGTAGCGATGTACAGTCCGTCCGCGCGGAGACACGAAGAACCAGGAGGTGTAGGATGAACAGAGAGATAGACTGTAGGAACATGGCGGGCGGGGCAATGAACCTGAACCCCTCCACCTCATCCCACTGGACTTTTGAATCCGTGTGGAAGCCCCAAGGCGGCGATGCGGTATGGATGTAAACACATTGACAGTTTTATTGGTTCCAAGGGTATACCAGTCGTAATCGTTTGGAAGCGAGGGTGTTTGAAAATCCTATTCCTCAAATGGAACACGGAAGGTCGTCGCATGCATTCGGCCACGTTTTTTGTCTCCGCTCCGTCCGCGCTTGCGGTTTGTCTCCCTCAAGTTGAATCCACCTCAGGGTGTATGCCTCCGGTTCGGAGACCCTATGGACTTGAGGCAAATTCCAGCTTACAATTTTACATTATTTTTTTTACCGATCCAGAACAAGGGCGGCCATTGTCGATCTCTGAAACATTCAATCCTGCTAAGCGCGATGGGCGGCCAATCCTTTCTCTGGAACACGGTGATGGGACGGTTTGGGGTTAGTCTCACCGCTGGGCGGGAGCGCCACGCAATGCATCCCATCGTGGAGTCAAAAGCGACAGAGCGGGGAAAAGGAAAAACGATCCTGGCAGAATTCGAATCTGCAATCTCCAGCGAGGCGTACGTAAACAGCCGGAAACTGGCGCGTTAACCATTACGCTACAGGACCATCCTGCTGCATCCGCCGTTTGAACCACCATAGGCTCATTACAGTTCTGTGTGGGGTGTAAAACCCGACACAAACCGTTTCTAAACCGACAAGAAGTTTGAAAACCATTATAAATAGTACGGACTACGTGAAATCTAAGCAACAAGAGAACATAAAGCAACAAGGCGGTACAACAGGAAATGGAGAACAATTGGTGTAATTCCGGTGTTAGTGGGGGTGATAGAGGAAGCGAGAGTTGGGATACGGGAGTGATAGGTGTGTCGTGAGGAAACGGACACAGTTCAAAAGGTATAGAAGAGGGACTACGCAGGGGACCATGAGACAGAAGGTGAACCTTTTTGCTGGAAACTCGCTCTGCATCTCGTCGGAGCCCACCACTCCCCCCGGGCGGTCGAGAAACACATGGTATGCGCATTTCCCGATGAATCCGCGGGATGTGGGGTGTGAACCAAAGGCTTTGACGGATGTTTGGCTAGACCTCGGGTGGGGTGCGCAATAATCACTGGCGACCAGCCTGGTTCTTAGCCTTCCATTCCTGCATAATCTTCTCTGCGGCGCTTTGCTGGCCGCCCTGGGTCGTTTGATCTCGAGGAACAGGAGCAGTCTTCGCGTACCTCAGGTCGAGGTCCTGCTCTACTTCAGAAAGGTCTTTCTTTGGAGCAGCAATAAGCCCACACGCCCGCAGAGCGGCCTCCCGTTGTTCTTTGGATGTGAAGTCATTCGTGAGAGGTGGAGTGTTCTTGACGCGAGCTGTCGAATTCGTTTTGGCGGTCATGGATGTCGTGAGCTGCCCCATTGCAGGAGACTTGAGTTTGCTCGTGAGTCTCTTGAAGAGACCAGACGTGGTTTGGCTGGAATGAACCAATTTCGGTCAATACAGGAAGACTCCACTGGACCGGGAACCAGCTCTCATGCGTACCGAGGGTAATCATTTTCGCTTTTCTCCCTGAACACCTTGGGAGGTGGAGGTGGAAGTGGTTTCACGTCGAGCGACTGGCGTTGTTGCCTGAACATCGGAGGTGTAGTAGATGGTGTGGGCGGGAAGGGCCGTAATGCGGCCTTTTTGCGAAGTTTGGGAGTGTATATTCAAGTCTCCATTATTGAGAGACAGTCGCGGCAATCCCGTCGTCCCCCATTGGCATGGCCACGACCTGCTGCGCAGAATTTGCCAGGTTTCGTACATTTCGCCAGGAAACTGCGGACACAATTCTACGTACCCAATGGCAACGTGGTCCAGCACGTGTAAAAGGCGTCATCAAAGCCTTCACAGTTTGTCGTCCTGGATGACCGCTGTGGGTCGGGTGTCAAGGTGACCTTGCGCGGCGACGGGTTCAGATTGTGAGAGATGGCCTTTCGCTAAGTTCAGGGTACCAATATTCCCATACTCCCGCGTAGCCCGATTGCAATCAGCCGAACCCTGGCATGACCCCATCAGCTCCTTCATCAAAGATACGCGACTCGAATAGTTGACCCTCGTCCTTAACATTGAAAAATGGACCTCTTAGTCCGAAAGGGGCGTAACTATCGTGAGGTAACATGCTATAGCCCCAGTCCCATTCCTTGTTGGAGAAAAGTGCACCCACAACCGCATACATCCAGAAAAGTCAAAACAGTAAGAGCCCGAGAGAGAGAGAGGGAGAGAAATCGCACGAAATGCACTTATTCGTACATCACCAAGTACGCAGGGCGAATTGCATGATCAGTATAGACCACCAGCTCGTCGTAATTCAGATCCTTGCCAGGTTTCCCGTACACCTGTTTTCGAAGGCAGGTCAGACCTTCGGGTGTCATCACACCGAAACAACAAGATGCACACCGAATCGTATCCCTGAGGTGGCCCTTTTAGTTCGGGCTTATTTAACAGCGTCGTGTATTCGAACCCAGCAAGGACATTATTCAACAACATGGCTTTCCAAGGTGACTTGTTCTTGTTCTTGACATAATCGTTAGACCTAAGACCCGTTCAGAATAAGGGATGTTCAGGACGGCGAGGAATGCTGGGCTCACTTTGACGACTTGGTGGATGTGTAAATCCCTGGTCCATATCGTTGCCAAGCGCCCGTATTTGCGTGGGCCATATTGAAAGAACCCTGAGCGATCGAACATAGGGAACACTTCGAGCTGTTACAGAGTACGTTTTGACCAGGTTCCCCGAGGCGACAGACTCGGGTTGTTCCATGCCAGAGCAAGTGCTCGTTACCAGGATACTTTCCCTGCGCGGAGAATTTCCCTTTCGCCTCCAATACACCTCTACACAAAATGTAAATGGTTAGAGAGGTGGGTATGCTAATGGATTTTCGGTCCGATCGGCCTACCGGTATGCCCAATAGTTATCCCAAAAACACTTGGAGCGGGTATGATTCTGTACACCATCCGTATCTGCGGCGACTTGGTGGGATGCGCCCATGCGGCTTCAAACTGGTCTCTCACTACACGTCAAACAGGTTAGCACACACCTGATGTGGCCGATTGATCAGAATGCACAACTCACCAGCCCAATACGTCGTGTGATCCTGCGGCACAGGGAGAATAAAAGGACCGTGACCGACTAGATACGAATCACAAGCGGCGCACAGGGGAAAGTAATCTCCAATGTACGGAACATCGCGACAGTATATGCATCCTCTCAGAGCAAGCCTAGGCGAGTTGGAGAGAATCAGCGTCAACGGCGTTTACATAAATCGGGTAACTGACTCCTCGTGGCTGGTGCTGCAATAGTTCCAGTACGATCCGTCAGGATACCTTGTGGCTCGGTTCGTGCAATCCGTAAGAGAACACGTTTCTACAAACTGGATTCACTACGTATGATGTGGTGTTCGCGAGAATGTGCTGACCTGATTTCTTCAGCTTGGCTGCAGCAGCACACGTCTTGCTACAGTATGGATGAGGTCCTGATTTCGGGCGTTGTTGACAGTACTTCAAAAATGTGCACCCATTTAACCACGCAGGAACGGAGAAAACTCAACAAACCGTCTTACATCACAGACCGCCGTCGCCGCTTTGGGAACTTTCGAGGCACACGTCTTAGTGCAGAACGGGTGAAGCTTCCCCCTTCCCTTGTCATAATATTGGGGTTTTACCCTGCAGACCTAGTGGCTGTTCCGTCGGACCCTGCTTATAAATATTACAGCAGAGGGTACTATACCTGGCACATCTGCGCCTTGGGGGTCGACGATTTCGCTGTCGTGACTTTGAACATTGAAGGCGGCGATCAGCGAATGTCACTTCCTATCGGCTCTGTCTTTCCTGGAAACACCAACTGAAGCCGATGGTGGCAACAAGAGCGGTGGGTATCAGAGATTCAGCGGGTACGAAGGATGTCCTTGGGTTGATTGCTGGAGGTCGCGAGGCAAAGGGAGAATCTCAATTGTGGCGGGGTTGTCTGTTTCAATCGGGCGCTGATGTTGGCCTTTCCATTCTGGGGAGTTACGTTGTTGATTGTTAAAGAGGACGTGCACGAAACCTCAGTCAGGCTCCTACACAACCCCGACGAGCGGAAGGCAGGGTGATATCCCTTCCTTTGGCCCGAGCTGGTTCCAAATACGCATCAACAAACTAACCCCTGGGGCCGGGGCGAAGGATTGATACTTATTAAATAACGCCCAAACTCAACAGGGCCGCGGGGCGGATGATTTGTTTGCTCATGTTTGGAACCAGCCGTCCACAGGGCAAACCAGGCAGGACACACAGAGAAGGACGTACAGTTCGCCCAGCGGTCGGCTAGGAAGAAGTCTGAATCACATCGTTCGGCGTCGGATCCGTTTCTGTTCACGAATATAGCTCCCCCTTAAGAACCATTGCGTGAGGGTGTGGAAATGCCGGGAAGGTGGCTCCGCATAAACCACCGTTATAAGATCTCCCATCCACACGCTTGGTAGTTGGGATGAAAGAAGAAACGAAGGAGTTATCCGGTGGTGGCGGGTCTCGGAGATGTGGGTTGTATCTGATCGAAGGGCTCCACTCATGTTTCACTCGAGACAGTCGGTGAATGGATGTCGAAATGCTGAAGCATTGGTTTGCAAACCATCCTCTGATCGTATAACTTTTCTGATATGAACCCTCACATGAAATCCCATACAGAAATCGTCCACGGGTACAACGAATTCTCTTTGATATGTGAGGTGTAAAGTCTAGCATTCATGAAACAACGAGCTACGGAATGAGATATATCGTACAGGGCTTGGTGGCTCACCCCGGGGTCCTTGATACAACGCGGGAATAGGAGAGCGGGCCTTGCGTCATCCTGGTATATGCCATTACGCATGGATGGGCATCCGAATCACAAGTTACAATTAAATAAGCCCATGTCTTGCGGCCAGCACAGTTGATCCGAAAGCCGCGGTCATGGAACGAGAGGCGTCGTGAACAACTTCCTCACAGCAGCCCGAGCAGCCATCGGCTTTGGCGGGACCGGCGGCGCGTCACCGTAAACGATCAAGAAGGCAGGTCGAATCGCGTCGTTGTTATACACAACCGTCTCTTCATAGTTCAGATCTTCCCCTGGGACGCCCAGGACCTATGCCGGGGGGTTCAATAAAGCCAAAGTCTGGGGTGAGAAGAACAAGAGCGAGTACGAACCGAATGGTAACCCGGTCCAGGGTTGGCCAGTGACCTCTTGTTCCTCGTACGCTTGTTTTGCCATCCGACCACCACAGTGTTAACAAGGAGGAAGCGAAGCCTAAGGTCTGATCGTTCGGATGAACAATAGTCATCTGCTTCTGCGAACAGTTAGAATATATCCACAGTGGACGGAGGCATCGACCTACTCGAGGAACACTTGGTAGTATAAACCCCCCGGCCAAATCTGTGACGTCGTCAACAACCAGGTCGAAATGTCTAAAATTCGGGCTAGAGGCCAAAGTCACCTGGAAAACTTATGTTGGGTCCCTATCACGCATACGATAAGCGATCCACCACGACAATAGGACGTGGCCACATACCGCAGAGGTTCAGGTCAAACGAAGACCGTAAAATAGAACAAACACTACACCGTGCCAGACGACATAGCCTCACGTCGTCTTCCGTTTCCCCCAAAGCACATGCTCTGGAAGTTCCATGGAATAAAAGATGTTCGATATCGGGACCCTTTCCCGTAACTCGACGAACTGAATCACTAAACCGCGTTCAACCCCTTCAGCTGCGAATGGAGTAAAGATCGAGTTGCGCACTAGTATTGGAGATACGGTTGTATCAGAGATTCGGGGGCCTCGATTTGGAACATCCGGAAGACATGTGGCAAGTTCTTGTTCTTATGGAGCCAGCCATCCTCGAAGAGACGCATAACTATTTGAGTTGGCGATCAATAAGGACCACCACCCACAGGTTAGGTGGAACGCGCCCACCTTTCTCATAGTCCTCGTCATCGCTGCCCAGCAGCCTTAACCTGCTCTTTCGTCCTTTACGAACCGGCAGTCGTACTCCAGGTACGTTAAGATGGATCTTGAGAGTCATAGAATCAACAGAATCGACAGAAAAGGCGAAGAGATACGCGCGGATAGCAGTGGAGCGAGCGAGTTTTAAAGGTGGCCGGAACCCTCGTTGTCAGGATCGCCATGCCTTCGCACGGACACCAAGCACATCCCCCACGTGCATCGGCGGGTGACAAAGACTGTTTGTCCTTTGGTGAGCCGAAAACGCACAATATATTTGTTTCATATTCGAAGCAGGCCACAGCGGCGAGGCCAATGGCTCATTTCGTATTCCGGTCGTAATCGGATCCAAGGTCGAGCTCCCTGAAGTCCTCGACATCGAGAAATATTGATATGGAACCCGGCAGGCGTGGGACATGTGCATGAAGGACAGTGGGTATAGGCAAGGTTTCAATCATGTGGGATTGTGGTGGACAGAGTTGAGTTCCGCTGCGGCTTGATGGAAACTTCGGACCTGTCCACACCGGCAACCGCCGGACCGCGTCGCGTCTGGGGAGAATGGGGGGGTGCTCGCTTTTCGGCGATGATGAGGCACAAATTGTGCAGTGTATTAGATTTCTCGACGCGCCAAATAATGATAGCATGCGACAAAAGTGATCACGGTTTAATAGAAAGTGTCATGAAGCCTTGAAGAGGCGACGAGTGTAGTCAGACATCTAGGAACGGGTAGGGGTTCATTGGAATTTGAACCCTCCAGCCAAAGTCATGACGCGTTTTGGATCGTACTTCTTCGCGAACTCTCGCAAAGCAGGTAGGTTATCCCCGTAGATATTCTCCAATGGGGTGTCGTGAGCGGCGTAGTTGTTGTACACCGGCATGTCGTCCAGATATCGACCCTGCTCCTGAGCCACGAGTTCCTTCAGGTGCCTTGTGCTAGCCATGACAGCATCATAATAATCTTGGTCATATTCGGGACCCTCCCACTCGAACCAGACATTCATTGGGCTCATCGCCCTTGATGATGGGCGACTCGCGTTAGGAGGGAAGGCTGAGGGGAGGACGTTGTTTTCCAGGTGGTCATAGAGGAAAGGTTCTATATTGTAAGAGATGAAGATTCCGTTCTTGAGTCTGAGTTTCTGGCCCCAGAACTGTCAAACGATCGTCAGGCCGAAAATCCCAAGACCCGGGAACGTGAATTTTTTTTACCTCGGTCTCGTTGATAACCGCTTTGATCAGGGCAGGAGTCCAGTCTCGAACGGAGACTGTACTAAACATCGCTCTGTGGCCGCGGATGAGACTGCTGTAGTTTCCAGCAGAAACTAGCGATGCCATTCCGCGAGTTCCAATGTCAGCCTTGAGGTTTGGAACAGCCAAAAACTCGTCGAAAATGCCCGGTGGGGGAGTGGGAGCATCATAGAACATATGGTGAACGACGAGCATGCCCTAGACCAGATTTAACGTAACTGGATGATGGCGATGCTGGCCTGAACGCACATCAGGAAGCCAGTTGTATGTTGGCAGAATGGCCGCTTTGGGATCCAAGACCTTGGTCGCGAAGACGTCCAAGGCCGCGTTGAATCGCTCATATTGCGAGGGGTGGTAGAAGATGGCTCCACCCTGTAAACGTATTGATAGACTGCAGAGATTTCGCAGACAACCAAACTTACCCACACTCCTCCAGACTGCTTGTGAACTTTGAGGACGAACGACGTTACGACCCCCTGGCAAAATTAATCAAACACCATGACCGTTTCTAGTTTGGAGGAGCCTTACGAAGTTGTTGAACCCACCCTGTATAGGTGAGTGGGTCGCACGTGAAACAAACGGAGATGGTCGCGTACCTTTAGACAGAAAAAGAGGTCCGGATATGAATCCTTCGTGACCTTGACCACCTCTCCACTCGGAAGCACAAAATTGTAGGCGACCACGTTGTCAACGGCGAGACCGTGCTGATTGGTCTTGAAGGAGTATCCTAGATGAGACGGTCAAACAAATCTCCGATGCTCCAAGCGCGCCCGTGGCTCACCGCCGCCGAGGGTAAAACCGGCAACCCCAACCTGCGGGAACGGAAGTTAGCCCAGGCCAAAATTTTAGAGCTATGGAGAGCGTACACCGGTTGTACGACCACCGACGACGGACACATCAATAGCATCAAGCGCGTCGTAAACCTCGTCCCAGATCAGACCGGCACCAACCAGGGCGGTTGATGAAACCTCATCGTATTCCACTTGCGAGAAATGCTTCATGGAGATGTGAACGCCGAGGGTTGATGAGAACCCGGGATTGGTGTTGTGACCACCACCCTTTACCTAACCACAGCTTCACTACGGTGATACTCTACACCAAACAACAGATGTCGTACAGCAAATGGGGTCCTTGTGTCACCCAACACTTTGAGCTGATCGGAATGTGAGTTTGATGCATAAAGGCGATGGATACGATACACGCACGATTGATCCAACATCCTCTGGTGTCGCAGGTTCAACTGCGCAGGCGGATTGTTGGGTGCTGGAGGCCGCCCAGTGACGGATAGCATCGCCGTAAGCGGGGGATCCTGTGGTTCTGGTTCAGTATACCATCACCAGAGGAAGTAGACAGCAAACCCGTATAGTGCACCTTCACGGATGGAAGGGAGGTGCCAATCTGCTTGCAGATGGCAGTATAATCTGTCCACCTAGCGACGTAGATTGTGTACCCCAGTACAATAACAGAAATTAGCGCTGTGAGGCTGAACATGGTCGTGAGCTGAAGATAACTCTGCATGTGGGGTCCAAGATCTTATGCTAGCGATAGCACAGCTCGATGATGGGGGTCGGCGCGGACCTTCTTGGCGTCCATCACGCGCGCAGGGGTGCACTTGAGTTATCCGAATGACTTGATACCAGAAATTGTCACGAAACCTTCAACAAAGCTGCAGGATTGAGTTGAGACATGAGATAGCGCTGCCGACGGAGTGGTCACCGGCCGGACTCGCCTGCCGCCGGTAATGCACCGGAACGGCTCGAACACGGGGACAGAATTTCCGGCACTCAACAAAACCGACCTCACATCTACAGTCGTGTGTCCATGGCCTTGAGGGAACCATGCTTTTGTCCTCGCGCGGAAGGCTCGGGATGCGTGGCCAACAACGCTGCTCAACAAAGGAGACGACATGCAGCAGTCGTTCGCCTTAAAGGAGCCACTTGAACTCTTTGCTCCTTTTTCTCCCTTTCAAACCCACTGTGATCTCCACATGCTCCGAAGATCCATAGACTCCCCCAGCTCTCCAGGATACCGCAAAATGTTGGAAAGGACTTCTTCGAGGGACCATACCAGCCCGATGTCCCCTGGCAACCAATTTGTCGGCGGGTTCGCAACGCAGACCACGGATCACACCCCCAGACCCTCCCGTCAGCGAGCACAGAGTCACTCCACTCCAGATAAACGGTTGTCGACATCTGGCCACACGGTCACCACGAATGTCGACCACCGGAAACACCAGGATCGCAGGACCTGGTCAGCGGGGTCTGCACCAGCCATCGTCCAGAGGGCCCCTTCGAACTTGCAACGCTCACCGTCGACCGCTGGATATAGTCAGAGCCAGACGAATCTCCAGCTCCACCGATCCCCATCGAACTCTCCAACCACACCTGCCAACATTCAGCGAACCCCTTCAAACCTACCCATCTCTATCCCACCCGCCCTCTCGAGGAGGTTCTCCAAATCCTCGCATGCACCCGCCCGGTCGCGCCCTATTTTGTTCTATAATAAGCACGAGCCCCACTACGGTTTCACGAACTTTTCGAATCACGCCGTCAAATATGAAGGGAGGATTTATCCCACGAGTGAACATCTGTTTCAGTCCTTGAAGGTATGTCCCCTCTTCTCACCGACTTCCGATCCATCTGATCCAACGGGTCCAGTTCGCTCATCGCCCGTTGTTGGCTGAACATATCCGAACATGTGATACTCGTCCGAGCATGGCTTTCTCCGAGGCTCGGAGATTCCAGCCGGAGGTCAGGCAAGACTGGAAACACTACAATATCAAAGCAGTGAGTCTCTTTGTTCCTGATTTTTTGCTTCTAAGACTAATGGCGCTCAACTGCAGATGGAAACGGCGATCTGGCACAAGTTTGCCCAACATAGGGATCTTAAGGAGGAACTTCTCGCAACAGGAGACGCTGAACTGATTGAGGTGTGTGGCGGTTGCCCATTCCCACACCACTTCCACGACACTCACACTGAAAATTCAGAACTCCGACAAGGATGCGTTCTGGGGTTGCGGTGCTGATGGAAAGGGTAAGAACGAGCTGGGCAAGGCACTTGTAAGGTTGAGGACTCAACTTCGTGGGTAAATGACATCCATCGCGTCTCCATATCGCCATGCTCTTGGTTGTAGAGTTGTATGTGTGTATGTACTTGTTGTTTTCGCTCCTGTATCGTAACGGATTCTGGAATCCGTAGTTTGAATTCACCTGCATGCTGGGCTGTGCTGACGTAACAAGGCGCCTCGAAACCCTC
>Ga0307515_10014076_pt1 | contig 14878 bp, 8 predicted proteins | sample 17_EM_MG_FD_194513 | JGI IMG/M metagenome (GOLD analysis project Ga0307515, IMG submission 194513) | Populus trichocarpa ectomycorrhiza microbial communities from riparian zone in the Pacific Northwest, United States - 17_EM | ecosystem: Host-associated > Plants > Roots > Unclassified | place... | reverse complement strand
CAGCCAGTTACGATGATATGAAACTATTTAATGTAGGTGCCCAGTTGATGTATAAAACCCCGAACTTTGAGGTATACGGAGGTACCGAGAGGCTCATTAACACAGGCAGGCTTGCCTTTGCCGCCTTGGGTAACCAAACACAGATAGATCATATTGGCACCTACTCAGGCATGGACATATTTCTTGGTTTCTCGCTAAAATTTGGCGCGGTGATTGAACATCCGATGAACTCAAGCTACATCCCGATGGGCGAAAAAGGCTTTTTTGGAAGGTTGTGGGGACGATTGTTTAAAACAGGCAATTAAAAAAGAGTCAAGAGGTTAGAGTCAAGAATCAAGACAGCTTCCTTTGTTGGATAGGTTGTGTTTTTTAGGTAGCCTTAATTGAACACGGACAGATTTATTACAAGTTGCTTTTTTCTCGACCATCGCTCCAAAAGTCTTAACTCCTGACTCTAACTTCTTGCTTCTTTCTTAACTCCGGCTATAAAATCCTTGAGATAATAGGGTTCAAAATAGGCAACATCTTCGAAATCTTTATTGGCAAATTTTTCGGCTGCTTTTTGGGTAAGATAGGTTGCAGAGTTTTCGAAATTGCGTAAAAAACCAGCGTTTGGATGGCGGCCTAAAACAGCTTCACATTTGTCGGCACCATCGCCAAAAAAAAGGATTTGGTTATTATTTAGCAAATGAGCAAAACTGTGCTCATCAATAATTTCGGCGGCTGTATCTTTAAGTTTTTCGCCGGCTATATTAAAAACAGAACAGTAAACCTCCATTCTTCGGGCATCAATCATGGGGCATAGCAACGTGTTTTTATCAATAGATATGGTATTATCATTTATAACACCATAAGCCATCGCCTCCAAAGTTTCTATAGCTATCAGCGGCTTATCAAGTGCAAAGCACAGCCCTTTTGCTGTAGATACGCCGATGCGCAAACCTGTGTACGAGCCTGGGCCGCAGCTTACCGCAATAGCGTCAAGGTCGCGGTAAGTAAAATTACCGCTGGTTATAAGTTCTTCTGTAAATAAAGTAATAACCTCGGCGTGTTTATTCCGCTCATTTACCTGCTTAAAAGCCAAAACCTTACCGTCAGCAGCTAATGCTACTGAGCATGATGTTGTTGCAGTTTCTATTTGTAAAATAAGGCCCATCTTTTTAGTTGTGAGTTGTGAGTTTGAAAAGTTCAAAAACGCAATCATATTAACAATACAAAATGCTAAACCATTTAAGCCCCGAATACCACCATTGAGAAAAACTCAAAACCCATCCCTCAAAACTTAAAACTAATTAAGGTACAGGGTCATGCCCATGCCCTCCCCAGGGATTACAGCTGGCAATCCGTTTAATGGTTAGCCACCCGCCTTTAAAGGCACCGTGCTTCCTGATAGCCTCTACCCCATATTGCGAGCATGTTGGCGTGTACCTGCACGAAGCACCCGTCATAGGCGAAATAAAATACTGGTATACTTTTATCAAGACTATAAAAATATAGCCTATAAGCTGTTTAAACAAATTCACCAGCGCCATCATACAATTACATTATTGGCGGCAGTTAATTGCTCAGACAACAGCGCAAGCATCTTCAGCATTTTTTTTTCAATGGTGCTGTACGGCACAATCTCCTTACCAATATAACCTATAGACAGTACGATGGTTTTATCGGCTGTTTGCAGCAACTTGTATAAGTTTTGTTGTTTATGCAACCGGTAGCTTTCGCGCATACAGCGCTTTATTAAATTGCGGTCAACAGCATGTTTATAGCGCTTTTTGGAAACCGAAAATAATATTTGTGCAGGAAATTGCTGTGGTTCTGTATGATACAACCACGAGGCCTTAAAAGGATAACACAAAAAAGAAGAGCCGCTATGAAAAAGCTTATCTATAAGCCTTTTATTACATAACCGTTCTTCTTTTTTAAAAGTATACATAGTTGCTTATCTGGAACCGGGATTTAAGCAGACAATCGGTATCCATTGATTGGCAAAATGCCAACCAGCGCAACCGGTTTATGCTTTATGACGACCCTCGTCAGAAACTGATAATCTTTTTCTGCCTTTAGCTCTTCTGGCTGCTAATATTCTCCTGCCGTTAGCAGTTGACATGCGTTCACGGAATCCGTGTTTATTTCTTCTTTTTCTTTGAGAAGGCTGAAACGTTCTTTTCATAACTATTTATTCTATTCGTCGTTTTAAAAACAAGAGCGCAAATGTAGTAATATTTTAAAACTTTTCAAACACTATTTTTCTTATTTGTCGCTCTATATTTATTGCTGTAAATTAAGCGTTTTAAAACCACAATATGAAACTATCTATCCTGCTGCTTGTCATTTGTTTACCCTTTACTGCATTAAGTCAGGCTATCCCGGCAATTCATTATAAAATATATAGCACCGCAACACAAAAACCGGCAACAATTGCCGACATTATCAATAACATGGCCAAGGCCGATGTATTATTTTTTGGCGAGGAACACAATGATTCTACCGGGCACCTGCTCGAGTTGCAAATTTTCACACAACTGGCACAACAATATCCCGGCAAAACAGCTTTATCTGTGGAAATGTTTACTACCGATTGCCAACTGGTTTTAAACGAATACTTAAACGGTCTCATCCGCGAAAAAAACCTGGTGAGCGATGCACGCACCTGGCCCAATTACAAAGATTATCGCCCAATGGTTGAACTGGCTAAACAAAGCCAAATACCTGTGGTAGCGGCAAACGCTCCATCGCGCTATACCAACATGGTAACTCGCAATGGTTTAAACAGCCTGCAGCAACTTGATACGCAAGCCAAAGGTTATCTCGCTCCCCTGCCTATTGATACGGCTACGGGCCCCTATTACGATAAATTTGTAAAGATAATGGGCGGCCACTCCGCTATGGCAGGAATGCAAATTTATCAATCGCAAAACCTTTGGGATGCAACAATGGGTTGGTCAATAGCCCAATTTTACAAAAAACATACTGACTTTAAAATACTTCAAATTAACGGCGGCTTTCATAGCGAAGAAAAAATGGGTGCCGTTGCCCAGCTTAAGAAATACGCTCCAAAAGCGCGTGTTATCTCCATAGGCGCTTATGCGGATGATAGTTTTGATAACCCCGACTGGGCCAAGTTCAGTAAACTGGCGGACTATATTATCCTCACAGACCCCAAGTTGCCAAAGAGCTTTTAGATCATAGCTGATGGTTCACGGATCACATCAAAGCTACAATCTATGAACTATCAGCTATTGAACATTAAGATTTCCGGGCTGCTAAAAGATCCCTGATTTCAGTAAGTAAAACCTCTTCTTTTGTCGGGGCTGGATCGGGTGCCGGAGCAACCTCTGGTTCGGGCGGGCGCTTCATGGCATTGATTGTTTTTACAATAAGAAAAATACAAAAAGCCACTATTAAAAACTCAATGGTGATGTTAATAAAATTGCCAATATTAACAGTCACATCGGGTATTTTTTTAGCAGCATCGCCATGTTTCAGCAATATCTTGATATCTTTAAAATCTACACCACCTGTAATAAGGCCAATTGGCGGCATAATGATATCTGTTACCAGCGAGGTAACTATTTTACCGAAAGCGGCGCCAATAATAACACCTACTGCAAGGTCAACAACATTGCCACGCAGGGCAAATTCCTTAAATTCTTTAATTACGGCCATGATATTGATTTTTGGTTAAGATTATTAACACACTAATCAAACAAAAGTTTTTATTTAGCATTTATCATCATTGTTCCTATTGCCGTAAGTTATTTTAAAGTTAACGGTAATTGATGTATTTTTGGACACGTCTTAACTATGCTAAAACAGAACCTTCAACAAAAACTCTTACAAAAGCTATCCCCACAGCAAATTCAATTTATTAAATTGCTGCAGGTACCTACCGTATCCCTTGATACCCGTATTAAAGAAGAGCTGGAAGAAAATCCCGCACTCGAAGATCTGAGCTTAACAAACCTGAATGAGCCTGTTGAAGAATACCCGGACCGCGACCCCGACGAAGATACCTTTAATGGCGATGAAGAAAAGGGCGAAATGGATGAGTTTAACATAGACGATTATTTGCAGGACGACAATGTAAATGATTACGGATCGCGATATGACCAAAATGGCGATGACGAGGATGAGCGAAAAGAGATCCCGATTGCTGTACAAAGCTCGTTTTTTGAAAGCCTGCAACTCCAGCTTGACCTATTGCCGCTAAGCGATAAGGATTTCAGAATAGGCAAACAAATTATTGGCAGCCTTGATGATGATGGATATCTGCGCCGTCCTATCATGTCACTTACCGACGACCTTGCCTTCTCGCAAAACGTAATGGCCGAAGACGAGGAAGTTGAAGACATGTTAAAAGTGATTCAAAACTTTGACCCGGCCGGCGTAGGCGCACGCAGCCTGCAGGAATGCCTGCTAATTCAACTTCGTAAAAAAGACCCTAATGACCTTATCATAAAAAAGGCAATTATTGTTGTTGAGCAATACCTTGACGAATTTACCCGCAAACATTACGATAAGCTGGAAAAATCGTTAAACATGGATTCGGATGAGTTGCGTGGCGTTATAAACGAGATTTTAAAACTTAACCCCAAGCCAGGCGACAGTAACGAGATTAACACCAAGCAAATGCAGGTGATACCTGATTTTCACATCATCAATAACGATGGGGTGCTGATACTCACCTTAAACTCCAAAAATGCGCCTGAACTGCGCGTAAGTCGCTCATACCAGGAGATGTTTCAACATTACGATAAGGCATCACAAAAGGATAAAAAACTAAAGGAAGCCGTGCAATTTGTAAAACAAAAGCTCGACTCGGCCAAATGGTTTATTGATGCCATTAAACAACGGCAGCAAACATTGCTTAAAACAATGAATGCCATTATGCAATATCAGTACGAGTTTTTCCTTACAGGTGATGATAAAAACCTTAAACCGATGATCCTGAAAGATATTGCCGACAGGATAAACATGGATATCAGTACCGTATCGCGCGTGGCCAACTCCAAGTACGTTCAAACGGAGTTTGGCACATTTCTGTTAAAATCCTTTTTCTCAGAAGCCATCCAAACCGAAAGCGGCGAAGAGGTATCTAATAAAGAAGTTAAAAAAATACTGGAAGAGCATATTGGTAAAGAAGACAAACGCCATCCGCTTGCCGATGAAAAACTGACCGATATATTAAAAGATGCCGGCTATAACATAGCCCGCCGCACCGTAGCCAAATACCGCGAGCAAATGAATATCCCGGTTGCAAGGTTACGCAGGGAATTATAGTTTGATGTGCAGATGTGCAAATTTCAGATGTGCAGACGAAAAAAATACAAAAACAGTAAAACAGAAAATTCCCTGATTGAATTCAATCGGGGAATTTTTATAACGGAGTCCAATCTGCACATTTGAAATCTGTCATCTGCACATCTAAAAGGTATGCTGTGGACAGGTAACTTTATAACGGTTATTAAGCAGGATTCCTATAACTATTTCGTGCGATCCATTACTCACGGTGTTTAGGGCCGACGTGGTAAAATCATATGAGTAACCAACATTGATAAACGAACTAAGGTTGAAACCAACCATGGCCGCAAAAGAATCGCTGCGGCGGTATGAGCCGCCTAACCAAAACTTGTCCTGGAACGATACTTTCATGTTTACATCAAAGGTAGTAGGCACCGGTTGTATCACCTTAACCAATACCGACGGGATAAGTGTAACATCATCAGACAAAAATAGCTTGGTGCCCGCCGTAAAGAAGTAATGAGGTACTGTTTTATTTAGCGATGAAGATCCGGTTACATACAAGCTTTGCGGCAATATTTGCTGCACCGATACACCAAAAAAGTAATCAGAAGCATAAGCCCAAACTCCAAAACCCAAATCGGGTTTCCACTGATTAGTGTTAAGGTTGGCCAGGATGGGATCAGAATCATCTACCCCACCAAAATGAAGTGCCGCGCGATCGAGCACGTTGTGGCTTACACCGGCAGATACACCAACCGCCAGGTTCAGCCTATCGGTAAGACCTAAATGATAAGCATACGTAGCATCGATAGTTGTTTGGCTTATGGGGCCTGTTTTATCGGATACCAAGGTTAAGCCAATACCGTGGTGGGGTTCTGCAGCCTGGTACTGCTGCGTATACAGCCTGCTTGAAGGATTAAGCCCGCCGCTTGCCGGGAAGGCCGTAGCATCGCCCTGTACAAACCTATCCCCAATGGGCGCGTTGATGCTTAAATAACCGGTTGTGGGCGCACCTTCAAGGCCAGTCCATTGGCTGCGGTAGCCTGCTTTAACATCAGTATAATTCTCAATCCCGGTTAGGGCCGGGTTTAGCAGGTAATTATTAAAAATATATTGCGTGTATTGGGGCTTTTGCTGCGCATAAACAAATTGTGCACCGGCAATAAAAAAAACAATCGCGTATAAAATTCTCTTCATTAATTTAACTTATAATGGTTACAGGTCCCAACGTAACCTGACGTTCTTTCTAGGGTTTTATTATATAATAATAAATTCCGGAAGGTAGTTTATTTCTTTTATACCTACCATTCCACGGGACATTGTAACTGATTGACGAATATAATCTTTCTCGGTATCTTATTGTATAAAGCACCGATATAATTTGATAAAATATCGACATATAAACTTTATCTGTTATAATTTGTATCCCAATTCGGGCTCGCCAGCACCATTAACCGGGAGTTTCAAGGCAAAACGTTTCCATATTTACACACTGTTTTATCTAACAATAATTACATAGCCCGACATTGGGCTGCTTCCGTTTTTAAGATTGATAACATAGTAATAAGTTCCGGATGAAACTATAATACCATTATATTTCCCGTCCCAGGGAACAGTATAACCAACTGACGAAAAAAGCTTTGCACCATAACGGTTGAATATATTAACCGTACAGCCCGGAAAAGCATCCAGGTTTTTAATTTGCCAAATGTCATTGCTACCATCACCATTTGGCGAAAATGCATTCGGTATAACAATATCAAGTTTAACAGGCTCTACAGTCAACACACCATCAATATAAGTAAAATCGTAATTACCAGACTGAGCTCCGCCCGCCTTTATGACATATTGCCCAACAGGCGACAATACATTAGCTGATGTTGTTACAGAAGGCAATACCGTCAGCTGCGAAATACCATCAAAATTCCTGAAACCGATATAAGTTATATCTAAATCGGGATTTGGCTCGCCGTATTTTCTGTTTTTACTATTGGCAATAACGGTTAAATTTGCTTTATTCACCATAATATCGGCATGGGCATAGTCAATGTTATAGTTAGTGGGTTTAAACGTTCCGCCAACTGCATAATCCAGTGATACCGAACCGCTGTATACGCCCACATTATCTGTTGCGGCCGCACCGGATGCATAAGTTACAGACACGCTTCCTATAGTTTCGGAATTTTGCAAGCCAACCCATGTAAATGAAGTAAAACCGGTGCCACCACTCAAGGCATCGCCGTAGGTTTTGTTTACGTTATTTGCAGTAATAATTAAGGGCGCCCTATTCACCGTATTGCTAACCATCGGTACATTTACATCTAATGCACCCTGGCTGGTTAGCACAATATTGCCGGGATAACTGCCTGCATTTGTAACGGAGGCAAGCCTAAAGTATATAATTGTTGATGTAGACAAACCGCTTGTCCCTATAGTGACAGTTTTTGTGAAAGTAATATTATCTGTGCTCACCTCTAAACCCACAGGTGGCGTAACCAAAATACCCAACGACAAATTGGCACCCGAAACCGTGAAGCTGGTTGTTGCCGACGGGGTGCCATAAGTAGTAACCAGGGGTTGTAGTGTTCCGGTTGCCGAAATGACAGGAACAGCGTCGACCACGATATCACCTGGCAAGTAGTTAATTATATAATTGCTGGCTTTAAAAGTTCCGCCAACAGCTAAAAATGCCTTTACTGAGCCTATGTAGGTGTTAATGGCATCGCCGGCTGCGGCACCCTGCCCGTAGTCAATACTTACACTGCCTATTGTTTCTGAGTTTTGCAAACCTGTTTGAGTAAATGCAGTTGAACCTGTAACGCCTGTAAGTGTATTTCCATATACCTTATGTACGGTATTAGCTGTTATAGTTACTGTTGCCGGCTTCACTGTTCCGGTGGCAGCCACGACAACATTGCCAGCACCTTTGCTGGTTAATACAATATCGCCTACGTAACTACCCACATCTGTTTTTGACGCCAGGCGCACATAAATAATTGTTTGGGCAACAGTTCCCTGGCCCCCTATTGTTAGCACGGGGCTAAAGTTAACATCATCTAAACTAACCTCAAAACCTTCCGGTGGCGTAACAAGGATGCTGGTAGTTAAATCCGAGCCTGACACGGCAAAACTGGGCGGCGCTGCCGAAGGGCTACCATAAGTGGATGTGATTGCCACTAAAGTACCTGTGGCAACAATGGTTGGCGCGGCTGTCGGCTTTACGGTTATGGTAAAAGTTATGGGCTCGCCATCACAAGGCGAACCAGCTGTTACAAAGTTACCTACAGAACTTGGGCCTTGGCCGGCAGGGACATCAGCAACAACTTTCTCTGTCTGGGTATCAATAACCTTCACCGAATTATTGTAAATATTGGATACATAAACCCTGCTGCCATCAGGGCTGATGGCTAATCCCTCGGTTGCCGAGCCAATAGCGATTTTATTTAACGTGGTAAAGTTGCCAGTATCAAAAACGTATACCAGCGAGTTTGTTGGCGGGTTATTGTTTGCATACAGGCGAGTGCCGTCAGGGCTTATTGCCAGCCCCAATACAATTGATTCGGTAGCAATGGTGCCTATCACATCGTCTGTTAAAGTATTAATAACTGAAATTGAATTCCCGCTGCTATTTGCAACGTATAACCTGCCACCATCCGGACTTAAAACGGTATTTGATGGACCATTGCCAACAGGGATATCTTTTATAAACGCGTTGTTGGCTGCATTGAGCACTGTTATTTTATTAGCCAGATCGTCAGCTACATATATTTTACTACCATCCTTGCTTACCGTAATTCCAATTGGATAATTACCAACTTTAACCGTAGCAACAACCTCATTTGTGGCGGCATCAATTACCGACAGGCTGTTATCATTACTATTGGATACGTATACCTTACTGCCATCCGGGCTTACGGTTACACCGTTAGGACTTTTTCCTACCGTAATGGTTGCTAATACGGAATGAGAAGCAACATCGATAACAGTAATGCTATTTGAACTAAAGTTTGTTACATATACCCTTGTTCCCTTTGGATTTGCCGATACACCAATAGGATTTGCACCTGCAGTTAGCGTATACATCACTTTATTAGTAGCCGTATTGATCATGGATACGGTTCCGCCGTTAAAATTGGCCATAAAAACAAAACCCGCAAGTAAGGGCGTTACCTTAATTTTTGCTGTTATAGGAGTTTTGCCTGTATTAACTGCGGTAAACGCACCAATGTCGCCCGTTCCCGTTGCAGGCAGCCCAATCGCAGGGTTATCGTTACTCCATAAAAAAGCGTTCCCATTTCCGCTAAAGTTAACCGCATCAGTGGTTTGGCCGTTTGATTTTACCTGATCCGGCACTTTACCAACGGTTGGCAGCGGGTTAATAGTGGCGGTTAAGGGTACCATTTCTTTTACAGATCCTGATGTCAGAATCACATCTCCGGATATATTACCAACCGCTGCGGCGGCGCTACTTCTGATATAAATTACCTCTTCTGCAACACTTCCGTTATCAGGGGTTATTAACAACGTTGTCCCATAACCCGTATTTGGCGAAAGCGAAAATTCAAAACCAGCCGGGGCTACGGCAACAATATCTTCGGCCAGATTACTGGCCGACAATTTAAATTGTAACAAAGCCGGGGTTTGCGAAACAGTTCCGGCACACGAGGAAATATTGCCGGTTACAGCGCTTGCAAAAATTGAAGGTTGCAGCCCGGCTGGGTTTACGTTTATATAATAGCGAAGTGGCGTATCAGTGCAATCCAGTCCATTTTTTATAAAATGCCCCTGCCCGTTTGGCGATGCACCTACCGCAACCGTTGCAATTACCTTATTGGTAAAGGTATTGATAACACTAACGTTGTTGGAACCTTGATTGGAAATATATAATCTGCTACCGCCCGAACTAATAGATATCCCGACAGGCATATCGCCAACATTGATACTGCTCACAATTTTATTTGACGCCGTACTGATAACAGAAACTGTGCCCGCTACAAAGTTAGTAGTGTACAGCCATTGCCCATCCAAACTTATGGCTATATCCGCAGAAGTTTGGCCGGTGACCGACGTATCAATTACCTGATTGGCGGCTGTATTAATAATAGATATAGAACCTGAATTTTGATTGGTTACATACAACCGACTACCATCAGGATTTAATACCAGGGCCGATGGGCTTGTGCCAACCGCTATATTTGTAATAAGCGTGTTTGTAGCTGTACTTACAACAGAAATGTTATTGTCGTTAAGATTGGCAGTATATATAAACCTGCCATCAGGACTCATTGTAATACCAAATGGCGATGCGTTTAATGCTATTTTTTGAATGATGCTGTTATCGGAAGTATTTACTAACAGTAAATTATTTGTGCCGGTGCAGGCTACGTACAATTTACTACCATCCAGGCTAGTTACTGTTCCTAATGTTATTCCGCCGGTAGCGATTGTTGTTGTGACCTTATTTGTTGTAGTATTAATAACACTTATACTTTGTGCAGTTTCGTTTGATACATATGCCGTTTTTCCATCCGGGCTCACGGTAACCCATACGGGATCTTTGTCGACACTTATTGCCGAAACCGTTTTATTGCTTGTCAGATCCACAACAGAGACGGTTCCATCGCCCATATTAGGTATGTAAGCAAAACCTGTAGGCTGCGCCACCGCCGTAATGGTTGCTTTAACACCCACCTTGCCGGTGTTGATAGCTGTAAAGGCCTGAATATTGCCGGTACCGTTTTGCAATAAACCAATAGAAGTATTATCGTTTTCCCAGTCAAAAACACAACCCGCACCCGGAAAATTAATAACCTGCGTACTTGAACCACTTGTAACCGTTTGTGTAATTTGGGCCGAAACGCGGCAAGCAAAACAACAGAGAAATAGGAAAAGGTTTATTAAGGTAAAAATTTTATTCATGCAGGTCAGGCTCACGGTACCTGTATAATTTACAGGCTCATTTCGACCCTATAAATATAAAGCATTCTTAAACATCTACCTAATTATGGTTACACTTCCTGATACCACGTTACGGCCGTTCTTCGGATTGATAATATAATAATAAGTGCCCGGCGACAGGTAATTCCCTTTGTATCTGCCATCCCAGGGAACAGGGTAGCCAATTGATGAAAATACTTTTTGACCGTACCTGTTATACACTTCGACGGTATTGTTAGGATATTCATCTAAATATTTCACATCCCAAACATCATTTCTGCCATCGCCATTAGGCGTAAAAGCATTGGGTATCACCAGGTATTTTAAAACCTTCACCATAACATCAACCGAACTTGAACAGCCTTCTGCCGATGTTACAGTTAACCGGTAACTGGTATTTTCTGCAGGGCTTGCAACCGGATTTAATACATCGTCATGATCTAAGCCTATAGCAGGATACCATTTATAACTCAGATTATGGCCCGACGCTGATGTATTCAAGGTAACTGTAGCACCTTCAAGCACAGTTAGTGCCCCGGCTGAGCTTACTGTTGGTGATGGGTATACCATAATTTGTTGTTTCACGGTATCAGGACAGCTATTGGGAGTGGTATAAATAAAGCTTACCTCGGCAGTGCCTGTACCGGCAACAGCCGGACTAAATAAGCCGGCCCCACTTACACCCTTACCTGAATACGCCCCACTACCCTGCTGGCCTAATATACTTAAAGGCGCAAGCTGTACGGGTGTGGCTTCGGGACAAATTGACGGCACCTGCATCAAAGTAATAAGGTGGGTAGCTTTTACCACTACCGGAAATTCCTGGACATTGGCACAAACGCCACCCGAGTAGGCTGCTACATGCACATTAAAAGTACGGTCGCCATCGGTAAATATGGGATAAGTGTAGCGCAGTTGCTGCCCATAAGTTGGATGTTCATACACCTGTAACGAGGAAGCATCTCCCATATCAAAAGTCACCTCCAGCCGGGTTATGTTACCAAAGTTAACCGAAGACCGGTTTTCAAAGAAAACTTCTTTATTACTACATACCGCCGATGGATCTTTTAACACCACGTTTGCTTTAGGAATATCGCCGTTAACTACAAAGGTTTTGGTTTTGGTATAGCTACAGCCATATTTTGAAGTTACTGTTAAAGTCACCTGGTAGTCATCACGCGCCTGGGTATAATGATGCCTGGGATTTTTTTCAGCAGATATATTATTGGCAGCGGTGGCGTTAATGTCGCCAAAATTCCAATGGTAAATAAAATCGGCCTCCGTGTGGTCGGCAATAATGCTACTGTCTTTAAATTGAACATAATCAGCAACGCACGCGTCGGGCAAAATAAAATCAACCACAGGAAGTGGGGTTATCACTACTGTTTTTTGTTTAACCGGGCCTGCACATCCGTTGGCATTCAATACCGTTAACTTAACATTATAAGTGCCGCCAACCGGGTAAACATGTGTAAAAGGAGATTTATCTGTTTTTACTACAACGGCCGTACTGTCCCCAAAATCCCATATCCATTTTGAAATTGTACCATCGCCGGCAACAGACTGATCGGTAAAAGTTATATCCTGTGCAGGACATCCGGATGCAGCTACCTCAAAGTTTGCCACAGGCAAATTACTGATATTCACCGTAGCAGCATCCGATATATCGGCACAGCCATTTTCGTTGGTAATGGTAACCCTTACTGTGTAATTGCCAGCCTTTATATACAAATGCGAAGGGTTTTGTACTACATCGGTGTGCCCATCGCCAAAATCCCACAACCAGGTTTTAATTTCGCGGCCGTTAGTTGCCGATGTATCCCTAAAAAATGTGGTATCGCCCAAACATACTCCCGAAAAGTTGAACTTTGAAACAGGCGGGTCCGAGATGTTGAAGTCGAGCTCGACATCTTCGTCCGAACCACATTCATCGGCAACCGGGTTAAATACAGTTGCCAATATAGAGTAATCGCCGGCTTTATAAACCTGGTCGGCTGCATACTCATATAAATATAATGTTTGCCCGCCCTTTACCGACGTTGATTTTACAACCGGGTTGCTATCATTATAAGTAATACCATTTTTAAAATCCCATTTGATGTGCGTTGTTTTGTAAGGAAGGGTTAATTGTATTTTGTAGGTTACGCCAGAGCAGCCATTTAACGTAGCAGTATTGGTTTTGGGGTCATCCAGCGCTATAAACTGGGTTAAATTTTTCAAGTTGGTGCCCGCGGCGTAACCGTATGATTCGGCGTTGCCGAAGCCATACGCAATGGCGTTAAAACCATCGGATGCGCTAATATGGTGAACGCCATTATAAACATATATCTGGGCATATGAATAAGCTGGATTATTGCTAACCGGAGTAAATTCAGTATACGGCTTACCGTCAAGCGCAAAGGTGGGTACGGCGGCTGTTTTAATAATTACATTAATATAGTTATTGGCAATCCTGAAATTACCGGTTGAATTTAAGGTGACATGATCAAGCGTTTGTTCAAGCGGATTAAGATAAATCATTTCGGGATCGCCTATATCCTGCGCGGTATCAATACAGTTAATTGTTTTAAATTGAGTTACGGCATACTGCACAACCTGCACAGGTTTATCGGCTTTAATAACATTGGGGCTGGTTGAATTAAACTCGTAATAACGTCCGTTTACAAAATCCGACGGTGAAAGGTTAGTACCATTTAGGTTTACCGTTGTGTTATCATCGCTTTTAACGATCCTGAAAACATCATAATAGCGGCTTTTTAGGGGCGCAGTGATATAATTTTTGCCCCAGGCTGCCGTTGGATAAACCTGTTGAAAAAGATTATCAGATGTATTGTTTTTGGTTATACAACCGATAAGTATTTTTGAACTGCCCGAAAAAACAGCCACTTTTTTACATGTGCCTGCTTGTGTGCTTATAGTACGGATGCGCGTACCTGTTAAATCGTTATTTGCCAGTCCCTGGTACACCTGGCCTTTGTTTAAAATTACAGTAAAAGGCTTACCCGGAAGTTCGCCATTAAGCAGGTAGGTGGTTGGTGTTATTTCTACCGTAGTATTATCTTCGGTACCGATAACTGCAAACGTGGAATAAGACGGCCTTTTTTCGCTGCTGAGCGAATTGGATTGCTGGGTGTAATTAATAGAAAGATAATCTTTACCCAGCACATTTACAGGCAGTAAAAGTGTGGCGCCCGAAACGCTTTGAGCGAAAATATGAGCATAAACGGCAACCGGTTTTTGGGCTGTAATGTGAATACCTTTTAAACTTAATCCCTGTTGATCTATAAATGCGCTTGCGGGTATTGCAACAGTAAGTATCTGCCGTGCAACAACATCATAGCTTTGCGAAAAAGTACCATCGGCAATGGCAACCGTTACCCTGGTATTTACATCGGCGGTAATGTAAAGATCCATTTTACTTACAGTACCATTAGGATCGCTTGTTGTAGGTGGATCAATATGATCCATATAAACCGTCCAAAATTCGGTACCCTGGTTCGAAAAACCATTTTGCGCGTTTGCACCTGAATTAAAACACAATAAAAAAAGAGAAACAGATGCGAGATATGAGATTCGAGATTTGAGACTATTAAGTACTGTTAAACATAAACAATCGCACAAATTAGCTTTGCAAATCGTTTTCATGTCAATATTAGCTTTGAAATGTAAGATTTGAAATACTAAACATGTACAGATG
>Ga0307515_10014075_pt1 | contig 14878 bp, 10 predicted proteins | sample 17_EM_MG_FD_194513 | JGI IMG/M metagenome (GOLD analysis project Ga0307515, IMG submission 194513) | Populus trichocarpa ectomycorrhiza microbial communities from riparian zone in the Pacific Northwest, United States - 17_EM | ecosystem: Host-associated > Plants > Roots > Unclassified | place... | reverse complement strand
TTCTAAAACTCGCAACCCCATAAATCATGAAAACTGGTTCAATCAAAAAGCTTACTTTCTAACTAATTTAATTTTGAATGATGAAATAAAAAAATATATTAATAAAAAAACTTGCGAAAGCAAAAAAAATGGCAACAAAAAGAACGTAGATAAAATGTGATAGAAAAAAACGAAAGGAGGATTTAATTGTAAGAAAAAATAATCCCAGATAAAAATATAACAATTAAAAGAATAAGAATTAATTTTGATAGACTAAAAAATCATAATTGGTGAAATTAAAAAATATTTATAATTTTATAGATAATTCTAAATTTAAAAAATAGTAATTAAAAGGAAATGGATTAAATGTGTAGGAAAAATAAATTGCAACGGCTAGTCTGAATTTTTTAAGGAAATGACAAGAAATTCAAGGTGGAGAAAGAAAGTTAAAAAATAAAAAGTTATTAGTGCCAAGCCTGAGGAGTATTTGAGGCTCACACCACCCCTATCATGTCAGAGATGCTGAGAACTTTTAAACATTGTCGTGTAAGACAATGTTTAGTGGTCGAACAACCTCACACATGCCACTTGAACGCTGTAGGGGTTGTCCACACTGTGACACATGTATTTTTTTAATAATATTTAACAAATATAAATTATAACAATGTCCCTGAATAACCTTAAATTTTTTTTTTAAAAAAACTAATATAAAATAAAAACAAAATCCTTGAGGCATAGTTATGTTAGTTTTGTCTTTAAGAACATTAAAGTAATTAAACTATTCTAAAAAATACATCAAAATACAGGGCATTATATTATTTTATTTTAAGATTAAATTAATAATTTTACTGTTAAAAAAAACAAAATAATTAATCTAACCTTATATAATTTGTAAAAAATAATCGTGTCATGAAAAAAAATCATCTCGTATCTATGCCTAGTTCAAAAATTTTATATTTCATGGATAATTTCGTTATTACAGTATTATGCTATTAGAATGAATGAGTCTCCGTGTTCAGTAACTTTCGTAGGATAACTAGTTCTTTTTCAATTCATGCCTCTATGAACTGCTTAAGGTTGCTCAACCATCCCATGTATTCTCGACTGTCCTTGTTGATCATGTACTCGTGTAAGAAATTGGTAGTGCTGGCCTTTATTCCTCTGATCTCCAAATACTTGTGAAAACCTTTCTTCAGTTTCTCATCAAAATCACTGCAGAAACGAGACACCTTTGTTACATAAAAGAATAATGTAAACCATCAATCCATTGGCCGTGAATAAGTGGTAGTAAGCTTACTGGAAGTTAGGTCCATCATAAGCCATTTGATCCTCAGAAGTCTCAGGACCTATAATTGACATGCTGTCGATTTTTATCTCATCAGCATAAGCAACACAGTTAAACTCTAGACAAGTTCCACACTTTTTAGAGACTGTAACAACCAATGGGATACTAGATTGCACAGGCCGCTGATTATCATCACTGCCATCATCAACATCATTATCCTCCCCAGTAACAACATCAGGCATGTGAACTTCAACTCTCACGAGTTCACCTTCATATTCTCTTGTCAGTATCACAGTTTGCTGCCCAGCATTGTCATCAATCTTGAAAGGATAGTCCTTTGGAAACTCTTCGACCTACAAAAAAGACAGAGTAAAGGGAAAAGAATATAACACAAACCTGCTACATTATTAATAGCTGCAATTACTCCATAGTAAAACGTTTTTTAGAAAGGCTTCCTGACAAAATAGAACTAAAGTATCCATCACTGATGATGAAAAATAAACTTGATGCATGACAAAAAGAATTCTGAATTCAACACTCCAATTTACCCTGGCATAACTGATTCTTGCTCTCAATTTCTTGAAAAGGAAATATACAGGGCCTAGGATCGATGTAGTGGTGAGTTAGGAGCTTCAAGCTCTACAGACAGCAAATTGTTATGATTTAAAGTTTTAAACTCTTAAATGAGAAATTATGCACGAAAATATTACTGGCCATGTTCTCTTTTTGGTTAACAACCTGACCAGATAGTATATCTCGCCTAAAAACCAAGTAAAAGAACTTGAAAACCTAGATAGATATTTACTCGAAGACATTACAAGACCACTCAAATTCGATATACAGTATCTCCATAACAATTTCTCATAATCCTGCACAAGGCTCGAATTTCTAGTAAACAATCAAGTTTATATTTGATGAAAAATTAAAGCTCAAACTTAAGTTTCTTCTCTTCCATGACATTTCTTTGTAACCAAAAAGATTGGAAGGACAGCTTAGAGCCCTGTACAAGTCGTTGGCAATAAAGAACAAGGAAATAAAAACTATCAATCTCTAGTACAATGCACTATAATCTCTGCAACTCTGCACTGAATCCAGTTTTTTGTTCAATACTACGATTCTTGCAGGCCAGGATCAATAGTAACATTCAAAAGCTGTTATTCTCAACAAAATAATGATTACACAATTGGATAATGAAAAGGAATGTATAAAAAAAAAAATTTTGCGCCTCAGCTCTAAATATTACTTCTCTAATAATAAAATGGAAACAAAAATTACATATATTTAATGAAAGAAAAACAAACGTGAACAAAACCCATAGAAAAAAGAAAAAAGAATGCCTTACACCATCATGGCCAACGGTTTCCTGGGCAACCTTGATCTCCGATTCAAGAGCTCGAAGAATCGACTCGTTCGAACTGGGGCTCTGAATTTCAGTAACCGTAGAGCAAAAGCGTTGCAGAAATGGAACGACAAGAGAGGGATTTTTGCTAGGGAGATTGACTTGGTGCTTCAGGGCGGAGAAGAGGGCAGGGTGGTAATCTCTCTGGCCGACTCGAATGATTCGACTCGCTAGTGGAGCTACAGACAAAGCCGATTTGCGGAGAATTGCAGTGAAAGACATTTTCTTGTAGTGTTGGTAGCAGGGAGATAGCGGAGTGAGCGTTGAGGGTTTGGAAAATAAAAATGCGGGTTTTAGGGTTTTAGAGGTTTAAGTTTTATTTTTATTTATTTATTTTTGCATTTTGTAACAAGTGGTTGGAGACTTGGAGTGGATTATCTGTCGTAAGTGACCGTTGGAGAATGTTACAACTTACAAGGGATACATTTTAATTTTTTTAAAAAGAAATATATTAAAATAATATTTTCAATATTTAATTTTTTATCCATACATCAAAATAATAAAAAATTATCAAAACAAAATTTTTACAGCAATACCAAACACGCAATAAGTCACATTCAAGCAGTAATTGGTCCTTATATTACCAGGTGAAGTTGATTGTGTCACCTCTAAAAAAACAAATGCTCCTGCTTTCACAGCTGCTAAATTCGGACGCAGAGTAGCATCATGCTTAGCAAGTTATCTGCTTGCATACACACAGATGATAAATGTTAACAACCCTAATATCATTTCGGTTCGTCAGTAGCCATTTTCAAAGGAGTAGAGTAACTATTCAATCTAATGCCTAGCCTAGCAGGTTTGATGTAAGCCTACCAAGTAGTTGAGTGCCTTCTTCATCTTCACCTAAGCCTACTAAGTAGTTGAGTGCCTTCTTCATCTTCACCCATTCCCATTTCAAGAACATTCTTTTTTGATCATTCATTTTCTTCCCTTTTCTCCCGCCCTGTCTCTCTGCTAGTTAAACATTCAAAACTTGCATGTTTTAGTTAATTAGTTTAGTCATGGCTCAAATAAAGGTTAATTTGCTAACAGAAGGTTGCTGAAAACTGTTTGATGGTTCAGTAGTAAGAGCAGATAGCAGGCGTATTCGCTACTCAAAAAGAGATCAGACTAGACCTGTAATTCTGCCCTTCTCATTTTTTTCTAGCTTTGTTTCCATCTTTAATTTAATACATATATAATGCCTGTTCAATTTTCCTCTGGCGTCATCTTTGTAGTGATCGGTTCCCTTAGTGATTTTTAATCCGAGACTATCGTGCATCATTTCGCAATTAAAAACATGTCCTGCTGTAAGCATAAAAGAAAGTTTCAGCATCAAACGAAATTCCACCTGTACAAGAGTTTCCTGCCCGACATTTTCTGAAGCAGTTTTATGCTGTTATGGACTTGCTGCTTATTTTTGTTTTCATCATCAAGAACCCTCTTTTATTTGCTTCCTTCTTTTAAGGATGAATGACAAAGAATGTTTTGCTTGGAGAGTTGCTAGAATTCTGAATCCAAATTTTGAGCTGTCTACGCGTTTGGAACTGGTTCAGTTCGAACTAGTTTTCTTTTTCCCTTGTGAAATTATCTCTCAATTCTCTTTTGAAATGGATATGCTCCTGAAAACATAATGAAAGTCCTTCAAGGAGAGCGTGTTGGTAACGGTTGTAATTGATATTCAAAGTTTTTAGAAATCTACAATGTAGCAAAAATATTTTACGATCCGCAGCAGCGCAGTATGGAATCCGTATCATTTTTACCCACGTCATAGCATTCACCAATCGCATCTATGGATCAGTTTGTTGCTTGGCGCGATGAAACAATTTTACCTTGTCGTGTTGTCGTGACACTGATTCAATTTTTTATGCTTTGCTTTTTTGGTTCATGAGCCGAAAGATGAATATTATAACCTATCCCACGAAAGAGTGAGCGTGAACCTTAACAGGCCCAGTCAAATCCTGTATCTTTTTGGTTTTAAATTTTTTTTACTTCGTCATTAAATTTATATATTTGCTCGTGATAATTATCACCTCGTAAAAAAATTGATGACTGCATTTTTGATACACTTACTAGTATTAGTATATCTAAAAATTTTTAATTGGCTAGTTGTAAAACATTATTTATTATTTATTTATTGTAAATTAATTTTTTAAAATTTTGAGATTATTTTAATATGTTTATATTAAAAATAATAAAACAATTATCACACTTAAAAACACCCCTTTAAAAACTCTCTACAGCAACTTTGGTTTGGTCCATTTCAAGCAAGGGCTTGCTACTTATTACAACAGCTGAATTGAAAGCATCTTTGCCCTCGCCTCCTCTCTCCAGGAAAGGTCAATCAAGGTTCAAGGGTCGTTCTATGCTTCTGCTAGCCAATAAAGATCGCAATTTTTTAGAAGATCACTGCGAAGTTTACCTGGAACATTTAACATGACACAACAATTTACCTCAAAATCCAGCACTGACTCATTTAGAAGGTAACAACAAAAATGGAAAACCATTTGTTTATCATTTTCATATTGCTGGTGTCCGATCAGCCCTGTTGATAACAATATGCAATAAACTACATCAAATCAAATCCAAACCATAATTGCAAATAGCGACATGCTAATAAGCACTAATTATAGCATTTCAATCAGCTTTTTGGCGGAGTTGTACACCAGAAAGATACATGGCATGATCTCTCTACTGAAATTGTTGGATGATGAGGTTTCTACAATAAGCTTCTTAAGGATTTCCACTAGCATAACAATTCTCAATGTCTTTGTTCGTTGAGCATTTAGTTTAAAATTTATGCTTCAATGAACTGCTTAAGATTGCTCAACCATCCCATGTATTCTCGACTGTCCTTGCTGATCATGTACTCGTGTAAGAAATTGGTGGTGCTGGCCTTTATTCCTCTGATCTCTAGATACTTGTGAAAACCTTTCTTCAGGTTCTCATCCAAATCACTGCAGAAACGAGACACCATTGTTGCTTAACAGAATAATGTAAACCATCAAACCATTGACCATGAATAAGTGGTAGTAAGCTTACTGAAAGTTAGGTCCATCAAAGGCCATTTCATCTTCAGAAGTTTCAGGAACTCCAATTGAGATGCTGTCGATTGTTATCTCATCAGCATAAGCAACACAGTTAAACTGTAGACAAGTTCCGCTCTTCTTGGAGACTGTAACAACTAATGGTATACTAGATTGCACAGGCTGCTCCTTATCATCATCAACATCATTTTCCTCCCCGGTAACAAAATCAGGCATGTGAACTTCAACTTTCACAAGTTCACCTTCATATTCTCTTGTCAGTATCACAGTTTGCTGCCCAGCATTGTCATCAATCTTGAAAGGGAAGTCCTTTGGAATCTCTTCGACCTACAAAAAAGACACAGTAAAGGGAAAGGATAACACAAACCTGCTACAGTATTCCTTAATAGTTGTAATTACTCCACAGTAAAACTTGTTTTAGAAAGGCTTCCTGAAAAAATTGGACTGAGTATCCATCACTGCCGAAGAAAATTACAGTTTATGCATGGCAAAAAGAATTCTGAATTCCAAACTCCAGTTTACCCTGGCGTAACTGATTCATGTTCTCAATTTCTTGAAAAGGAAATATACAGGGCCTAGGATCGATGTAGTGGTAAGTTAGGAGCTTCAAGCTCTACAGACAGCAAATTGTTATGATTTAAAGTTTTAAACTCTTAAATGAGAAATTATGCACGAAAATACTAATGGCCATGTTCTCTTTTCGGCTAACAACCTGACCAGATAGTATATCTCGCCTAAAAAACAAGTAAAGGAACTTGAAAACCTAGATAGATATTTACTTGAAGACAATACAAGACCACTCAAATTCGATATACAGTATCTCGAAGCCTATGGGAGGCTCCAATTTCTAGTAAAACAATCAAGTTTTCATTTGATGAAAAATTAAAGCACAAACTTAAGTTATCTTCTCTTCCATGAGATTTCTTTGTAACCAAACAGATTAGAAGGACCCCTTGGAGCACAGTGCAAGTCGTTGGCAATAGAGAACAAGGACATCAAAACTATTAATCTCTAGTACAACACACTATAATCTCTGCAACTCTGCACTGAATCCACATTTTTGTTCAATACTACGGTTTTTGCAAGCCAGGATCAACAGTAACATTCAAAATCTGCTTTTCTCAACAAAATAACGATTGCACAATTGGAAAATTAAAAGGAATGTATATAAACTTTTTTGTGCACCGCACCTCTAAATTTAGAGTTAAAATTTTTCTCTAGTTATAAGATGGAAACAAAAAATACATATATTTAATGAAAGAAAAGCAAACGTGAAAAAAACCGTAAAGAGAAAAGTAAATAGAAAAAAGAAAGCCTTACACGATCATTGTCATCGTTTTCCTGGGCATCCTTGATTTCCGATTCAATAACTCGAAGAAGCGACTCGGTTGAACCGGGCCTCAGAGTTTCAGTAGCCGCAGAACAATAACGTTGCAGAAATGGAACGAAGGAAGGACTTTTCCGAGGGAGATTGACTTGGCGTTTCAGAGCAGAGAAGAGTGCAGAGTGGTAATCTCTCTGGCCGACTCGAACGAGTCGAGACGCTAGTGGTGTTGCAGCGGAAGCCGATTTGCGGAGAATTGCAGTGAAAGACATTTTCGTGTTGTGTTGGTAGCGGGGAGGTAGCGAAGGGAGTGTTGAGGGTTTAGACTTCAGAGAATAAAAGGGGGAATTTTAGGGTTTTGGGGGGTTTACGTTTAAGTTTATTTTTATTTATTTATCCTTCTTCTTTCTTTTTTTTTTTAAAAAGAAGTGGTTGTCGTGGATCCCCTGCCGTAAGTCACATTCAAGGAATAATGTTTGCTGATGCACGTTTTGGGCCCTGTGGTCTTGATTTTCTATGTATTTGTCCCTGGCACAAAACAAACATGAAGTCTACTGTTATTTTTCTCTTGTTTTCTTGTTGGAGTGTATTTTTAAGACAATGTATGTATTAGAGAATATATTTCTTTATTCTTCAAGGCTTGATTTGCTTAGTGAATAATTTTGCATCGTCAAGAAATTGAGATTCAAAATAGGTTGTATAAAATGAATTTACTGTTAATTTATTGCTTCAAGGTTCCGTAGACGACTCTCTCTAAATTTGTAATTCTACTTATTACGTGATTGATATTGTGGTGAGATGTGGTTAAAATTATATTATATTTTAATTATAATTTTAAATATTATTTAGTTAATTAATACATATTATGGTTTGCATGGATTTCATTAAAAATTATCTTTTTATATCTTTATTGTGAAAAAACTGTAATTTATAATTTTTTAAAAAATATATATATGTATTTAAACAACGATAGTAATATCTATCACTGTAAGAATTCGCACTTGATACTTTAATAGAGAGGGATTTGTTTAGAGATATGTTTCATAATGTAAATACGGTTCACGATACTTTGTTATATCTTGAAAGAGAAAAGGAAAGGTTGCTTGTAGTTCATGCGTGTAGATTTAGAGCTTTTTTTAGATTATGGTAGCAATTCAAAATATTTTTTATTTTTTTATTTAGAAATATATCAAGATGAAGTTTTTTTATTTTTAAAAAATTATTTTTGACATTAGCACATCAAACAATTTGAAAAGATAAAAAAATTTCATTTAAAGCAAAAATCAAATTTTAAAATTTTTGAGAATGCAGTTTGCACCGCGTTCCCAAATACTTTCTTAGTAGTTTTATCCGAGTAATGGAATTTTTTTAACTTTTTTTTATTTATCAATTTTATTAATATAAAAAATACAAATATTTAGAATCTGTTTCGCAATGTGAGTGGCCGCACATTTGCTAATGTTTTTGCTTTAAATTATTATTTTTTGTAATTTTATATGTGAAGATATTAAAAATAAAATTTTAAAAATTAATAAAAAATATTATATTTTTAAAATAAAAAAAACATTGAAAAAAAACATCCGATGCTAAAATATTAAAAACTACCTTACAAGGATGCTCGAGAATACCAATGGTGTAAGATGGATTTTAAAACAGTAAATAACATTTTGAATGATAAAGAAAACTCTATGTTATTTTTAAATTTAGAACGATTACATCTCACGCATATACAGAGGAATTTGAGTCGTCCAGATGAACGAGAATGGGCCGCCAACTACCAGCCTTGTTGATTGAAGTTACAAAACTATTAAACAGCAAACACCACCAACCTCATCCATCTACATAGAAATACCAAGTATCATTCAAAAGGAGAAAAATCTAGATGAACAAGGAGAATAAACAGTAGCTCGTGACAAAGATTTAAATTTAGAATTTAGATCTACAACACAAAACAAAAGGAACAAATAATCCAAAACGAAGAAGAGGCTGAAGCTGCCACCGATAGCAGCAACTAAATGTCTGCTTTAAAAAAATTCAATCCAGTTATCATTTTGGATTAAGCCCAGCAAACCACCACCTCACGACACCAGGGACCCACAAACCACATCAGGGTACGGGCCTAAAACCAAGATCAATCTGAATACACCATTTTCATAAGCTTGGTCCAGAACAGATGCCATCTCTAAATTATTTATTTATTTTGATAATGACCAGTGTTTGTTTACTTTACTTTCATCTAAAAAAGGGAAAAAAACAAAAGTAACAAGAACTGAGGGAACCCCGTAAGCCACTAGTTAAGAAGTAACTATCAATGTTAGTATGTTTTTATTAAAAGTATTGCAAAACATTCCACTACGAGTAAAGATCCTTAACCGCAAGCCAAAATCAAAATCCGTGAAAAAGCAAATCCTGGTCCCTTGCCACTAACTCCTTTTCTATAGCTTCACGGTAAAGAGCAGTAGCTCACCAGCTGTTGTTGGCTGCTGCATTCACAAGGAAGATTCTTCAATTCGATCAAAAAGACCATCTAATAATCTTAATACTCACAACTATCAACAGGGCCAGAAAAATTCTCTGTTTTTTTTTTTTTTAAGAAAAGGGTGTCTACTCATCGAGGGAAAGGGCAAGAAAGTTTCTTTCTTTAAGGGAGATATGAAGGAGATGTTTGGGGGTCCAGGGAAAGTGAGTGGCTTGGGATTGAGAGTAGGACAGTTTGTATTTGCAGCTGCTTCAATCGTGGTCATGGTCTCTGCTCGTGGCTTCTTTAACGCTACTGCTTTCTGGTAATTTTTCATCGGGCGTTTATCTTCTCTTTTTATTATTATTATTATTTTCTTGCTGTTGGTCTTTCTTTATGGATCGTTATCTGCTGAACATGTATTAGTTGGGAGATTGATGATGGTCTAGCTTTCATTGGTCCACTGGAAGTGGCCCATTTCATTTGTCAAAATCAGTTATTTCTTGTGTTATTATAGTTAATGGTATTTTTAGAATGTTCAGCTCTATGTTTTCCTAAATATCTCTTGAGTACTATTTTTAGAACGGTTCCCTTCTTTTAGAGATTGGGGTAAAATTTTGGCCGTGGCGCCTTTTGCTTCAACCAGAGGAGAAATTTGGTCAAGGGACCAAAAGGAGGGAGAAACATCCCCTCCACCAATTATATTAAAGTGGGTGGTTTACAGTAATTATAGTTATTGGTGTTTTTAGCTTCATTTTTTACTAAGCATTTGCTGAGACATTCACATAGTGAGTTTACATCATCTGGGTTTTCTGGTGATTGGAATAAAACTTTGGGGCTTGTTTCTAATTGTAACAGTCTCATAGTTAGGAAACAGTGGTGTCGTGTCTTTGCTTCAATCAACAGAGAAACTTAGAGTAGAAAGAGGGAGAACCCATGATGTTTGGGTGGAAATTCTTTTAAATGAGTAAAAAGGAATTGGCTGCCTGTAATTTGTTTCTATTGTTCAAGTCTACCAACTGGACACATAATGTTTGAACTGTGAGCATTGATCACGATTGTGGCATATAATACTGGAATCGAACCCTTGCGTCGAGGATCATGTACCCAAATTAAGCTCTCACAACAATGGAAGAGGAGGTTGTTTTGTGTTTTTACCATTCTAGAAATTCCCAAAGTATGAATAATGACTGATCCATAAGGTGCTCAATTCCTACCGTAGTCTTCAGTTACCCTCAGGTTATGGAAAGATGAAGCACAAAGTACTTTTCAACTCCATGTACTTGCGTGTATGAACTTTTAAACAGCCTTTGAAAGAGGCCCCTTCCAATAGACACCTTTTAATTACAGGAGAAAGATGGCCCTACCCTTGTGGATCTGTTGCTACACCAGGAGGGAACCCCGTGCAGTACTTGAAATGTTTTCATTTTTCATTTTGTATCACCCCTGTTAAAAGACATTTTATTTCAACCACTACAGTTATTGCCACAGATGTAGAGTGATTGTGCCAGCCTAAAAGGTATTGCTTAAATCTTATAGAAGTCTGCTTCTAGCATTGCATCTGATCAATCCAAATGGACTCAAAATGAAGTAATGCAGCCTGGCAAGCTTAATAACTTGTGGCAACCCATTTGTAGGCCAGACAATTACATCAAGGCCATACTATTTGACTACTTTGCATGTCATTGGGAGATATTCGTAACAATGTACTAAGGCATCACAAAAAAGTAGGGTGAAGGTACAATGGATGAGCAAGGTAGGATAAAGATCTCTTCATCTAGCAAACCCAACCAAGCACAATTTGTAGAAACATTTTTGGCATTTTGCTGTAGCTGATGAGTGTACTTCCAAACTGAATCTCTTACGAGAACATCATCTTGTGTTGGTTTGTTCCACTTACTTTGGACTCCAAGAACATAAGAAACGCCTTCCCCCTTATAATAGCGATGATAACTGCACCTAGAATTGGCAGCATTTCAATCAAGTCAACTGGATTTTGTTTCAACCAGTGGAGCAGTTAAAGTGGTGGTCGTTTGATGGACAGGAAATCAATATGAGTGATGTTATTGTCTGCCCTATGTCATTCTGCATTCTAGAGTTAGGAGGTGAAGGGGAACAATCCTTTTCTTTGGGTTTGTGTGCCAGTTTAGCTGGTTATTTTACTCTTCTCTCTTTAACTAACCTTGCCACAGTTTTTATGTTTTTCAAGTTACCCAACCTTGTTGTATGTTTCCAGGAAACACCAACATTTCATATTCATGAGCACTGTAATAATATGACTTCAAGATTCTTTTTAAAGAGTTTGATGTGTGTGTGACTGCATTTGAATATGTGCATGTTGGTGCAGGCATGTGTTTGAAATTTCATTGAAAGTGGTCTCAGCTGCTTATATTATGCTTCATCTTACTATTTGATGGATCTTCTGTTGTATGGTTTTAGCAATCCATCCTTTTACATTCTTGTACTTCCACAATTTTGACTTTGTGTTTTGAATTCAGCTATTTGATTGCATCAATGGGGCTTCAGCTCCTTTGGAGTTTTGGACTTGCGTGCCTTGATCTGCACGCTTTGAGATCTAAGAAAAACTTGCAGAATCCTGTCTTAGTGAGCTTATTTGTTGTTGGTGATTGGGTAACTATCTTCTCTCCCCTACTTGTGTTAAATTGTAATTTTTACAGATGTGTTTGTGGCATGGTAAGAGAGATTAAATATGACATTTGGCACAGCGCAGCCAGATTTTCACACACCAGTAGTATGGTTTCTTAGGTCCCTTTGCACTTGCTTTTTTTTGTTCATTGCTTAGCCAATAAAAATATGAACAGCATTGGTCAATTCTTTGAAGATATGATGGTGGGAAGATTCTGAAAATATTTGCAAAATCCCCTAGTTGTTTCACTTAATATCGGAATGGCAGCAATATCCTTTTCTCTTCATCCTTCCCTTGTTTCATCGTGCTTCTCTCATTTACTTCACCCTCTTTCTCACTGTGCTGTCTTACAGACATGCAAGTTCTAGATACCCATCTATAACAGTGTATGCTCACTTAGTTGACAGTATATGCTGTCGCGGAGCTAGATTTTTTATTCAAGTTACCATTCTCCCTGTTTTGTTTCTTATGAGATCTAGGTCTGGTGACTTCATCCTGCAGAATCGAGTAAACAATGATGTAACTTTTAGTTAAAAATTTGCAGGTGACATCTATTCTATCACTTGCTGCTGCATGTGCAGCAGCTGGAGTCACCGTGCTGTTTGCAAGAGACTTGCATTACTGCAGAGCACCATACAATTTCCCATGCAGCAGGTTCCAAATCTCCATTGCTTTGGCATTTATCTCGTGGTTTCTCCTTGCCATATCTTCTCATGTTATGTTTTGGCTGTTGGCCGCAGTATGAATTAAGCAATAACAACCCCGCAGAGTCCTTTATCTTTACCTGCCCTGTAAATATTGTTACCAGTGAAGGGAGCATTTCCATTTTTCTTGGAAATGTCAGAGGTATCACATTTCAGCAGCATGCCTCTTTGTCCAGCTCATAGGATCATTGCTATCTTATGTTGTAACATCTTGGTTTTTGAAGTTAGAAGTTTGAGAAAGACAAAACTCTAAAGGGAAATATCATGTCATTTCACACCATTCTCTTACCTTGTATGGATGAAAGTAAAACAGCTGGATGTTGTTGCTTCTAGTCAACGAGAAAAAAAGATTCTCGTCCCTGTTACTAAAATAGATGGATGCATGATTAGATAGGTATCCTTGGAGTAAAGAATTCTGGGCGGGTCATTCCCTTGATCGGTAAAACATATGGCATCTTACCAATTAGGCTAATCACACTAATGGAACAACTTTCCAAGAAATATATAAAACCCGCTTCCATTTTCTTAGTTTAAGCTTTGCAGACTTGGGAGTTGTTATGCATGATGAGGTAACATGTCCAATATTCTCTGGGACAAGTACTTGTCTGTTTATGAACGCAGTGATTAAGAACTGGCAGGATTACACGTTATAGGAGTGTTCGGAGCTGTGGATGGCAGCGCAGGCAAAACATTGCTGGTCTAAAATTTATTTATTTTATTTAAAATTAATTATTTTAGTATTTTTAAGTTGTTTTAATGTTTTAATATTAAAAAACAATTTAAAATGCATATAATCTTACTCTCACCCACTCAATTGGCATATTTTTCAAACTGAGTAGTTTTGTAGCTATTAGATGAGCACGTCTGCTCTATAGTCTATACAATTGGCTTTAAAATATTATATGTAATTTTTATGCCCCGTCACAGTCGGGATTCCGTTCATATCTCTGAAAGCAACAATTCAACCAGACACATTTCATAAAGATTTTCGGTTTGCCTATGTCACCTCTAAACTGAAAGCAAAATTGAACGAGAGAAATCCTCTTCTTGCCAGCTGCTTAAATACTGGGACAATGGAGGATCTACGAGGAAAATTGTTGAATTGTTTGAAGAAAATGTTAAAACTCAAAGCAAAAGCAATCTATTTACCATTTCTTGACCCCAAGATTTTATCTGTCAAACATCATTTCCCAGCTACCTTGCACAGTTGGACATTAATCTAGTTTGGATTTTAGAATCCGGACATGGGACAGAATGATGTCAGACGCTGCACATGTTTCATTTTTTAAGCACGTCTAAAGCATTTGTTGAAATTGCAATATTTCACCTTCCATTTGTATTTTTCCCTTTGAGAATTCATGTTTGCAGACATGGTTAGGTACGGCTTCACATGGTAGGCCAGGCCTCTCTCTCTCTCTCTCTCTCTCTCTCTCTCTCTCTCTCTGCACTCAGCAGTATCATCTAGAGAATCCATACTCCCTCCAAATTATGACTATCGGATTAGACTTGAGGTGTTTAATCGGAACAGTTTCGCCAAGTGCTTCCATAGAAAATGCCTTCTTTTCTTGTTTGCTCGACATAAAAGTTACAATACTCGAATCACATTTGCCACCAAACGTGGCATGATTATAGCTGGGATCCACATAATTATCTTTAATTGAGGCCGATGGGATATTCCCAATACACAGCACTCAGCGACACCCAACTCCCTTTCACTTGTGCAAGGACCCTTGACAGCCATTATTTTGAGCCCGCTGCCTTTTTCGGAGTTCTTTTTTCCATAAGGACCACCATTGTAATCAGTTTGGGACCTTGATGGTAACTCTCAGTATCTTCGTAATCATCTTGCTTTGCTGTCCTATGCTGATGGACATATCTTCAACTTTTATGTCGTCTCTGATTACAAGAAGATTACCACTTAAAAAATACAGAAATCTGCGTTGGGTACTGTTGAAAGCACTCATCCTTAAATATGATGGTTCACCGTCTATAACAGGATAAGGCAGCTTATGAAGGATATTTCCTACAAAAATAGATTTAAAATTTCCTCGCAAAG
>Ga0307515_10014074_pt1 | contig 14879 bp, 13 predicted proteins | sample 17_EM_MG_FD_194513 | JGI IMG/M metagenome (GOLD analysis project Ga0307515, IMG submission 194513) | Populus trichocarpa ectomycorrhiza microbial communities from riparian zone in the Pacific Northwest, United States - 17_EM | ecosystem: Host-associated > Plants > Roots > Unclassified | place... | reverse complement strand
AGCACTGGGTTGCTCACATTATTCACATTCCACATGTAGAACTTGTTTTGGTCATCAATCTGGCCAAAGAAGTCCGAGTCAGAATACTTCAAAAGACAGTTATCGTACGCTATGATTGCACGTTTGCTATATGGGCAGCGCTTGCGGATCTCCCTAGTTGCATCAGCAGCACAGGTTCTGCAATCTGAGGATGAGACATCTCCTCTACAAAGAACGAGCCCATATGGTCGGTCCTGGTTGTTCTGACCTAAAGAACCAAGAGCAAAGCCTTCAACTGGAGCAAGATGATAGAGAGAGCCCATGAGGACATTCATGCTTGTTTTATAAGAGCTATTGGCAGTTGAGTTCGCGTTGCTGGAACACCTACTGAAGAGAGGGTCCGTTCCAAGAACATTTTGGAGAAGTAGAGCAAAAGTTAGCAAATAGAGAGAGGAGGTGAGTCTTGAGGAAGACATTGATAGGCAGACGACTATTGTTGGATAGCTCTGATGAGGTTGGGATGATTTATATGAAACCATGTATTTATAGTGTTAATCTCAAGGTTGAGTGAGGATTAATTAAGGTTAAGGAGGGCTGACCTTGTCTAATCTTGAATTTGCCAACTGCTCAAGATGACAAGAAGTGTTCAACAATATTATGAGGGATCAGTTGAGGCCGGACGTAGTTAATTAAGATTGGAAGTATCTTTCGGAAGGTAATTAAGAAAATGTCAATCAATCACAGCGATTTGTATTTTATTTTATTGTATATAGCACACAAAGTTGAATAGAGTACAGAGATCAGGTGAATAAAATTATCATGCATGGCCTCAATAGTCAATCGCTGTTATCTTTATCTTTCACGTTTTCTTTACAGACTAATTGTTTACTAATGTTTCACTAAACTTCTAACCCCACAACCTTTCCAGAAACAGTAACTTTCTCGTACAGTTTGTCATTACATTTAATTTGACCAGGACAAGTATATAAACGTCGGGCCCTGTACGTAAAATGTTTCTAGATATTCCATTAATTAAGCATACCGATGCAACAGGAGTGCCGGGTAAACAATTTCTTTTGCCTGTTTTTATATTTCACAGCGAAAGATCTATGTGGGAATTAAGGCACTTTCTTGTAAGACATGCGACATCTTTTTTAACTGTCGGCCGACACTTTCTTATGTAGCCACCTTTGTTCCTAAGCCCTAACACTCGTAAAGGGTATAGGAATAGTAATCACTTAAAAAAAAAGCAATACTGGAAGAACTAATAACATTATAATCGAGGTTAGTTTCTTTCACATTTCAGATTTGCATCTTTATCAATAGAAATCCTCTATTAATTAACCAGAACTAATTGAGGAAAACGTTGTTACCCTCCTCACATTTTATTGTTTATTGGAACAATAATTTTTTATTCATTTTCATATTTAAACATTAGATTTATTAGAAATTCAACTTTGTTATTCCTTTTAGATTTTTTTATATGAGGTAAAAAGCGGTCTCAAAAAAACATCTCGGCTTCGTGTTAATGCTTTCAGTTTTTTTTACAAGTAGTTATCATACTCTCAAAAAAACATCCTGGCATTGAATTAGTGCTCAGTCATCTTAAGATTATTTTTAAAATTAAATTATATTTTTACTCGTCGTTTGAATTTTTTTTAACCCTTCAAATCAAATGGATCACACCAGGAGCAACTCCTATACAACATAATTTGAATTTCAAGCTAGACAATAAGTATGGTCGGGGAGGTTTTAGGTTCAATCCGCTGAATTGGGTATAATAACAATATTAAATATTACAGAATGTATATCATGTATATATATGTATAGGAATTAATATAGGATTATTTCAATGTTATGATTCCTACAGTTACTACCGTGTACCGCCACATATATATAAATAGAAAAGGTTGGCTATGACACAACTTAAGTCATTATATTATTCTCAACTTTAAATCATTCCTCTTAATCTCAACATTATTTTTGTACAAGTAATTTTTTTTATGAAGCCGCAACATAGCCATAGTTTTTAAACTCGGCCCAATGATCGACTCGACCCAAGGCCCAAGTCACGAGTTTTGAACAGATCATCAGGTTTTGACCAGGTTACTGGGTCATCCCGGGTCGACCCCTAATTTTGTTATAAAATAAAATGACGTCGTTTTTGTTAAAAACAATGAATAGTCAACGGGTTGCAACCGAGTTTTTGATTAGGTCTTTCCAGGAGTTGAAACAAAGTTTATGATAATTAAGAAGCTAACTTAATCAGGTAGTCACCTCTGCTATTTATATGATTAAAGCAGTACACATATATTACAGTGTAGCATACTACATATAATAAATCAATACATCAAAAACATAATATTTCTTAATCTACAACATATTCTATAATACATCTCCTCAAGCTGAAGGTGAGTTTTCCAGGTGAAACTTGGAATATAAAAAAGTAAAAATAGAGTGAGAGAGTGGCTTTGTAAGGACATCAACTAATTGATCTTTGGAGAAGATAAAATGAATTTGAATCACCTTTTTATTCACTCGATCACGAATAAAATGATAATCCACTTCAACATGTTTTGTTCGAGCATGAAAAATCAGATTAGCAGAGAAATAAGTAGCACCTAAATTATCGCACTAGATAATAGTAACAGAACTAGGAGAAAAATACAAATCTAATAGAAGATAGCGGAGAAAAAGAACCTCAGTAGTACCATCTGCCAAAGCCTTATTCACCGGTAGATTTTCTATCATCAATACTCCCTGACTAATCGGCATCAGTAAAACGATGAAGTGATAAAGAGGAGCCACGAGTAAGGTGAAGGCTAAAAGAGGATGTAACTTTCAAGTATCGTAGGATACGTTTAACAACAACCCAATGGCTCTTAGTAAGAGCATGCATAAACTGACAAACCTTGTTTATAACATAGCAGATGTCTGGTTCAATAAATGTGAGATACTGAAGAGCACTAATAATTTGTCGAAAATGAATGGGATCTGAAAATAACACACAAGATGATAAGTCAACCTTGGAGACAAAGGCTGGTGTATCAACATGTTTACATGATGACATACCAGCACGACAAAGAATATCAAGAACATATTTGTGCTGACTAAGCATGAGTCCTATACTGATAGGAATGACTTCAACCCCTAAAAAATAATAGGCGTTACCCAGATCATGAAGCTTAAATTCTGAACTCAGTAAGGTAATAAGATGTTGAATCAATGTAGAGTTGTTACTAGTAAGTAAGATGTCATAAATATAGACAAGTAAATAGCAAACATCATGATTCATAGTCAAAACAAATAAAAAGGTATCAACCTTGGAAGCTCGAAAACCAATAGTTAAATGGAAGTCACTCAGGTGTGTGTACCAAGCCCGTGAAGCTTGTTTTAAACCATACAGAGACTTGTGAAGATGACAGACATGAGTCGGCAGAGTAAAGTCTATAAAATATATGGGTTATGACATCTAAACAACCTCTCTATATAAGTGAGCCACTAAAAAACACATTATGGACATCAAGTTGCCGAATCTGCCATCCTTTAAATACAACAATAGTGAGAACTAATCAAACAGTAGTCGGTTTAACAACAGGATTGAAGGTTTCTAAGTAATCAATGCCTTCCTTTTGAGTGAACCCTCGTGCAACCAAATGAGGCTTATAGCGATCAATAGCACCATTAGCTCGACGCTTAATTTTATACATCCACCAGCAGTCAACCACATTCATAGAGGGATCAAATGGTACCAAGGACCAAGTGCCACTGGCATGTAAAGCTGCAATTTCAGACTTCATGGCAGTATGCCATCAAATAAAATGATCAGCATCCTTAAAATTCAGAGGCTCGAGAGTAAGGGAAGATGTTACCCGTGGGGCTAAAGACTGTGATGAGGAAGTAGAGACTGAAGTGGTGTTGACGGTCCTGTTCTGTCTGGGAAGCAGCACCATATGGTGTTGTCGTTGTGCTAGGGAAGTAGGGGACCTCTACCGTGGAAAAGAATAGCTGGAGAGATCAACATAAAGATCCAGGCCTGGTAGAGACGGGGCAAACGATCTAGATGGAGAGGTAGAACTTCATGGCGGTGATGTAAAGATAGCAGCAACAGGGGAAACAAACGTATATAAGGTTGGCGTTGCAGAACCTGTACTTGCAAAATAATCAAAAGATATGGAGGCAGATGGTGGTAATGAAGGTGTTGTTGAAAAGGTGGTGAGGAAAGAAAGGTGTGTGACAGCGGTAGGCGGAGGGATATGGCTAGCAGATGCAAAGTTACCGGTAGACTCAAGAAATGAAAAAGATTGTTCATGAAATCGAAAATGATTGGAGAGGTAGATACGATTAAACGATAAATCAACATAACGATAGCCTAGATGAGATGAACTATAGCCTAAGAACACACTTGGTGTCTAACTTATGAGCATTATAAAGTCGAAGAAAGGGAAAACATAGACATCCGAAAGCATGTAAAAAGATATAATCAGGCGGTTGCCAAAATAGATATTCAAATGGAGATTTGTTTCACAAAATAGGTGTCGGAATACGATTTATGAGATAAACAAATGTTTCAAAAGCATAATTCTAAAATTTTAGAGGTGCCTTATAATGACCAAGAAGAGTAAGACCAGTTTCGATAATATGGTGATGACGACACTTAACAATATAATTATGTTCATGTGTACGTGGGCATATTAAGCAATGTTAAATATCAATGGTTTTAAGAAATGAATTTAATTTACGATATTCACCACCCTAGTCAGTTTGAACATATTTGATTTTTTGAGAGAACTATCGTTCAACCAGGACTTGAAATTGATGAAACAAATTGAATATATTAGATTTGACGACAATAGGGTAAAACCAGATAAATTTCGTATGTGCATCCAAAAAAATAACAAAATATCAAAAGCCATCCGAAGATAACATAAGAGTAGGGCCCCAAACATTAATAAAAATAAGTTCAAGAGGAGCAGACATTTATGACCCGTAGGCCCTAATGAAAGACGTGATGATTTTCCTAACGGACACACTTGACAATGGAAATTTAAATGATGAAAAGTACAGATGACCTTTTTATTTGACACTAAGAGACTCAGAATATGAGAGCTTGAGTGACTTAGTCGACGATGCCAAACATCAGTAGAAGTAGACAGAAAGGCTTGTGGCATAAACATGGTAGAGGACTCTAACAGGTTATAGAGGCCATCTTTACTTTGACTAGAAAGAAGAACTTTCTTGGTTATAAGATCTTTGACATAGGAAAAAAGAGGAGTGAAACTCGAAAAAGACACAATTTTCACAACAAAATTTGTCGAACATGTAGGATATTAGACAAAGTAATGGCCCATTTTGGAGTATGCAAAATATTATGAGTTGTATTGGATATAACAAGTCCCTTACCATCACCAATATACAATTGATCATTACCGAGATAAGGTTCTGCATATGTCATACCGGCAATGTTTGGAGTAACATGTTAATTCGCACCTATGTTAGGAAACCAAGTGATAAAATTTTCTATCAAAGCATCACTAAAGGAGAGGTTGGTCGAGGCTTGATTCCCATTATGCATAAGCTGTGAACATTGTTGTGTAGAGTGCCCAAAAGTGCTGCAAAGTTGGCATCTAATCTGTCGTGGCCACTGGTTCTGCCGTGCTGACTTCTGCTGCTGGCAATTGCTACCACAACTATAGATATTATGCCAGGAGGAACCCCCATTGTCGCCACGGTAAGATTGCCCATTATACTGGTTGAAGTTACTACGAGAATGTCCCCTCCAGCCTCATCTTCTTCATCTGTCGCGATGAGGAGAGGAGCTACTGCCATTAAATCCATCAAAACTACGTTATGCAACATAGGCAGAGGGAGGCTGCGAAGGTGTGGGCAATAGTGGTGAAGTAATCAAAATGGATTGAAGAGAGCTTCTATGTAAAAAATCATGTGTAGACAAGTGACTGTAGAGCTTAGAGTAAGCAAAGGGCTCACCTTTGGTTGAAAAACTTGTAACCAAATCACGAAATTCACCATGAAGGCCCTGAAAAACATAGAGGTTGAAGTCAGTGAGGGAGATAGGTTTGCCCGCTGCGGCTAATTTGTTAAATAATCCCTTAGCTTTCTGCAGGTAGAGAGTGACAATATCATCACCTTTAAGAAGGTCCTGAAGAGAGCCACACTATTGCATAATCCTAGAGTTGGATGGAGATGCAGGAACACGTATTTGCTGAGAAGACAAAAGACAGAAGTTTAGTAGAAACAGAAGCTAAGTAGAACACTTAAAAGTTGTCCAGCAAAACTTAATCCAACAGAGGGGATATCATTGCAAAGGTGAAGACGTTAACCCAATAGAGAAGGAAAGAGCAGACCTCAACACATCTACAACAGAGCGAGATAATGGTTGTTTCACCAGAGAGTTAATCAAGTAGAAGGGGACGATGGAAATCCAGTGCTGCTGTTTGGAGAAGAAGGTGAAGAGGGGAAGACATATACATGTTTAGATAAATCAACTCTAATACCAAGTTGAAACAGAGTTTGTGATAATTAAGAAGCTAACTTAATCAAGTAGCCACCTCTGGTATTTATATGATTAGGGCAGTACACATATATTACGGTGTAACATATTACACACGATAAATCAATACATAAAAAACACAATATTTTCTATTCAACAACATATGCCATAATGTCAGGTCAACCCAGGTTTCTGTCTTACCCTATTTTTTCTTAAATCTAGCCTGGTTCTGACCCCTGGTCGTTCAGGTCCCAGGTTAACCTGCGAGATTAGATTTTAAAAGTATAAGCATAGTGCGGTATATTAACTAGTAAATTATCTAGCAATTCTCTAGAATGATTAAGTGATGAAATTATAATCAATTAAAGTTGTTTGCTCTGTCATGGCAAGAAATATACCAAGGATTCTCATGAAACTGAAAATATGTATTATGAGCCCAACCAATCACGATGGACTTGTACTCGTAAAATGAACTTATAACATAGTAACGCGCTTAACATTTATTTGCTCAGTCATGACGATGTGTAGGAATCACTAGTTAGGTGGTTTGCTCTTCCCCAATAAATGTTTTATAGTAAAAAATGTTGTAGTGATTAGTAACAAGAATTTTTTTAAGTGTGCTTAAGAATTTCTTTTTATTGTGAGCCAAAACTACTATGGAGGGTTGCAAATACAGAATGCCGGCAACTAATATTATAAAAAATAATGTCATAAAATTTCACAAAAAAACAAAAGATTTAATGACATTTAATCAAACAACAAAACAAGATGTAGCAACCGAATAAAATCTAAATTTTTTTATAAAGGTTTGTACAAAAAGAGAGATAGCTAATATAAAAAAATATTATGATTTAAAAAAAAAAGATTTTCAATGGTACATGTTGCCTATTTTTGTAGCACCATATAAACAAAAAAAAAAGAGAAAATACAAAAAGGTTGAAAAAATATTACAAGAAAATAAAAAAAATATATAAGTAAGAAGGATATACCAAAAAGCCTAAGAAATTATCGAAGACTGGTTGAAGAAGATCAAAATATACAAGATTAGAAAATTTAACAGTGTATTTTCAACTGATGAAGACTCTCTTGGCGAATAAAAATCAATTTAAAAAGAAAAGTTCAAAATTAAATGTTTAAAAACTCAATTATAATTTTTTAAGATTTGATCGAATTTTTCAAGGCCTATTTGTTTTTTCTAACTATTGAAATTTTCTTTCTATGCTTATTGCATAAATGTCGATGTTTTTTTATACTCTTCCCTTTTCTAATGTTTTAATTTGGCAGGTTAGGTGTGAGATTGTTGTTTATATCTCTCGCACACACTTCATGTACACATGTTATCCACATTCGTTTATAAGCTTTACATATGAGATTCAGCTAGGATTTCATAAAGGTATCATGGGTATGTGTAGTCTTAGCCTTACAAGTATATATTCTCGAGGTTTTCCACTCATATTGGAACTCGAGCTATGCATATATCCTCTTGTGGGATTTCACTAGATAGATATTATGTGCTATGTCGTGGGCGGGTTAGTTTTTTAAAAAACATGAAAAGGATTCCATACAAAACTTGAAATTTAAAAAAAATCAGAGAATTGGGTTATTGAGTCAATCGAGTTTAATAACCCCAGCTAATCAAATAATACTAAAAAAGAGTAATGACAACAAATAAACCAAATTAATAAAAAAATTGACATCCAAGATATATAAAAAAAGTGACAACATAAAAAGACCCGAGTCAACCTGGGTCAACCCATCAAATTTGCAACTCGAGGACACGAGATCGGGATAATCCCATTGAAAGGAAAGTGAAAAAAATAAAAAAGGCTAATTCATAACCAACCAAATGTTGGAAAATAGAATTTTAAAAAATACACTAAAAGAATAGAAATCCACTAAAGCTAACCTTCTAAACTTGTGACCCTGGTTATGAGACCGACACCACATTGTAGAAGGCAAAACTGAAAACATCACGAAGCAAAATCGTCAATAAAGTAAATGCCATGGGATGAAACAAAAAAAAATAATTAAAAACCACGATCAAAGGAATGAGTCGTTGATTTTATTTCCTGGATCTTTATAAAAAAATATATAATTTTGACATTCTTGTAGAATAAAAAAATTAGTTGATTCGGGTAACCCTGGTCAACTTACTCGACTTGTGACCTAAGAGCTGCTTGGGGTGAATTGGGGGTCAAATTGCACAAATTCAGATCCAATGACCAAAATGAAAAAGGCGATCAACTTAAGGGTTGTTAATTAAGTTTCATAGGGGTGAAATTGCATGAAATTAAAAGTTTAGAGGCAATTATAGGTGCAATTAAAAGAAATTGAAATAATAGGGACTCAATCAAAAAATTTCAATCCTAAATTAAAAACCCCAAATGATGCATCATTCAGACTTGATGAAGAAAATATGAGTGACACGTCGTTCGATGGACTAGTCTCTATTTTGACAGTTTTGGTTGATTGAGTTGAAACTTCAAACGAATGAATCTAGAGCTATAGATTTTCAAATGACAGGTGTGCATTTCTTAAACCAACTTCAGAAGATCTCAGGTGACAATGATGTCAGAATTGCTCCGACGAGGCCTTGAAAGGTGGCAACTCAGTCAGCTATAACTGAAACACAATTGTGCAAAAACTGACCTTCTTTTCGTGTGTTCATACATAACCGCCAATCCTTTTAATGTTTTAATATTAAGGCGCGGGCGACGCATAGTCTACCCTTTATAAAGAAAAATAGCATAGACAATGCATCATCTGTGGCCTGGTTTCTAATGATCGAAGGGTTTTTTCCCTAAAAATTTAATTTGCAATATGTTTTCGAGCTAAAAGACCTATAAAACACCATAAGTACCTTAATAATCTCATATATTGCATCAAATAACCCAAAAACAGCCTTAAAATTAACCTTAAATAAAAAAACTTCATGAGCTTAGATCTACCATCTGAGGCAATGAGAAAGATAAAGAAAACCTAAGTGAAACTCCTCTCATAGAATGGAACCATTGACACTAGAATTGATTTTTTTGGTCGAAATTGATGTCGACCAAGACTTTTTCTCTTATCAACTGAAATTTGGTCATTATCTCTCAAACCAATGACTAAAAATAAGGAAAATGAATTTTTTGATCAAAATTTAATTTTCAAAATACTAAGGAACAAAAAAATTATCATTTAAAAATGAATAAAAAATTATGGTTCCAATAAACAATAACATGTGAGGAGGGTAACTATTATAGAGAACTTATCATATACATAGTGTAATTATCATGTGCAGTGTTTTCACCATTATTATTGTACACAACCCTAAACATACACATACACACAAAGGATGATTGTTGCACACACATGCAACCATTACTATTTTATACAATTATATTGTTCTTCTATTATCTAACTTGGCATCAGAGTAGACTTGATATTCCTCTTCATCATGGACTCTGCAAGCACCCAAAATATAGACTCTCACATGGCTGCACTGATTCTCTTTTCTCCTGCAACAATCCTTCCCTCTAGTGGTGTCTCTTCCGCTTCAACAATCCTTCCCTCTGTTGCTGTTATTCCTTCTTCTGGTAATGAATCACTCTCATTTGGCGTTCATTCTTCTACTACTGCCAACAACAACACTTCGGATATTGCCTTCCCACATGTCTACTCTGCTGCAATGGTTCTTTCCAATGATTTCATAGCTGCAGCTAGATAGACACTCTCACATGATTGTTCCTCTGTCAAACACTCAACAAATAATCTCTTTAAAACTATCAAACACAAATTTGTTATACTGGAGGATGCAAAGGAAACCTTACTTGTTAGGCCAAGGTGTGTACTCCTATGTTGATCACTTTCTCCCATGCACCCTGCGTATGTACATCTACTGATAGGGATTTGTCCAGTCTTAATCCGTCATATCTATCATGGAAGCAGCAAGATCAATTGATTATGACCGTTATTCCATCGTCTCTGTCTACTGAAATGTTGCATCTTGTTGTTGATTGCTAGACATCCCATGTTTTGTGGACAATCTTGAAATTGCTCTTGCTTCACCTTTTAACTCATGAATCATGCAACTCTATGGCTCCTTCCAAGACCTAAGACAGACTGATAAGCACTGTTAGTACTTATTTGTAGTAAGCCAAGATATTATTTGATGAGCTTGCTGGTGCCGGCAAATCACTATCCTTGGAAGATTTTAACCTCTGTGTATTCCGTGGAGTGAGAGGATAATTTCAGGACCTAGTAACCACCCTCTCCACTAGAGCAGAACCTATTTCATATACTGATCTTTACAGTCATCTTCTCACACATGAGTTTCTGCACAAGGCTTCTCTTCAACCCATCGTGACAGCCCCATTGCTGCCAACACCATCTCAACCTCCTTCAGCCTTCCTCTCACAGCATCAGTCATGGTCATCAGGTAACAATTATAACCAAAATTCTGGTATCAAGGGTTGTTTTTGTGGAGGATGAAAGAATCATAAATATGGCTATCTCAATCATGGAACTAATGAGTCTAACTCTGGTCAGAATATTAACAGTAATGGCTTTGGTTCTTGACAGTTTGTTGGACAAAATTTGGGCAACAAGGCAATTGTTTTGGGGGTTCCGGTCAATGGTCTAATCTGAGAAAAATAAAATGGCAGCTCTACTATAGTTTTGGGCATTTAGCACAGCTATGCCCCCAACTATCCACTCATAATATGCAAGATAATGCTAATTTGGTGTGTAATACTCAATATAAGAGTACTTTTATTACTTGATTTCTTGATATAGGTGCTTATCAGCATGTGACACCCGACATTGCAAATGTGGCGAGCTCAGAACCTTATACTGGCTTTGATCAACTGCATGTTGGAGATGGTAAGGGCCTCACTATCTCTCATATTGCCCACTCTAAAATCCACGCACCTAAACGTATATTCACTTTATCCAACATTCTACACGTACCTCATATTAAAAATCCTCTATTATCTGTTCAAAAGTTTTGCTTAGAAAATAATGTGTTTTTTGAATTCCATCCTTTTGTGTTTTATGTTAAGGATCTAATAACCAAGGAGGTGAACCTCCTCCTCCAGCGCCGCCTTTGTTCTAGTTTCATTGTATTTGAACGAATAAATTTGTAATAAATATTTGACTTTTATATTAAGATAATTTATTTTTACATACTTGAATTTTATACAAATTTAATATTTTTAAATTATTTTCTTTTTTTGTTCAATAGATTTTTTAAAAAATATATATTTTTAAATTATTATGGACGAGGTTACCAACGGACTTATTCTGTTGGTATATTCTAGAGAGTTGGAAAAAAATTACTGCATATGCCACTTCAATTGTTACATCACCGACATAATTATTGTGTCGGTATATTCCTGGCGGTAAATTTTATTTTTGGTGCATATTGTCTATCTGTAAAACCATAGGTTTTTTTTTATTACCGACGGATTTTCTGAAAGACCAGCAATTACCAACAAGGTTTTTTTCAACGGCCGATTTCTGTCTGTAAATTTATCGGTAAAATACTTACTAACAACATATTAAAATTAATACTAACAGGATATTTCATTGATAAAACTGTTAAATATGGTAGTATACAGAAGACAAACTATAAGACATGGGTAGTGGAAATCAACTGGATCCCTTTCAGCTCCCCTTGTATTATAAAAACTAGCTCAAACCCACTTACCAGAGGATAATGGGATAGGTTACAACGTATTCTAGCTTGGCCAAAGTCCAATAACTCAGCTGGCCGCACTCGCTGACAGAGAAGGGCCAATGCTATTGCAAGCATGATTAGTCACTAATTGTGAGGATTATAGCTTAGTTGGTTTCTTTTCTTAAATTATCCACTCTACCTTAGAAGCGCATTTTCAGTGTTCAACCTTTGTGCTTCGATCGGATAGACACGGGCCCAGTCAAATGTTTTTATTTTAAGGATGTAGATTACTTGACGTTTCTAAGCTTCAAAATCGAGCAATAGTCCTTCACTTTTATTTTAAGGATGTAGATTTTTTCTTATTGAACACTAAAGATATTTTTAGATCAATATTTAAATATTAATATTGTTAGTTTGATAATTTTGTGGTAGCTTTTGTTTTTTTTTTAAGTTTATTTAATTTTTTATTTAATTTTTTTATTATTTTAATATGATGATATAAAAAAAACATTATTTTAATATATTTTTAATTAAAAAAAAAATTTAAAAATATATACACACCTAAATTGTTTCTTGCAATCACTCGTAATTTCTTGTGGAAGATTATCGTTAAATTGAAGTTGATAAGATACCCCTTAAATATCTTCAACAATCAACTCCAAATCCAATTAGGCAAGGCAACACAAACCTTCTCGCTATATAGAGGGAGTTAGTCCTCCTCCAATAGACACATATATAACCAAGCATTCAAGTACTGATCAATCCAACATGTATTTATCAAGATCTATCCCATTGTTCTTCCTACTCTTTTCCCTTCTGCTCCATGTAGCAATTTGTGATGACCCCCTCTATCATTTCTGTTTTAGCCAAGAAAACTACACTGGAGCTTATAATAACCCTTATCGCGGTAACTTGAATGACTTGCTACTTCTCTTGTCTGCCAAAGTCCCTCCTACTGGTTTTGGACTTGGCTCAATTGGCCAAGGCCGGAACCGTGTAAATGGATTAGCCTTATGCGGCGGAGATGTGTCTAGCACAAAATGCAAAACTTGGATCACTGATGCTGGCAAAGAGACCCGCGAACGATGCCCTGATAAAAAAGGAGCAATAATTTGGTATGACAATTGCATGGTCAAGTACTCCAGTACAAAGTTCTTCGGGGACATTGATAATCAAAACAAGTTCTACATGTACAATGCGCAATCTGTAGACAATCCCACATCTTTTAATACGAAAGTCAAGGCTTTATTGAGCAGCTAATTATCTGGTAAAGCTTACGCGGACACCAAATTTTATGCCACAGGGGAACTAGACCTTGTTGCCTCCAAAAAACTGCACGGGTTGGCACAATGCACTCGAGATCTTTCTAGTACGGATTGTAAGAAGTGCCTTGATGTTGCCGTAAGTGGACTTCCAAGCTGCTGTGATGGTAAACGAGGAGGGAGGGTTGTGGGTGGGAGTTGTAATGTTAGGTACGAACTCTACCCCTTCGTGGAGAACTGGTAAAAAAGGTCGTAGCTAGGCAATAAAAGTGGAAGACAGTGTTATGTGCACTGTATTTTGTAGATTAAGGCTAATCGGCCATGGGGACAATGGCCGTTTGTATAAATGATATAGAAACACTGCTATGTGAAAAAATAATGGCCTTTATAGCTATGGCCTCCTTCAAATAAAATCCTTGTTTTTGTTTTGGAGTTGCACAAGACATGAGGAAGGAAGTTAAGTTGTGATTTGTTTAGTGTATATTTTGGATAAGACATCAGAAGTTGTGATCTTTATACTGTTCAAAGTTATTTTCTAAGATAAAATTCTTGTCTCACCATGAAAGTTGGAACAAGCCTGTTCAATATCATGGACAAAAAATATTATTTTTTATTTTTTCATAGTATCTATTATTTAATTATCACTCATTTATATTTTAATTTTGGTAAATTAGAGGACAAAAAATTGTCAATAAAAACTAAAATGTCATAAATATAAAATACATATAGAGAAAAAAATACATTGTAATTAAGTATCAAAATGAACTTTTGCAAGAACTTCATTTGATTTTGTCCAATATGTATAGGATGGCATCTGTGATAAGGCTGGATTGGATTCTATTGAATCATTTAAACTATGGATATGATTAAATGTGGTCCATTCAATTACAATTTAGTTAATTCGTTTTATTGATTCAAATAAGATGTTTAATATATTTGATTTAAAATAAATTTCCATTTGATCATTATTAAAAAGTTATACGTTATAACTCATGTCAAGTTTACATTCATTTAACATTGCATCAAATTGTTTATCTAGCTCTCACAGTGATACGTAGTGACATTTTATTGAACAATCAAGGAAATAAAATAAATCAAATTACATGTGTTCCTAGAACAATTATTTCTTGTAGTGACATTGATCCTCGAAACCCTAGAATGGCATACGAGTTTAAGCCTTAACAAAGGGATATGTCGCATAAATAACCATGCAACTCCCACCAACCACAGTCCCTTCGTTTCCATAAGCAACTCCTGGAAGTGCACCTATATTACCGTCAAGACACTTCTTACAATCAACACTAGAAAGATCCCTCGTGCACTGAGCCATCCCATAAAGTGTCATCGATCCTTCAAGGAGGTCCATCTCTCCGGCAGCATACAATTTTGATGAGTTATAAGAAGCCTTGTCTGCTAGTTGGCTCAACAGCTCGGTAGTCTTCTCCTTAAATAGCACTGGGTTGCTCAC
>Ga0307515_10014073_pt1 | contig 14881 bp, 10 predicted proteins | sample 17_EM_MG_FD_194513 | JGI IMG/M metagenome (GOLD analysis project Ga0307515, IMG submission 194513) | Populus trichocarpa ectomycorrhiza microbial communities from riparian zone in the Pacific Northwest, United States - 17_EM | ecosystem: Host-associated > Plants > Roots > Unclassified | place... | reverse complement strand
AAAAATTAGAAATCAAAACAATGAGGACCAAATTGAAAAACTTAATATAATAAATTTGCATTTAATGATAAAATTGAAAACCAATAAAACTTTTACAAAAAGACCAAGAAAAAAAATTAAAAAAATCAAAAGAATAAGGACCAACTTGAAAAAAAAAAAGCAATATATGTGATGGAATTGATAGACGAAATTGAAAACAAATAAAATTTCTATAAAAGGATCAGGAATAAAAATTAAAAATAAAAAGAATAAGGATTGAAGTTGAAATACCAACAACAAAGATGATTAAACTGTACTTTTCAAGTGAGGACAGAGAAAAAAAGAGGAAAAAAAAATAAAGGTTTACTAAAAACAAATCAAACCACCATAGCCAACACGCATCACTCCACCGAGAGGACATGAAGAAGATTCCAGTGACATGGTGGAATGGTATTTTTGGACATGAAGAGGCGTTGCACGCGCCACCTCCCACGCTTTCAGGAGTGCGCTTCACGCGCCTAACCTTTTTGTTTTTTATTTATTTATTCAAATACCAAGTTTCTCCTAAATTAACTTAATAATAACGAAAAAAAATCATTGTGAAAAGACTAAAATGTCTTTTAACTCCAGTTTTTAAAAAATTGCTTTTAAGGGCATTTTCATCGTTTCACTGTATATTTTAATTTTTTATTATTTTTTTATATTTGGTCAAAAACTAAATTGCCTCTCAGATGATATTATACTAACGAGAAAAATCATTATAGAAATACAAAAATACCCTTTAATACCAATATTAAATTTTTTGCTTCTAGAAATATTATAGTCGTTTCATTGTGCTTTAAATGGAAAAAAGACTTTATTTGCCCTTGGTTGATTTAGTAAAGACAAATGGGCCTTATGAAAATACTTCAATGCCCTTGATAATTAGTGTTAAGTTTTTTTTGGATAAAGAGGCAAAATATTCATTACACTATTTGAGTGAATAGTATTTCTAAGTCAGCATATATAGTGTTTTTCCAATATTTACATGCTAAATACTTTTTTGAGTTACGGGAAGTTAAAATTCGAAATTATCCACACATAATTTGTTTTATAATTTATTGACATATTCTATATAAGTATATATTTTTATTCTAGGATAACACTAAATTTTTAAGCATCGGAGAGTTTTTCATTTCACGAGGGACTTGGTTTTTCAGAAAAACTTCTAAGCCATCCATCAAACTCAACAACTAATAAACCTAGACACAAGATTTATATTAAGCCTACACGTCTTGGCCCAGGATCACAACTCATAAAAAGTTCAATTTCTATGTGAAGTTTCTTCATGTAATTTGTTAGAAAAAGTTTATAGTGTTTAATAAATATTTTATAACTAGATGAATAGTATCTTCTTTTTTATATTGTGCAATAACAATTTAGGCATTTAGATCTTTGGTTGTTCATCGATCTAAGTATTTTCTATTATTTTTTTAGATATATTTTTGAATTATATCTATGAACTTTTCTTATTACTCTCTTTTGAGAAATATGGAGAATTGTGAAATTAAAATTAATAGATGAAATTCTTCGGGAGGCTAAATAAATTAATTGAGCAAAAAGAAATAAAGGGCCCAAACTACTGGCTAAGTCCAAGCTGAACCAAAAGTGTTATTCGGATCCAGAATATAAGCCCATCCAGTACTGAGGGTGGACATGACAAATCTGACAGCAGAGCAGGAATATCCAGATAACCAAGCACATCCATCAAGTGGCAAATCAGTTAATTTATCAAACATCACATGAGATAGACGTAAATACAAAACTTTATGTTAAATTATTATTATTAATTTGCCTGGAATTTTGAACCTCTTTTAAGTTTTAGCCCTTCAAAGCCAGAGCAAAAAAAAAAAACAGAGCAAAAAAGTGACGCTGACACTCATATCTTAAAGATTCTCCATTGTTAATTAAATAATCAAATCCCAACTCATCACTACATTTTTAAGAGCTCTTCTCTTCATTTTTTGAGCCCAAAATCACTAAATTGAATCACCATCCAAGCTTCTTCTTTTTTTTGGTCTTTTGAGGTAAGGGTTATATGATCATGCAGCTATTGATTAGCAGTTATTGATTCTTTTAATTGTTCTTGTTTCTGTTCTTTGTTTAACATGCAATTCTTAATGTCTTAATATTTCATTGAGTTATCATTGAAAGTATTTTTTTTTGGTTGGTTAGAATCGAAGGTATTGAAGCACTTGATTTTTGCTTTTTTCTTGGTTGATTATTCCTTTGTGGGATATTCTCTGATTGTTTTAGCTTGTTTTGGTGTTTGTTACTGTGTTTTAGATATGATGAAAGAAACCCATTTTGTTATTTGCTCTCAATTTGAAGAAATCAGGATCTGTCATATTGAGTTATTGTAGATTTTGTTTTGGAAAGCAACAAGATCGAATTAATATGTATATTAAATTGTGTGCTTAAAATAAACGATAGTTTTACTCATTAAAGTCACTGGCTTTTTGAGTTTATAATTTTTAATCTCTATGTGAATTTAGCATTGAATTGCATGCCAAAACTGAAATGGGTAAATTTTAAGGAACAGGACTTAGTTCTGATATATGGAAAGTGCTCGGTATGTATAAGATGTAGAGTTAAATTGTCTCCTGGCTCAGCTCGTAAACTCTTTGCTTTGAGTTAGCATATAATTAAAATTATCATTTTTTTATGGACAGCAACTTGTAATTTAACCAGGAGGCGGAATTAGACATAACATATAGAAGTATGGTTACTCCTCAGCAGCCAAAGAGGAGAGTGGCATTTATCCTGATCGATGGACTGGGTGATGTGTCATTGCCGAGGCTTGGCTACAAGACTCCTTTGCAAGCAGCAAACGTGCCTAACTTAGATGCTATTGCATCTGGCGGAGTTAATGGCCTTATGGACCCTGTTGAAGTAGGCTTGGGTTGTGGAAGTGACACTGCTCACCTTTCCTTGTTAGGTTATGACCCAAGGGTTTACTATCGGGGTCGAGGAGCTTTTGAGTCCATGGGTGCTGGATTGGCAATGTCTTCTGGCGATATTGCATTCAAAGTGAGTGTGTGTGTGTCTGTGTCTGTGTACTTTAACCACTTTTGAAAGATTTATTTTTATATTGGTCTTGCCCCCTTGTTAAACGCTGTCTCGTTCTTGTATTAAGTATGTGGAATGTTGTCATAGCAAATACAGGTATTATATTCTATACTCCAAGAATGCACTTTGTCATTTACTCATGAACCTTTATTTGTAAAGGAATTTAGGTGTAGTACTAAATGCACAGCTGAACACAGAAACTATATTTAATACCTTAGCAACAGGGGTGGAATACTACTTCAGCCAAAGATGGTCTTTGCAGATTTGTCTTTATCTAGAGAAATCATGATTACTAGAAAATATGCGCTTAGGATCTTGAAGTTAATTCCATGTCTTTTTTCCTTTTTTTTTTCCTGTGATGCTTTCTAAATCAGGGAAGAACATTCTTGTATTATCTTGCTATTTTTATTATTATTATTATTTATTCATGGGATTGTGCTCTCCACATTAAACTTTCCTGCATGTCAGGGAGTCAGAGCATTTTATAACTTTTGTTACTCACTTTTATGGGCTTAAAATGAATCTCTTGCCTCTAATAGTCTCTTATGTTTTATCTATATATTAATACAAAGAGTTATGTGAACTGTCAGGGTAGAAAAAGCCCGCAATTTCTCATTGTTGGTTTTCCCATTTAATGCATTTCTGCTGTCTTTTTATCTGCAGTCAAATTTTGCAACGTTAGATGAGAAAACTGGAATAGTCACCAGTAGAAGGGCTGATAGGCATTTTGAAGAAGAAGGGCCTATTCTCTGTGCAGCTCTGGATGGAATGAGGTTGCCGTCTTTCCCAGAATATGAAGTCAGAGTCAGGTGCAAATTCTTTTTAAATGCAGTAACTTATTGATTGATCAAGACAACAAGAATGTGCTCAAACTGGATAATCTGAAAATTTAAACTAGTCACCCTTCCTTTTTTTCTGGGGAGGCATAGCCATCCTTCTTTATCTGAAAAATTATGGACTTCCAAACAAGTTGATTGGACAAACTTACTTAGAATGGATCATTCACAACTTTGTTGCAAGCTTCTTCATGTCACTGAAAATTTGAGTTAACCTTGTTTTGTTGGCTGTAAACAAGCTCACAAAATCAAATTAACACACTGATGTGAAGGAGCTTTTACCAAGTTTACTTTATATAGGTATTTGAGAACGGCTTTATTCAATTGTTAATTTAGAAAATTGCATCAACATTTTTTCTTTTTGTTTAAAAGTTTCTTTGGAACTTTCAAGTTCGAATTTTTCTTATACAAATGCTAATTACCCCCCTTTTATTATTATTATTATTATTATTATTATTATTATTATTATTATTATTATTATTATTATTATTATTATTATTAGTGTTTGGCTAAGTGGGGGTGCATGTTCTAAATGGGTAACATCTAAATTACTCTAAGATAAGATTTAAAGAGAAAAAAAAAAAAGCATGCCTAAATTAGCAAGTTCAGAATAGCAGATGTGATTGGCTAATTGTCTTTTTTGGCTGTATTGCTCTGCTCCAACCGTCTAGTATAAATCCTTGAAAATTCTCTGAAACCTTGATTATGAAACATTTGGTCCCTCAGTTGAAGGGCAAGGTCCAAACACAGGATGGAAAAATAACAAGAAACCACTTCATACAGGTATGCAACAGAACATAGATGTGGAGTAGTGGTGAAAGGTCCAAAACTGAGTGGGAATATATCAGCAACAGATCCACTTAAGGACAACCGCTTACTTCTTCAAGCTGAAGCCTTAGATAGCACTGACGAGGCAAGACATACAGCTGCAGTTGTTAATGAGCTATCCAGGGAGATATCTCGTATTCTGGTTTCTCACCCACTAAATGCAAAACGAGCAGCAGAAGGTAAGAATATTGCCAATGTGGTCCTTTTACGAGGATGTGGCATTCGAATTGAGGTGCGTTGTCTCAATCCTTCCATGAATCATGTCTATTTTTTCCAGGAAAGGTAGTGAGCACCTTAGGAAATTAAATTTCAACTTCTCATTCATTTTAGCCATCAAGAGGTAGAAATTGCTTTATTGCTTGAAAACAACATCCGTGCCATTTCCCTTTATATTTACTTGTAAGATGAACAATAACTGTACCAACTTGAGGAACTTCTAAACGACTCAAGGATTGATTTAGGCTTTTCATTTTGAATGTGTCATTTTTTGGATGACAAATTGTATGGGAAGTAAAATTTCACTAATTATCGCTTGCAGCATGAGAGAGGTGGGACTGTTGTTGCATTCTTAACATCACAAATTTCATAATTCTGCTGCAGTCTCTGTGCAATAATTAAGGGTGTGAGGTTGCCATAAAACTTGATAGATCTAAATGTTCTTCATTTGAACAGTACTGGGTAGAAAAGGAATAAGGGGCCTGAGATTTTTAAGGAAGAGTTGTATCATATCAGATGTTTCTTACTAATTTTTCTAGGCAGTACAAATTTGAGTATATTTCTTATCATGTTATTTTTCAGGTACCTTCTTTTCAGGATAAACATGGTTTATGGGCATGCATGGTAGCTCCCACTAAAATTATTGCTGGTTTGGGATTATCACTAGATATTGATATTCTAGAAGCTCCTGGAGCAACCGGAGATTATCGAACGCTTTTGACTTCCAAAGCAACTGTCATAGCTAAGGCACTCTCAGCTCCATTGATGCCTTCTCCCAATGTATTTGTACCAGGGGAGGACGAGCACAAACCAGGACGACCAGATGGCTATGACTTTGGGTTTCTCCACATTAAGGTCTTAACCTTCTCATTGTGTGTATTATCTCTATCTTTTTCATAATTAGAAAAGGCTGCCTTTTGTAGCAGAATGAGTTTTTTATTGTCACCTAGCTTCCTCATCTTTTTCTGTTCTTTGATAAATGCTTTCGTAGTAATCATGGTTAGATAGAAAATACTATCAGGAGCTTCCTTGCATTTGAGGCTGAAATGGTATATGATGCAGTATAGTCATGTTACAGACCAAGGACTTTCTAGAGATGGATACTTTCCAGGATTCAACACCCAAAAGCTTTGAGACTGACTGAGCTTGGACTGTAAGAGTTCAGGACAACTCCAGCATGTTGTTTGGGAAAATAGCACATTTCATTTCTTGACAGGGTAAATTGATGGCGCTAAGAATCATTTATTTCTGGGAGGCTTTCTTCCCCTCTCATTGTTTTCCAGTTTATTTAGTTCCCTTGTGACTTATCTGGTCTGGATAGAAAATTGTTTGAAAGATTGAATGCCTGACCTCTATGCTTAGATTTGAAGTTCTCAATGTCTTCTTGGCAGTTGATTTACTTGATATTTGGCATTTCAGGCAATAGATGATGCAGGCCATGACAAGGCAAGCATTTTGAAAGTAAAAGCATTGGAAGCTGTAGATCGAACTATTGGCCAGCTGGCCAAGCTCCTCTTGCAAGCAGAATCAACCGGAAAGTTTCAGTATTTCATTTGTGTCACTGGAGATCACTCTACGCCGGTTGAATATGGAGACCATAGTTTTGAACCAGTTCCGTTTTCGATGTGCCGGTTGAGAGATTTTGTGGGTGCCGTGGGTGGAGAGTCCATCATCATGGAAACTTCCCTTGATCCATTTCCTATTCCTACTGTTAAGGCTGGTGAAGACCTTGTGGAAGCTGAGAAGGTGGGAAAGGAGGGAAGCAGCAAACAGCTTAAAGCTTTCAGCGGTGATTCAGTTTGTGAACTTAGTGAGATAGCGGCAGCAAGAGGATGCCTTGGACGGTTTCCAGGGGGACAAATGATGGGTATTATCAAGGCATTTCTCGAACTAAATGCATAACCTGCTTATCCAAGAACAACTGGCATGGCTCGGGGTTCTCAATAAGGTGATTTTTCAGCTTAAAAGAGAGGGAAAAGGAACCATTATTTGATGATGTTGAAATTATTGAGATTTGAATGCTTCTGCTTTACAGAAATATGAGCGATTTGTACTAACCTGCAAAATAATACAAAGGAAAAGTATTCAAATGATCCTTCTCTCACGGGATAGATCCTTGGTCATGGTCATTCCATATCACCCCTGTGAGAACCAGCACATATTTTGTCATTTTGCTTGATCCATACTTTTGAAGATGCCACTTGATTCGGTTGTTTCCCTACCTATTGACTGACAAGAATTTCCCAACCCTTCGCATACTTTTTCTTACACCAAAAGAAGGAAAAATCCCTTTGTAATTGGCAGTCGAAAACTAGTGTCCATGGTTTATTTTCCATTAGTTAAGTTTATCTTAGCCAACTCATGTCTTTCAGATATTGGCTTGAGTGAGCTGCAGCTGCTTGTTTTTTTCTGCTGCTGTGCAAGCGTCTTCTCTTTCTCTTGGTTTACAAGTTTAATGAAGTTCCTGGGAGTTGCATGATTGAGAGCATACCGATTCTGCTACTTCGGCATTAGACAGTTGCACATTGTAAATTTTCAATTTAGTATTTGATTATTTCAAATAAAAGAAATGTGCAATGACAAGATGATTTTCTTTCTGTTCTTCAGGAGGTCAAATGGGCCTTGGGCCTGTTTTACAACAATATCATTTTTATTTTGTTTTCTTTTTTAAAGTACGAAATTAATATTTTATAAATATTTTTTATGATTTTAATATATTGGTATAAAAAATATAAAAAAAATCTAAAAAATTTATATTAATATATTTTCAATTAAAAAATACTTTAAAAATTATTACATATCAAAAAACAGTTATAATAGCCATCTAACTTGTAAAGTAACATCTACAAGAAGCTACCTGAATAAAAAAAAATTCATTTGTGGGTTTTTTTTAATAATAATAATTATAGTCGACAAGAATCCAATGGATTAGATCCATCTATATTGAAAACTACAATCATTGTTTGATGTGATTATGATATATATATATATATATATAGTTGTTTTTTAAAGTATTTTTTGTGTTGAAATGTATCAAAATAATATTTTTTTTATTTTTTAAAAGTTATTTTTGAAATCAGTGCATCAAAACAATATAAATCATTTAAAATAAAAATTAATTTTAATAAAATAAAAATTAAATTTTTATAAAACATTCGAAACTGTGGTTAACTATTATTGCACAGCGAAAGTGGATAATAAAGTAAAGCAGTATCCTTGCTTTGATCTTATTTTATCTTTAATTGCAACTGCCTTTACCAATAAAGCTCTCTTTTCTTCACTGGATATGCTGTCTTTAACAAAATCATGCAAATCCATGCCAATTTTAATTACTATTGCATGACTAGCTGATATGACGTGATGACATAATGAAAGCCACTGTTCATACCTTAATACATAAGGCATCAATCAGCTATATCTAGCTCACGCTTTCATTGCACCGACTGTGGGAGAAGAAAGATGTATGTGACGAGGCCACTTTCCTTGTACAGGAATTTCCCGAGTGCTCTTTCAAGAGAGCCACCTGAAGGTCCACACACCGGTTACCTGGTAATTACTGATGAAGAAGCAGAAGCACAGGAGACGTATTGTTGGGGTATTCGTAAGAGCAGGAGAGTTAAAAAGCTCCCATTCCCTCAAGACAAGATACTATCTGTAGTTCACTCGTCTGATCATGAAGAAACTATAGTTAAGAAGGCTTGGTTTATCCCAGTTCTTGATCAGCCTCTGTCCTCTAATTGCTATTATGTTATCAAGGCTAAGGGCTCACACAAAGGGTATGCAATTTCCCTCTCTAAATATTAATTAACGTTTATATGTACATAATCTCCAAAAAGAAATTAACATGCAAAAAATGCAAAGCTAGCATTGTATATTTCTTCCCAAATCAGATAGTCTTAACTAGTTGATTTGAGCATTTAATATTGCTGTATAACTTGCAGGCAAGCTTGCACATGTTCAAGGGAGATGGACATGGGTTTATGGTGCTTCAAGAGTGTCATAAATGACATAAAACCGAAGCCATTTGATTACAGAAACATATACCAGCAATTCAAGATTCATAGACATCATGGAAAGAGTTTCTTCTCTAAGTCTCTTGCTCCAGATGGTTTTCCTCCAAGATTTCTAAGAAAAAAGGGTTGGGAAGTTAGAAGCTCAAGGTCTTACAAATTTCAACTAAGTGAAGCTTTAGGTCTTGATGTCCCTCTCCGATCACAACTCCCAAGCTTCGACTTTCCATTGTCTACCAAGAGTTCCTCTCGTGTGACTGTCGGAAGATGGTACTGCCCTTTTGTGCTTGTTAGAGAAGAACCTAGAATAAGGGAGCAAATGAAGAGAACAATGTTATACAGCATGACTCTTGAGCAATATTGGAAGGAGATATATTCATGTGAGAATGCCAACAATGAAGCAGAAAGTACTATAATGGTGAGTGTAAATGTGCAAAGAGAAATGGATTTAGTCTTTGGCATGGAAGCAACAAGGGATGGTGGAGTAAGTCATGGTGGGGTTATATGGTATAGAGTTGTAAGCAGAAATAGCAGCGGGAGAGGGTTTAAGGTGGGTGTAAGTGCTGCAACTGTTGAAAAAATGAAATGGGTGCAAGAGGCAGGAGGATGGATTGATGGGGGAGATGTAAATGAGACGGTGGAGAGAGCGGTGGAGATCAGAAGTGAAAATGGGTGGAGAAAGTTTGGCTGCTATGCGTTGGTGGAGAGTTTTGTGCTGAGAAGGATGGATGGAAGCTTGGTGCTGAGATGTGACTTCAGACACACGCATAAAATCAAGAGCAAATGGGAATAAGATCTCCTCCCTCCCTCCCCTGGTGTATTACAATCTGAATAAACCAAATGATGTGCCTATGGCATTGGATTTCTGTGTATATAGTGTTGTTGGATTGTGGTCTTTATGGTATTAGTTGTTACAGAAAAAAATAATGTGAGCTTTGGTAGTGCTGTGGTTTTTTGAAAACAACTTGTGTGCTCAGGGCTCGCTTTTGCTTAGAGAAAGAAATTGCTGCTATCACTTTGTGAGGCTTTAGTGTCTGCTTTCTTTTCCTTGACATAAACAAATAAAAGACGATTGGGGAGTGGAGACATGAAAAAAATAATCATGAAGTTTCATTTTTAATATATATATATATATATATATATATTCAATTAATAAAAAACAAAAAATAAACTGAGTCGACCTGGATTATCCTGTCAAACCTGAGACTTGGATCTTGAGATCAGGATAACCTCATGAAAAGCAAATAAAAAAAATTAAAAATTCCAATTAAAAAAAATACTCAATTAAAAAATAACAAAAAAAATTAAGAAAGTCAACCTGGCAAATCTATGACTCGGGTCATAAGATCGAGATAATCTCATAGAAAGCAAATTGAGAAACATTACATGACCCAATTTTCAATCAACCCAATGTTAAAAGATGAAATTAAAAAAATCAATTAGAAAAAGTGGCCCAAAAAAACAACTTGAGTTAACTCGATCTAACTTGTTAAACCCGTGATCTCAGTCATGAAATTGAAATAAATTCATAGAAATCAAATAAAAAAAATTATGAAGCCTCACTTCTAACATATATATTGTTGAAGGTTGAAATCAAGAAAAAAAAACTAATTCCATGAAATCAGTAAATAACCCAACATAAAAAAATAAAAAAAATCGTAAAGCACAATTCTTAACACACAACCGAATATTAAAGGATAAAACTAGAAAAAAAAACTAAATAAAAGAATAGTGGGTTGTTGAAAGGTTAAATTAAAAAAAAAATACAAAACACTATTACAATAAATAATAATATTTTGTATATGTGACTATAGTGATTTAGACGTGTTTGGTGAATAAGTATAAAACTGGTTAATCTATATTACTTAAAAATCACTATTGTGTCATATATATTGCTCACCACATCTTTGCTAACCCAAACACAAAAGCATGGTGGATTTGTGATGGTGCTCAATTTTTTTTCCCTCAACTTTTTTTTTTAATTATGCCCTTGCAAGGTCAAGATGATGACTAGTTTAAGCATACTTGTTGAGAAAAAGCAAGATTCAAAGACATAGTACTAAAGTGAAAAGGGCATAGAAAAAGGAAGGCAATTTAAAAAATAGGGTGAAAAGTTCACTTCAATCCTCTTATTTTTTAAATAATAATTTTTTGGTCTCTCAATATTTTAAAATTTTAATTGTGGTACAAAACTTTATTTTTCTTATTTTTCAATCTCTATTTTGAGAGAGGAAAGAGAAAATAATCAGATTTTAGTTGTAGAGAAAATATTTGTTGACACCGATTTTGGTATCAACATGTTCCATTTGACTATGAGAGCTCTACCTAGGTGTTCTTTGTTCTCTCCATCGCCTGAAATGGTATATCTCAACTTGAGAGGCCTTTTTATTTCAAGCTGATTTTGGTTTTTTAAACTATTTTTTGAGTTATTTGAGGTCATTGATGAATTTAACAAGGTGTATGAGGGTAAAAAATTGGGTTAAAATTAAGTTTTTTAGCAAAAATAATTTGTGGTCTGACTTTCTAGTGACTCTTTGGTCGCATGAAACTAAGTCAGCAAATAACGTGTTGTCCTCCATTTAGAGAACGTCGTTCTCAAAAAAATTTAATTTTTTTTTATATGTTTTGAATCGTTTGATGCGCTGATTTTAAAAATAATTTTTTGAAAAAATAAAATAATATTATTTTGATACATTTCAGCATAAAAAATACTTTAAAAAATAACCAGAACTATACTCTCAAACACATGTAATGCGCCTTTTTTGGATGGGCGTGTGCGTGGATTTTTGTTCTCTGTTGAGTGATGCTTTAGCTAACTCATCGGTAAAAATGTTGTTGATTGCGGTAATAAACAGTAGATATTGCCAGTCTAGAGGTGTTCAGTACTATTTCCCTTAAGCCACAGCGAAAGGTTTTGTTCTGCAAAGGAGTATAAGGCAAAAGACTTTTTGCTACTTTATAGGATGGCATGTGAGAATTATTAGTTATATAACTGTTTACTTTTCATGAGGTTGAACTAAAAAAATTTTAAACATAAACTCCCAGAGAATTTTTTGATATTATTATTAAATCCAGTCCAGTAAATCAAACTTGATAACTTCTAGATTTCAAATTAAATTATCTAATGACTATTTTAATGTGACTCAATTTATTTGACAGGTCAAAAGATAAAAAAAAATAAAATAACATAAAAAACAAAGAATAGGTGCTCCGGTTTAAATATAACCTGGATGACCAGTAAAAAATAACTTAATTTAAAAAATAAAATTGGAAGCTGACATCTTTTTTTTTAACATTAAGACAATGATGTATTGAATTGATTCCAGTCAATTTATATTAACTAGTTAAACTTGTTACCTGAGTTGTGGATTCCAATAGGTTCAATGATATTTTTTTTATTTTAATTATATGATAAAAAAATAAAGACTGATTTAAAATCAACTCACTATTTAAAATGAAATTGAAAAAAATCCATAAAAAACCCATTGTTTAAAGTTTTTTTTTTAAAAAAAATGTCAAGCCAAGCGCGCGAGCTTGAGTGCCACCTTAAAAAAAAGTATATGTTTGTGAGCTTGAGTCAAACAACCTGGTCACCAATAAAAAGAAGTTTCACTTTTAAGAAAAAATTAAAGTTGATATATTTTTTTAAAAAAAAAAAACATTGAGATATAGATGTATTAGATCAATTACAGTCAACCTGAATTAAATTGCCAAACTCGTGACCTGAGTTATGAACTCTAATGGATTCAATACCATTTTTTTTATTATAATTATATGATAGAAAAAAAAAACCAATTCAAAATCAATCAAATATTAAAATATAAGATTAAAAAAAATCATAAAAAACCTAATGTTAAAGAGTATTTTTTTTAAAGGGTGGGCCAAATGCATGGGCTTAAATGACCCAACGTGTTAGGCCATTAAAAAAGCCCAGACATGTGGCCTGGATCAAGCTTACACTCTAGATCCATATGTTTTTATTTTCTTTTATAAGAAGCAAACAATATGTCGTTCATCTCTTATTTAAAAAGAAAAGAAAGAAAGAAACAAGAAACAAGAAACGTGTCATGTGCTAGGGTAGATGATGCATCACATGTTATACCCAACTCATAATCTAGCTACCACAATGGTGGTTAAAAAACTGTGAGGTAGGGTTTTTTTGAGTAATTTTCAATCTATTTTCACTCAAAAACACCATGTTATAACTTAATTTTGGGTTTCTAAAATTATCATTTTTCTTTTATAAAAAAAGAAATGTAGAAGGGCAAAAATTTTGGTTTGGCACAAACTGACTAAATACGGATCTAAATTCATAAATGTAAGATGGAAAGATCAAAATGGATCTTTGATAATTTTGGAAACTCAATGGCACCATTGAAGAGATCTAAATGTGAAAGACAATGCAAATTCAAGGTTAACTTAAGTGAATATGAAACAAAATTGCATAAAAATCAAGTTTAGGGACATAATTAAATTTTTAATAGGCTGATTTAATTTAATCATGAGATTAATTAAAGATTTAATGAAGTTGAAAATTAATTTGAATCAAGATTAAAAGAATTAATTAAGTGCAAGGACTTAATTAGACTTTTAATGAGTTAAATTAATTTTATTAAGGATTTAATTGGCGATAAATTAAACTTGGAAGCCTAATTTAGATTTAATTGAGAAGATTAGAATTTTAAATGACCAAATTTAATTTTTACAAGCTTACTCAAAAGAAATCAGGGTTAAAATTGCAAGAAAATCAAGTGTAGGGGTCAATTAATGGTCAAATTGAAGAAATTCAGAACAAAAGGTCAAAGGACAACAGGTGTGTAAGTTTGAAGACTAAAATAAATCAAAATAAGTGGTTAATTTGAAATAAATTGAAAGTTTGATGATTAATAAGGATCAAATTAAACAAATTGAAAATCAAATATCAATTTAAAAAAAGGTGCTTAAATCAAATGAGTTCTATCAAAGTTTCTAGAGGTGAGATTGAAAAAATTAAAAAAATTTCAAGGTCAATTGAGTGTGTATACGCAAAAAATAAAACAACAAAGATCAAATTTAAATTTGAAATTTTTCAATTAGAAAACCCTAATTTTTAGAATTTAAACAAACACCTTAGAGACTTCAAACACCACCATTCAACAAAACAGATTCCCTTTCACAAGTTTATATCATATTTTTATTTAGTTAACGTTTAGCATTTTATTTCAATCATGTTTTTAAAAAAAGTTAAAATTTTTTAGCTTCAAATTAAATTAAATTAAATTTTAGTGTTTTTGAATTGTTTTGATGTGTTGATATCAAAAATAAATTTTAAAAGATAAAAAAATCTTTATCATACTCTCAAACGGGACTTTAAAATTAGTTTGTTTTGCTTAAAATATTATTTAAATATTTGAATTGAAAAATATTTCATGTAAAATATCTTTTAATGATTACAATAGTAGTGAGATGATAATGATAGATGAAGAGGTGGTGGTGAGATGATTATAATCATAATGAAAAAAAAATAATAATAAAAAAAATAAGATGAAAACTATGATTGAAATAATAGGTAGATGATATTATAAGTGGAATACTATTTATAATATATTTTTATTAAATTTTATAAATTGAAAATATTTTTTAATAAATAAATTAAGTTAAAAAATTTACTATAAATTATATAAACTATTTTTTCTATAGAACATTTTAGTTTTCTTAGAATGCAAAGAAAGATTCAACCTGATTAAAAAATAAATTTAATTTTTATATTTGAAAAAAAATTCATGAACTCTGACCCTAAACCGGTAAAAAAAAAAGAAAGAAAGAAAAAAAAGGAAAAAGGAAATCGAACATGTGTCTTTTTTATAAGGCCCAATCAGACTCAGCCCATCAAAGGCGCAGGTCCTCAGAATTCAAAATTTTCAT
>Ga0307515_10014072_pt1 | contig 14881 bp, 3 predicted proteins | sample 17_EM_MG_FD_194513 | JGI IMG/M metagenome (GOLD analysis project Ga0307515, IMG submission 194513) | Populus trichocarpa ectomycorrhiza microbial communities from riparian zone in the Pacific Northwest, United States - 17_EM | ecosystem: Host-associated > Plants > Roots > Unclassified | place... | reverse complement strand
TATAATAAATACAGGAGATCAAAGGGAAATTCCTTACTTAGATAAGAAAAGAAAAACAATCTGTCTACTAAATTATTCTTAACGTGAAAAATTGAAACGCTAGATTTTTGGGTAAATTTAGATGCATCTTGAATAATCTTCACGAGTCCTGAAATTAACGATTAGACAAGCTTTCAATAACCATTAATATTAACAATCATCTAACTCAAATCTAAAATTATAGAGAAAATAAGTTCTTTAATATCAAGCTATTATCAATGATCACCAACAACATCATTAAATTGAAACGCTACTTGCAAGAGCACGTAGGCGCTACAATGAGCCACCAGCAGTTAGAAATTGCTTATTCCCTTTTCTAGGATCGTTCAACCACCCATTCCCGAACAAATTCCCCGGGTGCATCAATGGGCACACCACTCAATCGATTTCCCTCAGCTATACTGCAGTAATATCCCATCACGTCATTGCACTATATTTGGGGACTGGACAAGCTTTTAACTGGAAAGGAAATTGTAGATGTTGTCTTTAAACACAGACCCTGAGACTGTATCACGGAAACTGCTAAAAAAGCAATCCCATTTTCACCTGACGACTGACCACATTTATGGGATGATGATCATCTGCCATGTTAGGAGGGCATGAAGGAAGGTTTCGACCCTTTGGAAAATGGGCTCGGAAGAACCACTCGCATGACCTAAATGTTAGAGCAACCACTGATGTTGGCCGTAAATTCATGGTGCTTCGCCTCCGGGGTGACTGCTTTGTCCGTTTATTTTTGGGCCTATAAACACAGGGCATGTGGTGCCTCTTTTGCTTTTCCAATATAAAAGTAATAATATATTCCTCACATAATCCACACGTCAATAATTACACCGGCTGTGGTGTGAGACAAGACTAGTCGCTACAAGGTGTGGTTTAGCAGATACCCCCAACCAATCCCACACCTCCCCTACTCATCTATCACTCTTTCTTAAATGAAGTACCTTCGGCCTAAACGACAACCATGAATGCTAACGTAACGACAAAGAAACTAAAATTTGATCAGTATCTCTGTGGGCAGGCCTCCCTCTCTCCGTTTTCAATTTTTTTCACTTTTTTCTTCTTCGCATCTTGGTCCTTCTTGTACATAACTTGCCCATCAGGCCAGAACCCACATCCGTACGAAACCTTGTAATTAGATCCAAAGATGACCGTATAGAGTGATTAGCGTCAGTCAGTTTCGTTGCATTTTAAAGAATATAACATTTTCTACGCAAGGAGAACAGCATTAATGAGTTAAACTTTCTTTGAACTTCGTCCCCGGAAATCCACTTTAGCTATGGAATATACACGGGTGTCACCTATCCATCTATTTATTTTGCTTATTTTTCCTGACAGGAATAATGGATCAAACCTAGAAGAAGAAGCAGCAGCGATCTCTCAAAAGTAAATTAGAAGGGACGAATCTATCATTTTTTATTTCCTTTTGACTTCTTCAGGACTTTGATATGGTTAAAGTTACAGCTCAAACGAAGGAAAAAATAAAGCACAGTAATCAAAATGATTTGATTCTACAAAACGACAGAAAGAGAGGCGAGGAAAGTTGCTGCTATATGAAAAATGATCGGGAATAATATTTTAAGATTGAAAAGAAAAAGAAAACCAGGACAGGAAGAATAGTACAGGAAAAAAAACACCCAAGTTATTTAAGAATTTGAGATCATCACCAAGTGTTGCATCATTTTAATTGGATATGGGTCTGAATTGACATATAGAAATGGTATTTGTATGGGAGTGACTGGTGGGTCTGTGCTAATAATTAACAAAATATATAGAATACCATATGCTATATAGTAAGATATGCATCAATGATATATCAATAGAATGGAAACTAAAGGTTGGCTACTGGTCATTTTCACACTTGGGTGGTGGTTAGCAAAATAAAATAAGAGCAGCAATCACAAGGATTATTTTATTCCATTTCATTGATGCTTGTACACCCTATTATCTCTGTTTTTTTTTTCTATATTTGTTGTTATCGCAGGGAAGAGATGTTGTTTTCATAGGGATCAGAGAGAAGGATCAAAATGAATACTATCCTGAATCTCATAACCCAAGATCTTAAAAATCAATTGAGAAAAAATAAAAATAAAAGAAGAACAAATCTAAGATCAAGATGGATAGTTAGATGGTGTAGTATAAAGGTAGCACCAGAAACTGTAAGTACAAAATGTGTAAATCAGTGATGCACGTGTGTGTATTTGCCCATGGTGGGGAGCCCAGACGATCAAGAAAAGCCGGGACCATGAAGCCACATTAGTTGCTAGGGAATTAAGATTTGGTAAAAATTAATGTTGCCCTTCTTGCCAACATGCCTGCAGCCTCCCAAAATTCGAGTAGTTTGAACTTTGATGCTAGCTAGAAACCAATCACAAGAAAACAGTGCTAGGAAAGAAAACAAAGAAAGAAGAGAGGATCGAAGAATTAAAACTACTAATTAATAACCTATAGAAATCAGTGCAGTCATCATATTGTTCAGATGATATAATGGTCAATCTTATCAACAACTGTGCTGTGATATTTAGTACGCAGAGGGAGGGAGGCGAGATAATAATGATCTTAATAAGCAAACAAGATTCTATGGAATTCTTTCTCGCAGTAAATTCTTTACATATAGTGGAGTTTTAATAGGTCAAAACAAGAAAGAACCTGAAACAGAAACAGAATATGGCAGTAGTAATTAAGGCGTCTAGGTCAGTTTCCTAGATTGCATAATATAAGAGTAGATGATCCAAGAGAGTTAAACTAGGTTTAGTTCAAGAAAAACAAGGGTCTTAGGCCTCCTCTTCATTCTTGCTGAACTCTACTTTTTCTTTAATAATAATAATAATAAGGCCAAGAAAAAGAATAAACACAGTCACGCTAAAGATTTATACTTCTCAACTACCCCATCTTCCTATGTTCTAGCAAATTTTCAAATAATTGAATTATTGATCAGTCTCTGAGTAATAATATCACGGGTACTACAAAGAAGAGATAGACTACTATAGTTACCATTGAAGAAGAAGAAGCTGGGGATATGATTTTTTTAAAACTAGATTTCTAGTTAAATTTTGTTCAATGGTTCGATCGGATTATAAAGTGAATCGACAGAGATCACATATATCTCTTAATAATCACAATTAAGACAGGAGATTAAAATTAACAAAAATTTAAACACTATACGGTTGTTGTAGCAGCAGCAGCTGCTGCAGCAGCACTACTATCAGCATCACCACTCCCCCCTCCGCCACCACTAGTAGAGCCACCACCAGCTGCCTCCACCGACACATTCACCGTAGCAACAGCAACATTAGACCTTTTTCGCTTCTTCTTCTCGTAGGGAATCCCTCTAGCTTTAGCTTGACCTTCTCGAACTTCCCTCAAGTAAATCCTGACAGCTCTAGCCCCAAAAGGGTTCGATTCTGGCCGTCCACCGTTTTCTTCATAAGCAGCTCTAAGCCGTCCGATTAGCGCATCAAGACTACCCCAGGCCTGCTTAAGTGGACAAGAGCAAGGTGCTGGCGGGTTCGGGTGCCCAAAATAAGGACAGCCCGTTATGTGGACTTTGGTCTTACCAAATTGATCCAAGTATTTCAAGAACTCGATCACATGTGCACCACTGCAACGAGCTAGAGTTAATGGTGGCTTGTGGTTCTTTAAGTACTGTAAGAAAGTGTTCCAGTCTCTCCTCTTCTGCGACTCGTATCTACTTGGTGGTGCTGGCGGTGATGATCCCTCTGGTTGCTGTTGTTGTGGCAGTGATGCTGATGCTGAAGATGATCCCGCTGATGGACCCGGTTCTCCACTATTCGGGTCGGGCGCAGAAGCTACTCCAGATGTTGAGTCCATGAGAGTGATGATTGGGGGTGATTAATTTTTGCCAATTTCTTGACCAAGTAACCTTGAAAGCTTTTCGGACTAATAAGAGTGCAGTAGTGATATCAGCACAAGTAGCTGTTACGTTTCTTGTGATAGAAAAGAAAGATGGCGCCGCTGAGCTCTGGTTTTTGTATGAGTTTGTGAAGATCTTTTCAGGGGAAAGAGATCGTGTGATGAGTTTCTTTATTGGTGAGAAGGAGAGGGTTTTCAGGAAGAAGAAAGACGAGAGAGAGAGAGAGAGAGTGTTTGTTTAGTTGATGGGACGTGAAAAGAGATGAATGAATGAATAGGACTCTTCTTACTTCCTGAGAGAGAGAGAGAGAAAAACATAAGCAAGAGCAAGAGAAAAAAAAAACAAAAAAAAAAACGAGATAGGCAGAGAGGGTTATGGTGGTCGTCAAGATGATTTTATTCACATGGTGGCCCCTGGTGGACAAGACAATGTTTACTATTCACCACGGCGGCCCCTCCCTCCACTCTCCTTTCTTTCTTCCCCCCTCTATTCCAAATTTCCAATTCTTATATACAAATTACTGTGTTATATAGAAAAAACATTCACGTGCTTATCAGGTGCGTCCAACAGCAAAGTGAGGGGGTCTAAACTAAGAGCAGAGCGCGTGGTGGCCACGGGTGCAGTAAGGTGAGTTGATTTGGTGGTCGAAAGGTAGTGGTGGATTAATGGGGGTCTTCTTAAGGTCAAACAAAAATTTGGTGATGGTGGAGTGAACACTACTACTGCATAGGATTCTGTATACTGTTTTGTTTTCTCTGCCTAAAAATGGAAATTTTTGCTTTGATTTGATATCCACAACTTCTTCTCTACACATCTACTACTCCTTAATAATTAATTAGCCTCTGCCAATCAAGTCAATGGGGTCGCTACTCACTGATTCTGATAAAACTGCTTTTTAAATGTTAATTACCCTCCCAAAACACTGCTTCTGCCTCCTCTTTCTCGCCTGCACGGTTGCGTCCCTGCACATTTCAATGGCTATGGCAAATTGTGTTTTTTCCAGGTGATTGCTCTTGTTAAACACTCTTAATATACAGTGCTATTTATTTAAATATATTCTTATTATTGTGCTTGTGTATTTTAGAGAGAGAAGCGGTGATTTTATTAATATTAAACTGATATAAAACCAATTACTCTCTTTGTCTTTATTGTAAGAAAATTGAACAACAAAACTCTTCACAACGTTAGTAAATCATACATGGCCTTCCGAGCAAAACCAAGTCCTTTCACCGAAGGTAAATAGACTCTCCTAGTTAGAGATTCCTTTAAAAAAAAAGTCACTAGCTAGCTCGTACAAGCGTTCTTTTGCTGCATGGATCAATAGAAGAACAAGTCGCCCTATCAGATTCCATTTATAAAAGTTTTTAACCGTTCAGCATTGTCAATGAATGTCAATTGCTTTACATAACAAAATAAAATCTCAAAACTTTTATTTAAAGGATTTAATCTCTTGAATCTAATCCATATACCCACGAATCAGATTCAAAAAAAAAAAAAAAAACAAGCCATGATGGCATAAAATAAAAAAATAGAAAATCTTGTTCATATAAAAAAAATAAAAATAAATCAATAAAAAAAGGTTCTCACGACTAAAAATAGGAAGAATCATAGTATTTAATTATTTAAAAACGGTCTGGCTAGCAGATATACTTGTTAAGAGCCATTTAATAATCCAAATCAATCATCTCTTTTCTTTATAGTCCTGGAATTTATTGTGAACACTTAAAAACACCATCATATAAAAAAAAAACACTTGCTTAATATCTATAATTAATATATTTATCATTTATTTGATCTTATTCTCTCTCCTTTTTTTATCATAATCCAGCAATAGATTAATTATAATAAATGCATTTAGATGATGTTTAATGCGTGTCTTAAGGGATTTTGTTATTTAAGTATTGAAGAATTCATGCATCAGTTTCAATACTATATATTATGATTGATCTTTGAAAATAATATAATCAACAACATTCACTAACTTTTGATGAGATTTTTTTATAAATGTTGCACTTTCTTAAATTGCCCATATATATATATATATTGGCAATTATAAATGCATCATAAAATATATTTACAATACATTTTTTTGATGGAATATCGAGAAAATGCTATTTAAAATAAATGTTGTTGTTCCAGCAATAGTTGTTAAACTATGTTTTTGAGCTATAGAAATGCTCAATTTAACTAATCATCTTAAACATTCTTTAAATTTACTCAAGATCAACTCTCTTTCTTTCTTTTATTGGTGGATTAAAGAAAGAGTGAATAGAAAAAGGGAGTGAGGGTTAAAAATATTTTAGATGGATTCACAAAGACATATATGATCAAGCATAAGCCAAGCTTTTGAATGGTTGTGTTGATAATCTTTATTCTTTTTCTTATTAATCAACTAAATTGTGTAAGAGTTTATGATTAGTTTCGTACGTTACCCTTTTATACATGAGAAATTGTTTAAATAAATTTTGAATGCATATTTATGAGAAATTCGACAAAATATCCGAACACATGAAACATTCAAATAAAAATTTTTGAATTTGAAAGTTTTAAATAAGAACAATGAAAAGTTAAAAATAATAAGACACTCTACTCGACCAAAATCATTTACAAGTTATTTGAAATCAATTCTTTATTACAATTGAATTCAATTATAGTGTTTGATTCGAATTCAGTTGATATATAAGTTAAGTTCTTAATAAAATTCAATTCATTTTGTTTTTTATATTAATTATTCTTATTATCTTTATCTTATTTCTTCAAAAATCTTTACAAAAAGAGATAAGAATATGAGTATTTTGGAAAAGTTGATTTTAACATTAAACTTTTCCTCTTTTATATTATAAATCAAACAAGTTGACCTCTGGTTTACTTCTTTTATTGTATTTTTAGAGATTGAATTTCATTGAGAATTCAGTTCTTGATACCCAAAAGGGTTTCAAACATTAAATTCCATTAAAACTTTTAAATTGAATTCAATTCAGAAATTTCCAAACATGCTATTAAAATGATGTGTTGTGAAGAAATTCTGACAAGCTTCTTCTTCTGCATGTTAGGATATCCTCTTTCAAGCAAGATCATCAAATCCTTTTTTTTTTTAGAATTCTAAGTAAACTATGTATTTACAATAAATTTCTTTTTTTACGATCTCATGATAGCATGAAAGCCAAATTTATTGAATTTAAAGATCAAGCCTCCAACAATAATGAATAGGAAAAATCAATCAAACTATGAATACTCATTGTAACATAAATAAAAACCAATTATAAAAACTCGACAATAAAACAATGTTATGCTTGGAGAGATATCTAGATTTTAAACACAACACTAGAAAGATCATTTGAATATTGAGACATCTAAGTTGTAATTAGTGACATCTTATTAGTTACTACATAGGGTCCATTTAAAGAGACAAATACAAGAAAATAAAGAAAATAAAATTCATACTCTGCCAAAGTGATAAGAATATCTCTACCTAGAATTTTTCTCTCTTACTTTATACTTCTCTTTCTTCAAAGTGAGCTTAAAAGATTAATAACTAATAGAATGTTGCTAGTTACATCTTGAGCACCAGAAAATTTCTTATTTTTACCTCTCAAAATTTCATAAAAACACTATTGTAAGTTTGTAACCTTCAAATAAAATTCATTCATCCCACGAGAACATCTTTTAAGCGTAGTCCTATCATAATCGGCAAAACTCCTATAACCTCTCTCAATTTCATCCTCATCAAACTCCAATATATAAACAGGTTATGGTTGTTTATATAGGATTGTAAGAAAATATATGGTGCTTAGTCCATTGTGATGTATATTTATGAGCATGTTCTTCTTCGTATCACAGTTTTTGTATGCATTTTTCCCTAGCAATAGCCGATATAGTCGTTCTGTTATGTCTGTTACAGAATGCTCTACTCGATCCAACCTCTATGACAGAGTTTTTTTGTATGGTATCCTAAGTCCTAATAATGTCCTAGATGGCCTCAACTCTTGTTTCATAGGGTGGGATGATGTTGCCAACATCTTTGTCTATCAAATAGGTTAATATACTCTAATACCAATTGATGATTTGTAATGATCAAAGACCCTCAAGTACCAAAAATACCATAATTATAGAGAAACATTACAAAATTTTGAGTTTTTATTTATCAAAATATTTTTATCAAATGACCATTACAAACTATTTTAATAGAAAAACTAAAAAAATCATGTTTTAATTAGAAAAACATAACATAATACAAATAGAATCCTAATAATATTGAATATTCTAATAAATCTATCTCCTAATCAAATAAAACTAACAGATCCTAGAAGATGCTAATAATTAAATAAACATTACAATGAAAATATAATTTGTGTCTCGTGTAAAATAATAATATAAATGGAAATGTATGTGTATGGTGTATGTATAAGCTATAACCATTTGATAATATTATTCTTTTCCTTTTATATACTAGTCTAATAGTCTTAATTTCTCTTACTTGTTCCCCATGTTTCTCCTTCGGCATCTTTATCTAAGGTCCAATTTGTTTGCTAGAAAGTATTTTTTTTTTTTAGAAAATGATTTTCATTAAATTTTAATTATTTTTTTATGTTTGGTAGTATCATGAAAAATAAGTTGGAAAACACTTTCTAGTGTATGACTATGTTGTGGAAAATGAGCTGAAAAATAACTTTAATATTTTATTTTTTTATCAAGTTTATTAAAAGAATAGAGACCAAATTTGACAGAAATAGAAATTTAAAGAATATAGACCAAATTTGTCAGGTAATAAAAATTAAAAGAGGATGAAATTGAAAAAAAAATTCATAAATTATTTCAAATAAAAAAAATATGAACCATATCTTATAGATAAAAAAATTTCAACAAAGAAAATGATAAAAGAACAATAAATAACAATAAAAAAAATAAAGACTAAAGTTAATATAAAAATCAAATTCAAAAAGATAAAATTAAAAAAAATCAAAACAAAACATATATAATAAAAAAAATTAATAATTAAATTTTGATATAATTAATTAATAACAAGAGTTTTTTATTCACGAGTCTTTAAAAGTGTTTTTAAAAATAATGATCATTATATTTTAAAAAATAACGTTTGCAATTTCAGCAACTCCTTTCTTTCCTTCTTTCTCCCTTAATAATGTTTAAAAGCTCCATTGTTCAATGATTGCAGTATTCTGTTCATGTAGATAGACAAATACCCTACCCCACGAAATCGATTAAATGGAAACATGGAATGGGGAGGGCCTGGGCGTACCATATCTGTGATGCCTTGCTTTGTCTAATATAAATATAAATATATGCCGTGGTACTGATAGACATGACCTCTTGAAATGACCAAGTGTCTTCAGAAACCGAGGATTTATTATCTCCTAATAATCTCTGCCCCATTAACATATATAGAAACCCCACCGTGCTCTATTCCTTCTAGTTCTAGCTACATGGTTTTCCTTGATAATTCTTTTTCTTCACGTTTCTCGTTTGTGGACGTCACGGTGAAGATAGCTGCTATAGGGGAAGGGGGTGCCCATGTATTTGCGTGGGGTTCTTGCCATGCGTGCTTAGCACCTACTTTCTCTGCTCTAGATGTTTTTGCTGAAAATATCCCAAGTTACTAGACCAGCAATCCGTTGTTTTCCTTCAAGTACTGGTTTTTTTTTTTTTCCTCCTTTTTTCGTGGGTTCGGACACTGATTGAGCAGGGTGGGGGTCCAAAAACATGAGAAGCAATAGCCTACGAAGCAATTACGCATAATTGGTCATAGATCTGCTGTGGACTATATGCTATGCAGCCGCTGGTCCAGACATCAGTTGTATAGCTTCAATTGCTTTGCTAGGAAAATGAAAGTCAATTGCGTTACATAAACATTACACGTATCATGGTTCTTATATGCTTCCGCGTTATGTCAGAAAAATATTACAGTATGGGTCCACATGCAGTACGTAGTTTTTTACGAGACCCGCGCCTGATATTCAAGGTAGATAAACTCTAAAGTCTAAACAGAATTACAGCCACTTCCATGCTTGAAACGAGATCTAGAGACCCAGCTAATAGATTATAAGAAGAAAAGGATTCTTGATCAGTATCTGAAACACGTGAGATATAAAACATGATATCATCGGTTATTATGAGCCAATCTTGCGGGTCGTTTATTTGCAGGACGGTATAGGATTTCAGTGAGGACGACATCGTTCTTCAAGGAAATTTAATATGCTTAATCAGGCCTAAGCCCAGCAAAGTCCAAGTCTCAAAAGGGATCGAAAGGGCCTCGTAAAACCTCCTTTTCTTATCTTCCCTGAACGAAGAACCTAATTAAACTCAAGATAAAGGGAAAATATCATTAAAAATAATGATTACATGGGAAGAATATATCAGCGTAGGCTCCTCGTAGCTAGGTTGTCCGAGTTATGTATTTTACATAAAGGAGATAGGAATATAAATAGATACAGGCAGATCCCAAAACCAAAAGGAAGAAATCTAGCATTTTCCGCATCCATTTATGTGGGCAAAAACCTTCCACAGTGCCAGATCGATCACAGCATCTAACGCATATATATAGATGAAGTCATCTCACAATATTAGTAGGAGACAATTTGACTCATGACTGTTTAGGGTCCTTAAACATGTTTCACAAGTTGAGATAATGGTCATTATAATATGATTCTGAGGTGTGATTCCATTTTCAATCAACTTGATTCAATACTTGTATAATAGGTGGGTCAGTGCATGATTCCCGTGATACGTTGCCCGGAATAAAATCGCTCATAATTTCATGCTCTCCGTGATTATATTCCAAATTTTGGTTTGATAGTGATATCTCTATGTTAGCCTTTTGTTTGTATTTTTATTTGGTTAGGATCGTCTAGCTCAGCTCGAAGGCTGGGCTGGTCTCTCTAGCTAGGGGCATGATGGTGTCACGTAGCTTTTTTTTTTTTCTTTTGACATCATAGAAATCTCCGTTAATAAAAAGATGGAGAATTCAAAATAAAAAATAAAAAATTGTAAGCCCTCACGGCACCGTCAATGCTAAGGCACTATCTACAAATTATTTTAATATTTAGGCACTATTTAAAATGGTAGTGTTTTATAAAAATTATTTTTTTTTGTTTAAAATTAATAATTTTTTAGTTTTTGAATATTTTTTATTGTACTGATATTAAAAATAATTTTTAAAAAATAAAAAATATATATTATTTTGATATATTTTCAAATAAAAAAAACTTCGCTACTACCTTCTCAAACTAGCAATAAACTCCTAAATAAAATTCGTACCTAAGCTACAATAATAAAAAGAAACTAAAGAAGCAAGAACATGGATCTAAAATCACTTACCGCAGAGGATGGCAAGTTAAAACTGAGAATCGGCTACACAAACCACAACATATCATTCAAAACTCCAAGGGGTTAATTTAATTCAAGACTCCAAATCTATTTGCAATATGATGGCTGTAATGGAGCATGCCTTGACCAAAGCTCACATTCAAAATTAATAATCCAAGAAAATACATCATTAATGTTTATATATGGAAGATTAACTTAAAACTCTCGGAGTAGATCGGACTAAAAATCCCTCCAAATTACCATTTTTTTCTCATCCTTTCAGACACTCCACGTCGAAGAGGGAGTCCAAAAAATCAAAGAGACATAATTGTACAACCTCTCTTACAATAAAAAAATAAAATAAAAAACTACAAAATAATGCTGATCGAAGACTCCATCGTAATTAAAGGAAAGCATATTATTTTGTGGTTTATAATGAACCAGTGCGAGGTTGGACCGATTGAAACTGTAGGTTACGTTCAAAGTTCGATATTTAGTTTTAACAGGGCTAGCATGGGATGAGTAATTTTATTTTTTTAAAAAAATAATTTTTTTTGAAAAATAGTAAAATAATATAACTGTTAATCATTTTATTTTTCAAATTAATGAAGAAAATATAATTAATATGGTATTTGATTGAAAAAATAGATACATTATTTTATAAATATCTGTAGCTCAATATAACCCAACTTTCTTTCGTTTTATTTCATTTTGTTGTGTTAAAAGCTTCAAGCTTTTTTTTTTTTTTATTTTTGTTTTTATCCCATTAATTAAATTATATGTCAAATATCCGAGGCTTCTATCTCTATCTTCACTGCTCCAAATGTTAAAAAGCTCCCACATTCAACACTTTCAATATGACAGACAATTTGTTAATTTGTTGTATAAACACCACCGTAAAAATGTTGCAAAGGCAAAGACAAATCGATAACTTTTGTTTTTTTGGAAAAAATTGTGAATTTTTTATTTTTCAGAAGAAAGAAAAAAGAAAAGAAAGAAGAGGGTGACAGCTTAAACATTACATGAAGAAACTGTTTATCTTTACGTTCCAGTCATGTTTTTTTTAAAAAAGAATAGTTTTTTATTTTAAATTATTTTGATTTACTAATATTAAAAATAATATTTTAAAGAATAAAAAATATATATTATTTTAATATATTTTAAAATTAAAAAAAATAAACAGCACCTCAAAGTTACTGGCCGGGATGAGAGCAGCTCTTTTAACAGTGCAAATATTTACTGCAGAGGCTGTTAGAATCTTGGTACACCATGCAAGAAGAGGGAGGTAAATATTGAATTTGTCATTTCTTTGGGGGAATCCCCTTTTCTTTATTGGCTGGTAGTGCTTTAAAAATGGTGGGGTTCAGTGGCGGTACTATATTATTATTGGCAGTGGGATTCCAAATGTCAGTGGAATTAAAGAAAGGAAAAGTTTTTTATATATATATTTATTAACGTGAGTGAGAGGGGAAGGGAAATGATGGGTTACTTGTGAATCTGATTTAAAGCCCTCACCAAAAAATTTCGAGCGACTCAACACAGCATAACTACAAAAGGGAAAACGAGGACGGGTTCTTCTTTTCTTATCTTTTTTCCTGGTCTACTGCGTTCCGTACGTGGCAGAGCCTTTCATGAGAGCTGTGCTGGACGCTGTACAATTATTAATTGGATCTTGCTTAAAAATTAAATTGACTTGCTCAAACATGGGATAAACTCAATAAAGTAAGCCTATTTACCTCCATATGTTGTCTTTAATTTTGTCGATTATTAGTTTGAGTACGAGACGCCCTGTTTCTGAGCTCGACTGACAAGAACCATCCGCGTGGTATGCCATGTTAGAGGCCTTGACGGGACAAGTGCAGATGTTTCAGAATATTGATGGATGTGGGCAGCAAAGTAGTCTACAGTCGATAATGCCGGTGCGAAAAGAGAGCACCGTTGTAAAAACGAGTTAAAGAAGTGATGTGCGGGGAAAGAAACGAAGGCAAAAGCTATGAAGTTTCAATCATTTGTATGAAAGTGCAACAAACAGTGTGAGAAATAAGATGCTTGCCACCTAATTAAAGCACCAGTTGATAATCATTTTGCCACTCATTAAAGCAAGGAATCGAACTACGTAAGGTTCAGGTCCTCCTTGAGTTGATCAGGATCTTGAAACCCTAATGGCCATAAACACAAAATCAGTTGCAAAACCTAAGGAATTTCTTTAAAAGAAACGAGGTGTACTAGCAGGAGTCAACAGGGCTTTACTGCTCACCATTTTCAGGTATGATTTCTGTGCCATGTATGACCGTATCTAGAGATGTATTAGTTGGAGTAGATTTTTCTTTTTAATTAATCAAAATCATTTCCAAATTATCCAAGTTTTTTTTTTTTTCCAAAACATATAGCTTTTCAGATGTGAATTAAGATATCTATGTACGTGGATGGTTGAAAAAGAAGATGAGTTCTCTTGTTGAGAGCCGTGCGAGACAATGTACGTGACATATACAGAGAGTTGGAATCAGTGATGATCAAAATCAGAGTACTTACTATACGCGCGTGTGTTAGCACGTGAGACTCATCATGGTCTTATTAGATGGTTGAAACATGTTAATTTCGTCAATCACGAGTAATTAATATTTTTCAATTTTAATATTGTTCATGACAAATCACCTTAGTTCACACTCCTAAAGCAATTAATTATTAACAGAGAGTAAGCATGGTGGGAAACCAATTTATCATTGTTTACTTTTTCATCCGCTCACATGGTGATTTTTTAAAATTTTTAGTTTAATTCTCCATCTTATTTTTTGCTCAATTAAGTTCTAATTAACACCCAATTGTTATTTTTTAGGAAATGGTTGGGCCGAAAAATAGGGGATCAAAGTGAAAATGATAGGTAAAATAAGTGTTAATGGTTCCATTTTATGAAAGAAATTTCACCTAGGTATTTTTTCCTTCAACTTCCCGATGAGGCAAATCTGACGGCGGGAAGAATTTAGGGTTCTTGGAGATTTCTAGTTCTTTAAGCTATTTTTTGAGTTTTTTAAGACTATAAATAGGTTTATCAAGGTTTTCAGAATGTTTTTTAAATGTTTTAAGTCAAAAACATGTTGAAATAGTTTTTAATCAGAAAAAAACCGAACCCCTGATTTTTCGGTGATCCCTAGTCATTGAATTCTGCATAAAGCAAGCAACACATTGCGGACAACGACAAATCATCCACCCCTTTAAATAGGGGGATCAAAGTGAAAATAATAGGTAAAATAAGTGTTAATAGGTTCCATTTGAAAAAAAAAATTTCACTTGGATGTTTTTTCAGTCAACTTCTCGATGAGGCAGATTTGATAACGAGAAGAATTTAAAATTTTTGAAGATTTTTAGTTCGAGTTATTTTTTGAATTTTTTATGTAATAAATAGATTTATTAAAGTTAGAAACCAAACCCTTTATTTTCCGGTCATTCATGATCATTGAATTTTGCATAAAACAAACAATACACCACCTGTTATTTTTAAAAAAAAAAAAATAGTTATGGGATGAACAACGACAGATCATCCATCCCTTTAAAAAAAATAAAGACAGATCTAGGAGCGTGAACTAGACTGAAAAATAATAGCTTGTATATTATTTTCTTTACTGAAAAAAAAAAAAAAAAAACCCCCAA
>Ga0307515_10014071_pt1 | contig 14881 bp, 20 predicted proteins | sample 17_EM_MG_FD_194513 | JGI IMG/M metagenome (GOLD analysis project Ga0307515, IMG submission 194513) | Populus trichocarpa ectomycorrhiza microbial communities from riparian zone in the Pacific Northwest, United States - 17_EM | ecosystem: Host-associated > Plants > Roots > Unclassified | place... | reverse complement strand
TGTTCTGGGAAGCAAGCGGGAACTTTCCGTTCGTTAGGTTCTTGTGGAGGCTTGGGTTCCGTGAACCCTCGCCCCCCGCCCGAATCACTCGTGCATTCAGACTTCAAAGCGGTTGCAAAACCTCCCCATCCTTTCAACAGTTGCTCCTCTACCTCACAATACCCAGTTCGTCCTTCCCTCCTCTTTTCGCGCTCTGCTTGCAGGGTCCTTTGGAGGGATATGTTACCCCGCGGACCTTTGTGTTTCCTCGTGGAGTTTCTTTGTTCCTTGGTTTTAGTTACCCCCTCCCTCTGTTTTGCACACAAGTTCCCGCTTCTCCCAATTGCCACCCCCTCCCCTCCCATCGTGTTTGCTGTGCGATCACACTTGCTCGGTCTTGTGGTGTTTGTACGTAGTAAGCTTCTCTTTCCATCCCTTCGCGTAGAGTAGCCGTTTCCTGGCAGAGAGTGTAGATCACTTCGCTCCGTCTGTTTTCCACACTGACCTCCTGTCTCACCCTCACCCCCCAAAGAATATATTTCGATTTCCTCGCGGCCCACGCCCGCGTAAACAAAAAAGGCGAAGCCTGGATCGTGTGTATGTGTGAATAGAGCTGGTGATCATGTGCACAGGTATACATACTATGTATCCCGTGGATGATCGATCTGCACGATGAATACCTTTTCATTTCCATTTCCATCATTCGAATCCTCCTTGAAGTCCCTGCTTATGGGGTAGCGTCCGCGGACGCTCGAGATCTCGGGTGACAGGAGAAGGGAACCCTGAGATCCATTCTTTCCGCATCCCGAAGGCGCTGCTCTGTTCTGCGTCAAACCGATCAGACCGTATCATGGGGTGATTGTACGGCGGGCCAGCGCCAGGGGATTTGGAGTATTCAGCGGGGTTTCTTCGATCTCCATTGAACCGCCTCCCATCCCGAGGGGTTTGAATGGAGAGAGGCGGATGGATCACTTAGTGTGTAGGGTATTTAAAGATTTAGGCGACTAGCTGCAATGGTCGACCGGTTTCATGCTTTTTTCGTATCCACGCGATTCTGTATTCGATGTGCAGATGTTCGGAAGACTAAAGAACTTCTAGGCTTGCGACCCGGCGCGCGCATCGGACTTTGAGGATCTTTCCTCCCTGCTTCCCCTAGGTCGTCGGATCGGGTGTGTGTGTGGGGGAGAGGATGGTTATAATTAACCGCGGTATGGTATGGTACCGGTGCTTGCAACACACTGTCCCGGCGCATCGATCAACAGTGCTTTTTCTTCATCTAGTAGTACGCTCGGTGTTCGGCGGTAGCGCGCACACGTCCTCGGTGCGGGAGGAAGGACGACACACCATAAAGATCCCCGGAAACGATATTCTCCCCGATAATATTCCTTCTCAATACTACTCCTGAACTCTGAAATAACCGTTGAACGCTCCAGGTGCTGCGGGGAAAGAAGAATACGATCTCTAACACGTGTGACGGCCTCATCTCCTTTTCCACCATCCTGGGGGGAAGAGGGGATGGATGGATGGATGGATGGAAATACTTTATGACCGCGTAACCGGTGATCATCAACATCGGAAGATAGGGGGGGGGGGCGGTATAGTCCGGGGAGCGGGGGTGAGGGATCTCCATTTTTCATAGTAACTTCTTCCGCTCTACACACGCACACACGCGCGGGCGGGCGCACGGTGGGGATGCGGGGGGATCGATGACCCACTTAGCGTCAACGTAGTATTTATTTGTTGTTCATTTATCTCTCCATTTTCAAGGATCGATGATCCGGTTCCTCCTCGACTCGCAGGTTTCCGATGCCCCCGTGGGAGTGGGTCAGGAGCGTCGAGAGTGAGATAAGACAACGAGAATCGGGCGGGTCCGTGGGAACACTTGGGCCACTAGTCGGAAAAGGCTCGCCAACTTCCCAAAGTTTTGAAATGGGATCGAGACTCGGGAGCCATTTCATTTCCCGCAATCCTCTCCCCCGAGCCTTCCCGCTCATATCACCTCCAATGAACGCACACACGCACGCCCACACACGCTCCACGATCCTCCACGGACATTAAAAAGCCCCGCAAGTCCCCGGAAAGAGCAGATCGAAGCAGAAGCCTGTGGTGGAGCCGGAAGGATCGAGATGCCCGGAATGCTGGCACGAAAGATCGAATGGAGGCGGAACCAACTGGATAGACCATATAGAATATGTCCCGACTGTTCTTTCACACCCCGGAGAGGGACAGACAGGAGAGTGCGAGAATGTGAGATTATGCTTTGGATACACGGGTTGCGGATGAGACTGGAAGGAGGGGGGGACTTCAAATCACTTGCACGCACAAAACACAGAAAACCACCACCGGAGGGAAAAAGAGAAAGATAGTAAAGGATAAGCAAATCAACAGTTGAGTGCTAAGTAGTAGTGTGACTTCTGCGTGGATGAGGGAGAGGATACCATGTTGTTACAACGTTCAAGAATGGAGACAACGATCAAGAAACAAGAGAAAGAAACGACAAAGGTAGAAAACGTGGGGCGTGAGAAGAACAAGGGAAACGTGGATTAGTCTAGACTATGCTTGGATGGATTATAAAGGGTTGCAGGAGGTGGGTGACAGCAAGGTGAGAAAAAGAAAGGGCCACGTTCTGGGTCAAAGGACAAAAATATACAAACGTGTCTTGAACATCAAGCCCAAGGCCACGAGGAAGAAGGAACAAACTGCAGAGCGGGTAGCAAAGAGAAAACGAGAAGGTCGAACATACCAGTTTGCAATCACTGACGCAGTGAATTGCTTTGTGTGTGCGCGTACGTAGGGAGGGAGCAACCACCTTTCTTCCGGGTCTCATTCTGGTCGATTACCAAAGTATTGCGCCATTGGAGCGGCCGGTACGTCAAACTTTTTCAAGTGGCGGCGATCGGCGTCCATGGTCCGTCTTCGGAAGCGCGTGTCAAGAGGTGAGAAAAACAAGCGAGATATCAATCCAAGCGGGCAGTTCAGGGCCGCTGCGCTACGATCACCTCCAAGATTGTACCTGTGACAGTCTACCCGGAGTCTGGACCGTTGGGCTTTGCTTTGGTTGAATGGGGGTCACCGAAGTTGAGCTCGAACGGGAATGGGCCGATCTGGGAGGAGAGGGCTGTGGGTCCCTCTCGCCCCGGTCCCTTTCTTTCTCCCTCTCTTGTTCGCGTTCCCTCTCACCGTCGTGATCCCCATACCGATGACCTTTCAGATTTAGCGGCTGCGTTGAAGCAGATAGATCGACATCCATAGGAACTAGTCCGCTGTCGTAACTGTGTCCCCGGCGATGGGTATGATTCGCCGGCTTAGAAGATGTCCGTAGAGACGAAACGCCATGCCGAATCGTTTGCGTTTCTTGGTCCACCGGAGTGACATTTGGGAATCTGAGCGGTGGAAGAACGGTGGGTGAGGTTGACTGCGACCTAAACATATATGAAGATGGGGCAAAAGGGATAGGGTTGTGGTTCGCTCGAGGGCGGATGGAGGGTAGGGTGGTCGGCGTAGAGGTTTCGCTTTCTGGGGTTACCGACCGACCCCGCAATCTCGATATGACGTACAAACGGCTGGCTGCGCGGTGTACTGTTTTGTAAATCGTAAGGGGAGAAAAGCAAAGGCCAGACGCTTACTGCGGTCGATGTGATCCATTCTGCGGCTGTCCGCATCGTCCGGACGGTCCATCTCTTCATCAGAGTCCGCAAGAGGATCCGTAGTGAGTGCACGTTGGAATGCATCTAAATAAAGGCAAAGCGGTTCGAAACGGTGGATCACCGGGTTTCTGCGCGGGCAAGAACTTACGATCAACGAGCGAGATCCCGCGGGTGCTCTTTTCGGACGCTGTGACGCACGAAAAAGGGTTAGAACGATCAACCCACAGAAAGGAAGTGAAACTCACATCTGCGTGAGGGCGCAGGAAGCGAGGAACGAACGGGAGGATAAGGAGCGTGATGCTGATGATGGCTTGCAGAAGACGTGTGCGGTGATGATTGAGCGGGGTGGTTCCTCCCATTGGGCGAATCTGATGGAGTTAAAGGCGTTTGATCGCCGGGTGTATAATACCTGAAGTTTTCTCGGAACCTCGTGGATTCCTCGCGGATGGGTGGTGTATGTGGCGGTGGCGAAGAGCGCTGGTTCCTTGGTGGGGCATAACCGACTGTTAAACACGTGTAGCGATCAGCACGACGCTATCTCGCTTGATAAACCAGATAAAGGGGACAATGGAGGTGCCGAAAGGTGTGACCTCGTGGTGCAGGTGAGGCTTACCTTTGGGGCCGGGAGGAATTGGGGGAAGTTTTCCCTTTGCCCGCTTCTCGAGCTCCTCGGTCTCGATGAGATCTCTGAGGATGACGCTCCGTTGATTGGATTTACGCTTTGCCCATTCTATTTCCTCTGGCATGTCGACGTTTTCCATGTTCATTTCCTCCTCGGTAAGTCGTTGGATCCGAGGCATTTTCCCAGGGTTTTTGAGAGCGTGTTCGTCCGCGAAGGGATTAGGGACCTGTGGGCCCTGGTAATAATTGAAGACCAACCATAAGAAGGCTTTCGCTCTAGAAGCGGACGATAAAGGGTGAGGGAGGAAGAGGTCCATGAAGTCTAGCGGGGATTCGAAATGTATCGGGCCGAGGAACTGGGGAAAGGAAATGAATGCCAAAGAGTTGAGGGCAAAGCGGAAACGGAGCTATACCGTGGAATATGATGATAGGACGAAGATCAAATTTACGACACTTGTCGTTGGTAGCTGTCCGGCAGCCTAGAGAGATAAATTTGTGTACGTGACCTGGGGAGGTAGGCGATGAGGGGGTGTCATATGCTTACGGCATTCTCGAGAATGGCGTTGGGTGTACCCGGGGGAGTGCCTCGTGCCTCGAAGGGTAAGAGAGCGGCTTTGAGACAATTCTTGATCCTGGGAGCGTCTTGGAGGTTGCCGTCCGTTTTTTGAAGGGAAGGCACGGGATGGTAGCTTCTGAGCGCCGTTTTCATTTCAGGAAAAACTGGGAAGAACGAGATGGGTGAATGGGCACAGCAAGGGGCGGCAAAAAAGATACGTACAGGCCATGGTGGTATTGATCCTTCCGACGTTGGTAAGAAGGGATATCTTTGCGAATTCTATCGCAAAAGCAGGGGTTTCCACCATCTTGTCCTTGAGGACCTTTGAGCACTTTGGAGAATTGTAGAGCGCGTTGACATAGAGATCGCAAAAATTAACGACAGGCCTGTCCGGTGCCTGATAGTCGACGAAGGCTCTTGTCCTGTCGGAGAATATGTAGTAGAGGAAATCATATTGGATGTCCTTTCGCCAGAGAGGCTCTGAATCGACACGTTTTATGGGCTGAGCCTTCCTGGCGACGTACTGAGTGGTACTGAAGGGGGAAACGAGAGAATTCGATTAGCTTTTCGAGAGGATGTCGAGGGGGATGGGGGGACGTACGGGGTGCGCTGGTTTGGCTGCCAGACATTGGTGTAGGAGGAATACTGGGGCTGGTCGGGGGAGCGGGTGGAGGAGGAGGCCATGGGAGGGAAAGAGAGGGAGGGGGACTGAGGAAAGAAGGGAGTGAGATGAGGAACACGAGGCTTGCACGAACCGTGTCCATCAGACGAGAGTGATGGCACGGATGCACGAGGTTCTGACGGAGGCTTTTGCTCACCGGTTTCATCATCGTCCACGACGCATCTAGCCTCACACGTCAAAGTGCCACCCACCCTCAATCATGGACAAGTTCGACGACGCGACGAAGGTGAGAGAGCTCCTCTCCTCCTCTTGCCACGCAACTCACGCCCTCTCAAGCAAGAACTCTCTCAGTTCATAGAGCAGGAACAGACTCAGGCTCGCGTCCAGGAGTCAATCCATAAAATGACCAGCATGTGCTGGGACAAGTACGCGTCCCTCCAATCTTCCGTTTACCCCCGCGACTGACGAGAAAAAAACGACAGGTGCGTGACTGGCACCCCCTCCACCCGTTTCTCTCGCTCCGAAGAGTCGTGTCTCTCCTACTGCGTCGACCGCTTCCTCGACACGAGTCTCAAACTCGTCCAACTCATCCAAGAACAGAGAAACGCCGCCGGAGGCCAATAATAAAAACTAGACCTTGCCTAATGTAATCCGGAAACGTTTATAATCCTATCCTCCCTCGTGCCCAGCCTACAACATCCGGAATGAAAAACCCAAACGGCGTCAGCGCTTCCCACCTGCTCCGCAACCTGACCGGTATCACGACCTCTTTTTCACCCTCCTCCGCGAACGAACCTGTCTCGAGGTATCTGACCATCATAGTATCCTTCTCCCGCCACAAATCACACAGCCATCCATCAAACGCCTCTTTTTCGTCTTCGGGCACCTCAGTCTCAACCGCATCGCCCCCCTTCTGCGGCAACACGTTGGGATTCGTCGCGGAGATGTCGCCTACCGGTACCTCCCGTGAGACGTCAAAAACACGAATGTGCATATGAACCGCCGGGGGTGGAATCCGGTCGAAGAAAACCGAGCGGAGGGTGTAATACGATTGTCCGTACTTGAATTCGGGGATTCCTTTTCCAGTTACCGTGTGTCAGTCAAAGCACCAAAGCCCGGTCCGATCTCTCGTTAGCACTTCTCACACTCACCTGGGTACGCCATGGTAACGTCAATGACCTTGAGATTTGATATCCTCGGAGCCAAAGCTCGCAAGCTGTGATGTAACCCCGTGGATCTCGGCATGAGGGTGTGCCCCATATCCGGCTAGGAAGATAACTATGTGTCAGAGAAGATCCCACAGAAGGACTGAACGCACAGGGCGATCAATCCACTGTTTTTGTCAAACACACTTACAATCCCCATCTTATCTGCGTACCTCTTGCTGATCGGTCGGGTGTTCGGACTCACGAGCGTACCCTCGGGGTATAGGATGAACGTGAGAGGGATGTCCTGGTCTTGCGCCCGTTTTCCAAGCCAGGCGAGACGGTTCGCCAGGTACCGTCTGTCGGACGCCCACGAACGCGCCAAAAAGATAAAGTTGTAGAATTGCATGCCCTGTGTAAAGTTCGCATTCGCTCCGCTCAGTTTTTGGCGTCCTCGTTATTTTTTTTTTTTGATGCCGAATGACGCTCGGTCACTGGCGTCAACGAGCACAGGAAGGAGATAGGTTTTTCACATACCCACCCGACAATCGGAACCCACTTGAGGGATTTCTTCAGTACAATATACACGTCCCGATGCGTGTTCATGAAGTACGTAAGGCACCACGCATACCTGAATGGAAAAGTTGTCATTTGAGAAAAGAAGGCAAAGCGAGGCGGCCAAGCGGAAAACGAGGGTGCAGACTCACCACCAATCCGCATATATCTGGGTTTTCCATCACCATCTGTATGTCAGAGGACCGAATGAGGTGGCGGGGGGCGGAACTTTACCTGATGGTTGGCGATTAGCACCGATTTGGCGGGAAGGTTTAGGGACACGTTTCCGTTGGAATCCTTCTCGACAAGACCCCCGAGCTCTTCCGGGGTAAACTTGCCCGGTCCTTTGGTTTCGAACGTGATCACCAGGTTCGTAGGTGCGAACCACGAGCACATCAGCACTATCCACATGATATTATTAGTCGGTCGGCGTTCAAAAGTAGCGTCAGGAGACCAGCCCCAAAGAATCACAAGGCAGTCCCCGATGGCACGCGCGTGGCCTCAGCGGGGAAGAATGGAAGACGTGTCTAGTTTGAATCGCAAACGCTCACCTAAGAGTGTCCCAAAAGCTCCTTTGGACCTCCTAATCCCAGCATCGTACAACCTCCTCCCAAAAGGCACCAAATGAAGCACCTTCAACGGCAACAACAACAGGAACTGGGCTGCATTGATCAACACACACCCAAGATTGAACACGACCCCAAAAGCGACCCCATTGAAGAACTGCGCCCATGTCTTTCGAGGCCTCTCCGATATCGGCAGAGCGTGCAAGGAGGCCAGGTCCGAAAGGGGTGGCGATATGGGAGAGGGACTTTCCGCGATAATGGTCATCTCCGTTCGCGTTTCGATGGTATCCTAGCTTGAAGTGGCAAACCGGTTTGGTTATAGTTTGTTGGATAGTCGAGTTGTGGCTTAGGGCTAGAGAAGGGCGTGCGTGTGCGTGTGATGGATGCGATTTGCCAGGAGTCAGGGCATCCGCATACGCTTTCCACGCACCCGTGTCGGGATTGATCGGCAGCGCGCTTTACTAGCTATCTTTGGGATTGCCCTGACTTAGATCGCTCCGGATCGCTCCCATAGTGACAATCCCGAGGGCCGCCGAACTTGTGTCGAGAGAAACCTGAGATTATACTTACGTGGACTCCCTTCCGACATTTATTTGGTCTTCTTCCCTTCCTTCGAACACCGTCGTAGTGACAAAACTTTACAACCTTCATGAAGACTCTCAACGTTTTTGTGCATAATATCTACGTGTACGGTACTGAAAGTAACGAAGGAGTGGTGCCACCGTACTTGCAGAAAATCAATCGCGTCCGTTCACCGCGTCTTGGCTTTTTGATATACAATCAGGCGAGAGTGGATCCTACCAGAAATTCCACGTACCTTTTTTGTGCCTGACGACGTCGACGGCGATCCTTCCGAGCCGATGGCTCGTGAAATCTTCGCGAACATGATCAATTGTCGATCCCAGCAAGACAAACGCGATGGACTCTCGATCCCTACCTGATCCAATAGTTCCGTCCCGCACTTCTTCAGCCGGTCCCTCAGCACCACAGCAAACGGGTCTTGCTCATCGACATCTCCGAGAGCAGCTTTGAGAAGCGCACACAGGTTCATCGTCCACGGGGAGCCCAACATATACGATCCTTGGGTGAAGAGATATCAGAGCGCACACCAAAGGGGAGTCCAGAAAGTCCGTACTCGCTTGGGATCCTGCAGCGCGGAATAGGCACGTCATAGAAAAGCACACGGAAGGAGCAACAGCCAACGCAATGGGTTCTTCGTCGCAGAAGTAGTGGCGAGTCAAGGTGAGCAGCAAGCTATCCCGCAAGTAATCCCAAGTCTCTGACTCAAGCAAAGCATCGCGTTTCTGAGAAGCCAGAGATACAACAACAAAGTTGGCGAACGCAGCTGAACGGAATCGAAGAGGTCAGCGAAGCAATAAGCCTCGGGCGAGCACATACAAGCCTCCAATAGAATCTCAGGGTCCGAGTCGAGAGAAGCAAGCCATATACCAGTGCAGTCCAAGCCTTTGCCCTTGCCAATTGACCCAGGAACCAGTGTCTCGAGAGCAGTCAAAGCATTCAAAATATCTCTACCCAGAGTCCTCACAGTTGGATCTCTAGTAGCCATCTTCACCCCAAGTGAGGAAACAAACGAAGACATCACCTGCGGATTAGACGGCCCTAACGTCCCAGTCTGCCAGAGGACCGCCAAGGATATTAATAACCGACGAGCTCGTTCTATCGCAGGCTTATTGCCCTCGAGAGCCTCATTTGCGGTAGATGAAACGGCTGGGAACCGGTGAGCCGGAGGTCGTAATACGTAAAAATGAGGAGACGAACTCAAGGCGAGCTTCATAACAAAGTTCGATCTCGAATCCTGTATTACCGAACCCACGGTAGCTGCCAGTATCTGGATCTCCACGTTTGAAATCGCTTCTAGGATCAAATCAAGGACTAGTCCGTTGAGTCGCACCGAACCTGTTATTTCATCCGAAGACCCTTACCCTCGACGTCATTAATACAAGGGTACGCCTCCACGAGGCACCGCACGATCTCCGTGTGGCATGGGGCAGGTGACTCGGCACACGGTCTGAGGAGTAAGTTTGCCAGCCTAACGGGTTTTCCAAATAGCATCGTAACTTCTTCGGGGGGCATCGCGGACGAGTTGACGTGCTCGATGTATCGCCTAAATACCATCTAATCGCCTTCTAGATCGACGAGGAAATTATGTAGGGTGTGGGAACTTACCGTGAGGATGATCAAAAACTGGATTCTCCTCTTGGACAAGGCTTCCAGAATTCCGGTGTTCCATCCGGAGGTGTCTTCTGATGGCAAGTGGTGGATCCAGGTTGCTGTCTGGACCCTGTCAAACCTTTCGGATCGGGCGGGCACGAGAATAACATACCCAGATCAGGATTGACTCAATGCCCGCAGTTCTACCATCATTCCATTGAGTCCAGGCCCAAAAGATGCCCCAACTAAAAGATACCAAGATCCGTTGGGGCACATCAAGTTGTGTTAACGGGAGGATGCGACAGATCTGGGACGCGGATGAAGAGGGATGAAAAACGTTTTGGACATGTCTCAGGAGGATCGCGGCCCTATGTGGACGAAACTGCGAATCCGTGTCTGCCCCGACGATCTGTGAAGAGAGTGAGTAGAAGGGGTATCGGAACGCAGAGACTGAACTACCCCCAGAAGAGATAAAATCATCGCGTGTGTTAACCTTGCCTGCGCGTTGGACAAGGGAGATGACTCTCCTTCCAGCCCTTCCTCCGGTGGGGACGGGAGTCGCTGGATATATGCGTCCAAAGCGGGCTGTATGGTTGAGCTAGGGGAACGTGAGAGCCTTGCCCAATTCAACGGAGCCGAACACCCATACCGCGCTTCCTCTGGTAGCTCGGGCATTCTGGATCCAGTGGTACACAAGACGCACACCACGAAAGCGAGACGAAGGGACATCCTGCAAGCAGCAGGAGAGGCGTCTTCGGAAGCGAACCAAGTCGCTGCTTCGAACCAAGACACTGTGTGCGAATCTCAGAAAATTTTAAATTGCTTCCTCCTGGAAATCTCGAACCTGGCAGTTGAGTGGCTGCTCTGAGCGTATCGTCTTCCCTCTGCTTTTGAAGACTCGGAAGGTGGGGAAAGAAGCAATCCGGGTGGTCGACCAGAGAGGAGATCCGAGCGAGCACAACGTCGACCCAGCAGATCACAGGGGAGGATGAACACCCCGCAGGCACTTGTCGCGCCGCGAGCGTGCGGAATATCGCTCGGTACTCAAACAATAACGACATGAAGGACTGATTCGCTGTGAACGGTAAACACTCAGTACGTTTCTATGCTACAGTTCGCGCCACGCACCTATTAGAGAGAGCGTCTCGAGCGTCTGGTTCACTCCCATCGATAGTTCCGGGGCAGAGAACTCGTTCAAGAACACGAAGATCGCACTCGCCGCGCTTTCAATCGAGCTATGAAATTTTTCATCCTGTTATCCGAAAATCCAATCAGATTACGCGATGAGAGTATGAATGGATAACCGGTACCATCAGAACCTCCTGGATGGGGATCGATCCGAGTGCAACTGTGGCATTCGCGACCCTCTCTGCCAAGTTGCAATCTGAATGTTCTGATATCGCATGGGGAAGTTGAGAAGCGAACTCAGTCGCGTCCCATTTCTTCAAATCGTTCTCGGGTTCAGATTCAGTGTCGCTGTTGTGCATCGAAGTTTGGAGGAAGAACTCGTAACAACGGGTGTGACAGACGCGAACGTGACATATCATTGGTACACGAGGATGAAAGAGGTTCAGACGGAAACAAAAATACATGATGTGAGTGAGCGCGTATAGTCTGTAGAAGTATTATCAATCCCCACGTGTGGGTTCGCATAGATGCTAAGCATAGAACCAGACTGTCAGATAACCACTACCACAACGAGGGGCACATCACGCACATTGAGCTTTACCGCATGGTGATCCTTCCGCTGTGTTCTGCACTTGTACCCGTACCAGCAATCTTCCTGCTGTGGTTCTTCTAGATAGAAGGGCCAGTTACTCCCAGATACCACAAGACAATAAACGAGACCTACGTTGTGCTTTGTTTTCGCGCAGAAAATTCAGGGCATGTCGTCCCATGAGCTTCAGCACGCATGATCTGCATAGAATTTTGCCTTCGGACCAGTCTGGTGTCCCCGGAAATACCTGGCTGATAAAATACGATACATGCGCCCGGGTTGGGTCTTGGAGTGGCGCAGTTTCGTGAGCGTTCCAGCTGAGGTACCCGGGGAGATTATTAAACACTTCGAAGAATAAGACAGTACATGGAAGTAGGTGCCAATCTAGGGCACGGGGTCAGCCACTTGCATACGATGTTCTAGAGGGGCACGAACTTGAGGAGGACCATAACTTTGGACCCAGGTGAGAATCATGACACTCGTCACCTGGAGTGCTTCAATTCTTTTGATCAAAGGCAGCATTTGAAGTACTTACACTCCTCGGTATCTTCAACCTTGCTTTCCAGGATCACATTCTTATCTGCGACGAGGTCATATATGTTCGCGCCCACCCTGGAGGTGTCGTAATTTTTCTCTTTTAGGTAGCCGATAATGCCTGGCCAATCTCCATCGTGATGGCCGTAATCCCAGTTGCTTTGATCTCCCAGAGGAAAGGTCAGCTCGTTGAAGGACCGGAGAGTCCGGAGGACTTCCGCAGCGGCGGCGGGACCGTTCCAGAATGGATCAGCTGGCAAAGTTTAAACAGGCGCACGTGGTGAAGTGAATAAAGTGAAGCAACACACGGCTAGTTAGTGGTGGGAGTGGCGAGGCATTTCGTGCGCAATGAGATGCGAAAACCATGAAGTTGTCGATTTGCATCATCTCCGCTACTTCCTCATCGGAAAATCCGGACAGAAACCCTTTGCGCAGGTCCCGGACCTTTGCATGGTATACGTTTGGGGCATCCGTTTCAGCGCCGTCGTCGTTTGTGTCGTCGTCGCTATCTTCCGTGTCATCCTCTTCATTGTTTGCGTTTCCCCCAGCTGTTCGCCTCGGCAAAAGATAATAGGAGGGGAATAGGCAGATCAATAACCACCACCGGTATAATGCTCGCCGAAATCGCAAAGATTCGGATGGACTCAGTAGCGACCGGCTCCCGCCTGTCCTATCCTTACATCTATTTCCAACGCATCTGTCAGTATACCCTCGCAGATGAACGGAAAGCAAAACACACGTGGTACTGAAGAACAGTTCCATTTCTGTCACAACTTTGTCGTTCTTGGTCAAAGCCGCAAGATATGGGGTTACAACTTGCGCTCCGTTACGAGTGAACTTTCTCTCCAAGGGGAAGTTTTGGACATAGTTGGCTCTGGATGCCAGGTATTCGTCTCTATTGAAGTGTGCGAGGCGCATGGCGCATGGCAGCAGTTCAGGACCAATTTGATTCGTGGCCACTGAAGTGAGGATAGAGTTCGGATGAGCTTGAAAGGCTTCGTAGAACGACTTAGAAACCAAGATGGTCGAGAGGAGCGTCCCAGAGTCGGGCAGCGAGGTGAGTAAGTAGTCGATGATATCTGAACTGAGAGAGGGGGGCATGCTCATGGTGGTGTGGGGTTATTGTGAAGCTTGTCTCGTGTTTTATGATAACCGTATCCCCGCGCTTGTTGTGGATACGACCAACTTTAGGGTTGACTCGATCGATACAAAGTCACCTTGCTCTTTTCGTCCATCACCTCCGGGGTGCGCGTGTGACCGAGTCAGTTAGGCAGCCGATGAAGGTCAAGATCAAGTCATGGCACGCTATCGCCCAATGGCGATGGGACACCGGAAATACGGATCACGATGAAGGAGACGGCGAGGGAGACGTTTGTGGCATTTGTCGCGTGCCCTACGAAGGTTGCTGCCCAACATGTAAGGTACCAGGCGACGACTGTCCACTTAGTGAGTACGCAACGCATTCATCCAATGCCTTCGTCACTAACGGCTGCGCAGTATGGGGTGAATGCAGTCACGTCTTTCATATGCACTGTCTCCTGAAGTGGATTGGCACGCCTGCTTCAAAGCAACAATGTCCTATGGATCGTCGTACGTGGGGTAGGTTCTCGCTCCCGAAATAGTCGACCTTGATCGTTGAAACTCTTCAAGTTACCGCTGAGAGGAAAGTTCCTCCGCAGGGACAACAAGAACAGGTGTAGATTGTTGTATTACGGGTCGTGTTTTATGATTTCCCCCGAATAAATATCGACATATTGTCAGACGTCTGCAGCTCCTGTTCCTCCTTGGAGAGCAGCGATTCAAAAGTGTCACGAGATTCATCTGACTACAAAGACATGTCAGAAAGCAAATTCAACCTAAAGACAACATGAATCCATACCGCGCCATCGTAATACACGAGTTCCTCCCATGGATCTTCTTCTTCTGCACGGATGTGGGACAACAACTCCCGTCTCTGGACGGAAAGTCCTCCCAGAACGTTCTTCTCATCTGGCGTAGATTTTCGGACGGAAACCTGCACCTCCTTCGCCTGTGGTTCAGGCTTCTCTTTCTTGATTACTTCCGCGGCGACTTCGTCCGGGTCTTGGGGAGGACCGTCATCCTCCGATCCAGAATCGTCACCTCCACGCCCTCCTTTCTTCCTGGAGAGGTGGTCCATGTATGTCAGCGTTGGGCGTAGCTGATGCGTCTCGGCAATGGGGTGCAGAGACAACCTTCCTTGAGATCTTATTGAGTATAGTACGGGCAACAGTGGAGGGGACGTACCGTTCCTAACAACTCCTAGCATATATGCCCCCGCACGAGGAATTTCCTCGCTGCTCATTCTAACTTCGCTCAATCGCGGTTGTTCCCCTTCCCTCTGCTTCACCTTTGATTCCTGATTTTTCTCTTTGTCGTCTTCCAACCTGGCAACACCTAAGATTGAGGCCCGTTCCTTATTCCAGACCTCAGGACGAGCGTCCGCGGGGACATGGACTTCTAGTTTTCTAACATTAGGCTTGATTCGGGCCTTGATCCGTTTTCCGCTCGCAGCAGCGGAAGGAGGGACTTCCAAAGGGCGTGTGAGGAGCGGGAATTGGAGGATTGCGACGTTGGGAGCGAGAGTGTTGGTGTAGTGGATGGGCATTACACCCACCACCTCGTCGTCTCCTTCCATAGAAGCGTGTGAAAAAATCTAAAGCTAATCTGACCATCCCGTTCCCCGACCCAAACTCATCCGCGTCTGTGATACAGATGCCGCACTGCGGGTGAAGTTTTCCCTGTATGC
>Ga0307515_10014070_pt1 | contig 14882 bp, 12 predicted proteins | sample 17_EM_MG_FD_194513 | JGI IMG/M metagenome (GOLD analysis project Ga0307515, IMG submission 194513) | Populus trichocarpa ectomycorrhiza microbial communities from riparian zone in the Pacific Northwest, United States - 17_EM | ecosystem: Host-associated > Plants > Roots > Unclassified | place... | reverse complement strand
CAGGAATGGATTTTGGAAGGACTTTTAAAAGGGTCATTTGAGATGGGTTATTGTCTCTTATATGCAACTAGATTTTCAATATTAAAAGTAAAGTTAATATCAAAGTTAGCTAGTAGATCAATGACATAAACATTTGATCCAACCTTTTATAACACTTTGAATAGTTCGACACTAAGTGCTTATAATTGTTTATTAGATATAGGATGATATTGTTCATGTCTAATATCATGACATAATCTTCATCATTAAACTTATTATGACATCTATGTAAATTAGCTTCATGTTTATATTGTACATTACTTGCTGGAATCTGTTTATTGATCTCATTATGCAAATCATGAATTTTATGTGCAAATGACTTAGCACTCAGACACCCTAGCATGAAGAGATATTAAAATAAATCTATAGGTTTGGTAGGTTTTAATTATGGACAACTTTAAATGGACTCATGCCTATCAACTGAACTGTTGTAGTCATACTAGGCTATAAAAAGAAACAAATCACAATTACTATTATGGTCACTCACTAAACATCTCAAAAAGTTATCAAAGTTTTGATCAGCCACCTTAGTTTAGCCATTTTCTTAGAGGTGATAAGAACTAGAGAATTTTAACATAGTACTAATCGTATGCCAAAGGGTTTTAAAAAAAAAACTCATAAACTGCACATCCTTATTCAAAACTATAACTTTAGAAAGGCCCTACAACTTCAGCAATCTCATCAAAATAAAGCTTAGAAACTATTGAGACATTTGTCGTCTTGGTACAAGGAATGAAGTGGGCCATCTTGGAAAAACTATCAATAACCACAAATATATAATCGTGCTTCGTGGAAGCCTAAGCATAAACTATTTATACTTACATCTTGTAAAGGATAAATGAGTATAGGAATAAAGGAGTAAAACAATGTTTTGTTTTATATGTTTGGCTAGTTGACATGTTCCATATTAACCAACCAATTTGGCTACATCTCTCCTTAAATTGAGCCTAAAAAATGGTGTTCCATCTTTTTTATGGCCTTATTTCTCCCAAGATATCCCAAAAGACCTCTCACATGGATCTCCCTAATAAAAAAATCATGCACTAATGTTTGCGAAATACAAAACTTGTTATCCTGAAACAAATACCTTTCTTGGAGGTAATAGCCATTTATGATAAGGAGATGTCCATCTCTCAAGGCTATGTATGTCTATTTAAACTCCGGACATGATTCATATTCTTCTTTGAGTCTATCAAAACTAGTAACTTGAACAATCATCATAAATAAAAACATAATTTGGCGACCCAAAACATCTACAACAGTGTTCTCAACTCCACATTTATGTTTCATAACAAATAAATATGCTTGTAAATACTTAACCTAACTATCATGCCTATAGTTAAGCTTTTTTTAGGAATTGAAATATCGCATAAAATTCCTTATCATAAGTTGAGTATTTTTGTTTGGCCTCATCAAGTTTCTCACTAAAATAAGTTAGAGGATGACGTTCCTGACTAAGTACTCTACCTTATTTGAATTCTTAATACATCACATTCTACTTCAAATACTTTAGTAAAGTTAGGGAGTTATATCACTGGGGCATCATCCTTTTCCTTGGCCTCTTCGAATGCTTCACTTGTTATTTTGCTCCATCTAAATTCACCTTGCTTCAAATAATTTGTGATAAGAGATGATAATACTAAATCCTTTAATAAAACAACGATAAAAAGTAACAAGCTCATGAAAGTTATGGACTTCATGAATATTCTTAAGCTCGGACCAACCCAGACCAATCTATAATCACTTGAACTATATGAGGATCAAAAGATATTCCTTCATAAGATATTATAAACCCTAAGAAAATCACTCAGTGAACATTTAAGATCTTCGTAAACAAGCTTTCCCTTTTTATGGCAGTGTAAACTTTAATAAGTTTATCAAATTATTGCTACTTTGTTTTGCTATAAATAAGAATTTCTCGTATAAATCCCTTTTGTAGTAACTCATTAACTTTCCTTTACAATTATGCATGTTCAGTGGAGTTCACCTTATGGTGGGAAAAATTTAGCAAATATAGCATTAGAGATAAAATAAATAGCAGTAAAAAATGAGGAATAAATCCAACATATAAAAAAATTGAAAGAAGATGGAATTGAAAAAAAAAACAACTTTAATTTCATAAATTATTTTAAATAAAATAAATAACAATCAAAATAATAGGAACCAAATTTGATAAATAAAAAAAATTAAACTAAGAAAAGAATAAGAGAAAAATAAATAACAAAACAAAATAAGGATCAAAGTTGATATAAAAATCAAATCAAATTAAATTTTAAAGGATGAAATTGAAAAAAAAATAAAGGATTTAAATTTTATGAGAACAACTACTTTCTTTCATAAAATGAAAAACATAATATGTATCAGTGTCAATACCTTTAATTAATATTCAATCTTAATAGAGCATTGACCAAGAACAATGTTTTGATACAATATGAATCCTATAATTATAAAAGCTTTATAATTTTGTTTGTAAAGTATTTTTATCTTAAGAACTTTATCTTTACTCTATATTCATTAATCAAATATTAAATTTATTAATTAAATATTTAATAAATATTAAATATAAATAAAACCTTTATTAAAATTAAATATATTAACGCGAACAGATATTGCAGCAGGTTAAGATATTGCTTGCTCGTATGATTGTTGGGAAAAGATATAGCTGACAGTATGCAAATAAATAAATACGGCTTTTGTTTCTTTAACAGTATTATTGCAGTTGCTGTGTGGCAAACTACACCTTTCATTCGATTTATAAGTTGGTTGCTTGCTTGCATTCTTAGCCATTAGAGCTTGATAGGGTTCTTAAAGCTATTTGTGGGCCTGAGATGGTTTGATATCACATGACTAGAAGCAATGTATCCTTTCCAGAACATGGAGCATGAGATCTCTTTATCTTTACTAGGATTGATGTTGGATGGTCTTATAGGGAGTGGTGGTCCTTCCGCGTCTCCATAATTTCAAGATTTATTTTAACTAATGCCAACCAAGATTTTGTCACTGCAATGGCTTTTCCGTGGCCAGCTCCCTACAGACAACCCAATAGGATCAAAAGCTAAATGTCCTTTTACGTTGGTCCCAATTTGAAAGCTGCCTTTGATATCAAGGCCATGCTGATTGATTTATTTCGACTGTAGCACTTTGAATTATTGTTTGCTTTCTGTGACCTGTTGTCCATGGAAACAGCTTTCTGGTACTAAGATAGACAGTCTGGGGGCATTTTAGTTTCTTAAAACGTATTAGGGAAAAAAGAATAAGATAGACTGCACCATTTTGGGTAGGATTAAGGTCTGGTTGATCCAGATAATTTTGTTTATTGTTCGCTTGAGTGGAATCTAGGCCACTACCCTCTTGGCATTTTGGTTTCCTTGGTGGTGGGGCATATGCATATCTTAGCAGTTTCGAATGTTCCGACTGGGAGGAAAGTGGAATAAAGAATAGATGTTTGAATATGAAATGCCTGTCTGAAATTTTTTAGCTTCTTGAAAGGATGTATCAGTGTCATTTTTTCTTTCATTTTTAACTACAGGATGGCAGCAGAGCTGCCAAAATGGGAAACATTATCCTCTGCACTGTAAACTAACTCATTGCCTTGTATTTGCTTTAGAGAGAGAACGATAAGAACGAGGATTGCACCCACTAGTTGACCGAAGGTCCGAACCCAAACTTAAACAAGGTAAAAGAAACAGGATCTGTAGCCCTGGTGCTATTCCATATATCAATCTATACAAATTATTTTGTTTTTTTCGAAAAATAATCAATGAACTAAATGCAAGATTTTATAGAAGTAAGGATTTAGGAAGGTGATCTAATTAGAGGTTCAGATGATCTAGAGAAACTAGAAGAGTGAACTGCTGCTTTTGGATTGGTAGCTGCTTCCTTGCCACGATATTTTGGTTTCTCTGAATATTCATTTTCATGTCTAATCTCCTTCAGCATTGCTATTACATCTTTCATGGTGGGCCGTTCTTCTGGGGAAGGGTTCACACACAGGAGGGCCACCCCAATTACCTGAAGCATTTCTTGGAGTTGTGTACCTGATCGCAAAAGTAGTTGTGGATCTATAATTGATGTCAATTCTGTTCTTCTTTCTCGAAGTGCCTTGCTAACCCATGTGACAATGTGGACACCTTCAGGGATCCGGTTATCAGTAGGTTCTTTCCCTGTTAAGACCTCTAGGAGCACTACACCATAGCTGTACACATCACTTTTCTCTGTTATTCTGAAACTGTATCCATATTCTGCATTGTAATATTGAGGGATGGTTATGTTTGGGACTTGAAATCAACTAGCGGTCAGAGTTATTGAATGCAGTGCAAATTCAGAACTGATTTAACATATGAGCCCTAGCAAATATGAGCCGAGTGGATGGTCCCAATTATATTTTCACAGTTCAAAAGAAAACCATTTTCCAAATTGATTCAAGAATTCTTCTAACGAAATCGTTAGTTTTTCTTTGTTTAGGAAAAAAATAATATGAAGGTTTCAGATGTTACTAGCGGTGTTTGAATTGTTCTGTGAAGAAATGTTGAAAATGTCAATCAACTAAATTACTAAAATCTGCAAGTGCTTGTTCTACTTACCTGGGGCAATGTACCCATAAGAACCTGCAACTGTATTAGAAACTCTTGAACATTCTGCAGAATCAACGAGCTTTGCCAGCCCGAAATCTGCAAGAAAAGCTTCAAACTGAGGTCCAATCAAGATGTTATTAGCCTTGATGTCACGATGTACGATTGGAGGAATACAATCATGATGAAGATAAGCCAAGCCATGAGCTGCCCCCAGTATTATGTTGTATCTTGTATCCCAATCCAAGAATACATTCTTCTCATGGAGCAATTCAGCCAAACTCCCATTGCTGATGTAGTCAAATAAGAGCAACCTGGTTTTTCCATTGTTACAGCATCCAAGAAGTCTCACTATATTTTTATGCCTTATTGATCCAAGAGCTCTAACCTCGGCAGAAAACAGGTCTCTTTCTGGAACTTCCCCATTCTTCAGCGGCCACAACCTTTTCACTGCAATGACCTGTTTCATTGGAGTCTCGACACGATAAACAATGCCTGAAACACCTTTCCCAACAATGTTTGAATCTGAGAGCTTTGTCAAAATATCATTTACCGAGAAGTTAAGCTTTTGAAATGGGGTGAAATCCCACTCCAAGATGTCTTCATCTTTCCTTCCAAAAGAAGCTCCACGGGTTCTGATAAACAGAAGTCCCCCAAGAAGCACAATCAACAAGGTAACAGTTACACTGAGAAGAGTGCACGCGACTAGGTTTTTGGTGTTCTTGCCATGGTGACTTCCATCCATGTGACACTTGTTTCTGTTAATGCAGAGCTCTTGATTGCCAGCATATACAGAGGCAGGGAGATCATGGAAGAACTTGGTATCAGGAAGCAGCCCTGAAAAGTTGTTGTACGAGACATTGAGAGAAACAAGATTGTCAAGACTGCCTAGCACTGTCAGTGTTCCTGTGAGCTTGTTGTACGAAAGATCCAGGTTGGAAAGTTTCGAAAGACTTGCGAAGCTTTCAGGAATAGGGCCCGTTAGAGAATTCCTACTCAAATTCAAGAGGATGTCTAGTCCTTGCAATCGACCTATCTCATCTGGGATTGAACCAGTGAGCCTGTTGCTGCTCATATCTAACAACTGCAGATCCCTACACAGGCCAAGGGACTTCGGAATAGAACCAGTAATGTAGTTTTCGTTAATTACCAATTTGTTCAAGGATGTAAGCATACCCAAGTTCTCAGGTACTGAGCCTGCTATAGAGTTCTTGGAAAGGTCTAAAACGTTTAGACTAACAAGAAACTCGACAGATGTGGGAATGGTTCCATGGAGCCTATTGTTGTGCAAATCAACCATTTCTAGTTGAGTGCAGTTGCCAATCTCTGCAGGGATTTCTCCAGTAAATTGATTATCTGACAATTCAAGGAAGCTCAAGCTATGCAAGAGACCTATTTCCGAGGGAATTTGACCAGAAAAGTAGTTTGATCCTAACCGTAAACGGATCAAACCAATGCAATTACCAATATCTGGAGGAATTTCACCTGAAAATCCATTTGATATCAGCAGTAATTGAGTTAAGTTCTTGAGATGGAACAGAGAGGGTGGAATTGAACCAGTAAGGAAATTGTGCGAAAGATCCAATGCTTGAAGTTTCTCACATCTGGCTAGTTCAGCAGGTATGCTTCCATGGAGCTGGTTCTGCCATGCAAAAAACAGCGAAAGCTCCTTCAGTTGCCCGATGGCTGGTGGAATCTCACCGGTGAATCTGTTGTTATCCAGCTCAAGCTGCTTCAGGCCAAAATAGTTGCCAACAAAAGGCGGGATTTCTCCTGAAAGGTAATTCTCTGATAAAAGAAGCTCCTCCAATGCAACCAAATTGGCAAGAGACCCAGGAATCTGACCACTTAGAAAATTCATCGAGAGATCAATAACTTCTAAAGACAAACAATTGCCTAGAGCATCTGGAATGCTCCCAGTTAGATTGTTCTGCCATAACAACAACTTCTTGAGATTTGTCAACGAAGCCAATTCATCAGGAACTCTGCCTGAAAGTTGGTTTTCGTACAGATAAAGATGCTCTAACGCTGAGCAGTTGCCAATTTCTGCTGGAATGCTGCCTGTAAGATTAGCTGTGTAGACCGAAAGAGTCTCAAGATGCTTCAATTCCCCTAAACTACTTGGAATCTCTCCTGAAATCCCAGTATCTGCAAGACCCAAAAAGAGTAGTCCTTTGCAGTTGGATATCTGCATTGGAATTTGTCCATAAATTCCTGGGTTACCGCCCGCACGAAAGGTCTCCAAAGCTAACAACTGTCCTATTTCTGCAGGAATCTTTCCGGAGAGCTGGTTGTCAAAGAGTTCCAGCTGTCTAAGCCTTGAACAATTTCCTATTTCATTTGGAATCTCACCATGCAATGAATTTGTATTTAGTGCAAGTAACTGCAATTGAGATAGTCTGCCAATTTCTGCTGGGATGTTTCCAGTCAAAGAATTGAAACTGAGATCTAAGGTGCTCAGTGAGGACAGGTTTCCTATCGACCGAGGAATTTCTCCAGTAAGATTTCCATTTGAAAGGACGAGAGTTGTGAGATGGTTAAAGGAGAGAAGCTGGGTAGGGAAGCCGGTAGGAAGGTTGATGGAGGTGATTATTATTTCTGAGACAAAACCATTGCTAGAACATCTTACATAATCCCATTTGCATGGATTTTGGTGGCTTGGATCCCATGTTGAGAAGAAAGTAGATGAAAAAGAAGAGTTAAAGGTTGAAAGCCATGAAAGCAGAGAGTGGCCTTCTTGGTTCAAGGCAGAGATGGCTGGAAAGATAGAGATGTTGAGAAACAAGAGAAAAATTGTGATAGCATTGCTTGACATCATGCGGTCGGTTCTCTCTACTACTGTGCTATCTCATTTAATTATAGCACACCAGTCTCTCAAATTTCTGTTTGTGTTCTTTTATGACAGTCGAATATTGAAATGCCCCTACTTTATTCCACATTTACTGACGTAATAGACTACTATCTGCAGACTAGAAATCCTCTCCTGTTCTGTGGATAACTCCACTTGTTTGTAATTTTGTATTGGAGTAGCTAGATGGGTACCGATACAGTACAATTCTAGCTTGCATATAGAGATTTTTTGGGCTTTGATACTTGTCTTCCTTCAAAATTTTATTATGTTACCCTTCTTTCTGATGTGCATATGAGTTTGTGTGCTGTTTCTCGGGCCAAACCGATGGTAACGTTGACAGATTTACTTGTCATGCTGCAGTATATTTAGTATTGATGTGATACTACTGCTGTAAGTTTTTGAGTTTAAATGGATGTCCATTGATATGCAAACGCTTTCATAGATTGAAATCTGAAACACCAATTAGCAGTGAAATGTGTGAAAAACTTGGGAACAAGATTGGATTTGAGACTGTTCATGTTTTCTTTTGTAAGATTGTGGTAATTTGGTTCCATGATTCTAGCTAGCTAGCTATATGACAAGAAGACGCTAAAAAAGAAATCTCTATCGAAACATGCTAAACAGATAAATTTCAGTAGTGAAAATGATGTTATTGTATTATATATGCACTCATATTCTCTCAAGTTTCTGTCAGAAATTATTGTGAAAATAACCTATAAGTTAAATATGACATTTTTTTATGATTAAGACTGCATAACAGTAGCGCGGCAGATCATCTTGCTTGCACGAACCAAAATGTTAATGCATCGGGACCGATTATGATCCAGACGTAGGCCATGGGATGAGGTTCATATTTCAAAAAGAATTGTTACGCTGTGATGTCTGTTAATATTTCTTTTTACGTGCAGGATAAATGTCTAATACCATACAATGATTGTTCATCCTTTTGAGTTAAGATGCCCTACAATCCAGAGTTTGAAAAGGACAAGCACCAAAAAGGAGGTGGACACCACAACCTGCTCTGAAATATAATCGAGGTAAGCTCTCCTAATCAGTTTGTATGGGATTGAAAGAAAAGAAAAGAAAAGGAAAGAAAAGGTGTTTCTCTATCATGCTAGCAAATGATCTTTCTCCAAAGAGATAATAGGAAAGATCCTTGCCTCGTTTAGAGAGAACCTATGTCTCCATGCATGAACCTACTCATGGAAACAATGAAAAAGTAACACAACTTTAATGTCCTCCTTTTTTTTTGTACCCTGGCCTCCTTTGTTAGTACAATATTGGCAACTTTATTCCTCCCTCGTTCGTTAATTAGTTTTTAACTAGTAATTTAACCCGAACCGCAGGTTGTATAATTGATTTTTTGGCAAAACAAATGAATATATAAGTTTTTTTAATATTTTTTACAAAATAAATCATAATTATAAATTGAAAATTTTATACATGCATTTAATTAATAAATTAAGAACTAAATATGTTAATAATTACGGAAAAACAAGTATTAATTAACGTATCTATTCGACTCACTTTGTTGTGGGTCAAATATTTTTTTTTCTAACGTAAAATAATAAATATGCAGGTGTTATCAACGTGTTTTTAATTTAACACCGAGTAAAAAAAACAACCGTGAATCAAAACGTTAATAGTTACATATAATATAATGAATTGAAGATCTTATATATTAATAAAAACGTGTAAGATTTCAAGTTAATTTATTAGTAATAAATATTTCAAATGTAAAAAATAAAAAATATATTTTTTTTTTCCAAAAAACAATATAAAAAGAGGAAAGGAAAAACTAAAAACAATTACAAAATAATGAAAATAAAAACAAAATAAAAGGTGATAAATAAACCAAGTGTAAAGTGAAAAATATATTAAAACTTTTTTATAAAAAAAACCAAAAAACAATTATAGGTTTGTCATCTAAACAATACCCATTACAATAAAAACTTAGAAAAATTTACAATTAGGAAAACATTATTTTCTTTTAGTATATGTATAATTTTAATTTTAATATATAGTTTTAATGCTTTTGTGCTGACAAATGTTCTTTAATCTTGGATATAATGTTTCACCCTCCATTTTACATGTTACTAACTTGTTTAATTCAATCAAAATTTAAAATATTTACAATGTGCTTATTTGAAAATTATTTTGAATTCAATTACAAGATTAAGTATTTTACTTCAAATTCATAAACATGCATACAATCTAATTTAATTATCATACTTTTAATTATTACCATATATATTAATTTAAAAAATTAAATTTAAAATAAACAATTACAATCTATAAAATATTCCATGCAAGTCTAACACCGCCACTACTACTCTAGTGTTCAAGGGGACAATGTCATTGTCGAGCAGACAAAGACTTGACACATATGTAAAAGGCACTAAGGAGAGTAAGAATGCAATTTCTGTAGTTAGCAACCTGTGGCCCAAAAAAGAGATAATTTCATAAATTCCATATTATGGTATGTTTCCATATATTTACACCATAATCACATAATTATGATGAGACAATCAATAATTATAATATGATCACATTCAACTTGCACACCTTAATAGCAAACTTTAATGAGTGAGACCGTGACATTAATTGACCCTCTAATTAAAAGAATTGCCACTCAAACTATAATTTTTATTTATTTTTTGTGGATGCATGACATATGGGCATCTTAAAAATATTTTCCATCATTCTTTCACTTGACATCACCTAAAAAATGACAATATATTTATAAAGTTCAAAAAATCTAGCAAGTGGAAACACTCACTCTTAAATAAAAAAAAAATACAATATATAAATCATAGTGGTCACATTTTATAATCAAGTACTTCCTTCCATGTATTACAATTTATTATATCCTCAAAATAAGCATTTAATGAGCAAAAAAAACTTTATGAATGAACTTCTAATAAATCATTCGGGTCTAACTTTATATATCCCACAAATATATAAATAATACTTTATATGCATAAAACATCTCTTTAATCTCTAAGGATAACATAAAAAGATATTTAGATAATTAACTAAAAAAAAGTTAATCACTTGTAAGTTAATTTGTAATTATTGGTTTCTTGGAGGTACCTGATGACTTTCTTAGCAACTTTTCAATAGTCCATTTTAGGATTGCTTTGGAACCTTCACATCATTCTTCCAGCAAATGCCAAGTCAGGTTTTATACGAACTTGTGCATACATCAAACTGCCAACTGCATATATATACAAAATGTTTCTCATTTGCTCATTTTCCAATGCATTTTGTAGGCAATGATTCTGATTGAATTTATCCCCTTTGACAATGAGTGCTACTGAAGGTGCACGATTTGACATTCTGAATCTTTCAAAAAAAATAATTCAATATAGGCTTTTTAAGACAATTCTAATATCCTTTAAGACCTGTTTTTTTTTTAATCTTTATACCAATGACATAAAAGGCTTCACCCAAATCCTTCATATCAAAGTTTTGAGAAAGAATCTCATGTAGCAAACCCAAGTCATTACTTGTAAGTAAAGTATCATCTACATATAGGATAAGAAAGATATATTCGTTCCCGTTAACCTTAAGGTATATACATTGATCAACAATGTTCTTAATAAAATTGTATAAGACTATAACATTATGAAATTTAATATACCACTGTCGAGAGGTATGTTTTAGTTCACACACACACACACACACACACACACACACACACACACACATATATATATATATATATATATATATATATATATATATATATATAAAACAAGTGGCTATTTGTATCATCTTAAAAACCTTCGAGCTAATTCATATATACCTCTTCATCCAAATTTTTATTTAAAAATGTTGTTTTAACATTCATACAATGTAGCTCAAAATCAAAATCAGCTACTAATGCCATTATTATTCTAAATAAATCATTCTTAAGAACTGGAGAGAAGGTTTCATGGTAGTATATCCCTCTCTTTTTAGTATAATCCTTAGCTACAAGTCTAGCTTTATATTATTCGATATTACCAGGAGCATCTCTTATAACCAATGACTTTGGATCCTTATGGTAATTGGATGATGTCCCAAACTTGATTTTTAGACGTAGACTCCATTTTGTTTTCATGATATTATACTAAATTTTTTTTTCTCTATTTATAGCTATGAAACAAATTTAGATCATCTTTAGGTCCAACATCAAAGTTAAACTCTTGAAGGTACACAATATAGTCATTAAAAATTGTTGATCTCCTTGTTCTTGAAGATATCTTTAATTTAATTTTCTCATGTGGGCTTACTTCATCAAGAACTAGTTTCTCTTGAACTGATAGCCCTTAAATTGGTTGTTGTTCAAAATCATCTAAATGATTTTCTTGAAAAATAACCAGTTGTCTTTTATATTTATGTAACTTAATTGAATCTTGTGTTTTCTCAAATTCTATATTTCTAGAAAAATCACTCCCACTAAAAATGAGATCCTCAGGGAATTTAACATTTATTACCTCTATTATTCTTATACTATAAGAAAGAAAATAAAACTTATATCCTTTAGAGTTCACTGCATAACCAATGAACTATCTATTGGTTTTTGTTGGATTGAATTTCTTTAGTTGAGGATTATAAATCTTTACCTCAACAAGACTACCCCATAAATGTGTATGATTTAAACTAAACTTTCATCCATTCTATAATTCAAAAGGTTTTTTATGCATAGCTTTTTATGAAACCCTATTTAAAATATACATAACAGTCTTTAGTGCTTTACACCATAATGATAATGGTACATTAAAATTACTAATCATACTCCTTACCATGTCTAAGTGTACGGTTTTTTCTTTTGGCCACATGATTTTGTTATGGTGTGCCAAACATTGTATATTATGCAATAATATCATTTTCTTAAAAAAAAAAAAAACTTTGCAAATAGACCTAGCATTTATCCTTTTTCTGTGTACGCACCATAATACTCTTCACTTCTATCTGATTTTACAATTTTTATGGTCTTTTCCTTTTGTTTCTCTACCTCAACCTTATAAGTCTTAAAAGCATCAAATGCTTCAGCCTTATCAAATAAAAGATAAAGACATATTAATCTAGAATGGTCATCAATAAATATGATAAAATATCTTTGACCATTTAAGCATGGAGTGTTAATGGTCCACATATGTCAACATGTATGATTTCTAAAATTTCTAAGCTCTTCGAGGCCTTTTTAGTGGTCTTGTTAGTTTGCTTTCCCTTTAGGCAATCTACATAAGTATAAAAATTAGTAAAATCAAGAGCGTTTAAAACTTTATCATTCGCTATTCTTTTAATTCTTTCAATGGAGATGTAACCTAATCTCTTATGCCGTAATATAAACAAATTCTCATCAATCTTGCTCTTTTTAATACCATAATAAGCATGCATTGATAAATAGTTAAGCTCAAAAGAAGGGTCTAGATCAATTTTATATAAACCATCAATTAATGCTCCACCACTAATAGAAAATTTATTTTTTAAAATGCTAAAAATGTTTCCATTATATAAAAATCCATATCCATCATTATAGAGTCTAGAAACTAAAATAAAATTTTTAGAAAATGATGGAACATAAAAGAAAATTTTCAAATTCAAAGCAAGTCTAAATTTTAAAACTAAACTAAAAGTCCTCACAACTTTAACTTTGTAGCTTATTCGATTTCTTGAATAGATGCCTCCTTCATTTCCCTTCGGCTTTATTAGACACAGAAAGCTCTATATGGTATTAACAATATAAATTAAAGAACTAGAATCAATCCATACTAAAGAGATGAATTTACTTTTCTTTATGAGCCATTTCTAATACTTAGAGCAATCTTTCTTAACATGTCCATATTTCTTGTAGAAGAAATGTTAGTTATTTTTACCATGTTGCTTTATTAGCATATTGTTATGCTTATTCACATTAAAGGTCATTTTACCATTCTTGGCATTTTCTTAAGAAACCAAATAAGCACTTTTAAGTTTCTCATGTTTCAATCTCCTTTCTTATTAAACACATATGATAAATAATTCATTATTTGACCAGTTTTTCATATGTATGTTATAAGAAATCTTAAATGAACCTTATTCCACGGTGGGAGAGTTCAAGATGAAATGAACGAAAAATGACATGGAAATCTCAAGCTCTAAAGACTTCAATTGAGCAATAATGTCCCTAGTTTTCATAATGTGTTCTTGAACATTCGTATCATAGTCAAATAACATCTTTGAAAGCCTCTTTATTAAGTTTTTAATGTCTTATCACAATAATCAAATTGTTCTTTTATGACCTTCAAGAAATCTTTTTTCTTAGAACATTGAGAGATAAAACCCCTAATACTCTTACTTATATAAGATTTTATGATCATTAAAGTTAAGCGATTAGATCACTCCCACCACTTATAATTAGTCTTTTCCTAAGCATTTCCTATAAGTGGTTCATCTATATGTAAGGCCAAATTCAAATCCACACACCCCAATGCAAAATGAATATTTTCCTTCCAATCAACAAAATTTAGTATAATATAGGCCACCTTATAGATTTTTTCCAACAATAGTATAATAAAAGCCCAAGTGAATCTATTAGAAAAAACAAATTTATTATTTTCAATATTTACAGAAACAAAAGCCCTTTGTATACGAGGATAACAATGTATATCCACATATTGGGTTTTATTGTATCCATACCTTAGTTATTATCCAACAGGTACAAAACTTAGATATTTATATATTATCTAAACGTCCGTATTTATTTTAGTATTATTTATTATTTAACATAAAATGAAGTAGTAATATAAATATTTAAGGTGTGTATATATATATGTGTGTGTGTGTGTGTGTGAATAATAAGATATGCATATATTATATTGTATTTTAAAAGAAATATAAATGTTCTATGTGTATTTATATTGTCGCCACCTAACACCGAGACGAGTTATTGGTGTGAGAAGGGGTAAAAATGGAAAAGGAGTTTCCAACTAATTTTATGGTAATTAAGAACCTTGAGTGATCTTTCAAAGGTTTTGGATAAGGAGCTGATTATGTAATAGAAAAAATAAGCATCACCTTATACATCCTATCTAAAATAAGCTGCATTGTTGTTTGTTTTTAACGAAAAAAAATGTCTAATGTGCCTTGAAAAATATTTTTTTAAAAATAATTTTATTATCACTTTTAGGTCAACTTCTAAGTATAAATCCAATTAAAGGGTTATCTATCCCATGTTGGTCAATGGATAATAAAATTACAACCAAAATTTATGTATTGAAAATATATTTTTTGAAATGATTTTATTATTGCTTTTAGGTAAACTTTTAGTGATAAATCTCATTAAGGGGTTATTTATCATATGTTAGTCCATGGATAATAAAATTATGATCAAAATTTATATATAGAAAATATATTTTCCAAAATGATTTTATTATCACTTTTAAGTCAAC
>Ga0307515_10014068_pt1 | contig 14883 bp, 5 predicted proteins | sample 17_EM_MG_FD_194513 | JGI IMG/M metagenome (GOLD analysis project Ga0307515, IMG submission 194513) | Populus trichocarpa ectomycorrhiza microbial communities from riparian zone in the Pacific Northwest, United States - 17_EM | ecosystem: Host-associated > Plants > Roots > Unclassified | place... | reverse complement strand
AAACTAGATTTTTTATTTCACTTATTTTTTTTTATTCTTTCTTTTGTTTTGTACTTAGGTTCAAAAAAATATTAAAAATCATAAAAGCACCCCAAAATGGTTAAAATGAGAAAAATCTCATAAAAATGTAGTTTTTTTATTTTATTTTTTGGTAAAAAATTATAAAGTTAAAGGATTAAAAATAAATTATGATAAGATGGATGATAATTTTAAAAATGGTTATGGTTTTAGGTATAACCATGACCAATCCAAAAACTAATAACTATCCATAACCATCAGGATGATTTCGTATAATCATCAACATAAATATTGATTATTAGTTATACGTACATTTGGTTAACTATTAATTATTTATATATTTTTAAATAAATCTAAGCATGGAATAAATTTAACAAAATCAAAGAATTACATATTAACATTAACATTAATAAAAAAAATACAATTATAACAATAATAAAATAGATTTTGCAAGTAGAAATATATTAAACTTCATAAAATGCCCATTTATATAATAGCCATATAAAAATAAACATGAGAAAAGTCTCAAAACCATGACAAAAGTTTAGAAATAAGCATCAATAAAGCAGGAAATGAATCACTAATTATTTATAATCGATGGCATAATTATAATATTTCAATACTTGTACAAATATATGGCTATTATATAAACTAAATATTATTCATTTCGATTCGATTATAGTTTGGCTTTTGGTTTAGTAATTATCATAAAACCATAACCATAATCATCATAATCAAATCAATCATTTAGTTATTAACCATAACCTTTTTTTTATCCAAAAAGCTTAAACATCCATTTTGGTGATTTACTATGGAATAAAATATCCATTTTTGTCATTCCAAACGAGAAATTTTCTTGGTATTGCTACACATAACGTCTTGGTAAACACCAAGACCTCATTAGCACCGAGCCCAGGTCCATTGATACAATCTTTTTAATTCTTAAGAGCAACAGAAGTCGGCAGTTTTGTTGAAAAGGATCACTTCACTTTGCCAGCCATGTATAGCATGGCTGTAGCCTGCATGGGTTAAAGCCAATGAACGTGCAGTCAAATGGGATTTTGCAGACATTTGTGTTTGAACATCAAGCCTTGGGATTGGCCGAAGTGAAGTTGTGATTTCAATTTCCAGATTGAAGGGCACAGGATCTGTGATTTGAGCTGTTCACCTCCTGCTTTATGGGAGCCTGGTGCTGTCGTCCAAGTTGCAATGTCAATCCTCGAGTAAAGGGTGGAAACTCTTATTCGATCAATCCACCTCTTACTGCTACTGCTGCAGTGATTTAGATAGATGTTTGACAAACTCTTGTATTAAACTCCCTGTGTGGTATATCTCCAGGTTCTTGACTCCCTTTCATGGATCACAAATCTAATTAATTAAAAAACAAATAACATGTAAAACGACGTTTTGATGTTTGATAGCAGGTCAATTCGATACTCATCCAGATTCAATGTAACAAGTTCATTTAATAAACCAAATCAATCATTTGATTAGCATGTTCTCAAGTAGTACATTACACAACTCTATCATTTCACACACCTAATTAGTAAGTTGTTGCATTAATTTGTAAGCTCATCCCTTTCACATTCAAGTGGTAAAAATCTCCTTATGGATATATTTTTCTGGCTCTCGATTCAAAAGAGTCACAACTCGCACTTGAACATGTTAAAACCATAATTTATCATTGCATATTACCAATTATATATGAGACTGCATCGTTATGTTTATGCTTAAAACGTGTTTGAAAATATACTAAATATTGCGTTTTAAAATGTTTTTTTTTTAGAAAAGCATTACAATAATTTTTTTATTTTTTTAAATTTATTTTTGACATCAAAACAATCCAAAAATATATATATAAAAAACTTTAAATTTTAGACAAAAAGCGTTGTGTCTGCACTACCAAACACCTTTAAGGTTCTTTCTAATAAAAAATCTTTTTAATGGTCTCTCTGAATACTTGGTGCTAACCATATAAATAATATACTCTGAAAACACTTCTTCTCTGTAGTTGTTTAATATCAATTTTTAATTGTTCTTTAGAATACATTGAATTAGATAAGTGGCCCTCGTTATGCTATGAGTCAGGTCAAATTTTTCTAACATAAAAAAATATGTTCAAGGGACACCAACGTTTTTTTTTTTTTTAAGAATCTAAGACTCAAGTAATTAACTTGATTGAGTTCAATAATCTTGGTTAATTTAATAAAATGATAAAAAAGCATCGATAATAAATAAAGTAAACAAAAAATTAATTATAAAAATTAGTTGCTAATATCATACTCAAGAGGAGAAGAGAAAGAATCGTCGCAGACTCACTGTCACTTCATCATGGAAACCACCCCACAACCAAAAAGATCTCACCGTGATGATTCTAATGTCATTGTGAAAAGCTGCACAACAACATCGAAAGAGGTTGAACATGACGTTAGAGTAACAACCTGAAAAGCAAACTAAATAAAATATCATGAAATAAACATCTCATGCTTATATTTAATCATTTAATTTAATTCAAAAATAAAATTTATTTTAAAAAAATATTAAATTTAAAAAAGAATGAAAAATAAAAAAGACATGATTCAAGATAACCCAGGTCATTTTAAAAATTAGTGAAAAATCCTATAGAAAGCAAATAAAAAAATAATAGAGTTCAATCTCCAATTAAATAAATGTTGAAGGATGAAACTGGAAAAACATAAGCTTAAAAAAAGAAAAAAAGAAGAAGAAGAAGCAAACTTAAGCGAATCATCTAAACCTGAGTTAAATTCTCAAACTCGCATCCCATTAAAGCCTAGACCCAAGCTGAATTAAAAAGCTCAATTCCCAATCAATTTAATGTTGAATGATGAAATAGAAAAAAATATCAATTAAAAAATCTACCAAACTAAAAAAAATAGTTATCAAAAGAATGAGGATCAAATCTAATAGGAAAAAAAATAGAGGATGAATCGTGCAAAAAATTTTAATTTAAGAATTATCTCAAATAAAACAAATAGTAATCAAAAGAACATGCATCAAATCTAATTTTATAATTTGATGGAAAAAAATTAAAGGAGGATAAGATTAAAAATAATTTCTAATTTTATAGTAATCAAAATATTATGGATCAAATCTGAAGGAAAAATAAATTGAAGGGATACTTTGAAGATTTCGAGGGTGATTTGCGAAAATTAAGGAGGAGGGAGAAAAAAAAGAAATGACCAATTGTGCCAAATCAAATTTTAGTAAACCACACGCATGATGGAAGGGCCACCGAAACAATTCCAATGTCGTTGCAGAATGTAGTGTTTAGTCATTGGGAAACACCTCATGTGTCAGCCGAAGAGTGTGGGTGTCGTCCACCTGCTAACATGTGCTTTCCAGTTTTGTCTTTAAATTATATTTTATATTTATTAAAATATCAAAATTTACCAAAGTGAAAATATAAGAAAGCCCATGGACATCAGTTGAAGAATATTTGCTTCTAAGAGTAATTTAGTTATTGTATTGTGCTTTAAAAATTAAAAATACAAAAAAGCCTATATACGCAAGTTAAATAATTTTTTCTTTTAAAGGCAATTTATTCATTTTATTGTGATTTAAAAATGTGCAAACACATAGTTATTCCCAACTAATTTGATAATGACTAATAGATCTTATAAAAATATTGTATTACTCTTAATAATTAGTTCAATGATTTTCTCTTGGAATGAAAAATTCATCATTTCACTATTTCAATCCATAATGAATTGAGTTTGTGTGTACAATGAAACCCTGATTCTTTTTAAAACAATTTATTAATCAAGGGAGTGTATTTTTTCTTTAGCAATTAAGATTCAAATATAATGTTTGGCTATGATAAATTTTCAATTATTCAAATATAATGAGTGTATATTCTTTTTAGATATGGAGAGGTCTAATGGTAAAAAAAAAAAAAAACAGAGCAAAAGAATTATATGAAATAACAAAATAACATTGAAATAATTAACTCAAACAATTTCACACCAATGCAAACCGTGTGTGGTACTAATCATTTTCACGAGTACAAGATCAATAATATTTTTGCAATCACTACAAGATCAACAATTACTTATATGAACTAGATAATATAATGTCATATCTCTAATATAGTTATCAAATTCAATTTGTGATCTTACCTTGCATGAAATCTAAATTACTAGGTCATCAAATCAACTTATTGTAATTAGATTAGTCCATATTTTAGATCAATGAGTTTTTTTCCTCCTAAATTATATAATAATTGTAAACATTTTATGGTTTCTCTTTCAGCCTTTTTGGAACTAAATTATATACTAAATTTAATTCAATTCATAAGAATATTTGAATTTAATTGATAACCTATTATAATTTTTATGTTTAGAATAAAATTCTAAATTACTAGGTCATCAAATCAACTTATTGTAATAAGGTTAGTCCATATTTTAGACCAATGAGTTTTTTCCTCCTAAATTATAGAATGATAGTAAAAATTTTATGGTTTCTCTTTAAACCAAATCACATGCTGAATTGAATTTAATTCATAAGAATATTTTAATTTAATTGATAACTTATTATAATTTTTATGTTTAGAATAAAATATTAAATCATGTAATTGAATTCAATTATACTATTTGGAATACATGTGAAAATATATTGAATTGATAATCTTGATTATTTTGCTCTTAACTTAGAATCATTTTTGTTACAGAAATTATTTTTTGATTACAATGACCTTTATATTTATTTAAAATGACATAAAATAAAAATTTTAAAGAAGATATAAATAAACCTATTTCATTCTTTTAAACATTCAAGCATTTAAACAAAAATTTTCAATGACCCAAATGTCATGTAATGTAGTTAACAACTAAAACCATCTCATCTTTCAAAACTTTCTATCATTTACTTGAATATCAAAAGAGCCCGAAGGAACACAACTAACCTTTTGGAAGTTTTTGAAAGTCTTGTCAATACTCTTTCCCACTTCAAGCAATTTATTGGGCTAAAAAACCAAACCTTTTGTTAAAGAAATCAGTGGTTAAAAAGGGTGAAGGAAGAGATATGAAATAGGTTTTTTAGAGGAAAGAAAGAGGTGTATTTTTAGAATATTATTCTTCATTTGGAATTATTGTAGCAAATTAAACTCCCTCTTGATTTGTTTTTGCACATTTTTTTTATGATTTGAATTCTATTTGGGATTCAAATCAATACCTTCAAAAGAGTGTCTAACATAAGAATTGATTTAACCATGTGAATTGAATTCAATTCACAAGGTTCCAAACAACTTATTTGTCTTACTCCTTTCTCACTTTATTTTGGATGCATTTTTTCTCCTTTTGTATATGGGCATCCATTTGTGGCATTAAAGCCTTTTAATTTTCTTATTGAAGATATTATTTATATTTTAATTTTAGCTTCAGAATCTTTTATTGTTGTCAGTAAATTCTTTTTAAAGCTATTAGATATAATACTTAGGGTTAAACTTGTGAGGAGGTGACAACTACTTCACAATCAAATAAGATATAGATTCTACAATAATTGAAATCAAAGATATCAAACAAAAAAGAAGGTTTCAAGCAAGAAAATCCTTACAAACCATGAAGGTTTGTAACAAGTGTGATATAATAATAGCTAAGAATAAAAATAAAGCAAAGCTAAGGGAAAATGAAATTACAGTAATAAAGAAAGCTTGTAAATAAAGTAACAAAAGTAAATTATGAAGAAAGATAAAGCTTAAAGCTAATAGAAGCAAGCTTGGAATGGAATTGTATTGAAAAATTGTGTGTATAAATATTGGTTAGGGAGTTAGAATGAGAGTTGATATCCTTATATACTAGTCTAAGACCTTAAAACTAGTCTCGTGCAAGAATTCAATTTCTATATTGAATTTGGTTGTCAAGTTTCAACAAGAAAATTTTAATTGAACAAATTCATGTAATCATAATATTATAAGAAACAAGAAAAAGAAACCAAATTAGGAATCAACTATTAACTAGGAAAAAAATTACTAAATAGGATAAAAGTTAATGTTCAAATCAGAGAAGGAAACAAGAATCTCAAATAATAGGACTATCAAATCTTTTATATAGACTACACATGAAAAACTTAAGCTAAAAAATTCATGAAGTCTTTTAGAATAATCTTGGTCATAAAATCTCTTATGTCCAAATTAATGAGATGTAAATTGGCTACAATTGATAGAAAAACTTCTTTAAATATCAATGAGTCCAATTGTTAATCCTTTGTTAAATAACTCTTGCATACATGTACATAACTTGAAATTTTTATTTTGGATGTAAAAAATATCCACATGTTGCTTTAGAATCTCCTAATAAAAAGTAAAAGGAAATTTATAATTTTACATAAAAGGAAAGAAAACTTTTAAACTAAGCCATCAATTTGACGGTGTGAATGATTAGTGTCTTGGATTTTCATGCCTTATTGGCTATTTGATTTGAAAGAGGAGAGAAAAACTATTACTTTGAAAGCTATTTGAATTCAACTTTTTTTTTTCACAACAACTAGAAAAATCCTCTTTTATAATGAAAAATTGAGTGTGCCCTAAATAACTATCTATAAAACTTAATAGTTTGTTACTGGTAGCAAAATCAACTAGCATATCAGGCATGAACATGAGATATCATGCTAGTGTATACTGAACTAATATGTAGGTGTTTGTCTAATAACATATACACTGAACTAGCTCGTATGAGGATTCTATATGGAGAGATAACATATGTCTATGAAAAGACTCATGTGATAGCTTTTTAAATGATCTTTAAACCTAATATCACTAAATAATCTTATATAGAGAATGCTATTCTTTGATCTCGTCCATATATTATCTTAATTAGAGGTAACAAATGAGAAGATATTAGGTATAATATGAACTATATTAAGATATTTGAGTGATCAAGAAACGATTCACCACCCTAGATGAATAAGGAAAAATGTTCCACCTATGTTTGAATAATATTGATTGTGATATCCTTTCACAAGGAGGAATAAGATTTAAAAATAGTTTCAAACCTTATCAAAATAATCAATGTTTATGATGTTTAGAACAAACATGATTTGACAAAACAAACACAATTCATACTCCAATGTCTAAATCATAACATTCTTGATTAATGAATAATAATTACACCAAGAAGCTGGTCATTGAAATTAATTCATACCACTTATAATTTTCTAATATTTTGAGTATCATGACATGTTGTTAGATGATGCACTTAATTTTCAAGTATAAGTCAATAAATTATTAAATTAATAATAAATTATATTCTTTAATTTACTTTACTTTATTTTATTTTATTTAGGATTATAATTTATATTTGAGCTAACATATTAAAAACTTAATGGGTAACAAACATTAAGAACTATTGATAAGAAATTAAATTGGGATGACTAATCAAGTAGGAATTAATTGTAAATAAATTTTAGAAATTGAGGATTAAAATGTAATTAATATTGGGAATTACAATTCTAGACCTAAAAAAATTAAGTAGGGACTTGATCGCATAAATTTTTAAAACTATCCTGAAATAATATATGTGATATATTTCACGAGGTAAAGTGATATTTTGCTATTGATAGAGTTATTTTGTTTTTTCCTATAAATAGAATGTTATGCCTCCTATTTTTTTTTTTTTTTTATAAACTATACATACCCTACACATTAGATACACCTATACAAATAAGTATAATAGAGAAAAAAAAGAGTTAGCACTCAAAGCATAATAATCTTTTTCTTCTAAAAAATATTTTAAGAGATTTTTGAAATGGTGGATTGAGTGGATTACTATTAGAGGTCGAACAATTGAACGACTTGTGGTTTACGACAACTCATCTTTGAAGAGTTGATCTAACCTATGAAAGAATAATTGTTCTTCAGGTAATCTTTGCATAAACTCTAAATCCTAGATTGTCTAATGGGACCCTCGGGACTTCAAAAAAAATTATTTATTTTTTTTGCTATATTTATGTATTTTTGGAAACCCAACATTCATATTTTGGTGTGGTTATATTAATATTGGAAATTCAATACAAACTCTAAGCTTGCCATTCTTTTTAATAAAAAGGAAAAATGTTAAAGAATAATTCTACATACCATGCTATTTGTTTAAAACATGCTTTAAGAAGTTTCTTGATTTCCTCTTTTACTTTACTAACCACATTAGGAGCCATCCTAGCATTGGTTGTTTAAATACTTTAAACTTGTGCTTAATATAAGAAAAAAAAAGGTGTTTGACAAATTCTTTCACAATACTAGACATTTCAATTTAGTCTTATACAAAGCAATGCATGTATTTGAATAAGAGATTAATAATATTTTTGTTATAATCACACTTAAGCAAATAACCTATGAATGTTAGTTGTGGTTGATTGTTTGTTCCCAAGTTGTGATATTGAAGGTAAAACATGAAATGGTTGTGGTGTTAGGGGCATGTCTTTTTATATAGAAATTTTGCTCGATAATTTTTTTTTCTAGAAATAAAAGTTCAAAGCCTTAGTTATGACCGATAGGCATTTTACAATCTTGAATTATCAATTAATTCTATTAAGAGTCATTATGACCTAGTTTCTCTAAAGTTAGAGTTTCTAGTTTACTAAAGTGATACATTTTATTCATATAAAAATATATTTATTATTAATAAAGACTTTTTTTATTTTTAATATTGTTTTATATTTAATTAAAAAGTAAAGAGTTAAGATAAAGTCCTTGGTAAAAAATACTTTGTAAAATAAATTATAAAGTGATTATAATTATGAGATTTCTATTGCATCAAATAAATGTTTCTAAATGTTCATAGTCAATATTAAGACTAGATATTAATTAAAGTTGTTGAGATTGATACATATTATGTTCTTTTATTTATAAAAGGAAGTAGTTGTTATCATAAAATAAGGTATGAGAGATACTTAGAACTAATATGTAGGTGCTTGTTAATAACATGTATACTATACTAATCCATATGAAAGATTCCATATGGAGAGATCATTTGTGTATATGGAAAGGCTCACATGATAGTTGTGTAAATGATCCTTAAACTTGAGATCACTAAGTTATCTTATATAAAGAATATTATGTTTTGATCCTCACTACATATTATCCTAATAAAAGGTAACAAATAGAAAGATATTGGATATAATATGAACTATATGAAGGTATTTAAGAGATCAAAAAAGGATTTGTTACCCTAGATAAATTAGAGAAAATGTTTCATCTAATTTCAAATAATATTGATTATGAAGTCCTTATACAAGGTATAATGAAATTTAAAAAAAGTTCCAAATCTTATTCATAGAATAAATGACTACGGTATTAAGAACAAACATGACTTGATAGAGTATACACATTCTATGATATAATATCTAAATTGAAATATTTTTTATGAAAGGATAATAATTACATCAAGAAATTAGTTATTGAAAGATTAAGTCAAACCACGTATGACTTGGGGGGATCGTGACATGTTACTAGACATTGTACTAAAAGGGTTTTAAGAGACTTCTCACTTGTGGTTCGGATGGATTACTTTTAGATGCTAGATACTTGGATGATTTATGGTTTGTGACAACTCAACCTTGAAAAAGTTGACCAAACCTTGAAACAAAGATCTAATTTTCAAGTAATCTTTGCATAAAACTTAAATGACCTTAAATTGTCTAATGAAATCCTTGAGAACCCCAAAAAATTTTAAATTAATATTTCCACTACGTCTAATAGTTTTGGGAAACCCAACACTTATTAGTACTAGTATCTTAATCATATATCCATACATTAACCATAGAGAAAGTGACTAAAAAGGCTTGTTATTTTCTTTAAGTACTTCATGCTACCATCTATATGCCAAAAAAACATTATTGGTTCAAGAAAAGAAGGCACAAACATATTAGAATAGATTCAATCTTGACCAAGAAAAATAAATCTCGATCCTAGCAGCCCATTTAGATTTGTTGAAAATATATTCATGGTTGTATTTAGGAAAAGATCCTCATTGAATTGCATCTTTTTTTCTATAGACTTCAACCTATCAGGCTTTAACGCCTTTTAGATTTGGTTTCTGAAAATCACATAATTATTAGTAGAGTATTTCTATGAATTGTTTTATTTTCATTATGTTTTACCATTAAGCTGCTCTTGCGTTGGGAGTAGATGATTACCAATTAGCTTACTTTGCCTATCATGCATGATCTGGTTAAATATTTCATCTGCTTGTGCAATATCAAAAAAATATTTGTGAGCCAAAGATTCCTTTCTAGCTTTGGCATTTGTTCTCTTCAATGTTAGGTATTCAAATGGTTGCTCATCTTTAAGTTCTATTATGCAAATATCCTTATCATATTTTTTTTATCAGAATAATTCGACCCAACTTATACTATATAGTTGGAGAGACAATTGAAAGAAGTGTTGGCATTATATGTTCCATTGAGGGGTTTTTTTTATTGCAAAAACATTCAAAGTTTGATCATACTGAGATGTTTTATTAGAAAAAACATATATATCTTCAAACTTTTGACCAATAAACTTTTTTGGATTAGCCAATTCATTTCTTTAAGAACCATTTAGATATAATTTCTTTAATGTAGGAAGGTCGAGCACTTCATGATTTTGTTTCTAAATCTTTAGGAATATACATAGATAGTCTCTCAAGGTTGTTGGAAAATATTATCCAACTCAATAATAGTTACTTTTGACTATATGATAAAAATATTCATGAAATTTATTTTTCATCTTAGGACAAGAGTAGATGGAATTTGGTGATAGGGATCATTTTAGTCAATGATAACCTAAAAGTTTAAGATGGAGATAAGGTTCTTGAGCAACATCTTCATATTAATATAGAAACTTAGATAAATACTCTTTCATGCACTCACCATATTTTTCCTAATAATTATTTATAAGCACTAACCTTTACACCTTTTAGAATAGGGTAAACAACGTCCACTCAATCTGTATATGATTTTTTGTGTCATTGATTTATTGTTCATATTAATCCATATGAATGTTAAACCAACTTTACTTAATCAATCCTATTATTATCCTAAGGTTTGCATTATCCAATGCTTGGGCAAACAATTTGTGATTAATTGGTTGGGTTTAGAGATATAATTAAGCATGTGTTAGTGGTGGTGGAGGCACCTATTGATACCATATCAATAACATATCTTAGTAAGGAGGTAGACATAAAAGATGAGCATTTTGAAAAAAAAAAGAAAAAAGGTGCATGAGGTAAAATAGTGTTTGGAAATATGTCATGATCAACAAGCAAAGTAGGCTCGTGAGGACTAAGGTGAATGTAAAGACCTCAAACTGAAACAGACAAACTAAAAGAAAGAGGAATGATAGAATGAGATCTTTTATTATTTTCTGTATAAGTTTGGTGTTAGTAACAACTTGACCCCTATAAACTGCGTGAAAGAATGGTCTCCCTATAATGCTATTGAGTGTGGTGCACTTTCCATGTTGTTCAATTATTTTTGAGGTTTTTTTTTCTTGAAATACATGATTAAATCCCATCAAGTGTGCCACTTTATAATGATATGTTACTAATATAAATTTCTCCTCTACTTTAAAGAGTTTGAAGAATTTTTTTAATGCTTGAAACTCAAGCTATAACAAGACAATAACTACCTCTAAATCAAATAAGTTAGAAACTTTCTTAAGAACCTAGACATAACAAGTCCAGATAAGATAGGATTCATGAAGCCATCATGAATAAATTACAAAATCTAATAAAATTCATAGGTCTTTTACAATAACAATCCATAATACCTATATTTTCCTTTTCCATTTTTGTTCACAAACGTTTTTTCCATTGTAGGCTTTTATGACCAATTTAATAAACAATTTCTTATAATTTGTTAAATAAAAACAAAACTCAACAAAAGAGGACCAAAATGTAAAACAAAAAGAAACCATATGGCTAATCTCAAATTCACTTGAAAAAGTTCTTTTTAGTCCACCTAATTTCATTTTCCTTCCTGTACAGTTCCTTTAATTTTTGTAATTTTAATTTTGGTCTGAAGGTTGATTTTATTTATTTTTCAGTCCATGAGTTTAAGAAAGGAGACAACAACTCATTGGAAAATGAAAAAAGAGAGAAAAATTCATCGGTTCAACACATTTCGATGAAAAAAAGGATGATCTTGGTTTCACTGGGTTCTATTCGGTGAGAGGAGTTCCATTAAGTTATGTTTAGACTTTTATCTTGCTTAAGAAAGTAGACTAGAGCTTATGAAGTTTTTTGAATTTGAGTTAATTTTTAATTTTTTAACCAATCTTGTGCTAATTTAAGACTACAAATGGTTTTCTTAAGGGTCCTTAGGTGTTTTTAACCGAAAAATGATTGAAAATTAGTTTTTTTTATCCAAGAAGTTAAAGACCAGACTTTTGGCTAATGAAGCTGGCTGGAGATGAACTAGAGAAGATGCGTTGTCTACTATTTTTTTCTAAGTGGATGACATGTCACTCAACCCTTAAAAAAAAAAATGAACGCCAAACATGTGGGTCTGACATCATAAGCAATGCGCGTATGACTCTCTATTTGTTGGGCTGACCGCCAAGCTTTGACCCATATGTATTTTTTATTTACATTTAAATACATTATAAAAAATAAATAATATATTTCAATTGTTATTCAATTTTTCCATAGTTCTCAAATAATATTATAGGTTTTAATGAAAATATTAATAATATTTTCAATTATTATATACATAATATGAAACAAAAAATTGCCTGAATATTTAACTAAAATAAAATTTATGATTTTAAATTTTTTTAATATATTTTTGATATAATTTTATCACATTTACCATTATTTGTTTTTTGTCTTCAATTGCATATAAAATACTGAGATATTTTTTAATATGTTTTTATTTTTCTTTTAAGACCCGGATGGATTTTTGCTTAGAAAATAATCTTGGTAATTTTATAAAATGTTTTCATTAGAACGAAAAGGATATATTAATAAGAAAATTGAATTTAGATTGGAAAAATACATTTTTTCTTCTCATTTCAAATGGTTGAAATTTTGTTTTAATAGAGTATAAGTTATTGTTTCAGTTAAAAATATATATAGCTATCTAATTAAATGAGAAAAATTAAGCACTTCCAAATGATACAAGACCAAATATGTTAATCAATATATAATTATCAATTTATTTTATTAAATAAAAACATTGAATTTTTGTTTCACGCTTTAAAAATTTTAAAAATGAAAAATATTTTTCATGTAAAATGTTTTTTTCTCTCGTAAAATATTTTAAATGTAAAATATTTTTCAATGGTGGTGGGGGTGGTGAAATAGCGGTGGTGGTAAGGTGGTCATGGTAATAATAAAAAAAGAGGTGGTCATGGTGGTCATGGAAGAGATGATAATGAGGTTGTCGTGGTGGTAAGGAAATAGGAGAAGACAGTGGTGAAATGATAGCGGTGAAGAATGAGGTGATAAGGTGGTTGTGGTGATGAAAAAGAAAAAGAAAAAAGTGATGGTGAGATGATGATTATGGTTGAAATAGTTAGATGATATTGTAAATGAATTATTATTTGTAAAATATTTTATGGAATTTCATAAACTTAAAATATTTTCCAGTAAATAAATAAATTTAAAGATTGACTGTAAAATATTTTTTATTGACTAGTTTTCCTATAAAATATTTTACAAAAAAAATTATTTTCTATATAATATTTTTTAAAAATAAATATGATAAAATCTGAAAATTATTTTTCTTAAAAATATTTTACTCAAAACCAACTTACGCTTAATGTAAAAAAAACAATTAGCCTCGCCTAATATTTCTTTTTTTTATATTACAAATTAACTTTTGATCGACACTATGTATCACAAGTTAGGTAACTAGTAAACACTATCCACACAAAAGGTACACTTTAGGTTAGATTTAGTAAATGACAAGCCAATCAAATGAAAGCCCTCCCTCCAGATCCAATGTAACAAGTCAACCTCTCTCTTTGCATCTCTATCTCTCAATACCTTCCGTCACAAACACACTTCATTTACACTCCTTGTCGTTTGTTCTTACGGTCACAGTCACAGCTGCAAATTTTTCTTATGACCGAAAAACACACAACGCACTCTCCCTAAATTACCGTATTACCCCTTCATCCTTTCCTTTTTAGACCTCTTTTGACCTTCACCCAGACGGCCACACTCACTCACTCACTCACTCACAATGGACAGCAATACCTCTCGCTCTGAGGTTTCCGACTGCGGCGATCCAACGAGGCCGGAGTCCGGCGGCGGCGGCGCTAGGTACAAGCTGATGTCGCCGGCCAAGCTTCCGATCTCGAGGTCGGCTTGCATCACGATCCCTCCTGGACTCAGTCCGACCTCGTTTCTTGAGTCTCCAGTTCTTCTCTCTAATGTTAAGGTTAGTCGTTTCTACTTCACTTAATTGTTGTTTGGATCGTAGTTCTTGTTTTTTCTGTTTGATTGCTGAGAAAATGATAGAAAGTAGAGGAAATAAGATCTGTTTGGGAGCTGAGATAAGTAGAGCGAACTGGAGGAGTTAAAATTTTTTCTTTAATGTAAGATTCAAAGTTGTTTTTGTTGTTGTTGTTGTTGTTATTGTTTATAAATGAAATAAAATTGTCATTTCTACTATTTAACAGCTATCAAAAGAACGGTGTTGTTTGTAGCTTCGTGTCGTTGAGTTCAAGAAGTGGAGAATTGACTTTAAAAGAGAAGATGCTCTTACTTTTATTAAAAAACAAAAAATAGCTTGAAATTTGAAATGCCAGTTATTATATTTGTTTTGTTTCGTTTCTTGTTTAGATTTTTTATTCATGTAATTTGGGAGTGCTTATGTTGGAACCTGAAGTTAGATTCTGATGCTTGGTGATATAATAAATCTGAATTTGTT
>Ga0307515_10014067_pt1 | contig 14884 bp, 12 predicted proteins | sample 17_EM_MG_FD_194513 | JGI IMG/M metagenome (GOLD analysis project Ga0307515, IMG submission 194513) | Populus trichocarpa ectomycorrhiza microbial communities from riparian zone in the Pacific Northwest, United States - 17_EM | ecosystem: Host-associated > Plants > Roots > Unclassified | place... | reverse complement strand
CTTTAGTAAAAAAAAAAACCACTCAAGTTCTTTAAAGTATAGTATCTGTAATATTTACAGATCACATGGTAAATGAGTTATTAAACCTGGTGAATTCAACACCTGGTTATTTGAATTTCAGGTTTTATAAAAAAAATTAGAGAGAGTTAACTCTTTTTTTCTGGTCTATAAGTTTTTTCTGGTTGTTAGTTTATTTATTATTCTTGTATTTTTTTATATTATTTAAATTATCAATTAAATCAATGATTTGAGTCTTCAATTTTTTTATCATAATATTTTTTTACATTAAAAAAATTTATTAGGTCCATGGTGAAGCATGAACAACAAACCTAGTCTCATCTAGATCCTTTTATAAAAAATTTAATGGTTTTGAATTTCATCATTCAATATAAATTTATGGTATATTAATTTTTTCAATTTTTTGCTCATTCTTTTAATTTTTCATGTTTTTTATTAGAGTTATTTTTCTTTTTAATTTCACCTTTCAATAAAAAATTATAATTGCCATTTAATTTATTTTTTATTTTAATTTTTATCTCTATTTTTTAATTGCTATTTTTTCATGTAATTAATTTTATTTTTATTTTTATCTTTTAACCTTTGATTTCTTTGGGGACTGAGCTCTATAATTTTTTTTATTTGTGGTGCTTCGATCTAATAACATAAATTACATGTTTAAAAAGTTAACAGGGGTTAACATATATTTTTTTCTTGCTTATTTTTTAGATTTAGTTTTTTTAAAAAAACTATTTTTTTATTGAATTAAACTGATTGCTTAAATATAGACATCATATATTCATTTCATGGTATTTTATTTACTATAATTTGACTCTTTATTTTATTTTAATTCAGATTTTATTAGATTATTATGATTTTATGTTTTGAATTGCAGATTGCAGATTTTACATGTTAATCATGACTAATCTAGACCGGTCCATATATCTCAATATTTTTTAATAATATGATGTTTACTATATCACTATTTTAATATTTAAAAACATTTTATTTAGGATACATCAAAGTTTTTTTTAAGTTCAGAAAAAAATTATTTAACCTGCGGTAAGAGTGCGTGCCAAAAATGTAGTGGTAATAAAAGTCAAGGGTATTTGGGTCTTATCCCTTTCTTAACAATGATAGCATCCATCTAACTATCCCTCATTTTAAAAGCTCTAGTCCCATTTCCAACGGTTAACTATATACGACAGGAACAACCTAACTATATATGGATAAATTAACTTATCTGGTCCTTCATATTTCTGAATTTAGTTATTTTAACCCCTCGCCTAAAACTTTGACCGTTACAATCCCTGCACTTCTTAGAGCCTGTTTTACTAAATGGTGCTTTTTTTTTATATATATAGTTTTTTTCACCAAAAGCCAATAACGAATTTGGAAATAATCTCAAAAGCTATTTTCAAAGTTATTTAAAAGCTAAAATCAGAATTTACAAAATAAGATTTTAGGCTTTTTTATTACACGATATTCTTTTTATCCCATAAAAGAATTTTTCTTTTATTATTTAGTCATCCTAGAATGCATTTCTCTTATTAAAAAAACACCAAAAATTAATTATCTTACTTTATTGTTTCATCATTGATTAAAAATTAAATTGACATGATTTTGCAATTCAGCCACATTTAATTTGAAAGACAAAGCAATAAAATCAATAAAAAATTGATAAGTTAACATACTATTTAATTATTTTTTAATCCCGTAAAAAACCAAATTAAAGTTTTTTTATATAATAAGAGAAATAACATAAAATATTTCTAAATATTTTCTTACAACTATAATAGCATCAACAACCACAACTATGTCAAATGAGAACTATGCCCCGCTTGTTTAGTCATGTAATGAAAAATAAGTTGAAAAACACTTTCTAGTATTTGGTTATATCATGAAAAATAATTTATTAATAATTTATTTTTTTCAAGTTTGTTAAAATAATGAGAAACAAATATTACAAATTAAAAAGTTGAATGAGAATGAAATTGAAAAAAAATATAATTTCATAAATTATCTCAAATAAAATAAATAATAATCAAAATAATAGAGATCAAATCTAACAAATAAAAAAATTGAAAGATGAAAAAATTAAAATAATAATAATTACCATTTCATAAATTATTTCAAATAAAATAAGTAACAATTAAAAGAATGAGGACCAAATTTGATAGATAAAATATTTCAATAAAAAAATGATAAGGGAAAAGCAAATAACAATTATAAAAATGAGGACCAAAGTTAATATAAAAATTAAATTTCTTAGGGATGAAATTGAAAAAAAAATATTCAAAACAATATATATATAGTAACCAAAAGTTTGAGGATCAAATTTGATATAATCAACAAATAATATAACATTTCTAAATTTTTCCGTTGATCAACTTTTTTAATGACAAACAAACACAAGAAAATTTGAAAAGTGATTTCAGAAAACTACTTTCCATCAAACAAACACCAAGGTAATGTTTTCTTATTTGAGCACTTCCATTTGGATGAAACACAACTTACACAAGACTTTGGGTGCCTAAAATTTCAGTGAAGGGATTAAAATGACAAAACATAGAAACTATGAGGACCACATAAAGGTATATAAATCTCACAGTGCTCCATTTCTAATTTCTAACCTGAGCTCAGCACTCTCTGCTCTGCAAATATATGAATCTTTCCTTCCTGCTCTTAAAAGCAATGGTTGTGATTACACTTGATAGCTTTGAATACAATCAATGGCCCCCACCAAACTCTAGACCAAACTTACCTATCTATCTCTCTATCTATATATAAATATAAATATAAAATATAAAATATTTCTTCTAAATAACTTTATTTAATAAATAAAAAAATAGAAAAAAACAAACACACTCTTTCTCTCTCTTGTTGCTTCAAAATGGCCTGCAAGGAGCAGAACACAAACCTCCACTTATGTCTTAACACCTCTACAATAGCCATTTCTTTTCTACTGCTTCTAATCCTCCTGCACGAGTGAGCGCCTTTTAAATTTCTAAAATGTGGGTTTTCTTCTTCAGGCTCTTCTTAGTAATGGGTCTGGTCTTTTTTTGTTGATGATGAGTTTTTTTTGTTGTTTTTTGAGAGAAGTTTATTTGTGATCTTCACATGTTTAGCTTATAGTTTACATTTTTAAAACTCGGGCTTTCATCTCCATGTGAACAATTATTTTTTGTGTTTCGTATTTTGGGCTAAAGGCCTTTTCTTTTCTTTTCTTTGCTGGATTTTCAGAAGTATATCGGTGATGAGTTGCGTGTAGATTAGTGGCAAGAACTTGGATTTGAAGAAAAAAATGGTTGGGACGGCAAATAATGGCAGAATGAGGCATGCATTTTCAGTTGTAAATGGTGAGCAAGAAGGTGGTTTAAATAGTGCACCACCTAGTAATGCTGGATCAGAGTATGGTGGCTTTGAGTTCACAAGAGAAGATGTTTATGCTTTATTGTGTGAGAGAATGAAATACAAAAACAAGTTCAATTACAAGGTCAGTGCCAGTTTTTCTGGTTTTTAATGTTACAAGTGATTTAGTTAGCAATTTTTGTTTAAAGATTGACTGTTTTTTGGGGTTCTGTAGGAGAGATGTGAAAACATGATGGATTATATAAAGAGGTTAAGGCTATGTATCAAATGGTTTCAAGAGCTAGAAGGAAGTTACCTCTTTGAGCAAGAAAAGTTACAAAATGCTTTGGATTTTGCTGAGAGTAGATGTGCTGAAATGGGTATGTTTGCTTTTTTGTTTCCCTTTCTTTTCTTTTTGTTTATTGGTTGCTGATGGATTTTTTTTTCATTTTAGATTTGATAGTGAAAAACAAGGAAGAAGAATTAAATTTGATTATCGTTGAGTTGAGAAAGAGCCTTGCTTCTCTACAAGAGAAACTTTCCAAAGAGGAATCTGAGAAGTTGGTAAGAAAGAGTAGATGAAAACTTTGGTATCCTTCACCGATACGATACTGATCTGTTAATTATCTTTCATGATTCTTCTTCTTTTCTGGATTCTCCAGGCTGCAATGGATTCTCTTGCAAGAGAGAAAGAGGCTAGACTTACCGTTGAAAAGTCACAAGCTTCCCTCTCTGAAGAGCTCGGAAAGATTCAAGGAGAGCTTCAAAATGCGAATCAAAGGGTAATATAAGAAATGTAATTTGAAATAGTCCTGATGATTTTATGAAGTGACCTTTCCTGTGCGCTTATATGCTTTGTTGAATTCTGCAGATAACATCAGTAAGTGATATGTACAAGTTGCTACAGGAGTACAATTCAAGCTTACAACTGTACAATAGCAAGCTTCAGACAGATCTTGACACAGCTCATGAAAATGTAAAGCGTGGAGAAAAAGAGAAAGCTGCTATAGTAGAGAACCTAAGCACCTTGGGGGGTCAATACATGTCATTGCAAGATCAATTTAATTCGTGCAAAGTAAGCTGGTCTCGTTCCTTTTCTTCTTGGTTGAAGTGTTGAATCATTTCTCGTGACATTTACTAGTTAAGCGCATGGTACAATATTATTCTTAATGAATAGTGAGGAAGATGACTTCAATGTTCTTGCAAGAGCAGACACTTTTGAAAAAGAATGCTTTCAGTCTTCAGGAGAAAAAAAATGTTATTACTAGGTATTACGTTTGAGGTATTTAGAAACCATTTTTTCTGGCTTGAAGTACAGAAATAAAAATACTCCTAATTGGCATCATTATTGCACCCATGAGAAAAATACCTACAGGTTTTTTGTTTGAACTCTCTTTATCAGGATCGGAATTGATTTTTAGTGCACTTAGGCTGCAGGCACTATTGGAGCTATTGCTTTGAAAAAGCAGGCCGCCAATACTTGTTTTTTCTCATAGATCTAGTGTTTACTAATGCTTGGAAATTTTGAACGGGCCCGTTTTCTGAAACATATCTGTTTACAATGTATGACTCCCCAAAATGAGGAATGTGGTGAATATAACTGGTTAGGTGGGAAACTAGTGCGAAGTCCAAAGTCAAACTTGAATACACATTACTAAAAAATGTAACCCAAATACAAGAGGAAATAAATTCCTTTCTGAAAGCTTCTTTATGTAAGCAGTCTAAATTATGATCTGAAGTTGCTAAAATGGTTTAATTTCATCTCAAATATTGTTAAGAAGTAACATTGAAGAAACATCCAACCTAAGATTCTAAGCTGTTAGGGATATCTTCACTGATAGATCTCAAATTTGGAACGCAAGGAAAGTTGAAAAGCACTTTTCATCCAACCACTTGTCATTCAACATTAGTTATGATTTTCCATGCCAATGTGCATAGTCTTGAAAATATAACAATCAACAAGGAAGTACAAAGATTGCGGTTCTGGAAGCCTGGTCCATTTATATGTAATTATTAGCCTTATACCCTAGCATTATAGGAATTACCATCTGTGTAGAGAAGCAAACAATGTCACTAAATGAGTTGATGTGCCGTTGCTTATCAGGTGAGCTTGTCAATTTTCAGTGATCTAACTTTAGCATCCTTGCTTTAGGAAAATGTTGTTAATATTAGATGGGAAAGTTCCGCAATCGGCATCCCTTTGCCAAGGGTTTTAAGATGGGTAAACAGTTTAAATGGGCCTCTCCAAAGATAGTGAAGGGTTTTAAATTAGGTTGCTTGCCCTGATCATGCAATCATTTGGATAAGATTTTTGTCTAGTCTACAAATGTTCAGTTATAGGAGTACTAACTAATTTTCTTGCACAGCCTTGTTAAAAGTTGTCAAATCATGTCATGAGATCTTAGTGGGGCGTGTTAATAACGGCAGTGTTGTATGGTTTTCTGGATGCATATTGTTTTTATACTACACTTTATCCAGTTGAAGCATAGGATAATTTTTTTTTCTTTTTTTTTTTCCTTTTTTTCCCGCTTTTCTTTTAGCATTCCTAATCTATCATTGATGGATAAAACTATCAGGCATCCGTGAATGATGCTGCAAAGCAAAAGGATGCGCTGGTGAAAGAAGTTGCATCTGTAAGGGCAGAGTTGCAACAGGTGAGAGAGGATCGTGATCAACTGCAATTGCAAGTGCAAACTTTAACAGCTGAAGTAGTTAATTGTGAAGAGCTCGTTATAAAATCAAATGAATTAAAGGTTTGTTTTTAAAATTTAAATTTTCATTCCCTCACTAGTCTAGTGCATTTACAATTATATTTTCTTAAATGTTATATGCAGGAAAGATGTGTATCCCAAAGCAACCAGTTGAAGACATTGCAGGATCAGCTAGATGCCGCCCAAAATAAATTAAGGGTATTACTATCGAGCTTGCAAGAGATTTTTCCATGTGCTTGATTAGTTGCTGCTATTTTATAGTGTTATTTGAATTTATTATAATGGTTAAGGTTATTCTCTTTTTAGGTATCTGATTTATCTGCATTTGAGGCAAAAACTGAATTTGAAGAACAAAAGAAACTTATATGTGAGTTACAAAACCGCTTAGAAGATGCAGAACTTAAAATTGTTGAAGGAGAGACGTTAAGGAAAAAGCTACACAATACAATATTGGTAATCATAAAGTCTCCTACTATTTTCTATTTGAGTACAACATACATTTATCTTATGAAGCTCTGTTATGCTGCAGGAACTAAAGGGAAATATTCGTGTGTTTTGTCGTGTACGGCCTTTGTTGCCAGAGGATAGTCCTGGTGCTGATGGAAAAGATGTATCTTATCCCACCACAACAGAAGCTCTCGGGCGAGGCATTGATCTGACACAAAATGGTATTCTTGAAATAGCTTAATATTTGATTGAATTTGTTTTACTGCTAGAATACTATTTCTCTTGTTCAAATCATATCTTGAACCTTTCAAACTAATGTCATGCTTACTTTCTCACCAGGGCAAAAATATTCTTTCACTTTTGATAAAGTTTTTATGCCTGATTCAACACAAGAGGATGTTTTTGTAGAAATTTCTCAGCTTGTTCAAAGTGCTCTTGATGGTTATAAGGTGATTTATCCAGCACTGAGTCTTTTTTATTGCATTTTCACGAACATATATGTGGCAAATGGCAACTGCATGAGTGCACTTATGTGCTTATTTGATTGTTTTTTTTTTCGAGCCCTTTGAGAAACTTTAAGTTAATTGTTTCAACTCATTGTATCTTAATTTTTTACAGTCACTAAATTTATCTTAACTAGTTCATCTAGTCAATGATTAAAAAGAGAAATCTTGAATCCTTTTTTTTTCTCTTGCGGTAAGAGATGATTAGCTTTGTTTTTCTAGGTTTGCATCTTTGCCTACGGCCAAACTGGTTCTGGTAAAACCTATACAATGATGGGCAAACCAGGAAACCTGGAGCAGAAGGGGTTGATACCCAGGTCATTAGAACAAATATTCCAAACTAGGCAATCTCTTCAATCCCAAGGCTGGAAATATGAAATGCAGGTGAAAAGTAATCTCATTTGTTGTTAGAATCCATGACATAATTTTGTGTATCATAATTAAGCATTTTTTTACAACAATAACAGGTGTCAATGTTGGAAATATACAATGAAACAATCCGAGATTTATTGTCAACTAAAGATTCATCAAGAACAGAGTATGGTAGTAATGGAAAGCAATACACAATTAAGCACGATGCCAACGGGAACACACATGTTTCCGATCTCACTGTTGTGGATGTTTGCAGTTCTAGAGAGGTCTCTTTTCTCTTGGATCAGGCATCTCATAGTAGGTTAGTAATGTTTAGAATATGAATATTTTCTCAAGCTCTTTCTAGTCATTTCTCTATTCTTAAAATATGGCTGTCCAAAATAGACATTTTAATCATTTAATACTTTTTTTGGTGCTGTTTAACCATCTAATATGTTTATGCAATACTGTATTGTGCATTGTTTGTGAATCTCCATATTTTCTTTTTGTATTTCCAACTCTTCTTATTGTTGATACTTGCTACTATAGATAAAAATTCGCAATAAAAAAAAATCTAATTTGATTGTAATCAAAAAAGGAAAATTGCTTGACATGCACACAAACAAATGTGGTGTATGTCTTCGTTCCTATTTGCCATTGCGGTTCAACCGTACTTTTGAAAATTTTGAATTTTTTTTAGCTTCAAATTAATATTTTTTTAGTGTTTTTACATCGTTTGTTTTGATGTGCTGATATCAAAAATTAATTTTTAAAAATAAAAAAAATATTTTGATGCATTTCCAAGCAAAAAACACTTTGGAAAGCAACCTATACCACTCTTAAACAGACCCTTCAACTTGTTACCCTCAATTACAGTGCTATATGATAAAAACTTGAAATTTTTGCTTCTTGTAGGTCTGTTGGCAAGACCCAAATGAATGAGCAATCATCTAGAAGTCACTTTGTTTTCACATTGCGAATATCTGGTGTTAATGAGGTAACAATACCTTTGTTTTCCATAAGTTCTTTTCTGTTGTTCCTTTTCTTTTATCCCCTTTAAATTGAATGTCTGTTTGCATCCATTAGAACACAGAACAACAAGTACAAGGTGTTTTGAATCTTATTGATCTTGCTGGGAGTGAACGTCTATCCAAGAGTGGCTCGACTGGAGATAGATTGAGAGAAACCCAAGTATGTGACTTGACTATTGTGACCTGATAGTATTTTTTTTAATTAATTCACTATTAGTAATCAAATTAATTTCTCTGTGCAATCTTTATCAGGCTATCAATAAAAGCTTGTCATCTTTAAGTGATGTTATATTTTCCTTGGCAAAGAAGGAGGATCATGTACCATTTAGAAACTCAAAGCTTACTTATCTATTGCAGGTAAATAATTTAAAAGACTTCGAAGAATTTTAAGCTTTATGTGCTACTTGTATGGAATTATCTTTGATAAATCAAGTCTTTCATCTTTATATGATTATAGTAGCAAAATCTCATACACAACTATTAAAGAGACTTCCTTGTTGTGAGGATGATTCTTCTTTTAAGATCTTCACACTACACTATTATATAAGGTTCATCTCTTCTCCACTCTGTATAAAGTCTTTTGCATATATGTTATTGAGATCTCCTATGCCATCATTGGAGCAAAAAAAGGTTTTTATAGATAAATTAATAGATCTTCTTGGAGCTTACGTTCAAATTTTTTTTTTGTTTGGCCTACCTATAGTAGGTGAAAACACATCCCAAGAAAACTACCTGAATGGTTATCTTGGAAGTAAAACCTAGTTTTGTGTCTTATCAAATTAAATCCTGGCTAACATGAACACTCCACATCATTCTTTCCCAGTGTTTTTGTTTATCTTGGTGATCTAAGATATATTTTTCTTTTAATCCCATGTTCTTTCAGCCATGTTTGGGTGGAGACTCGAAGACACTGATGTTCGTAAACATTTCTCCTGATCACTCTTCACTGGGTGAGTCACTTTGTTCACTCCGATTTGCATCCAGGGTTAATGCTTGTGAGATAGGTATTCCTCGACGTCAAGCCAACATGCGGTCGTTTGATTCTCGCTTGAGTTTGGGCTGATTCTAACACAAGATGATAGTATTATGTATCTCTGTCACGAGTATTGGTAAATTGAGAAAGTGAGAGTGATCCTAACACGAACTGATAGTTAGTAACTTGTATAGTGCATTACATTGTTGTTATTAAAAGGCTTTGCCCAATTATTATTTTGTTTACTCGAGAATGAGTTCCCTATGAAATTCTGTTGTAATTACCTGTTCACACTGATGTACTTGCTTAATTCCTAGTTTCTTTCATTTTCTTACATAATAACTTGATAGTTTTGCCATTTGCCTAAAAATACACGAGGAATTTTGAAATGTAAGTGGGAAGGCTAAATTGCAAATTAAGAATAAATAGAAAGTACACTGTAATGTGAATATATTTTCTTCATCACCCGTAAGGCTCAACTAGCTTTGAAGTCCATCCGGGTAATAGGTAAATTTACTCTTCAGATCAACTGGATTCTGTTGCATGACCTCTTGCAAAAGTGCTTTTGTGTCTCGATAACTTGATTTTGTATCAGACAGGTTTTTCCTCCTCGATGCATCTTCAAGCTGTCAATGAATCAGAAACTGAACAATTAGTTCAAAGAAAGCTTGTGAAGTACTTCAACCTCGTATAAGAGGAACTTTCAGCAATTAAAATTAGAGAAAAATCTCTGCTTGTAACCATTGATTCACCTTTTCAAAGTTGTCAAACAATCTGTTAGCCAGATCAGTAAGAGGTTGCTTGTCATCTACAGGAACTGCAGAGATAATCCTGTCCAAATCATAGTACATGAAAGTGGACTTGATTCTCAAGTACTTCCTGACATAATTCAGGGTGTCTGGTCCTATCAAATCCTCCAGAGCTAAGAGATCAAAGGCATATCTCTTTACCCTACGTGCGCTACCTTGTAATCCAACATTTGCCATATAAATTCCCTTCTTCAGAAAAGAACGTGTGCCTGTCTCCTCATTTGCAAGTTCTGCACTACATAAACAATGATGAATGGTTGCAATATCAAGGGAACATATCGGAATTCTACACTCGGACAACATTTTTGATACGAGAGAATGAGAAACTTAGCATTCTGATGTGATGCTTATAAGAAAGCTTACTGTTCTCTGCAGAAGGCACGGGCAAGGGGATATCACGAGCCCACCAATTATCCTCCGCGAGAGAGACACCGGTACTGGGATTTCCAATGAGAGCTATTGAAGCAAGGCCTAAAGCTAGTCTTCTTGTAGTTTGAAATGAATTCCCTTGAAGATTAACCGGCTTCTTGCCTAGCAATCCAGTTATTTTCATCCTTCTTTGAGGTTTCTGCACGTTGATAAGTTTTGGTATGGCTGGCAGGGTCTCAGTGACTCCATTTAAGTTTGTTAAATGAGCCATTCTGAAGTGTGAAGAGTGGCAGCTCTGAGCAACTGTAATGAGTTCTTTGTTAGGTTTTGTGTTCTATCCATTCCAGGAAGTATTGGTTACTCGTGACCACCAGAAGTATATCCTCACAGAGGACAGTTTGGTCATTTCCCCCCAATAAGTCTGGGATTTAAATTTTAGACTATATCTTCAGCACATTGTTCACTATGTGGTAAACTAGTAATAGCCTTTTCAATTATGCCCTTGTGTTTTGGACACAACCATCTCAACAGTCTATATTCTAAAAGTGTAGCAGATTTCAGACCTTGAATTGTTAAAATAGATCATATTAGACCTCCCAACTCCTATCCACCCTTTTATCAGATGCTTAGTGGTAATCTGTGTGTTACTCATCCTGAGGAGCATAAAAACTTTCATTTCTGAGTTGCAAGAATCATAAACCATGATTTGAGCCAGGAGAATCCACCCCAATTAGAATGGCCTCTTCAGTCTTCAAGTCCAAGGTCAAGAGGAAGCCTAGTAATCTAGCATGCTCTATGCAGAGGTATGATATCAACTAAATGCTAGAGTTATCCTCGCAATGTTCATTGTATATTTTAGCAGCAAGAGGTCAAGTAGACATATAAAACCTATTTCCAACAATCTCATGTGGCAGACGGAAGCAAGCATATATTGATATAAAAACAAGCCCTACGTAGGAGGGACAGGACAGCAGATATTGTCTAAGTTCTGTCAGTTCAGTATCAGGATGATGATAAGGATAATCCCAAGCCCCTTTTTGGATATAGAAATCGAGGGAAAAACATGGGTGGGCTATAGAAGCAGTATTCATTGACATTTGTGCTAAAGCAAAGCTAAACTCTAGACGTTCCCCATCAAAATAGAAAAGCTAATGGAAGTGGGAGGAAGACGGAATTTCTATATCAACTTACTAGATCGACACAAAATGCCAGGAATATTGATAGAACCAACAACCTTTGTTAGCTTACTATAGAGCTTGTTTGAATACATCCATAATTTCTTGATTGAATGTAGTTAAGTCTCATCTTTCCATCATCAAGAATTGAATAAAGCTAACTAGTTCATTTTACAACGTTAATTATCTCCCTTAAAACGAGGAAGATCGTGCAATGGATCGAGAAAGATTAGGAATTTGAGCTTGAGTCAACAAATGCTATGATCAATCAAGATGACTAATTAAGGGAGGATCTGGATCCCACAAACTCAACTAGAAATGAGAAAACAAAAGTAAAATACTTAAACTTTGAGTTCCTATGTCCTGCAATCCTTAAAGTCAACACAGAGTTCACCATTGCAGCAATCAACGTATTGTAAGCCAGGTAAGGCCATCTTAATTTTGATGACACTGAATTTCTTTTACTTCGGTAAGAGATTGTTCATGATTCATCAAGGTTCACACTTCAAGAGAGACAAATAATTACAGGATGGAGATTTAGACATTAAGAATATCATTAGACAAATTTCAAAGATGCATGATTAACTGGATAAAGCAGAACTACTTTCCACATATGTTAGAATAACTAAAATCTAAAGTGGGTCCGATATTATCGATTCAGCCACATCTTATTCAAAGGGAGATTGCATTGATTCTAAACCAAATAGAAAAAAACAAGCAGCATCCCGAGTTAAATTTGCCGAACTCAATAGCTAATCCAAGCCTCTATAAAGTAGACCATAAGAGCAACAGAGCAGAAAGGGAAGAAAAGATGGCTGGACATTCACAGGTCATTAAGACTAGAGTTGTCAGGATAGACTCAGAGAAATCATGGGATTTCTTCATCAATCAAGCTACCAATAAAGAATGTCCTGTAAGTAATTCTCTCTCTTTTTTCATGCGTGCCGCTGTATTGATGATCCAGCTACTTAGAATTTACGTTTCAAGAAATTCTACTCAATTCCGCCAGCTTTTATACAGAGAAGTTATCATTTTAGAGGCTAGAATTTTATAAAAATTAAAAAGAATTAGTCTTTCCTTTTGGCTCCCTGCAGGTGGTGGTGCACTTTACAGCTTGTTGGTGCATGCCCTCAGTAGCCATGAATCCTTTCTTTGAGGAAGTAGCCTCGAACTATAAACATATTCTGTTTCTCTCAGTGGATGTTGATGAAGTTAAGGTAAATTAATTTGTTCAACATAACCATTTAAAATCCTAAACTAACACACACACACACACACACATATTAATCTCATCAACCATGTAGAAATTGATGCTGACATGCCACAGTTACTAGGGCTTCCTTCCTCTGTTTCACAAAAGTGTATGGACTCGTTTTATCTTCGAAACTCTGGTAATTGATTCTTAAAGCTGATGAACTTTTTGCCCAGTTGCAAGTTATTGGAAAGCAAAACATGTGCAAGCCTGCAACAGGGATTTTGACCTGCTAGAGTTTTGGTCAAAATATGGAATATTTTTTTGGTATTAAAACTTGGAATTTATTAAATCAAATAATTGCTCTGTACTGAGTGAAGACAAATCAAATCCATATGACGGTTAATAAAAAAAAAACCCTAAATTTTTAAATGAAATAAGTCAAAAATCTGATCTAACGTCACATGACTTGTATTTTTTTTTCTTATTTTGGCACCCCACCAATCACAAAGCTCACAAGACCTTATCTATGAACCCAATATAAAAAGGACAAATATAAAATGAAATTATATAAAACTCTACCCAGAGCATCCAAAGAAGCAATAACCTACTTCTTTATTGCATCAATAATCTAATCATTGCTTAATCATGGTTGCCCTTGATTTGGTCAATATCACGGCTCATGATTCAACCTAGATTCATCTGAGTTAAATTCAAAACAATGTTATTTAAAATAATATTAAAATCAAACTCTGTTTTGAGTGGATTTTCCGGTCAGTTTTCACCTAATCTTCTTGAAATCCAGCTCAAAATGATTGGGATCTATGTCATTTCAGGCTAAACATGTTCAATATCAATGCATGTCATGTGCTTTCTGATATATAATGGTGTTGTGCCCGTATAAAATAACCAGGAGATAGCTACGAGGATGGAGGTAAAGGCCATGCCAACATTTTTATTGATGATGGGAGGGGCTAGAGTCGATAAGCTGGTGGGTGCAAATCCAGAAGAGATAAGGAGAAGGATTGGTGGTTTTGTTCACACTATTCATGGATACAAAGCAATCTAGGAAGTGGACAACGTGCCAAACATGGCATCCTCAAGATTGTACAAGAACTTGCTGTAAATGAAGGGTTTTGCAGTGTTTTTCTTGAAGATTTCCTCTGTGATCTGTGGGCTTGACTTGCTTGTAATTTGATTGTGGTTTCCAGGGCTTGGAAACCCTTTTCAATGGTTTAAAAAATTGCCAGTTCTTTTCTCACCACTCATTTCTCCTTTTGGGAAAAAGCTAGAGGATGCGAGCATTCTCCTATCAATCGCTAGCATTGTTGAGCGTGATAATGAAGACACTTGCTAGAACACATTGCATTAACGCATCAAACATATAGTAAACAAATAATATAAAATGAGAAGTATATTCCCACCAACAAGACCACATTTATATGCCTGTCCAGCTCGTGACCTTCTTAGGGAGGCATAAAAAAAAAAAAAGGTGATTTCTTCTCCATTTAAAGATGGAATTAAGATCCTTTCCAAGGTAACTCAGTAGTTAATTATTAAGTTTACTTAGAGCAAGGTTTTTTTATTACGGCTTGGGTGAGTTAACAAAAAAAAAAAAAGTTAAAATGTTGTTATTATAAGAAAAATTAGAAATTTTTTTTCAGATTCTAACCGACCTTTTAACCAGGTCATGAATCAACTCGCTTTTTTTATCAGGACATATTAAGTTAATTTGTCTTTGTATTATTTTCAAGTTTATTTTATAATGAATTATACTAACAACAAAAAAAAATTAAAAGTTGATTTAACTGTTCATATGAACAATAAACCAATTTAATAAGTTATTTGAATAATTTGTCATCAACTTTGTTTGATGGCTTAGTTGGTTAACGCGTGCAGGTATGATAAAAGTTGCAGGTTTGATTCAATTAGGACATGTTATTTTCTTTTGTTTTTTTTTTAAATAATAGATGAT
>Ga0307515_10014066_pt1 | contig 14885 bp, 13 predicted proteins | sample 17_EM_MG_FD_194513 | JGI IMG/M metagenome (GOLD analysis project Ga0307515, IMG submission 194513) | Populus trichocarpa ectomycorrhiza microbial communities from riparian zone in the Pacific Northwest, United States - 17_EM | ecosystem: Host-associated > Plants > Roots > Unclassified | place... | reverse complement strand
GAAGTTCTCGACATAGCCAGCATGGTCTGTCGGGTTGTCGCTTGTAAGGAAGAACGACTTGATGAAAGATGCGTGGTCACGAGGCATTGCAGGTAGAGAGGTGGGGTGAGTGAATATCTGGTGGCTCCGGAGATTCGACACAGTAAATCCTAAAAATGATGGAAGTCGGAAATGCACCGGGTATCAGTCTTCCGACGACATTGCGTTTGGCAACACCTCCTAAGTATTCCTGCTTCTGTCTCTTTCTGTCCTCTGACGCCTTCATGGAGTTAGCACTACTACTACTTCTCTATTAGGCGTTTGCCGAGTAGCGGGCAAAAATGGGAAATATCCCGCGACCTCTTAGGCGGGGGAGTCGCTCATATTCGGAATTAAAGGTGGATTCTGATCCTAGTTCCGTGTTTAGCCTGGCCGTTGAAAGGCCGAGTGAGTTTTTGTGTAACTGTCTATTTTTGAGTTTCTGCCTATAGAATATACGCCACCAAGAAGGGTTTTGAGCGTATTGCGGGAAGATCCTCCTTTACTATGGATCCCTGCACTAACCGCGTTTTGGTTCTGCAGTGTCCTTACTACATCTACTGAGCTGGATAATCACATTAGCTGGAATAACCTACAGGACGGCGGAAGGCCATACTTCCAGCCCGATTTTCGACGTGGCAAACTTCATCGGAGGGCTGGATGGCATAGGAAAATGGAGCTCTAGCGGAAGTGAGCGGTCATTACTGCTCTACGCCACGACCCTACCAGACGACCATACTCGCCTTAAGCCTCTCTACCACGCCGAGATCCAGTTCCTAGGTCTGCTATAGGGAGTAGCTAGGTACTCTCACCCAGAGAGCCATGTTTTCTTGGGGGGGGGGGGAGCATGTGCCACACCTACTACCGAAGAAAAGAAACCCCCGAGTACCGGAAAAGCCCCGACCCAATTTCCGAGTGCCATTCACCAACTCTTCTACCGCATGGACAACTGTTTGGAGCTCATACCATTGCAATTTTGCTTCTCCACTACTCTCAATTCACGTCTCGGGCCGGCCTTGTGGTAGCTAACCAACAAACTACCCCCAATGATATACGCTAATTGTTCCAAGCGCTGCAGGACTCAAAGTTCGGTTACGAGAATAGTTCTTGACTGCTGCTGAGATAGATGAGTTTATTGGACATATTATAATTCCCGACGATCCAGATAATGACTGAAGATCTACCTCCAAGTATCCTTATGGATAGGTAAGAGCAGTGGATATCATTATAAATGAAATATTCACCGCCCAAAATCGTAGTTGCACAGTCGGTTTCTCTTGACTAGTACATGACACCCTTGGCTATTTGTAGTGGGTATTATTTCCATGACGTTGTTACAGGCTATAGCTACTTAATATAGTGTGCGTTGTTTGCTCCAATGACAGCTAAAGTTTCACAATCCGCACGTACCACACGCGGGGAGTGGCCCCGTAGTGTAGTGGTTGGTCTTGCCACCACATGCTCATTGCTACGGGTTCGAATCCCGGCGCCACTCCTCTACCCGAGCAGACTCCTTGTGTCGTACAAGTTGATGTCGCACCACAAGTTCCCTGTGTCAAACTCACCACAGGTTGAGCATATGAATGATTAGTAATGGGGGTGGGCTTGGTGGGTTAGTGGCCTTAGTGCCCTCCATTGGGTAGTGGGAAGTGGGAGGAAACGACTTTGCCTGAGTCAGAAGTAGGTGTTATGTGAGCTAGTTTGGCTGTAATTTAGCCAATGGATGGACAGGAAGTTTCCGATTGACAGGGATAAAAATGTTAATTAAATGCCATGACCACCAGTGGTCGGCCGGCTTGTGGTAACTTAGCTGGGCACCCCTTCGGGGTGAATGCAAAATGATTACAAACAAACAAACAAACGTACCACACGCAATTTGTATCTACGGTTTCACAAACCCCGCTCCTTGAACACCTAACCGTCACCACCCATGCCGTACGCAATATTCAAGAACGCAGCTGTGCACTACAGTGACTTCAACCACTCGCCAGCCGAGGTCTCGAAAACAGTGGTCTTCGTTCATGGGTTGGGATCATCGCAGAACTTCTATATCCCTCTCACATACACACTGAAGGGAGCCAACCGCCGCTACATCCTGCTCGATTCGCCAGGCGCTGCACGGTCACCGCTGCCACCCGGAGAGACGCTCACAGTGCAATCCCTGGCGGCAACCGTTCTTGAACTGCTTGAACATCTCGAGATCTCGAAGAATGTCACTGTTGTCGGACACAGCATGGGATGCCTTGTGGCCCTTCACATGGCGCAACTCGCTCCGGAGAAAATTGAAGGACTGATTTTGTTGGGTCCCGTATACCCATCTGCCGATCTTGCAGAAGTTTTTGCACAACGCATTCCCAGGGTAAAGAAGGGTTGGTTATTCTCAGCAATATCAAGGCATTGGGTTTCTAACACCTTCCAGCTGGCATGGAGTCAATGGCTGCTGTGGTGCCCGACGCTGCTGTAGGTTCCAAAGCTACTCCTTTGCAGAGAGCATTCATCCGTGAGCTGCTTCTGGGGCAATCACCAGACGGTTACGCTGCCCTTTGCAATGTTATTGCCAAATCGACAGTGGGCGACTTGTCAGCGGTTAAAGCACGAGTATTGATCGTGGCCGGGAGTGAGGACAAGAGCGCAAACATAGAAGGATGCAAGCGGTATAACGATGAGCTGGGGGACCTTGCAGAGCTCAAGGTTATGGAGGGAGTTGGTCACTGGCATGCCATTGAGGCGGTTGATGAGATTTCGACTATTGTAGACGAATTTGTTGGCGTTTGAATCCTGTAAGTGTACATATGCTGCGCAGTACATAATTTAGATATAAAAAAACGGCTTCAGCAATATCTATATTTCTTGTCATAACACCTATCCTCAAAGCCCAGTGAAGCCGTTATTCTCAGTAAATTTTTATGAGTTCATACGGCGATACGTGTTTCGAGGACAAATCGGTAAACTGCTAAACAAATCTCCTTCAATCGATTATGCACGGTTTCATTTGACCCATCATACCATGCGGTTTCTTGTTACTTCGTAATAGTTTGTCACTTGTCGTCCGATGAGCTGATGGACGGATATCCGATACTACTACCCCGTTATCCGACAGGCTAAACACACGCTGCATCTCACCACGTCACGATAGGGTTCAGGACAATCATCCGACGCACCCCAGAATCTGACTTGCGTATCTCCAGCTCATCCCGCTTGGGCCACACTTCAAATGCTCGACTGATGAGAGGATGATGGTATCAATATTTTTGCTAAGACAGTGCCCGATTACCCCTCCATCTCCGTCTCTGGGATCCCCACCGCTCGCAGCCCCACTAACGAAACGAGTGGTGGCCGATATCCGGAGTTGAGGATGGGGAAAAACCAAAACTCCGCAACAATAGCGCGTCTTGAGTTTGCCCCAGATCCGGAGAAGGCGAGTATACATAGATAGAACCTGTGTCTCTCCGCATTTCAACATAACCGCTCTCGCTCATCCTTCACCGAGTTTTCTTTGATACCACAAACCCCCCCCCCCCATAACGCTACCGCCACTACCTTCAGCAATGTCTTCTTCTACTGCCTCTGTTCCCGCTGAACTTTCCGTTGGCTACGATCACGCCCTTGAGACTTTCAAGAGCACCCTCACCGACCCTTTCACCAACCATGTCATTAACGCCATGTCTCCTGAGACCCCCGAGCGTGCCCGAGTGATCCTCACCTCCATCATCCGCCACCTACACTCCTTCGCCCGCGATGTCCAGCTCCTTTCACCAGAGTGGCTTCTCGGTGTCAACACCCTCAACCGTGCAGGACAGATGTCCGATGACCAGCGAAATGAGGGGATTCTGGTGTCGGATGTTGTTGGCCTCGAGGCACTCGTGGATCAAATCACACAGGAAGCCATGTCCAAGATGACCGAGGGTGCAGCCAAGCAGGCCACCCTTTCCTGCATTCTAGGCCCCTTCTTCCGTGAGAACGCCCCGCTGTACCCTAACGGCACCGATATTGTTACCTCACACTCCGCTGGCGACGAGGAACTGAGGACGTTCATGGAGGGTCACATCTATTGCGCCGAGACTGGAAAACCCATTGCAGACGCTGAAATCGATCTCTGGCACACCGCTCCAAACGGATTGTATGAGCAACAGGATCCCGAACAGAAGGACTACAACAACCGAGGAAAATTCAAGACGGACAAAGACGGCTACTACTCTCTGCGCTGTCTCTGCCCCACCAGCTACCCCATCCCTGACGATGGCCCCGCTGGTGATATGTTGAAACTCATGGGAAGACAGTAAGATGCCCCAAAACACCAAGTAATGACATAACGCGATGATGCTAACTGCGCCCCAGCCCCATGAGACCCGCCCATATCCACATTATGGTTCGCAAGCCTGGTTTCGCAACTCTCACCACTCAAATTTACGATAGCCGCGATCCATACACCAAGGATGACTCTGTGTTTGCAGTGAAGGATAGCTTGATTGTTGAGTTTAAAGAAACGGAGCGGCCAGATGTCAAGTACGAGTTGACCTACGACATCCATCTGTCCAATGCCAAGGAGATTGAGGTGTAGAAATATTTAGTGAGGCTTTTCTGGGTTGCTCTTTGCGTGGTGTTTTCTTTTCACTTAAAACTTTTCTGCGGATTTTTGGTTTCTAGGGCGAGACGAAGATCATATGGAGTTCTTTAAACTGGGTTTGTAGATGTCACTGGCTTTTTTTGCCGTTATAATGCCCGTTCTGTATTGATGTACGATACCGCTCGTTGTGATAGCTGCCCGTGCGCTTTGTCTTATATTATCGAGAAAGGCATATCTGGTTTTGGGAGTGTGCCCTCATATCATCCCATACGGCCATGCCAACGGGGACGGTAGAGAGGAGGTGTAAAAAAATATTGATTCTTCATCTACTATTTCATTTAGCTGTCCGAGACTCTAAACATTTTCTGGTTAACGGACAAGGCTAGTATACGGACGAGTGATATTTAATAGTTATACATATGGTCTCATTGGTTGACTAGCGGTACGTACCTTCTTGCTGTGGCTGATCTGTAGCTGATTGCGGCAAATGCCTACAATCAAACTGGGCTTGAATTCAAATCCAAAATCGCTAGTCCATGGCTGTTGCTGATTATATACACGGAATGTGCATAACTATGCCCTCTTTCACCTACAAGTCTCAGATTTATGATATCCCCAATATTGAGGAGCGCTAAATACTCACATTTTCAGATCCTGAATTTGCCATGCCATTCATAAGCGGCTTGCCAATTTTGAGTTTTAGAGCAGGTTGGAGCCAAGTACACCTGGCAGCATGCAAATGAGCCAGGTCAGGATCCAGATGGAGGTGGTAACTCTGGGTTGGGCGGCGGGCTTGAGACGGTCCCACCCCCAAAAGGCAGCGAAGCCGCCACCGTATCTTGTATCATATAAAGGAAATATGGGAAGTGATGATGGGAAGACCTTAACCTCAGGTCACAATGATTTCTATATTCAATGCAAAACATCTTATATCTCGCCTCCATACAATGCTCCTAGAACAGAAGCCAAGCATTCACACGAAGCAGCAAGCTTCAGAGCTAAGTATGATCATCTTCCCCCTTCTCCTTGTTTCTATTCTCACTTTATCCCCCAAGTAGCTGGATAATTTCGTCAAGATTCTGCCCACCACGTGTCTGGTAATTACTCAGAAAAGCGTCCAACGGCGTTTCTCCTTCATGAACTGCTTTCAAGTCGGCGCCGGCCTCCACCACTAGCCGAATCATTTCAAAGTTTCCTGTGTACCTCGCTATGTAATGCAACACCGAAGCCCCCTGCGCACTCTTCACATTCACGTCCGCACCCCCCTCACACAATATGCGAAGAATCTCCACCAAGCTACCCGTGATGGGGTATTTAATAGTAAGGAGTACTGAGGTGCTGCCATGACTATCCCTAGACTCAAGATCTGCGCCCCGCTTGACCAGCTCACGTACAATCCATGGAATTTTCTCGTCGACGGCGAACATGAGGGGTGTGAAGGCACTGCTAGCCTTCACCTCGAGGTTGGGGGAATATTCCAGCAATTCCATAACTATGTCAGGATTGAGATGCTCAGCGATGGCCAGCGACAGCGGTGTTTCATTTCTGTAATTCATGGCGTTGACGTTCGCACCAGCCTCGAGAAGTGCTGTAATCAATGGTGTATTTGCGGTAATCTTGTGCCTCAAGATCAGCCCCAAATTCCAGGAGCACCCGCACTAAGTCAGGGTCTTTGCATGCAGTATGCAGCGGGGTCTGGTGCGCATAGTCCCTGGCCTCAATATCCACGCCGAGCTCACACAAGGTGCGGATCACATCAGACCTTCCAACGCGGACGGCATAATGCAGAACTGTTGGCTCAACATCCGCTCCGTGAGAGATGAGAAGACGGACTATGGATTCAGACGCAGACCTTATGGCCATGAATAGCAGCGAGACCATGCTCTGGGAATAATTTACGTCTGCGCCCTTCGAGAGAAGGAAATGCACCATGGACTCGATGTTACAGGCCACAGCTTCCTCAAGGAGCTTGTTCGGTGCCGTCGTTAGCAGTGGGGGCGCGGAGTCGAGGAGGCGAGTGAGCGCTGGGATTTTGCCGTTTCTTACTGCCCAGAGTAGGGCGGCATCGTAGGCTTCAGGATTAGATATTAGGCGCTTGTACAGATGGGGACTAAGCACGTGATAAAGCGAGAGTTGCTGCGGAGTACAGATGGGGACTAAGCACGTGATAAAGCGAGAGTTGCTGCGGAGGAAAGAATTTAAATCACAGGTGGAGAGGCGTTCGACAATGAGGAGGTGGAGTTCTGTTGCGAGTTTGAATATTGGGGGCGCCATTCCGAGGATGGTATGTACTTCAGGTTATCGATGAAGGTGTGATTAGAGGAATAGACTAAATCTAGTACACAAAATAAGTATAAAAAGAGAGAAGGAGGTTGAGAATCCCTAACCCAAGAGCCGGCGCCAGGTACGGAAGTATCTAGTCTTCAGCCTTTTCACGACGTGTGGCTTATGATGATTGGCATGGATGGTTCCACAACGTATTGAACTAAGCGGGTCGCGTGCGTAGGGTCAAAATATGTGACCCAGATCGATCTGTTATCTGATCCTGGCGTTGAATCCAAATGGTTGGCAATACTAGTTAGTGTTATCAGAGTTGTTCGACAGGGCCGGGGATAATTGATGAGGTGCCATTCATGACCACTTGCAGAGTAAACTAATGTACTAGAAATGTACTAGGATAATCATGTGCAGGTGGAGATGGTGTACGCAAGGAATCAGTGTCCGGGTTGCAGATGCTGTGACACGCGTCGGCGTTTGGGCAAAATTTCGAGCATTGCAACTTTTTCCATCCCCGAATTCTCAAGAGTGAGCAAAAACCGTAATAAAATCTCTTCGGGTGGGACCTTTATGATACTTGACATTTGAACCTTTACACCTAGTATAAAACAGTATTCCACACACCAAAGTGAACAGATTGACTATTGGATAGGGTCGTAAGCCTATGAGCTGTGATCCCCCTCTCTCAACAGAGAATACCGTCTTGGTCAGTCGTCCCTGTATGTATCGACCAATAGCTGCCGTCGCGTCAGGAATCGGAAGCTTCACCCAATCCTGATGATTGGGGCCGACGCCAAGTGTCTCCCCCCCAGTCACTGGGGGTGTAAAGGTGTAAAGTAAATCATACGAAGCTTTCGGAGTTTCTTCCCGACTGCCTCTTATATGAACGGTGGGCTGGAGCGGACCCTCTCTTAAATGTACAATTCTTTGCCCCGTAAGTTCCGGGTGCCTATTCCTTAAATCATTTGGGTCATACCACCACCCCACCGGCAGCCTATCCCGATGCAGAGCAAGAAGTCCCTAGCAACCAGGTACTATCGACTGAAATGCGGGCATGCACCGATAGCGACATATCTCAAGCACTTCAAAAGCGGGAAGACGATTAGTACTGGTGGTACGGGCAGGCATCCCAGACTCGGGAACACCTTTTCGCCACCGCAGGCGGAGGAAGAATGAGCAGCAGGGGCTATGGAAGGCTGCTGGGCGGGCAATGGGCTTGGAAGTGGGTAGATGTTGGCATGTGCAGATATCTGAACTATTTTCCTTGGAGAAGTGCGATCAGGCGGTGATGGACTTCCTCACGGCCACGGACGAGGGGAAGTTTCCTACCTGGCCTAACTGAGGCTTTTCTTTTTTTGTTTTAATCTTACTGCATTCACTCTATCTAGAGTATGGCAGTGCCCATTTCCCCTCCCCCGGATGGCCGGCTAGGTGGGGGAGATCCCCTTCGTCTACCCTTCTTCCCCTCTAGTGAGGCTTTCTTTTTCCTTTCCTTTTACTTTCTGTTTGGGCTCTCTCGTTTCTATTTCTCTGTTTCTCTCTTTCTTTTTGTCAATCGCTCTCGTTGCTCTCTCGTTTATCATGAAAGAAAAAAGGGAAGCAAGGATAGAGGGTGGGGATCTCCCCACCTAACCAGGTCATCCAGAGGGGAAGCGGGCACTGTCATACTCTAGATAGAGTGAATACAGTATGATTAAACAATAACACCACCATCCCGTTCGTCTCTTCTGTAGTGACTAGTAGCAGGTTGCATCTGTATCACCACCGGTATTCTCCCAGCTCCCAACTATGCAACAACGAGACAGATTTTCAGGTTGGTTTTCGAAAGCCTGGTGCAAAACAGCCAACTTAACCTTTTGTTTAGTAGGCTACGAGAATGTTGCAGGGGTAAGATCTTGCAAATATTTATAGATCAAGGTTTCAATAAGCAAAATCCACATTATATACGCCTGCTACAATGTTGCGGCTGCGGCCTAGGTAGTTCCTCTAAGAGATATTGAAAGCCAGGAAATATATATATATATGACCTTGAGGTCGGTGAATAAGGATGATTAAATACTGATATTACAGGGCGGAGAGAAGCGCAAGCGTGTGGGTTTCGCAGGGAGCCTAAAATTTCCCTCAATAGAGGGGATATTTCAAAATTAGCTACCGATGTATGGTAGTATATTTTCCCCAACAACGACCCCGTGGATGAAGTTTGTGTAGGCAAGGCTTAGGTTCAGGTTTTATCCACAATCCCGTCCCGTACAGCACGACTCCGCACCCCTACCCCGTGGATAAGCTTCGGTTTTCATAGAGTTGGACCTTTTCTAGGGTCTTTCAGCCCCATAGCAATGATTTTGATCTCTCGATGAAGTCAGTCGATGGGTTAGGGTTTTTCGGTGTCTTTTCTTGCCACCGAATGACGCCATCCATTTTGTTTCTCCTGCTATCCTACTCTTATCTCCTTACACCTGCTATTTCGGCTAATACACCGCTCCGTTCGTTTGAATGCAGAACTGCTTGTAGCAAGTGATATAAAGTACACTAACATTGTGAGACGACAGACGTCCCAAGTTTCACCCAACGCACCACAAACCCATGGTCTTGTTATATATACTTAGTATCGTCTATTCTCCGGTAAAATGGGTAATAAAGTATAGCTAGTAAATACAGTAACCTTCGAATGTTAAGTTTCAACCCATTAACGCAAACCAATAACAATTGCCGTATATGTACACAACTGTGGCCCAAACGCAATAAAACGAAAAAAAGATCCACCCGGCTTTTGTTTTATATGCCGAAAAAACATGTAAATGCAAGTAAGCGCGCTTAAGCGAAAAAGGATGAACCAATGTGTGCATATAATATACAATATCCGACTATGTACAGTAACCAAGTACGCAATGGCCGAAGAGAGTCTGAGGCGGTCAATTACGCTATGCCGGAAGATGGCGGTGGTGGAGACGTCGGGCTCTTTCTACTAACAGCGCTGTTACTTTGGCCGTCGGGAGATGGCTGGAATAAAACATCCATCTGTCTTCGTGTGTGTTCGTAAAGGACCCTACAGTTCTATTAGCTATTACTACATCTTAAGGCAAATCAGATGACTTACCGTGCGTATTGCTGGAACGGATTAGAGTGGATGTGGCTGTGGTTATTGCTAGAGTGGTGATCCAGGTAGGAATTCGAATCCGCGGAGGAACCGTTGCGGTTTGGCACTGGTGCGGTCATAGCTGAAGACATAGGGCAAAATATATGGCGAATTGATAAGTGGTAAATGTGGACCGTGTGCTGGCCGGTACGTTCGCTATTTACTCGGGGTATTAAAGGTAATGCAATATAAATATGTTCGTTAATTCGTTCGATCGAGGTTAAGCTCCGGAGCTTTTATCTAGTATCGTCTCGCTCGAGGGTGCGCATTCCAGTGCTGTGCTTGGTAGTTGATAATGGAAAGTTAATCGGGAGTGCGGCACGTCCTTTATACTGAATCGCCCCCGACGTAAGACTGACCAGCAAGCCTGAGAATTTCTCTCTTCCGCTAGCCACGAAGTCCGTGAACCTCTCACCCCGCAAGTTTGGAAACACGGGGAGAGCGCCGTATATTGCAAGCATTCGGGTACGTTCCTCACAGAAATTGGGCTGGAAGTAGCTGAAATGCAAGTAATTGTGCTTTCGGGCGTTGCCGTGAAAGGTTGCGATTTGATGTCAGGATCTGCATTGAGGACCCTGAATTCTTTGAATGATCAGCACTTGCATGAGATCATCAACTATCGATCCGCCACCATGACAATGCTATTGCCTAGCTGTAGGTAATGGGATTCTCTGCCTTTCATTCAATTCCAGATTTTGAGAGCGTGATGCACAGCGACGCTTTAAACGTTTTGCCCGATGGAGTTTGAGACAGGTTTCTGGTTGTTAAAGCGGCGCTTTTTGGGACGTCCCTGACGATGTCGCTTATTCTGTACTAGCGCAACAAACCACACCTCAGAAGTTACCAACCTGGTCAAGTTCTACTTCATCCGTCATCCAACTCGTTTCCATTGAAATGGAGCTGCTTTAAAAGGTGCGGATTGGCGTTTTGCGAATAACAAACCATTAGACCTAGAATATTCTACCTTCACACTGCAGCTACAAGGCAATGAGCAGTGTTAATAATACGAACTATGAAGCTTCCTCTTAACCCCACGATCGGATCCTTTTTCACCCAATTCAAAAGCAGGGCTGTAGTGAATATCTACCTTCTAATGGTAAGTGAGGTGCGTATCCACCTAGTGCAAAGTAAGTAGAGCAGATCCGCGTTTCGTCAGATCAAAACTTGGAAAGGGCAGCGTAGATCCATAATATTGGCAAAATGTAGCTCCGTACCATATTCCGGGCTTGCTGCTATGGGATTCTCTAACGGGACCTTCTTGCAGTTAGGCTCACAGTTAAGTCGTTATCCAGGAAACCTGTCGGTTGTTGATCTCTGTGCTGCACCATGAGCAATGGCCCCCAAGGTCTAGTGATGTGTTATCTACATCACAGAATCTCTGATACGGCAGTCGGGAGTTAGGTATTATCTACCAGGAGCCATGAATTGTGATGATGTTGTAATCGACGATGGCCTCGGTTCACGGTGCTTATGTATGACACCCGAAACCTGCCTCGCAGGCAGACAAAGTGGGAGAATTACCGTAATATAATAGCCTCTTCTTGTTTTTGCAATGCCAGTCCGTCTGGCTCGTTGGTGACCTGAGACGGGAGACTTTATCGGGAGTCGAGTGAGAATATGTGAATTACAGCGACGCAAAGAGATCCGATGATTAATTAGGTAGGAACTTGATTTGAAATCTGAAGGTATGTATCCAGCCAGAGTGCATGTATAGCACGCCATGTACTTTCCCATGATGTACTGCGGTTTCGCCCTACGAGTTTTCTATCTCCACGACAGCATATATGTATGTCAGATTGCATCACAGTATTTTCTTGCCTTCCGAACTGGCATTCCCGTGCATAGTAGTACTCTACTCTGTGTGGGAATGAGCATGCAATTGTAATAACAATCCGAAAAGCGCCCAACGCTCGCAAGTTGGAGGAAACCGAATGTGCTCTAACCAAACTCAAGAAGCATAGGCGGACCAACAGGGCAGCCACTCAGTGGGACACGCAGCCTAGGTGTGACAAACGCCGAATCAGTAACTAAGAACTTTAGTAGAGTTTCCCACTGAGCAGGCTGTTCCAGTGGCGAGTCCGACTTTCTATGAACTTGCACATGAACATCTGTTAAGACTCCAATTGTTCGTAGATCAATCAGGATCGTCTCTCAACGTCTCCGCACAGACTCAAGGAGGTGACCGGACGTAGGACAGCCTATTCAGCAGGACACAGCCAAAATTCCGATTGGCAACTGGAAGTTCATTAGGCTGTCCAGTCAAACGGTTGGTCTGGAGCTTTCCCCATTGCATATGCACCATCCCGCGGGCCCGTTGATCCTGATGTATGTATGCGTGCTCTCAGGCGCTGGAAACACGAATTAGAACGGCTTGAGTATGAACAACCTCGGGTATGAAGTAGACTAGTTGTACGAGAGTTATAGGAGCCCAGTTTTAGAAGTTCAGCTTCCGTACTCTAGCCGTGCCGTCACAGTGCATCCGCGATCGGTTTCTCATCGTCGATGCGGTTCCTCGCTATCTCATCGGGAAGAACCTGTTATAGCACCATCCCATGACGGATATATAGATTATGACCGGGTCGGCCGCTGACAATGGACCGTCATTGTGCATTCTCAGGATAGATGTGAATACCCGCCCGTTCGGGGTGGCTTATCACCAACTCACGCCAAGTTGCCTACGGGGTATAGTTTCCTTTTTCGAACCAACTTTCCAGAACCCAACTGTTGCTTTGTTTTTCGTCCAGACCCACTCTGACATCCTGGAGCGACCTTCTGGATCTAGATATGGACGATAACAGTAGAGAAGAGTAGTCATATTGGGGGATCTACGGTTTTCGGGTTTCCATTGTTGGTGGGGGTTGGTGCAAACTTTGGTGGAGTGCCTCATCTGGGATCCTGTTGCTGCCCAGTTCTACCTCATGATGTTTCTCATTGTGCGGAATCAGGTAGGCCCAAGTCTATGATTGCCATGGTGGTCCTCATCAGCTCCTTCTGCTCACATCAAGCCTGTCTCGGGAGCCGTTTTAACCCACTTGTTTTCAGAAACATTTTCCTAAATAACAATGGTACAAAAACTGCAAACGAGTAGGTGACGCCCGAAACATCGTGCTCGGTACCGGTACAATAACATCCAAACAAGTCATAAGTTTTGACAAGTACGCATCATAAAAACCCAGTCCGAAGAGATTTTATGAAGGATTATGCCTACTATTGGGCATTTAATATTGAAAAATCCATCACAACATCTCATCCAAATCATCGCGCTCACTACAGTACCTTACTGTCGAGTGGCAGTTTGGAATCAAGAACAACCTTCAAAACGCCCGGACGATGCCCACAAGCCGTTCAAAAACCATCTGTTGAAGTTCTTTATCTATTGGCAGAATTGGTCCCATCTTTCGAAAAGACTATTAACGAATAAATAATTCTCCTTATGCCACAACGGTATCTACGCTGAATTGACCCGTGCCAGGGACGAACCGATGGTAATCATACCGTATTACGTATTAACTCACCACAAACGCTGGAAAGAGCCAATCAGCATCTTATCTATTCGCACCGTCGATTTCCAAAGAAAAGGGCGATACAAACAAGCCGTGTTCCTCGGCCTCGATTCCTCTAGGTAAAGGCTTTGCCGCCATTTAGAAAGAGTATATAACTACGGATCTCGACTCGATTTCCTCACAATACAACAAAAAGATGCGATGAAGCAAATTCAAGCAACCGCTAGCTGTAGAGATCCTCTGTGGTCTAGCGAAGTTATACCTATTGTTTAGAAACCGGGAAGCTGGGTGTGAAACTGCTGCCGTATATACTTCAAAGGCGCAGTCTTAAAGTTAAAAAGATGCCGGACGGATAGCTTTTAACTCACTTTGAGCATTTCAAAGACCATAACTACCATCAACTTCCCGAACTACTCAACGTATATGCTCCGACCCCGTTGTCAAGTAATTCGCTTTGTCAAGAGGCCGGCCCACTTAGAAAAGGGCCCGCTTTGCAACTGGGCCAGCCTATTTGGCAAGCAGGCCCAGTCCATTGGCCAAGTGGAGAACTTGGTGACAGGGCCACCTTTTAAGTTGGCCCAATTGTGAAGATCTATACTTGCTACTCGGGCCAACTTGGATTCTTGCCCTAGTAATAAAAGATGAGAAGCTCTAGGTGATGGGTCATTAACTCTGCTGATGATTGCTACTCACTTGACAACTGGTCGGATCCAGTCACTAAATACACTGCTTGATAACTGAACCCTTTCACTTTGCAAATAGACCAACCCAACTACAAAGTGGCTCTTGGTCAGGAGACAGCCCATTTGGTAAGTAGGCTGACCTCTTGACAAAGTAAATTACTTGACAACGGGTCGGAACATATACTTTTTATCGTACTACGTATATTTACAAATTAAAATGCAAGCTTATCTTTGCACGCTTCAGTAGATAAGTGTAACAGATAAAGTACCTAGGTACCTACAAAGAGGTTACAGATAACTTGGTATGAGTACCCTGGCTCAAGTCGCATTACAATGTTGATGACCAGAGGTAGACTGGCAAGCACTTGTCAAACAAGATTAATAGAGATACTTGGTGAAACCGAACGTAAGAAAATGAGGAACCCTATTCCGATCTAGCACACCAAACGGTGGGGAAGAAATACCACACTGAGACCTGAATGGAAAAGTGATAATTTACAATCAAAAAAAAGCACACTGAATAAAACGCCCCACCCCCAGTCACCGACCGACCGACCAAAGAAAATGAAGGAAAAGGAAGAGATGAATAAAAAAAGGCACAATATCAAATATACGCACAGAAACCAATCCGAGAGACACCAACTCCAGTAATATATGCCGTACATATGAAAATCCGACAAAAAGATAGTTGGGGGGGGGGG
>Ga0307515_10014065_pt1 | contig 14886 bp, 14 predicted proteins | sample 17_EM_MG_FD_194513 | JGI IMG/M metagenome (GOLD analysis project Ga0307515, IMG submission 194513) | Populus trichocarpa ectomycorrhiza microbial communities from riparian zone in the Pacific Northwest, United States - 17_EM | ecosystem: Host-associated > Plants > Roots > Unclassified | place... | reverse complement strand
GATTTATATCAGTTCTCATTGAAAGGAAAGGAGAAGAACATAAAAATAAATTTTTCTCACCCACGTCAAGGTAATGATGATATTTATCCTTTGGATATGACACACCTTGACGTTATATATATATATTTTTTAGCAAACATATGACAAAGTTAATATTTCTCGTAATGATAATAATTAGTTAATATAAAAATGTCATAATTTAAAATTATGTTTATCCTTTCAATGTGTTTCCTTTATGCTAGTATATTCCAATGTATTTTGTTTTCTTCCTTTCATGTTGGTTTATTTAATGAAAAAGATTGTGTTATAATAATTATGTCTTATTATGAACTTATTATATATTTATTCCTTTTTCATGAAGAAAATATGGATTCACATCATGATGTAAATAAGCCCAATATTAGTGGTGGAGATATATGCTTACTAGATAGTGCAACGACACATACCATTCTCAAGCATAAACAATATTTTTCAAATATGAGAATGATGAAAGTGAAAGTGAATACAATATTAGGTTCAACAGATATGATTGAAGGCTCAAGAAGAGCTAATATAATGCTTCCTAATGGAATAAAATTTATTATTGATAATGCTTTGTTTTATACTAAATCAAGGAGAAATATATTAAGTTTAAAAAATATACGACTAAACGGGTACCGTATTGAGATTGCCAATGACAATGGTATAGAATATCTTTACATCGTATCAAATATCTCTACTGAAAAACAAATATTGAAAAAATTACATGCTTTATCTTCAGGTTTGTACTACACAAGTACTAGTACAATCAAAGTCAATGCAATAATGAACCAGAAGTTCAATAAACCAAATAATTTTACTATTTGGCATGACTAGTTAGGCCATCCTGGATCAATAATGATGTGAAGAATTATCAAGAATTCTCATGGTCATCCACAAAAGAACTAGAAGATTCTTCAATTCAAGGAATTCTCGTGTACTGCTTGTTCTTAAGCAAACTGTCATTAGACTATCACCAACTAAAGTTGGGATTGAATTCCTAAGATTTCTAAAACATATTCAAGATGATATTTGTGGGCTCATTCACCCACCATCTAGACTATTTAGATATTTTATGGTTTTAGTAGATGCATCTATAATATGGTCACATGTGTGTTTATTATCAACTCGCAACCTGACATTTACGAGATTACTTGCTCAAATTATTAGATTGCAAGCATAATTTCTAAATTATATAATCAAGACTATTCATTTTGACAATGTTAGTGAATTCACATCACAAGAATTTAATGATTATTGCATGTCATTTGGAATAAATATTGAACATCCTATTGCCATGTTCATACTTAGTGTTGTAACCCAAATTTTGGCCTATTATCTATTAATTTAATTTTACCAGATTTAAAATATAAAATTAAAAGATCAGAGATTTATTTCTATGAAAAGTGTGATTTTATAGCTTGTGCGGAAACTAGAGACTACAATGTGTTTTTGTCATTTTATCCTTATCTTCAAGATAATAATAATTATCTTCTTTCGAATTTGATTCTCAATCAAATTCAAACTTTAAAGAAGAGAATGAGTTTGGTTGTGATTTTATTTCTTATACATGATGAGACTTTTGTGCTATAAATATAGATCTCAGTATATGCATAAGAGAGGCGACTAAACAAAACCCCAAGGGGAGACTATGACGAGAAACCTTAGGAGGCGAATATTAAAAAAAATAAAAAAAGAAAGGGAACACATTATAGAATAACAAAAACAAAGAAAACCTAAATCTATTGCCCGAGGAAAAGGGTCGTTGCCCCCATCTTCACCATTTGTTTCAGAAACAAAGAAGATACGAGAATCCCTCCCCCTGGGTAGGTTTTCTCTCCATCACAGTCTCCCTTCTCTCTTCCACAACCCGACACCAGCTCCCTCACAGTTTAGTCGGTACTACACCTTTTCTCTTCTCCCTGGGGACAGTAGCCTCTGCTAGCAAAGTCTCACGGTGCTCCTCCTGGCCGCGTCGACGTCCGTTGTCCCTTTAGTCGTGAACAACAGCAACAACACCATCTCTGTTGCACAGTGGCCTACACCAACAACAACCAAAAACGAGCTGAGCTACTAGCCCAATTATAACCTCCTCCGCAACCACACCTTTCCTCAGCCGCAGTGACAGAACCAGCAGAAGCCACACCTTTTCTCAGCCGCAGTGGCAGAACCAGCAAAAGCCTTCCTTCCCTTCCAACAACACGAGAAACATAAAAAAAGGAGCAACATCGACCAACCAATGTGCCACCATTTTTCGCTTCGTCTGCAACCGCGTCTGAAACCAACAGCGACAATAGGCACTCCTTCAGCAGCAACCTTCTCTTTCTTGCAGAGGCAGCACAGATCGCAGGGACACCGAAGGGCCACCAATGAGGCGATCATCTTTCAGCCGGCAAGCCTGTCTCCACCGTGAACAGCGAGCAGGGTCGTCCTCCGTGAGCAGCATACAGTGGTCTCCCTCCACTTCGCCTCCAGTCGCTGCCTCGCCAAGTAACTCTTTCTTTCCCTATTTTGCAAATTTAATTACCTTGCCACTATAACATGCATGCACGAGTTAATCATGCATGCATGCAACAGTGGCCAAACTAGGTCATTGGTTCTGGTTTAGACCAGTGAATCGACCCCTTTCTTTTTATTTTTTTTGAAAGTTTTGAGACCGGGCTACATAAAAAAAAATATAGTTTCCCTTTCTTTTAATCCAAATTTGGCGGATTTATTCATTGGCACCAGAGTTAGGAATACCGTACCTGTTGGGTTACGCAATATTTATCGACGCTAGAGTTGAGAATATTCATAGGCAAATATTCACCGATGCCAGAGTCAAGAATATTATAGGAAGACCATAAGAACAGAACAAAAACAAACCTTTAGCAATTTAAGACAAAACCAGCAATGCAGTCTGCCTCAGGTAGGACACTTAATGGGTGATAGTATCTTCTCTTTCGCATAACTAGTCTTGTACCATAGAATCTCTGTTGACTAGTTAGGGTTCCTAGTGACCATAATACTAGGTGTCGACTTCTTAAACTAGACATTTTCCCCTAAAAAACAAGATTTCAAATATCTGTTTTTTTCATATAAGATTAAATTTTTAATCGATCGCTGCGATGTCCGAGTGTAACACTCAGAATGGTCTTGCTGAATCACTTATTAAACGCCTTCAATTAATTGCAAGACCACTACTCATAAGAACAAAACTTCTTGTTTATGCTTGGGGGCATGTTGTTTTACATGCAACAACACTTATACGCATTAGGCCAACAACGTATCACAAATTCTTCCCATTATAATTGGTTTTTGGTCATGAGCCAAACATTTCCAATCTAAGAATATTTGGTTGTGTGGTATATATTCCAATTTATCCGCCATAACGTACAAAGATGGGTCCTTAATGAAGGCTAATAATATATATTGGGTTTAAATCCCCATCAATAATTAAATATTTTGAGCCCTTAACAAGTGATTTATTTACGACACGATTTGTCAATTGTCATTTTGATGAGACTATGATTCCAACATTAGAAGGAGAAATTAAACAGTTGGATAAAGATATTACATGGAATGCATTGTCATTGTTAAATTTTGATCCTTGTACAAAACAATGTGAACAAGAAGTTCAAAAGATACTTCATTTGTAAGACATTACAAATCAGCTACCGAATGCATTCACTAACTCAAAAGGAGTAACCAAATATCATATACCAGCTATAAATGCTCCAGCTTGAATTGAAGTCCTAACAAGACAATCCATTAACATTATAGCAAATAAGTCTATGGCACGCCAGAAGTGCGGTACACCAATTGGTTTAAAAGATAAAAATCCTCAGAAAATAAAGGAGCAAATAATCAAATTAGCATTATTGAGAAAGAAAATGAGGAGATAGACATAACTGATCATAAAACCCCAAAAGAGGTTCAGGTACATGAAAATAGTAAAAATGAGGAGATCTCAATAAGTTATGTTTCTACAAAGAAAAGATGGAATCAAAATGAAATAATTATTGACAATATCTTTTCATATAATATATTACTTGATATCGTTAATGAAAATGAGGATCTTAACCCTAAATTTGTCAAAGAATATCGACGTAGAAATGATTGGTCAAAATGAAAAGAAGCAATCTTTACATAATTAAATTCACTTGCAAAACATGAAATATTTGAACTTATAGTCGAAACATTTGAAGGTGTAAAACCAGTTGGATATAAATGGGTTTTTGTGCCAAAACAAAATGAGAAAAATGAAATCGTAAGATATAAAGCACGACTTGTGGCACAAAGGTTTTCATGAAGACCTACCATTGATTATGATGAAACATATTCTCCTATAGTAGATGCAAAAACATTTCGGTATCTCATTAGCCTAGCAACTTATGAAAGGCTAGATATGTGTCTAATGAATGTTGTCATAACCTATTTATATAGGTCAATTGATAATGATATTTATATAAAAATCCTTGAAGGATTTAAAATGCTTGAAGCATATAATACAAATCCCCAAAAAGTTCATTTAATCAAGTTATAAAGGTCCTTATATGGGTTAAAGTAATCAGGACGCATGTTGTATAATCGTCTTAGTAAATATTTATTGAGAGAAGGGTATAATAGTGATCCTATATGCCCATGTGTTTTTATAAAGAAGTCAAAATCTGATTTCGTTATTATTATTGTGTATGTTGATGATTTAAATATTATTGGAACTCATAAAGATACTAATGACAGTAAATTATTTAAAGAAAGAGTTCGAGATGAAAGATTTGGGAAAAACAAAATTTAATCTCGGCCTGTAGATCGAGCATTTAGCAGATGGAATTCTCATTCATCAGTCAACTTACACAGAAAAGGTCCTTAAAAGATTTTATATCGATAAAACATACCCATTAAGTACACCAATAGTTGTTCGGTCACTTGATGTGAAAAAGGACCCTTTTAGATCTCGTGAGGATAACGAAGAATTACTTAGTTCTGAAGTATCATACCTTAGTGTAATTGGTGCGCTAATGTATTTTGCTAATAATACACAACCTGATATAGCATTATTTGTGAACTTGCTAGTAAGATATAGTTCTTCTCCTACCCGGAGACATTGAATAAGCATTAAATACATTTTTCATTATCTACAAGGAAATACGGATATGAGCTTATTTTATTCAAATGATGCTAATCATTAATTAGTTGGGTATGCTGATACAAGATTTTTATCTGATCCATATAAAGATCGATCTTAAACAGGTTATCTCTTTACGTTTAGTAATACTGCTATATCATGGAGATCTATAAAGCAAATATTGAAATACTTGCAATCCATGAAGCCAGTTGTGAGTGTGTATGGTTGAGATCAATGACTCAATATATTCGTAGAACATGTGGTTTATCCTTCAGTAAAGGAACTCTAACCATACTGTATGAAGATAATATTGCATATATAACTCAATTAAAAGGAGGATACATCAAAGGAGATAGGACAAAGCATATCTCACCAAAATTCTTCTTCACATATGACCTTGAAAAGTGTGGTGACATTGATGTTCGACAAATTCACTCGAAAGATAATCTAGCAAATTTTTTCACTAAAGCATTACCAACTACAAGGTTTGAAGGATTGCGGTGCAATATTGGAATGAGACAGCTTAAAGACTTGAGATGATATATTCATGAGGGGGAGTTAATACGTATTGCACTCTTTTTTCCTTTGCCTATGTTTTGTCTCATTGGGTTTTCCTAACAAGGTTTTTAATTAGGCAGTTTTCAATTTGTAAGGCTGTATAATAGACATCCAAGGAGAAGTGTTATAAAATCATACATTGTATGTGGATGTCTAGATGTCTTCTTACATCCCATCATTAGGACACACATATATAATTATAAATTCATATGAAATAAAAATGCTCTCTCTTCATCCTTTAATCTCTATTGTTCTTATATATTCTAGTTACTCTTTATTAATTATATTATTTTATTATTATATGCTTCATTATACATAGTTTTACAACATAAATATAATAAACACCAATAAAAAAATTGAATTTTTATTAATTTTGTATAGAAACTACAATCAGAGTAATTAAATTATAACATATACTAAAACTGCTCAGTGTTTAACTATGCAGTCCATAGTGAAACAATGAGCTGTTTTTTTTATGCCTTTATGGGTTTTTTTTTTTTGCTTTTTTTGTGTTTTTTTTGTTTAATTTAGTTTGTTAATGTTAATTTTTTTTATTTAGTTATCAGACTTTTATGACACGGATCCCGAGTTTGACGGGTTAACCTGGTTTGACGAGTTAACCCATAATTTGTTTTTTGGTTTTTTTCTTTTTAATTAATTTTTTTCGTTTAGTTTAGTTTGTTAATGTTAAATTTCTTTCTATTTAATTATCATACTTTCATGATACGTATCCCGGGCTTGACAGGTTAACCCGTCAATTTATTTTTCTATTTAGTTATCAAACTTTCATGACGTGAATCTCAGGTTTGACAGGTTAACCTGGTTTGAAGAGTTAATCCTGTTAATTCAGATTTTTTTTCCTTTTCTTCACTAGTTTTTTTCTTCCTGTTGGTTTTTTTCTTTTTAATTAATCTATTTAATTTTCACACTTTTATGACACAACCTTACAGCCAGACCCACATCCAAGGCTCTTAGGTCAAGTGTTGTAGTCAGACTCACTTAAACTTGAGTCATGTAAGTTTATTATTAATATTATAAATATTACTCTTGGGTCAAACGTTGCAGTTAGACCAAAGACTCTTGGGCATATCTTTGCAGAAAGACCTAACACTCTTAGATCTTAGTCTTTTTTGATATTTTTTATGTAAGAAAAACAAATTAACCCGTGGCGTGTGGCTTTGTTTTTTTTTTTTTTCTCTTTTCCTTTTTAAGCCTTTTACTGTGGACTGTACAGTGTAGTCCACAGTGAAAAAGCTAATTCCTTGAGTTTTTTTTTGTCTTTTTTATTTTTTTTGTTTCTTAATATTAAATTTTTTTGTTTAATTATCAGATTTTCATGACACGGATCCCAGGTTTGACGAGTTAACCCAGCTGATTCAAATTGTTTTTCTTTTTCTTCATTAGTTTTTTTCTCTTTGCTTTTTCCTTTTTAATTAATCTTTTTTTTTTAATTTATTTCATTAATATTAAATCTTTTTTGTATATAGTTATCACACTTTCATGACACGAATCTCAGGTTTGACGGGTTAACCTAATTTGGCGGGTTAATCTAGTTGATTCAGATTTTTTTTCTTTTTCCTCATTAGTTTTGTTCTTTCGATTTCATCTTTTAATATTGTATGCAGTCCATAGTGAAAAGGCTGATGCCTTTAGTTTTTTTTTTTGCTTTTTTTTTAATTTTATTTTTATACCTTTCACTGTGGATTGCACAGTGCAGTCTACGATGAAAAGGTTGATACCTTTCTTTTTTCTTTTTAATTAATTTTTTTTATTTAGTTTGTTGATATTAATTTTTTTTCTATTTAGTTATCAGACTTTCATGATACGGATCTCAGGTTTGACGGGTTAATCCAGTTAATTTAGATTTTTTTCTTTTTCTTCATTAGTTTTTTTCTTCTTATAAGTTTTTTTTCTTTTATTTTTTCTTTTTATTTAATATTTTTTTATTTAATTTAGTTCATCAATATTAAATTATTTTCTATTTATTTATCGACGGATGCCTTTAGTTTTTCTTTTTTTTTTCTTTTTTTTTTGCTGTTTTTATGCCTTTGACTGTGGACTGCACAGTGTAGTCCACGGTGAAAAAGCGGATGCCTTTTTGTTTGTTTGTTTTTCCTTTTTAATTAATTTTTTTCATTTAATTTAATTTGTTAATGTTCAATTTTTTTCTATTTACTTATCAAACTTTCATGATACGGATCCCGGATTTGACGGGTTAACCTGGTTTGACGGGTTAGCCTGGTTAATTCTGTGTTAGCCCGTTAAATTTTTTTTTTCTATTTAGTTATCAAACTTTCACGACACGAATCCAATGTTTGACGGGTTAATCTGGTTGGAAGGGTTAACCCAGTTAATTCAGATTTTTTTTCTTTTTCTTCATTAGTTTTTTTCTTCATTTTGGTTTTTTTTCTTTATTTTTTTCTTTTTAATTAATCTATTTAATTATCACTATTTTATCACATGACTTTACAGCCAGACCCACATCCAAGACTATTGGATCTGGTATTGCAGTCAGACCCACTTAAACTTGGGTCATGCAAGTTTAATGTTACTATTAATATTATAAATATTACTCTTGGGTCAGGTGTTGCAGCCACTTCCAAGACTTTTGGGTATAACTTTGTAAAAATACCTAATATTTTTAAATCTTAGCTTTTTTTATATATTTTTATGTAAAAAAAATTGACTAGCAACATCGCGCGGTCATGTAACTAGTATTTCCTAAAAAGAATCTAACATCTAAATACTTTACTGAAAAAATAATGTGAATATGGAGCGAAGCGTGGTCACGAGTATAGTACACGACAGGAACGGGGGAGGCCACACTTGGACTTTTTTTCTCTTTGCTAGATTTATGATTTTTGGTGGACGGAACCTTTCCCGTACGGGTTAAAACTGGGGTGAAGATAACCAATCCTTCTTAATTTCACGCAGACATCTGGAAGCTATGCATCTTAAATAGTGAAAAATACGTTTCGCAAAACAAACAAGCAAACAAACTTCACGTATCCACCCATGCATTTTATAGGATTGTAATCAAGAATGTCATATAACTTGATAATCTATTACGAAAATGAGACCATGCTTAGATCACATTTGAACTAATATATTAAAATACCTTTGAATATTAATATTTTTTAATATATTTTTCTCATTTCAACCTCTAAAGGTTCAATACAGGGTGTTTCCTTTGACATTTATTATATTTGATTATATGTATCTAAGTAGTTAAGTAAAGACACGTCGCTTTCTTAATTATAAAATCTTCAAAAAAATCAAGATATGATGAAGAAATCAATATCCACCTACATTATAATTAATTTTCAAGAAATCACATCTTGGATATATATATATATATATATAATGATTTAATACGAGAAATTAACCATGGCTTATTGTATTATTTGTGCCGTATAAATTTAGTTAGCACTAGTCTCTTCTTTGATTTGATGGTTGAGCAGTTGAGCTTATGGATTTGATTGATGGAAACAATCTGCATTTAATTGGCCATCATTTTCCCGGTTGGTTCGTGATTTTAATTTTTTTCATAAGGTTTCGTGATTTTAACTTGTTCTTCTTTAAGGTTAAAGAAGTATTTATATAAAATTAAATGATTGTTTTAAATTAAAAAAAAATAATATAAATTTAATTAGAATGAATGTGTAATTTGTAATTTCTTGATTGAATACATTTATTTATATTGAACATGACCTCCAACTTTTTTTTAATACATAAAATATATGAAAATGTGCTTTATTGAGTCAAAGAATGATAGTAGAAATACCATCTCAAGTTTATAAATTATTTGAATAATATTTATTTTAAATTTTTTCATGTGTTGGGTATACAACTTATTAAAAATATAACTCTAAAAAAACACTTAATCTTCATAAATTTTATAATTATTTTATGATAAATCTCAATAAATAAATGGAATAAATATTTATATAAATACGAAGTAATTATATTATTTCATTAACTTGTTCATATATGTCTTAGTGTGCTCTTAAATATAGTTTTTTTTTCTAGAAAGTAAATATTAAGTAGCAACCCTCTATTATCTAACAAATATCGGGTTATTTTTGTACACTTTAATTGATTTTTACAACTACCAATACAAGACTTTAACATTGAAAATTAATAAAATTTAGATCCGAATCCTTAGATTTCAAGTTTCCTTTAGCTTTTGTTGTTGCATTTTTCATACTTCAAGTATTGTGATTGCAATAAATAACTGCATATCATATATCTCAGCAAAAAAAATTTATGTTTGTTATTGATTCTTACTTTATTGGTTTAATCAAATAAAGGATTGCTTTATTGTATAATTATTATTTACTAATTATAATTATTATTTAATAATTACTATAATTATTATACTAATTATATATTACTTTTAGACCAATTAAATAATATCACAATAATGAAAAAAATAAAGGTTCGTAATATTTTACATGATTTGAAAATAAATAAATAAATAAATATAATAATTACCAATAAAAAGTTGATTTTTTTTTATTACTTTTGCACATCGGTTTGGTCATGCAAATTAAAGAGTTATTGTATTCAAAATAAGATTAGAATCATTTGCTAGAGGTTTTTTTTTTTTTTTCTTAAGAGTATCTTTGTTAAAAATCAATGAAATATTAAACTAAAATTAAGATTTCAAAATTTCATTCTATATTTGTTAAATTATCACCAATAAATTAAAAGGCACATATTACAAAACATTTTTAGTGCTGCAATCATTACTTTTTTTTTGTCTTTTTTTTTTTAAATGACACTTCAACATTTTATTTTCTATGGATGTAGTTTTTTATTTTTTTTATGTATAGTATTTTCGATCTGATGACCCGGATCACAAGTTTGAAAATTAATAGGAATTGATATTTTTTTCTTTATTGATATCATCGTTCAACATTGTTTTATTTTTTAAAAAATAGTTTTGTGGTTATTTTTAATTTTTTTTCTATCAAATTATACCGATCTTATAATTTAGGACGTGAATTTATCAAGTTAATCCAGATTAATTAATCTTTTAATTTTCAGATTATATATTTACCGTGGTGGCTCTGATTGACTCACACTAATTTTTTTTTTATCATTTTATATTTAATTAGTTAAAAATTAAAAAATATCATCTAGTTTCTTTTTCTATGTTTTTTGTGATGACTCATATATATATATATATATATATATATATATCAAATAAAACTAGTTTATTTAGTCGATGAGAATTATAACTCGATTAATTGGATTTCTTTTTCTAAAAAGACACTCGTTTGCCTTACACTAGTCAAGTTAATATGAGATTGTGGTCACTAACTTAATCACAACAGGCACGGGGAGTCCCCACTTGGACTTTTTTTTCTCTTTGCTAGATTTATGATTTTTTGTGGACGGAACCTTTCCCGTACGGGTTAAAACTGGGGTGAAGTTAACCAATCCTTCTCCATATAAGCCACGTTAAGAAGGCCGGCATTTGCCAAGCATCTTACTTTCACGCAGAAATCTGGAAGCTATGTATTTCCTCTCTTATCACTATTTCATGGTACTAGTCCTCTGTGCATTTGCATTCTTCATACAGAAATATTTGGTCTATGCAGGTTAGTGTTTCGAGAACCCAATGTTACTGTGGCTCCTCAGGGCTCTCAAGTCACCATATGCTCGTCACTTGCTATTTACAGATGTTTTTGCTATCTTTGCACATATCCCCAGCTTGTAAATCTGGAAGTAATTGCTCCTTTCTAGCGATAAAACCATTCATCTCTGATCTATCAGGGAAAAAAAGATTCAACAAAGCAAATGTTTTATGCAGCTCTTTTAAGGATATGCCACGGCAGTTAACATCTATAATGACATTTTAAATGATTTCTTTCCTTTCTTGTTTTGACCAGGAATGAATTATTATTATCATATTGAGTCACATGCATTCTCCTAATTAATGGATGATTTTAATTTGCAGATAGATGGGTCAGTAGGAAATCGAAAGGAAAGATGAGTCCTCCAGAAGTCAATTCCAAAGAACCAAACCAAACGCCGAGCATGTTTCCACTTCTGTACTTGCCGCTTGGACCTGTTCCTGTATAGAGCTACAAGGCAGGAGCATCCCATGTTTTTTTCATCGTCGTCCTTTAATCATAAGCCCTTGAACATTTATTTATACCTGCGGGGTTTGTATTCTGTAATTTTATTTTCTAACTATATGTACCTCTTAAGTTAATGACGCTTGTAAGAAAGATCTTTATCTTCTGAGTAAATTATAAGTTACCGTGTGTTTTTAAGAAAATATATGTCTTCAAGGATCGATGATACTTGAATACTTATATATGTCTCGGCTGATTCTCAGCAGATGCGATCTCAGTAGCAACTCTCAACTTTCCATTAATGCCTCTCATCTGATCTGCTTCTTATCTGTTTAGCAGATTGGCTTTCTTTTATACTTAAACATTTCTTTTACAGGAGACTAGTTAGCAACCATGCAGTCTTCAAATTTGAGGAGTTGGTTTTTTTGGCTTTGTTTAGCAGCTGTAGGCAAAACTCCTTTATGTTTTGCTTCTTTTTTTTTATATATATAAAAAAATGCTTTCTTTTCGTGTCAATAATATTAGATATATTTGAAAGAGAACATGAGAAACTTTATAAAAAATAAATCTCATTTATATTATATTATTTTTTTAAAGAGAAAATCCTTATATATAGTCTTGGATTTCGACTTACAATACTTCAAAAATATATTTATACTAGTTTAGGATAATTTAAGGGATTTAAAAGATAAATACATCTTTATGCATATATTTAGAAGATACCTAAAAAAATTAAAAAACCCTTTAAATAAAAACTTCAAAATTAATTCCAACAGATAATACCAGCTAATAGCTTGACTTATATGAAGTCATGGTTTTGCTAATCAAGACTTGCTTTTAATGTTTACCACGCTTTCATGAATGAAGTATTTAATTTTAACGTAACATTAGAAAAACATGCTTTCTTGAGATGGGATCCTGGAATCATGACTTGTTGTCTTGGAATTTAACCTGGAAAATGTTGGATTTGTTGCTATTAATGTGCAGCAACTATTAATGGACGACACCATCCATTGACAAATGCAGCAGCTGCAGCTGGAGCTGCACCAACCATGTGCACCCATCCCAAATGTAAAAGGTTAGTAGCTACCATTGTTGAAGAAGAGCTAGAGCTGGTGGCTCCATTCTTACCTGTAAATAGGCACCAAGAGAGAGCAGCAAAGTTTGAGCAGAGGAGAGAGCAAAGTAGTGAGAGACCAAGAGAGAAAGTGAAGGGCTGCAATGACAGCAGCTGCAAGTGCAACAAGAGAGCTGGGAGTTGAGTTTGAGTGAAGTGATCCTCCTCCTTCATGTATTTATATTGTATCTTTTCTCTATCTCTAATAATATGGACCTCTCCCATGGATGTAAGCGATTTGCCGAACCACGTTAAATATTGTGTGTCAGTGTGCTTAGTCTCCAATGGGCAACTATCAGAATACCACCAGTCCGCGCATAGGGGAGCCGGAATCCCTAATAATTGCTATCAGAGCATATGGTTTAAAGTGGTGTTTGATTTTTGCTCAAAAATGAAAGTTGTCAAAATTGTGTTTTGACAATACCACTGTGTAAAAGAGGAAGAGACGAAGCCATTAGTGAAAACAGCGTTGAAATCAGACGTCGGAAACGTCCTCACACGCCATCATGCACCAACGAGGTTGCTGGCCATGCGCCCAGATGCGCGCCATGCGTCACACACGTCTTCTTCGCCTGGATGGGCTGACCCGACCATGTGGCTGACCCGGATAAGGATGACGTCAGCATGACATAAATGTGACGTCAGCATGCACAGTAGGCATGCCATGTCAACGTCCAGTCAGCTGACACGTCAGCACAATGGGACCCACCTGCCACGTCATCAGCCGCAGGCTGAGTCGAGCCGAGCCGAGTTGGAGCTGAGCCGCGAGCCGAGGGATAGGATCCAGTGTAGCTGATCTTATGTGCAATCGGATCTGAGATTGAATCTGGGCCGCTCATCAGACCAGAATTGTTTTGATCAAATCTTAGCCATCTGAAATGCGATTTGGACGATTTCAGACTTGTTTTCAGATAATTTGATCGTTCCAAATGCAATGGTTCGGTATGATTGTTGAGATTTATGATTGAAAGTGGTAGTGGTGAATTAACAAAAGAGATTGCCCGATCAGGAGGCATCTGAAGGTCATTATGGTGGTCGATGGAGATGAAAAAGAAGAAGGTGCACATGTTAACCCAATTACATGTGCTGAATTGATTAGTGGGGATTTTTTAGTTGCCTTGAGGGAAGGTAAAATTAGGACACTCTGGACACCCGATCAAGTGGACAATTAGAGGTGTAGAGTGAAAATTGACAAAGACCAATCTTAACGAATCTAAGCATTGGTAGTCTCGCCAGATGTTGAGAAATCATGTATTAAACCAGTATATTCCACATCACTTGTAAAGAAAAGCCGCAACAAAGCTAGCAAATGGTTGTATATATGGAAAGACAGTACGATGGATAGATATGGCCTAAGAAGTTCTGTCTAGGAGATTGGGTTTTAAGCGGGACCAGTGTGACCCCTCCAATCTTTCCTGGGAACTTGCTTAGTGGAAGGATTATCCATACAGTACTATTTTCGTATATATAGCAGTTTGTAATGAAATGGTTGAAGGCTAGCATGATGACGGCACAAGGGAACAGTTGGGTTCCGTATGTTCAAGGATATGATGGAGTTGTGATTTCTCCAAAGAAGTTAGATTCGGTGACTGTGATTTCTTGAGGGGAGAATTGAGGAAGACCTTGATAATGGAAGATAAATACAGCAAGGGGATAAAGATTGACACCCTATTTTGACTTGGACAGGTGTTGTGACAGGATGAGCTGCTGTCAAACATAAGCAAGGAATAGGGAGAATCTGGAGAACATAAATTGCACGAGGGCACACGGAGATTGTGCAGGAGTACCCGTGATTCAATGAGGTACTGTAATGAGACAATAAGTGCAAGGAGAAGAAGTTTTCCTAGATGAAGCTCAGAGCAGAGACTGTGTAGAAGTTGTACAACAGGAAGTCTCTTGTGCTCTTGATGAAAACAAGCAAAGACCTTTCCAATGCATGCAAGGATGGAAAGAGAGCTGTTGTAGAGGCACATAATTGAAAGGGTGCAAACGCCTGTGAT
>Ga0307515_10014063_pt1 | contig 14888 bp, 18 predicted proteins | sample 17_EM_MG_FD_194513 | JGI IMG/M metagenome (GOLD analysis project Ga0307515, IMG submission 194513) | Populus trichocarpa ectomycorrhiza microbial communities from riparian zone in the Pacific Northwest, United States - 17_EM | ecosystem: Host-associated > Plants > Roots > Unclassified | place... | reverse complement strand
GTTAGGTCGGACTGGACCGAGCCCAAGACTGGCAGTCTGGGACTGGATGGGCTTGGTCTGGACCAGTCCGCACACGCTTGCAATTTCGACATTGTTTCTTAGTCAAGTACCACTGAAAACACGACTCATCCTCACATTTATCACCGCACACCTCTGGATACCCACTCTGGGTGAAATTATGGCAGTTCTGTCTATATATTTGGTGCCATCGAGATATATTTCCCCCATTAAAAGACCGATACAGTGAAAGCATACCCTAAACCTGGACACTGTGCTGGACTGGTCCAAATCAGTCCAGGCCAGTTCAGTCCAGGTCCAGAAAAAGTAGGGATTGGTCCGATCCCGGTCCAAAAATTACTCGGACTGGATTGGACTGGACTTGGACGGACCCGGTCTGGACTGGTCCAATGCTGGACTGGTGGAATCATTGCGTCAGGCTGGAGTCATTTTTCGCTGACTCGTTGATCGAGGGTTGAGTAGCCGTGCAGGCTTGAACCGAGTTGTTTATAAAACCCATGTAGCGGTTGCAAGTTGACGCAATGCATTCTCCGCCAGACTCCTGAGTAAGATAGAAACTATACAACCTTGATGTGGGCTTTAAGTTGTCCAGGAACTGTTGCACAGTGTGATGAACAAATTGGACAATGTTTTTGATCACCTCAACCAAACCTCTGCAGACTGCTGCCAGCTCGCGCTTTGTTGACTAGGGATTTGGCGCGGTGGCTTCCCTAGTGTTTGGTGCTGGCGGGCTCGGGCATAAGGGCGGAGGCTTACGGCCCCCATTGGCCTCGCCTGTAATAGAATAGTCGCGAAAGAACAAATAGCTTTGTTAGAATCTAAAGAAGAAGGTCCGAAACAATAAGATGATAAACGTAACAAAGTAAAGAAGTGTTCAAAACAAGATAATATGCTGAAGGAGGATGAGGAATCAAGAAGATATTATTGTATTCTTATCGAAGTCAGAGCAAGTCTAGAGAACTATTCTCTAACCAGAGAAACAGTATCTATATATTTGTAAAATAACAAGTCATTGTCCGTGACCACGGTCGCAGATCAATATCCCAAAACAGTAAAGAAAAACTTTTCACAAGTACATAAATACATAAGAACCGTAAAGAAAACAACAGAAACATCTAGGTGTGTTCTGTAAAGATAAGCGCTGATACATCCTTTCCAATGGAACCAAAAACATGATTCTAGACAAGTTCTAACCGGAACTTTCTACATATTAATAGATAACAGAAAACAAAAGTCTTAACACACCACATTATTCTTATTTGCAAAGACCTTCCATAATATGGACAATAAAAAGACAGGTACAAATATTAGTAAGAGAAATATAGATACTTCAGTATTTCCAATAGCCTGCCCCCTCCAGCATCGCCTGCCCCCACCGGTCTTGCCTGCCCACACCAGCCTCGCTAGCACACATTGGCCTTGGTTGCCACTGTCGTCCTCGCCTACCCCCATGGAGAGGAGGAGGGCTCAGCACTGGTACTCGGCATTGGGCTCTGGCTTTGGCACTTGGCATTAGGTTTTCCTTCTCTCTCTGTCATATATAAGTCCATAGTTTTCCTTGTCTCTGAATCGACAGACAATTAATCTTCTTCTCCATCATTTTCTCGTGTCAACAGGTTATGAGCCTGGTGTTTGAGCTGAGTTCAACGCCTACTATTAGTATTTGTTACTGCATCTCCTCCGCCCCTGTTCCAGTGGATCAAGCCGACATCTGTTAGTTTTCTTGCTTATCACTTCTCCTCTGCCTTGTGTTGCATTGGACTGAATGGACACCCAGTAGTAGTGCCTCTCTGTTGTTTCTTGACTTTCGCCCACTGTATTGTCAGGCAATCCTGTTTAAACCTCCGGCATGTCGACCACATCTACAAAACTCAATGAGCACAACTATCGATAATGGGACATAGAAGTGATAGACCTACTTTGGGCGCAAGGCCGCTGGAAATATGTATCTGGAGAAATGTGTGTTCCCAGGCCTCCGATTGTAGCAACTAGCGATACCTTCACTACTCCCACAGCTCATGACACTCGAGATTCCAATTACGGGTTCATGCCGGAATCGAGTGACACGTCCTACCCCAATCAATTCTACCACTTCGTCTGTGACAGGGAACACTGGCAGATGAACAACGATAAAGCTTGTGGCCTACTCACCTCCCAGATGGAATCAACAATCCACATACGGTACCGAGAATCGAGTAAGCCGAAACAACTCTGGGATATAATTAAAGCGGACTTCGAAAAAGTCATCAAGCTGGACTAGTGTGAATAACTGTTCTGGACTGTCACTTCGGGGCAGGGTCTAACTCAGATCAGAACAGCCACAAAATTCGAGGTCCGGGTTTTCAATAAATCCGAACCATCCATTCAGGTACAGTTCAATCGAAAACTCCCTAACCTTTTGAACTGGGTGGCTACTCAGCAAGTTCTCCATCAGGTCCATCTGTAAATACATATAATGTGTTTGCCTTTGCTGGTTGATAATAGTTCTCAATCAAAATCGATTATTTGACATCCAGGAATCAGATTTTGCATGATTTGCAGGTTGCGATATCGACAATACTTGCATTCATGTTTTTCCTTTAATATTTTGTATTGTTGACCTTGAAGGAGGTCAATAGTGGGATTATAAGCTCAAATATCCATCCGATGCCTTTATTACCCAATATACATCAGCTGAAATTGATGAGCCTCAGTCGATACTAGATTGATCGTCATTTTCACAAAGAGGCTGTGACTGTGTCACTTTTTCTATTGCCTACAATGGCTGGCTATACATTGGTTACTGATAACAGCAAGCCAATCACTTACCAGTTAACTTATTTACAAAACCAAAAATCTATGAGGCTCCTTTGATGCTCATTTTCAGAATAGGGAAGTGACCGTATCCCTTCCTCTTTGGCTGATAAAGGCTGCCAGTATGTTGGTTACGCATAACAGCAAGCATATCCCTTTCCAATTACAATACATACATTGCCAAAAAGTATTGACACTCTGTTGACGCTCATATTCAGGTGCGGTGACATCAACGTTAATGATATTGCCTATACAGGCAGCCAATAGTTGGATTATGGTTAAATGCCGTAACACTGCCCGTGGATTATACAAGATTTAACACCCGAATTCGTTGATTCTCTGTGTACGCTCATTGTCAGAATGTGGCTGTGACTATTTTGGTTTCTCTTTTGCGCATAAACGCTGCCAAAAGGTCAATCATCAGCAACAACCCTAGTTTCAGTCTGAAACACACGGGTGTTCCAGACGGCTCTGACGGCTCTGTCGGAACCTCGTACACTCTGACGGAGAATCAGACACGACCCGTCGCCCAAGTGATGTGTCGCATTGCATACCTTCCTTGCGGCGGCTATTATACCATGCCGCATATTCTTGTGACACGTTGCGTTGAATATTACGCTTGCTGCTCCCGCATCAGCCTTCCATGACTTTCCATCCTGAATGTGGTGACGTATACTCATGATCAGAACGACATGTATGTTATACTCTTCGCATGGGTTGTAACTATGGTGTTGCTGTTTACCCAACGCCGGGCGATTTTCATGCCTTTCCTCGGCCGATAGCCACATGCCGCACTGTCATCTCTGTTTAGCTTTGAGATTTTGTCACTTATTGCGATATGGTCTTCATTTCAGATACATCGCTTGCCGTTGCATTTCCTTCGCCAATATCATATTATACATGTCTGAAATATACTGTCCAATCTTCACACTCTCTAGTACTATGCCCTCAGTCCTGCACATTCTGCATTGATTCATCATCGGCTTGCGATGCTAATTCTTCCTGATGTGCATCTGCCTCGTCGCACTCATGCCTGTCAAGATCAGCTACTCTGCCCTCAGTCCTCCACAATCTGTGTTGATCCATCATCGGCTTGCAATACTTATTCCTTCTCATGTGCATCGGCATCAGCATAGTTTGAATCCTTGCCCTTATACCTGGCAAAATCAATTGTTCCCGAGTCAAATCTCTCGAGTTCAGTCGAGGGCCGTCGTCGAATGCTGGCTGTGGAGCTGGCTTCGCGCTCGTCCTTTGGTCACCTTAATCATCGTAATCTCTGGTGCCCCCTGCCATCCCGAAATGCATGTCGTCTTCCGTGCAATTGTTTTCTAGCTGGATTTTGGGGTCTGTACTTGCGATCTGAAGCTCCTCAAGCATGACTTCAGAGGTCAAATAGGCAAGAAGAATTGCATTGTCAATACACGCTGCTTCAGTGTTGATGACCACAGCTGGCATTAGGTTCTCCGCCTGCTGGATCTGATGCCAGACTGTAGGAAGATTGTCGTTATACACCCTCTGTTGGTAGTTCTCTGGTAGTGTGTTCCAGGTATTCGTCAAGAATGTATACATGTCTGCAATGCCAGGCGAAGTTAACAACTTTGAACCCGTTGTAGCCGGGTAGGATGCGTTCTTGCCAGCTTCATGGGTATGATTGAGGAAGTTCGAGCGATCAGGTCTGTCCACTTTAAGTTATGACTTGGAAGCTTTCGGATGAACACAGTTGTTCTATTGCCACTCAATGAGAGCATGCTGCAACGCGGTGCAGGTAAACATGAACAGTGGCTAGGGTATATGACCGTCCTTGTCGTTAATCATGGAATTACAAAATCCATCAGCATGGTTACCACGGTTATTCGCCCGATGATAAAATTATACTTTGTAACACTGCAGGATTGCTTCGGCCAGAAAGTAAAGTTGACTCTGGCCATTCCTTAGCAGCTTTCGACACTCTCTGCGTTGGATTTTGGGCGGATACACCACCTTCCACAGGCTCTTCGTCAGCACAAAGATCCTTATTGTCTGCCAGAAGGAAATCAATGAATTCGAAATGATCTGCGGCAGATTGAAAGCGGTGGAGATCATAAAGCTCTGGTATGTTGTCCCTTGCTGATTGAATGAAATGGGATTTAACCGTATTGACAGGTGAGGGAGCCTGGTACCAGTTTGAGCATGTAATATCCAACATGGGCCGTTGCATCAGCATACCTCTTTCAAGATATCCTTAGTGCACGCCTCAAATGCTATGGACCGAATGTTATTTTGCTGCATAGCGGTGTTCCAGTACGTCTCGATTATCTGCCAGTGTGGGGCTTCAGCTAATGCTTTTGAAACGCATCGCGTTGCATAACTTGCTGTCTCCAAGTTGCTTGCACTCATAAATGGCTGTCGGTTCCACATGTCGAGTTTCCGGAGTCTGCCAGTTGCAAACACAAGACGTATCATGTCCGAGTGACCAAATAGATAGATGCTGCGTCTGCCGGAGACTCGTGTTAGCAATGGTTCTAACCTGCTTGAACGGTTCTGGGTTAGGGTTGGGACCGGAACCGAACCGTTGCAACCGTGTTTTGCACCTGAAAACCCAGACCATTGTAATTGGGCCGGTTTTACCACCAAAAATCCGGTATTTCATCCTCACAACTTTCCTTCCACTTAAGTATTTCAGTTCTGATCGAATTGTGATATGATCAGTACATACATTGTGCAATTTTACGAGCTTATTCTCTTGCCAGTTTCAGATATGCAATACGACCAATATTCGTGGAGTACCAATCGAGAACCCGCGAATGTCTGTTATAATTGGCCCTTTTTTCACAGTGACTGAACGAATATCAGTCCGATCGCAAATCTGAATGATGGAGGTGAAAGAGCTGATAATTCTGCACAATCTACATACTAATCATGTCACAGTATGATCAGAACTCACATACTTAATTCGAGCCATAGCTTTGGGAACTGTAAATTTGGATCCTCAGTTCAGTCCCAACCCAGCTAAATACCCGCGGTTCTATGTCCGGGCCGGGTAACAACGCGCGAAGACAATAACGCCAGGGGTTGTTGGCCGGGTCTGGAATCAAACCAAACCAAACCGCTGGTCAAAACCCGGACTGCTTGCGGATTACCAGCACACGTCGCTACCACTGCCGGAGAGGATCGATCAAGGTGTAGACACCGCCTGCGGTTGCAATTGCCACTACCTCTGTGTACAATTGTTTTCGGTTGGTCGCATTCGGAGTGGATTTGTAATGATTGGGTGGGTTTCTGGATTCGGGATGGGTGTACGCATGTTTTCAAGACTGCTAAGATGAGTGGGAGTGAAAGCAATGCCCAATGCGGAGCTGGATACAACCCGATGAGTTGAGGTTCCTCCTGGTGCTGGAGTGTAATGACTGATTGTAACTGGCGTGGCCGTTGCAGTCTGTATTGACTGTCGCTGTGTAGTGAACAGGGTGGAAGTTACGCGTTGAGTGATATCTGCAATACGAGAATTTTTCAGCGAAGATCAGGGGATGGAGTTCTAACCATGGATTCTACAGGCTATGGAACACACTTCTTGAGATGAATCCCTCTTGCCAGCCGGCACGGAAACGCGTCTCTTATCAGGCGCAAGTTGAGTATTCCCTGAAGGCCCACCCGTTGGAGGATTCTGACCATTAGCAAGACTTTGAACATTTCGTACGACTGGAGTTGTGTCAAGGTGAGGGCATTAGGATGATATAGTTTGATATTGATGTTCCAAGTTACAAATGTAGGAATAATTGCCTTTGCATGCATATGCAACGGCAGGCGAGGTAGACTCCTATTTGAGCGACCTGGAAGGGTTTGGACAAAAATGAGAGGCGAAGTGTAGACCGAGCTAGACTCTGAACCCTGACCATACTCAGTGACGAGATCCCTTCAAAAGCTTTCAATTATGGGGTTAACTGCCATCAGATTACACTCCGAATAAACTCAGCATCGCTATTCACTGATACAGCAATGTCTGAAGGTCTATTGTCACCACTTGAAGGGTGTTTAAGCCTTCTTGGCACGATTTTCATCATATTGCACTCGTTCTTGGCACAATAATTCGAACCATCGATTGTGTATAACTTCAGCTTCCCGGTGGAATTCCCCCTTTGGCAAAGTTAATAGCTTTGCAATGGCAACAATGATATATTATCTATCCTATGACTTCAGTTGCCAGTGCGTCTTCCACCAGTACGCGTTGGTAGCTGTGTTGAATAGTTGCACAGTTGGGACAACTTGGGAACTACTCAGTTTGCTCCGAGATGCACAAGGTCTGAGCGATAAATCTGGTATTCGATGCCAAAGTAAAGCCCGGCATTGCAAACTGAGTTCACCCTGAGTGTTACATCTTGTCTCGTGGCTCCTCATTCATGAACTGCCTGGTGTTTGTGCAAGGTGATGGCTGGGGTGTTTTGTGTTCAGTAACCAACAAAACGCAGGATATGAATCAAATCGCAAGAACTTGAGTATTTATATCACTTCTTCCCGCCTTCACCTCCACTCTATTTTCTTCCCGTAGTTAACACACCCCCAGCATCCTCAACTGTCTCAACCCCCGTGACTTGCACAAACCACTGCCTCTCGTTTCAGAACAAACCCAATAACCTACACAACTTTGTACGTTTTCTCTGGGTTTGCTTCTGCTATATGCTACTGTATCATAATGCTAATGCCTCCGATGTAGATTGATTTTCAACTCACCGCGATGTTACCAAGGGGCAGCCGCAAAAGAAAGGTGACGGAAACTGCCAGGGCAAAAATGCCGACATTGGTTATAATTCGATGCCCGTTGTTGGATCGGCACCATATCAAGGGATTCATCGCAGAACTTATCCATGGACTCATATTGATATTCAATGTTTGCGGCGTCAAGAATAAGAGGGCCTGGGACCTCTTTCATGATATAATCTTTCTTGATCCAGTCACGACTGGCCACTTTTCACAATTCCAGGTCATGTTCCCGCACCTCAAGACCAGGAGTTCACCATTTCGGGGGTAGTGGGAACCCTTCCGCTCATATATGGGGTATATATTTGGCAAAACCTGCGATGAAATGAACAATTGGAGGTGGGACAACCCCCCTGCCTTAGGGGATCACGTTAATCGCTACAATCTGCTGACAAGCAGGTTGGGAAAGGATGCACACACAGGTGAGCGTTTCAATTGGTAATGTAGCGATGATCTCAGGGCACAGATTGAGCCACCAAGCTGCCGGCAGTACAACCCAGGAGATTTCCTGGCTGTTAGATCACACAATTGGGATGAGATAATTGAAGAGGATCATGATGATGACAACTGGGCCGGATCCCATAGCGCCAAGCAGTGGAAGATGCCGTCCTAGAGATGGCAATGACAATGTCAATTGTGAGGACGAGGAGGACACACAGGGCCATGAGACAGGGACTGGGAAAGGGAAGGGTACACAGGATTGGAAGGGGATAGGGAAGGGTAAGGCAACCGAGAAAGGGAACGGGAAGGGGAAGGGCAACGGTAAATGAAAAAGGGAACGGGAAGGGGAAGGGAAATGGTAAATGAAAAAGTATTGTTATACAAACCCCAGGAGCAGATGATATATCTCGTGCCGTTGCTCGGCAGTTGCAGAAGAAATACATGAGCCAGATTGGGAAATGGATAGCTAACTACAGCGGATATATTTAGAGCCCAAAGCATCGCCATTTATCTCAATTTCCTCAGATGATGACACTGACTCTACTGATTTGGATGGCGAATATGACTCAGAACTTGACCCTGATATGGATGTGCGCATGGAGGATGAGGTGGATGCAGCGGACAGTGTTGATTCAAATGGGAATAGGGATATGGAAAGGGACGGTGGCGATGATGAGGACAAAGATGAAGAGAAGAATCATGAAGATGAGGCAGAGGAGGTGGAGGAGGAGGAGGACGAGGAGAAGGAGGATGAGGATGAGGAGGCGGATAAAGATGAGGATGATGACAAGGAACCTCGGACACTTGGCCAGAGAGTGATGGTTAATACATCTGGTGACGAGGTTGATACCATAATAGACGATCAGCCAATCGTGCTACCGCAGCAAGGCCAGGAGATGTGCCAGCATATCCCATGGCCACAGCCTCCGGCCAGACACGCCGGAGGCTCGCCAATGACAATGAACTACCGACACTCATCCCCGCAGTGGGCTGGAGCATTTGAGTTTTGTGACCCCGCAAAAACCTCGCCCCGCGGTGCCGAGTCTGGAAGAAACTGAGGCAGCTGGAAACACCTCGGATGTGGATGTGGATGTGGATCAGCAGCTGCTGATAGGATCGGCAGGTGGCGACATTCTCCACGATGTTGCTCTCCCCAATGTCCCGCTTCCCGTTGTCCCTCTACGTGATGTCCCTCACTCTGTGGTACGCCCGCGTGGCTCGGTAGGCATGTAGTGAACCCGTCATCACGTTGCATAGAAGGCGATGGTTGTTGCGTTCTGGTTAGGGTTGGCTTCTTCTTTTATTCGTTTCCTTTGTTCTAATCTATTTATCTCAGACATTTAGTATTACACAGTCGCGAGGTCTTTGGATCGCTCAAGGTTTATTTTATTTATGGGTTTTGTACTGATTTTATTCGTATTGATTTTAGTTTATTCGTAGTATTATGGGACATCACCCATGTCGCATTTAAACACATCCTGGCAGGTAAGGAACCTCCTTGTGAAGGAGGGGAGGCTGTATAAGTTAACTGAAAGTATCGTGAACTTACACACAAGGCTGCTCAGGCCCAGCACACAGTTTCGGCCCTCTCTAAAGTGTATACACCACTGCTCACGTGTCGTGAACAATGCCAGAGAATACCTCTTTCCGTTGCCCCTGAATTTTCAAGTTGAAAGTTTCTGCCTCAGACAGCTAACGACTTAAACATATCGAATTACACCATCCTGAACAGCTTCATGTTGCATGCAAGAAGAACCATACTATTCGCAGCATGCCCTGACGCAGTGAACCCGCTCAGTATCGTGAATTCAACACTAAGGAAGATTCAGTTGAAGGATTGGACGCATTTCTCTACCTCGAACATGTCGACAAATTTGCAGAGTTCGACTCTCAACCATCGCCACCCCTGCTGCGGACGCAAATATTCTGCGGCACCGGTGCTCCGCTGATCGATTACATTGCTGAGCCCTGGGAATGCGACGCTCAGGGTTGTCTTGAGACGAACATACAGATCAATCCCTACAACCTGTTCGCGACCTGTGAAGAGTACTGATAAATCCCATGTGGGATCAAGAAGAAGGGTATGAAGTAGTACTACGACAACATGCTGAAGGAAGAAAACACCTGTCTGTATTTCCCAACCTGCAATAACGCAGATGGAGTCTAAAAGTTCGTGACAAGCTTGCGAGATGATCAGGCTCTCTGGGAGAGGGAACTACACACTCTCCAGAATATGAGATGGAATGACAATTCCCAATGCCTTATGAAATATTGGAGTCAAAACATCATCAAAAGCATGCGATGGTTGATGCGGCAGCCAGCGTATGGCGAGAATGTCATTTTCGCCCCTCAGCATCACTTTAACAGTGATACACCCCCGAAACGCCTCTATTCCGGTATGGACACTGCAGACTGGTGGTGGACGACATAGGTAAGGAGAGATAGTCGCGGATAATACCGTGCTAATCGACATTTAGTCAAAGCTCAGAGTGGGGGATACACTGGTCCCCTTGATCATCAAATCCGACAGAACACATCTGCCGAATTTCGCTGGCTACAAGAAAGTCTGGCCTGTATTTATGAAAATTGGCAATCTATCTTCAAAGATCAGCCAGATGCCCTCAATGCACAGCATTGTAATGGTTGCTCTCCTCCCGATTGCAATCAAAAACTGCAATATTCTGCAGCAGTGGCTGGATGAGCAGTAGCAATCAAACCGAGAGGTGCAGAATGAAGTACTCCGGCGGGTACTCCAGCCACTCACCTTGCAACAACATCCCTGCGCTGAGAGCGGGTATTACAACGTTCTCTCTGCACATGGCAACTTCAGGTGTTGCAAACCGGTTTTAGCAGCATGGCTTCCCGATGGTCCAGAGTAAAGTGTCCTACATCATCTCCAGATGCATGTCTGTTTTTGGTTCAAGTGTTCAAAGAACGAACTAGGAGATTATGTGCATCCTGACAAGCAACACCCGCGGCATGATCAAAACCCAGATACAACGCTGAGCGATACACACACCAAGACAGCTGATGCGGAACTCTCTTCACACCATGTTCCCCGAGGATTGAATATGTTTCGACACATTCCCTGTATTGTCAGCGACCTCCCTATGCCCGACCTCCACCTCAAAATGCAAATCGGCATGCTTGACCACCTCCAGAAGTGGATTGTCCACTTCATGAAGACACACGAACGGCTTGCCAAGTACAATGAAATATGCTTATCTGTGCCTGCTTACCACGACCGCACAACAAAAAATGACTCTTAAGAGGAAGTTTCTCAATGCAATGGGAAAGACATGAAGGAAATGAGATGGTACATGTTTGGAGTTGTAACAGAGTCACTACGAGGCGGAAGTCCCGCTCATTGTCACATAATCTGTTGCACGATTGATTGCACCCGGTCGTTGTTGGAATTTAATATGAATGCTCAATATTAATCTCACGATGCGGCAACATTAAGGTACATGGAGGACGCCCTGCATCGTGTTGACACCTTCAAAGATGTTCTCTTCTTCGGGCGAGGCGTCTGAACCACGAACGCAAAATCTAATGCCCTGATAATGGACATCGTCAACAAGCAAAATATAGACAATTGAAGAAAGCCTGAAACTTGGATGCCATCCAACAAGCGGTGCGAAATGAATACCTGGTGGGATTATATCAGCGACGAGACAGATATTTCCAAGGAGTTTGATGCCGACTTCAATTTTCCGAAGATTAAGTTGATGTCTCATTGGTCCAAACAGCTTCATTGATATGGAGCCTTGCAACAGTATTTTGCACAGAGACATAAACAAGCACATGAAACGAACCTCAAGGACGGTTGGAACGCCTCAAATCACAATCTGAACTCCCTGCCACAAGTAATCACCTTTCAGCGTCGCATTCTCTGCTTCGAGATCAGAGAGCTCCATCAGCAAAAAACATTTCCGTCTGAGCAGAATGGCTGCGTCAGAGTGGACGCACTCCGTCAGAGCGGTGAGAGACACCCCGGTGGCGGATTACTCCTCACCCGGCGTCGCTACCACGCAACGGGTTGTACATCGCAATGGCCCCGTTCGAGTGGACGCGCTCCAACAGATCCTTCAGAGACACCCCGGTGGCAGATTCCTCCTCACCCGGCGTTGAGATTACGTGTCACGTTGCATATCGCCCTCCGCATGCTGTTTCGCCATTTCTTCTCCCTCTGTCAATCTCTGATTGTACACAAACACTCTGGCGTTGTGGCCAACTGTGAACATACATCGGAATGAGTTCATTGGGTACATGCTTGCATCGTGATTGCCGCTGCGATAATCTCTGCTCACGTTGTTTCTAGATTAACCTCGCGGAGCGTAGGAAGGTGGGAAGACATGATAATACCTGGCCGTGAGGAACCACGCAATTGCATGGATCCACCAAATCTCGGATACAGCGAGTGAGACCAAAAGATAAGAAAGATAGAGTGTGTATTTTCGTTCTATGACAAGATGAGATGAAAATGAGATACTGTCTATCTACCACGTGGTCTCCCAAATATATAATCCGCGTCGCTGATTCCACCTCCGTTACCCATGTATCTCTGTACACCCACTGTCGCTTCTTACCAATATTCTTGGAGGCCATGATCGAGCTAGTTTGGAGATGCACTTGGAGGCCGAGATCGAATGAACTGAGAGATGCACTTCAATTCAGTGATTGATCGAGTATGGAGATGTACTGGGAGGCCATGATCGATCGAGTTTGGAGATGCACTGGGAGGCCGTGATTGAGCGAGTCTGGAGATGCACTTGGAGGCCGAGATCGAGTGAACTGTGAGATGCACTTGGAGGCCGTGATTGAGTGAACTGAGACAGGCACTGCGAGGCTGTGATCGAGTGAGTTTGGAGATGCACTTCGAGGCAGATATCGAGTGAATTGCGAGCTGCACTTGGAGGCTGTGATCGAGTGAACTGAGTCCAGCACTTGGATGCCTTGATCGAGTGAGTTTGGAGATACACTTGGAGGCTGAGATCGAGTGAACTGAGAGCTGAACTTGGATTCCATGATCGATCAAGTTTGGAGATGCACTTGGAGCCCAAGATCGAGTGCACTGAGATGCACTGCGAGGCCGTGATCGAGCAAGTTGGGAAATGCACATGTAGCAGGCTCTGGTCGAGTGAGATTAGATGAGTACTTGGAGGCGGTAAATTTGGTGGGAGGCGCGACGGTCAATGAAACTCTATTCATTGGTAAACTTGTAATTGTCAGAATGTAGAGAGTTGAGTACAACATCCGCCGAGAGATGAGAAACTGCCTGGGACCGGAAGACAGTCGTTCATGGGATGATGCTGTACTTGGTGTGTACTGTACTTTGTTTTAACTCATGATTATGGCATAGAGAGATAGAGAGCGATGACTTAATTTCGTGTTCTTTGGTGATGGTAGAGTTGAGCACAAGAAAGAGAGTGATCAGAGGAGATGGGGGAAATCATCATCAGAAACTGGGACTCGAAAGAATTTCGTGTGCGAGTCAATTGACCATCCCTGATACGGCAAGTACGAGTCCTGATCCGGTGGGTAATAACACCGATAGGAGGTTTTCTGAACCCAATCAGGTCTCCTGGACACCCAATTGAGCAAGTCGTACTCCAGATTTCTCAAAGCCGCTCGTATCTTCCATATCGCTCTCATCTTCATCCCCATCTCTCTCCTTCCTGTCCACAACTCTACCATCATCGCAAGTACACAAAGTTAAGTCATCTCTCTCTAACTCCCCATGCCATCATCATGAGTTAACACTGAGTCCGGCATACACCGAGTACAGCATACACCTAAGATTGTCTGTCGTCCCTTCATTGTAAAATTGTCTGTCGTCCCTTCATTCTCACGATTTAGAGTTGACCCCTGAATGTTCCTTCAGCTTCCGGTGTACCTCCCTACTGATCCACCGCTGCCACCATCCAGTTCTCTATCAGAGCTTCAAAGGTAAAGTTATCTCGTCACATTCCCACGGTGTCAAGTTAACTAACCAATAAATACACTCTCAGCACCTGGCCCACCACCCACCGACTGCCTGCAGATCGACCTCCTCCAAGTACTCCTGTAATCTCGCTCGATCATGGTATGCTACAAATGCATCTCCACACTCGCTCGATCGTGGCCTCCCAGTGCATCTTAGTGCACTCGATCTCGGCCTCCAATTGCATCTCCAAACTCAATCGAACACGGCCTCCAAGTGCAGCTCTCAGTTCACGCGATCTCGGCCTCCAAGTGCATATCCAAACTCGCTCGATCACGGCCTCCAAGTGCATCTCTCCATGCACTCGATCTGGGCCTCCAAATACAACTCCAAACTTGATTGATCACGGCCTCCAAGTGCAGCTCTCAGTTCACTCGATCTCGGCCTCCAAGTGCATCTCCACACTCGCTTGATCACGGCATCCAACTGCAGCTATCAGTTCACACGATCACAGTCTGCAAGTACAGCTCCCAGTTCACTCGATCTCGGCCTTCAAGTGAATCTCCAAACTCCCTCGATCACGCCCTCGGAGTGTATCTCTGAGTTGTAGTTTGGTAGCTATATACATACATAGATACATAGAGGAGAATACAACTTGAATATATGAGGTTTAAGAAGCATTGCACGATTAGTAGTAGCTATGAGTTCCAGGCGCACCAGCAGGGTTCCCAAAGAAGATGTTGTTTTTCCCAGAATGCTCCATCAGCAACAACTCTAGTTTCCGTCTGAAACACCCGGGTGTTCCGGACGGCTCTGACGGCTCTGGCGGAACCTCGTACCCTCTGACGGAGAATCAGACGCGACCGGTCGCCCAAGCGACGGGTCGCGTTGCATACCTCCCTTGCGGCGGCTATTATACAATGCCTCTTATTCTCGCGACGCGTCGCGTTGTATATTACGCTCGCCGCTCCGGCGTCAG
>Ga0307515_10014062_pt1 | contig 14889 bp, 10 predicted proteins | sample 17_EM_MG_FD_194513 | JGI IMG/M metagenome (GOLD analysis project Ga0307515, IMG submission 194513) | Populus trichocarpa ectomycorrhiza microbial communities from riparian zone in the Pacific Northwest, United States - 17_EM | ecosystem: Host-associated > Plants > Roots > Unclassified | place... | reverse complement strand
TGAAACTCCGATGCCCACAGAGCCGCCGCGCCGTTGATCGAGCTGATCCGCGAATGAGAAATCCGATGCGCTCGTATAGCCTGAACTGTAACCCGCACTAAGTGAAACCAGCGGCCAACGATTGGAGCGGGCAATGCGAATGCTTTGCTCTGCCGCGCGAACCCGTGCTGCTTCGGCATCGAGATCCGTTCGCTGCTCATATGCTCGCGCGAGCAAGCTCTGGATATCGCCCGGCTCCCTGCTGCTCGAAAGCGTGTCTGGCGCGGGCGCCTCGAACTCATACGTGCCGTAGGGATCGAGCAGCAAAGTCTGCATCAGCTCGACCTTTGAAAGCTCAGTCGCGCGCTCGCCTTCCACAACCGAAAATCTCGCGCTGGCCGCGTTCGCTTGCTGCTGATACAAGTCCGCGATCGTGCGGGCGCCCGCATTGACATACGACTGAATCTGCTCCAGCAGTTGCTGCTCGGCCGCGAGATTCTCGCGCTGCACACGCAACTGCTCCTGGTTTTGAATCAAGGCGAGATAGTTCGAAGCCACCGTGAATACGACTGTCTCGCGGGAACGTTGCACGTCGAGCCGGCTCGCTTGATGATTTTCCTTGGCCAAACGAAGCGATGCGGTGTTGCCAAACCCGTCGAACAAGGTGACGCCGGAATTCATGCCGACGTTGACCGTACGATTGCTCTGATCCACGACACGGCCTTCGGATTGATCGAAGCTGCGGCCGTAAGAATGGGATCGATTCGAGCTTAAACGCAGATCCGGAACAAACTGCATGCGCGCTTCGCGCACTGCGACTTCATCGATGCGTTCGCCGGTTTGTATTTGACGCAGATCGCTGTTGCGTTCGAGCGCGATACGCACCGCTTCAGGATAAGTGATGAGGCGTGTGTCGCGCGAGGAGAGCAGCGAACGCTCCGCCGGCGGATCGACCGGCGATACGGCTCGTGGCGGAGGCGACGCCGGCCGCGCCGGCATCTCTTGCGCCACCGCCGGCCTCAGGAAGGCCAAAGCGAGGAGCGCGGCGAGAACCAAGATGGCGCCCGCGATGCGGCGGCGAAACCGATAACCGCGGCTAACAGAACGATCGGACATTCGCGATCCTTGCGATAGAGAGTGAACGTGACTCAGGGCCATGGCCTTACTCATACCGCAGCGCCTGAATCGGATCGAGCGCGGCGGCTTGCCGCGCCGGGTAATACCCGAAGAACACGCCGACTGCCGCGGAGAATCCCATGGCCAGCAACACGGATTCCGGCGGTATCACGATGCTCCAGCCCGTGGACTTGCCCACGATCGCGGACACCACAAAGCCGAGCACCACTCCGATGACGCCGCCGATGACACTGAGCGCAATGCTTTCCACCAAAAACTGCCGCAGCACATCCGTGCCGCGCGCGCCGATCGCCATGCGTATGCCGATCTCTCGTGTTCGCTCCGTCACCGACACCAGCATGATGTTCATGATTCCAATGCCGCCGACGATGAGCGAAATGGAAGCGATCGAAGCGAGCAGCAGCGACATGACCTTCGTCGTGCCCGATACCGCCTGCGCAAGCTCGGTCTGATTGCGAATGGTGAAGTCGTCGTCATCGGCTTCGCCGAGCCGATGCGACTCGCGCATGATCGAGCGCAGCTCTTCCTGCGCGGCTGGAATATCTTCGGGCGATGAAGTGCTGCTTAGAATTTGCCCGAGTCGCGCGCGGCCGTTCAAGCGATTTTGCGCCGTTGTGTAAGGAATGAGCACCACGTCATCCTGATCCGTGCCGGCGGCGGCCTGCCCTTTCTTTTTCAGAACGCCAACTACCGTGAACGGCACGTTGCTCAACTGAATTTGTTGCCCTACCGGATCGATACCGGGATAGAGACTCTCCGCGACGGTAGTGCCCAGCACAGCAACTTTGCGCATGCCTTTTATGTCGGGCTCACCGAAGAACACGCCCGATTCCACTTCCCAATCGCGAATCGTTTGATACTCGGTGGAGACGCCTTGGACCATCGTGCGCCAGTTGCCTTGCCCGCTGATCGCCTGTGTGCGGGCAAAAACCACCGGCGATACCGCGGATAGCAAGGTGGATTCGCGGCTCACTTTCTCCGCATCCTGCGGCGTGAGTCGATTGAAAGTGCCCGCGCCTTGATTCACGCCGCCCGCGCCGCTCGCTCCGGGCATCACGACGATCATATTCGTGCCGAGATTGTTGATTTGTTTCTGAATGCTCGTTTGCGCGCCTTGACCGATGGCGACCATCACGATCACCGCCGCTACGCCGATAACGATGCCCAGCATCGTGAGCAAGGTTCGCATCTTGTTCTTCAAAATGCTTTGGGCAGCAACTTTGACAAGCGTGGAGTTCTTCATGTCGTCACCGTGGTCGAGGCGACCGCAAGATTACGCAGATCTTCAGCCGCCGAGCGGCGCTTGGGCACGGGCTCATCGCGAAGAATGCTGCCGTCGCGCACTTCCACGGTTCGCTTGGCGTAGCACGCGATATCTTGCTCGTGAGTGACGAGCAGGATCGTGATGTCCTGCTCGTTTAGCTCTTGGAACAGAGACATGATTTCGATGGACGTGCGCGAGTCCAGGTTTCCCGTGGGTTCGTCCGCCAGCAAAACCGCCGGATGCGTGACGAGCGCGCGCGCGATCGCCACGCGCTGCTGCTGACCGCCCGAAAGCTCACTCGGTTGATGATCCAAACGCTCGGCGAGGCCCACGCGCGCGAGTGCCTCCGTCGCGAGCTTCCGCGAGTCGAGCTCGCGGCCGGTGCGGTCGTAGAGCAAAGGCAACTCCACGTTCTCGAGCGCCGTCGTGCGCGCAAGTAAATTGAAGCCCTGGAAGACGAAGCCCAATTTTCGATTGCGCAAGTCCGCGAGCGCGTTCTTGCCGAGGCCGTTGACGTGCACGCCGTCCAAGTAATACTCACCGGTCGTGGGCTGATCGAGACAGCCCAGAATATTCATGAGCGTCGACTTGCCCGATCCCGATGCGCCCATGATCGCGATCATCTCGCCGCGCTGCACCGATAGATTCACGCCGCGCAGTGCATGCACCTGGTTGCGGCCCATTTGATAGACCTTCGACAGTTGCTCCGCGCGAATGACCTGGCCTGCTTTCGGCCTGTCATTGGAGCTGAGCTTCGATTTCTCCATTGCGCTGGATGAGGCGCTCACGGCCGGCGCCTCACATGCCCGGCCGGCGCATGCCGCCCGGCGGGGCTTGCGGCTGAAAGGGGTTATTGCTTTTCGGCGCTGCCGTCTGCGTGACGCCGACGATGATCTGCTGCCCTTCTTTCACCTTGCGGCCCGTGATCTGAGTGCGCGTGCCGTCGGTGATTCCTGTGCGCACTCGCTCGACCGCGAGCTGCCCTTTATCATCGAGATACCAAAGCATCGCGGCGTTGGGCCGACGAGTGGGCTTGCCGCCTCGGGCGCCGCCGGAACCACCGCTGGCATCCGCGCCGCCGCCAAATGCACGACGCGATCCTTCTCTCGAGCCGTTCGCGCCATTGGCGCCGGCGGCATCTTGCGCGCCTCGGGTGCCGGCGGGCGCGTCCGCCGAACCGCCCTCCGCTCCAATCCCATTGCCACCGTTGTTCGCGCGGCGCTCACGCATCTGCGCCATCATTTGTTCGGTCGGTCGAAAGCGCAACGCGGAGTTTGCGATCATCAAGACATCCGTTGCGGAGCCCGTGATGAATTCCGTGGTCGCGGTCATACCCGGCAACAACTTGCCGCTCGCATTTTCCACAGAAACTTCCACGGTGTAGTTGACCACGTTCTCCGTGGTCTTGGATTGCAAACGCACTTTCTTCACTTTGCCGGTGAAGTCTTGATTCGGATACGCCTGTACCGTGAAGCGCACCTGCTGACCGGGTTTGATCGAGCCGATATCGCTCTCGTCGACGGAAGCGAGAATCTGCATTTGCGACAAATCGTTCGCGATGAGAAAGAGCTGCGGCGCCGAGAGACTGGCCGCGACCGTTTGGCCCACATCCACGGTGCGCTCAACCACTACGCCATCCACGGGCGCATAGATTTGGGTATACGCGAGATTTTGCTTGGCGCGATCGAGCGTCACTTGCGCGGATTTAACATTCGCTTGCGCGACTTCGAAGTTGTATTTGGCGGTGTTGAATTCAACTTCCGTAAGCACCCGGCGCTCGAACAGGCCGAGATTGCGCACGTACTCGCGTTTGTTCTGCTCGAGAATCGCGCGATTGCGCTCGAGGCCCGCCTGCGCATCGCGCACGGTCTGCTCTTGCAATACCGGGTCGATGCGAGCGACCAGCTGCCCTTTCTTCACGGGGTCATTGAAGTCCGCATACATCGCGACGATGCGGCCGGAGACCTGCGTTCCAACCTGCACCGTGGTGACCGCACTGAGCGTGCCTGTGGCGGACACAGCGGCCTCCAGGTTGCCGCGCTCGATGGGTGTATAGCGATACGGCGGCGCTTCACTATGAGCCGAATGCCGGTAAATCAGCACGCCCACGATCAGCACCGCGACGACAAGCAATCCTACGATTCGAGACTTCTTCATGTATCCCTCGGTCGACCGACGGTCCGGCCCGGGTTCGCCGGATGAGATCTTAGTGGGCGTACGGCCTTGAGGTGTTCCGGCTTTGTCACGACCTGCACCGGGGCGTCTCGAACTGCAAAGATTTGCCAACGAGCTTGACGCTCCCTTTGCCCATCGCAGGCGAACGAACTTGCAGGGCTTCCGGTGGTCGAACTTCCATCAGTTGGAATTGTAAGAAAGGATGTTTCCGTGAACACGTCAAAACCCTTTTGGCTCGCGGGACGCCTGCTCGCGGCGGCCGTCGTATTGACGGCGCTCGCCGCTTGTCAGACGCGCCCCGAAGTTCGCTCGCAAAGTGCACCGAATCTCGACATCGCGCGTTATGCCACTTACGGCTTCATGGATAAGCCGAGCACCGACAATGCGGGCTACACCACGCTCACCACTCGATATCTCGAGGAGGCGGTCGCGCGTGAAATGGCTTCGCGAGGTTACACGCGCAGTGAGAATCCGGATCTGCTCATCAACTTCAATGTCGCCACCAAAGACAAGATCGAAAGCCGCGGGCCGTCCGTCGGTGTCGGTTATGGCGGTTGGGGTGGTTGGCGTCATGGCTATGGGTGGGGCGTGGGCGTCGGCTCTCGTGACAATATCCAGAATTACACCGAAGGCGCTTTAACGGTGGATGTCGTGGACCGCGCCCGCAACGAGCTCGTCTGGAGCGGCACGGCAACCGCGCGTCTAACCAAGAAAGCGCAGGACAAGCCGCAACCCGCCATCGAACAGGCGGTAGACCTCATCTTCGCCAAGTATCCGAAGCCCGAGGCCCAAACCGCTCAATTGCACTGAGGCGCCCAATCGCCTAGCTCGTTTCGCGCCTGCTGACTTAAGGCGTTGCCGCCGCATCTCATGATCGTGTAGGTGCGGCTGGCGACGCGGTCTTTGCGGCCGGCGGTGCATGGCGCCTATGCTTAGGGCCGTGAACGCCGCCACACCCTCCATCGTTCAAACCGCGGTCGGCATTGACAGCCACCCGGAACGGGCGGCGCTGACGCGTCCTGAGATCCTTTTGATTTTCGGATTCTGGACGCTTATCGCTATTCTCACCTCGGCGAACGCGTTTCTCGATCCGCGTGGCCGGGAGTTGATTCAGTCCGGGCAGTCGCTGCAGCGGATCGCGCTCGCCTTTGCCGAGTCCGGCGTATGGGCGGTCCTTACGCCTTTGGTGTTTCGCATCGCGAGCCGCTACACCGTGGAGCGCGCGATCTGGGTGGGTCGCGTCGTGCTGTATGTGGGCGTGGGGCTGCTCATCGCGATCTCCGTCGATATGATCACGGACTACATAAAATGGCAGTTGTTGGTCCCGCCCGGCGGCATCAACGAGATCGCGCCGGCCAATCGCGTGCGCCATCTCTGGTTCATGAACGAGTTCACGGTTTACGTTGCGATTCTCGCGGCCGGCTTCGCCCGCAATTACTTCTTGCGCTATCGAGCGCGGCGTGAAGAGGCATCGATCCTGCAAGCGCAAGCCGCGCAACTCCAGGCGCAATTGTCGGAAGCGCGCCTCGCCGCGCTGCGCATGCAATTGAATCCGCACTTTCTGTTCAACACGCTGCATGCGATCAGCGCTCTGGTGGAGCGCGATCCGCGCGGTGTTCGCCGCATGATTGCGCGGCTCAGCGAGTTGCTGCGCGCGAGTCTCGATGCGGACGATCAGGAGGTGCCGCTCCACCAAGAGCTCACTTTCGCCGAGCGTTATCTCGAGATCATGCAGATCCGGTTTCAGGGTCATCTGCAGGTCGAGACGCAAATTGCAGCGGACGTGCGCGAAGCGCTCGTACCGAATCTGATTTTGCAGCCGCTGGTGGAAAATGCGGTAAAACACGGCGTGAGCAAAATCGATGGCGCCGGTCGTATCGAAATCAGCGCGTGGCGCGAAAACGAGAAGCTGGTATTGAGATTGCGCGACAATGGTCCGGCCATAGCCGGTGAGACATCGCCGATCGAAGGAATTGGGTTGAGCAACACGCGCGCACGCCTCGCACAACTATATGGTCCGGCGCAAAGCCTCACGCTGCGTCCGGCCGAGAATGGGGGCCTGATTGCGGAAGTGTCCCTGCCATTTCATACGCGCGCAGACTTGCGAGCCACGGCTATCGCTTCCGGGAGATTTTGATGAACGCGAACGAGGCGCGTGCCGCGACCGGCCGGCCGCTTCGCGTGCTCATCGTCGACGATGAAGCCTTGGCTCGCCAGAGGCTCGAAGATCTGCTGCGTGCGGATTCCGGCACGGAGATCATCGGCATGGCGGATAACGGCGATGCTGCCATCAGCGCCATCCGCTCTTTGAAGCCGGACATCGTATTTCTGGATGTGCAGATGCCCGGCAAGACCGGTTTCGAAGTCGTGCGTGAGATTGGCGCGGCGGACATGCCCGTGACGATTTTCGTGACAGCGTACGATCAGTATGCGTTGCGAGCTTTCGAAGTGGCGGCCATCGATTATCTCGTCAAGCCGTTCGATGACGAGCGCTTCGAGCAGGCCGTGCAACGTGCCCGTCACATCATCGAGCTGGAAGATGTCGGCCGCTTGTCGGAACAGCTGCTGGCCGTGTTGCAAGGCGAAGGCCGCGTCGCGCGGAAGACGGATTATCTCGAGCGCATCGCCGTCGAGATGCGCGGGCAGGTGCGCGTCGTGCCGGTCGATCAAATCGACTACATCGGCGCAAGTGGCCCGTATGCCGAGATTCATGTCGCCGATAAAACTTTTCTGATCCGAGAGCGCATGCAAACGCTCGAAGAGCGCTTGGATCCCGCGAAGTTTTTTCGCGTGCATCGCTCCGCCATCGTGAGACTGGAGCAGATCGAGAGTTTGCTTCGCGATCCGGGCGGCGATTATGCGGTGCGTTTGAAGAACGGCACGCAACTCAGCGTGAGCCGCAGCCGCGTCGAGCCCTTGGAGCTATGGATGGGCGTGCCGCGGTAGTGTTGTGTGCCTTGAGCGTGCCGTCGTCAATGGCTTTCAAGGCGACCGCAACATATCTGGCCGCACGGGAAGCGGGTAGCAGCAACTCCGGGATCGCGCGCCGCGCTCAGTACACATCGCGACGATAGCGGCCTTCCGCTGCGAGACGTGCAAGCTCAGGCTCGCCCAAAACCTGGTGTAACGCGGATTCGACGCCAGGTGCCATGCCTTCCAGGCTTCCGCACACGAGGATTGCAGCTCCCCGTCGAATCCATTCCGTCACAATCTCGGCGCGGGCGATCACTATGTTCTGTACGTACAGGCGGTCCGCCTGATTCTGTACGTTCGGGCGTTCTGTCCAACGCTGTACGCTCAGGTTCTCCGCTTGATGTTGAGCGTAGAGCGGTTCTGCCGAATGTAGACCATAGTGTTGCTCGGGCTGATCGCGCGAAAACGCAAGATCCAGCCGTTCGAGTGTGCCGGTTGCGAGCCATGCTTCGATCTCCCTGCGGAATAGATAGTCATACTGCTCGTTGCGCTCGCCGTAGATCAGCCAGACGCCCTTGCCCTTCCTGTGCGCGCGAGCCTTGAGATGACTGCGCAGACCCGCAATTCCCGTGCCGTTGCCGATGAGAATCAATGGCGCGTCGCGATCCGGCGCGTGGAAAGTGGGGTTCGCGCGCACGCGCAGCTTCACGAAAGTATCGAGGGGCGCATGCTTCGTGAGCCAACCGGAGCCGAGGCCGAGTGCGCCGTCCCGCCTTTGCAGTTGGCGGATCACGAGTTGCAAGCGGCCGTCTTCGGGAATCGAGGCGATCGAGTATTCGCGACGCGCATTGGCGGCAGTCGCTGGGCGCAAGTCGCCCGTGGCCAATTGGAAGACGGCTTTCGCCGGCTCTCCCACGGCCGCGATACTCGCCACTGCTGCCGTGGGCCCGTTATCGCGATCAGGCGGCGCGAGAATTTCGGCGATATCGCCGGCTTGCCAGCTCAAATTCTTAGAGTCGGCGGGTTGAAGCTCGATGAGATACATCGGCGCGCCAATGCTGCCGGCGTTGAGCAGCTGCCGATTCACGAGGCGCCAGCGTTCGAATTGCGGCTCGATCCAAGCGGACCCCGCGCTGCCCGTCAATTCCCCGAGCCGCTCCTGCCACTGAAACAACGCCTCGGGCCGGCCACAATCGACGTCCACGCGGGGAAACATCGGCTGAGCGCCCTGTCTGCGCAACCAGCCGTCGAGCGCCTGACCAAATGCGCAAAAGGTTCGATACTGCCGATCGCCCAGCGCCAGCAAGCCGAACTTCATGTTCGTCAGCGGCATCGAGCCTTTCATGATCTTGCGTTCGAATCCGCGCGCCTCATCGGGCGGCTCGCCCTCGCCGAAGGTGCTAACAACGAACAGTGCGCGCTTGAAAGTCGAAAGCTGCTCGGAGCCCAGCTTCGCCAGTGAATGCACTTGCACATTGACGCCCGCGGATTGCAAGGAATCCGCCGTCTGCCACGCGAGCTGTCGCGCAAGCCCCGCCTGGCTCGCAAAGCCGATGAGCAAGTCGTGGGTGTTCGTAAGCGTCTTGCTTTTCGTCGCAACAAGCTCGCGCGCGGTAGCGCGCGCCGCGTATTTCTTCTTGCGGCGATCGAGATAGAGCATCCAACCGGTGATGGCGAACAGCGGCATGCCCAGACTTGCAATCATGTAGATCACGAGGCCCGGCAACCCGAAGAAGCTGCCGGTATGCAATGGGAACATGCTCGCGACGAGCTTCGCGCCGGCCGGCTTCGCCGCGTAGCGCTCATTCTTCAGCACGGCGCCGCTGATGGAATCGACTTCGAAAGTATTGAACGCGCGTATATGCGGCGCCTTCGCTGCCAAATAACGAATCTCCACTCGCTTGCCGCGCGCGAGATCGAGATTCGCGATGCTATAACCGTCGCTGGCCGATGCGCGCAGGAAAGCGGTCCAAGCGGCCGTTAGGTCGGGTGTGGCGCCGGCGCGCCGCTCTGATTGCCCGCGAGCGCTCCTCGCATTGTCGCTGATGTCACCGCGTGCACTTTGGCCACGGCTGATCATCGCAGTGCGGCCTATCTGATCTCGGCCGCTCATCTCGCGACTCATCTCGCCGCGCGGCGCAGGGCGTGGCGTGCCGGTCAGCGAATAAAGGCCATCGCGATACCAGTCGTACCCGAAGAACAGGCCAGTGAGTGCCATCACGACATACAGCGCGAGCATCCAAGTACCCATTACCGCATGCAGGTGCCACAGGAAGCTGCGGCCCTGCAGCGCGAAATCGAGCTTGAGCCAGGAGCGCCAGTTGCCCGCGCTGCGCGGCCATCGCAAATACAGGCCTGAGAATGCCAGCACGACGAGCAGCACCGTGCTCGCATCGACGATCTGCTTGCCGACGTCGCGATTGCCGAAGTCTCCAGCGGTCAGCCAGCGATGTAAGGAGCGCGTGCCTTGAAAGAAAGCTTCACCCTTGGCGCCATTGCCCTCGATCAATGCGCCGCTATAGGGATCGGCGTACCGCGCTTCGCCGCGGGAACCACGACCGGGCGGCCTGGATGAACCTTTGTCCGCGGTGCGCGGCCGAGCGAATGTGACTTTCACGGCAGCCGTTGGATCGCTCGAAACCGAGAGCGCGGTGATCTGGCGCTGCGGATTCGCGGCTGCGATTCGCTTCACCAGCTCCGCCGGCGCAAGCGCGCTCTCCGGCCGCGGCGAGACGATCCGCACGTCCGAATTCAGCCAATCGAGAATTTGCGTCTCGAACGAGAGCAACCCACCCGTGACACCCACCACGGCAAGCACGACACCGGCCGTGATTCCGATGACCCAGTGCGTTTGAAACCAAACCTGCTTGAACATGTTCTAGACGTCGGCCCAACGCCGCAACAGATTGTGATAGATGCCGGTGAGCTGCACGACGGCGGGCTGCCCCGGCGCTTCGCTTGCGAGCTTCTGAATCGCCGCGTCCAAATCGAACAGCAGCGTGCGCTCGCCGTCGTCTCTCACCATGCTTTGAATCCAGAAAAAAGACGCGACACGTTCGCCACGTGTCACAGGCTGTACGCGATGTAAGCTGCTCGCCGGATATAGCACAAGATCGCCCGCGGGCAGCTTTACGCTCTGAGTGCCGAAAGTATCTTCGATCAGCAATTCGCCGCCGTCGTATTCATCCGGTGCGGATAAAAACAAAGTCGCGGAGAGATCCGTCCTGACCCGATGCGGCGTGCCACGAACCTGGCGCACCGCGTTGTCCACGTGAACGCCGAATGCCTGGCCGCCGCGATAGCGGTTGAAGAGCGGCGGAAACACCTTTGCCGGCAGCGCCGCCGAAAAAAACAGCGGGCTGCCCTCGAGCGCCTTCTGCACAAGCTGTGAAAGCTCGCGCGCGGCCTGCGACTCTTCCGGCAATTGCATATTGTCTTTGACTTGCGCGGATTGATGGCCGGCGGTCACCCGGCCATCGACCCAGTCGGCCTCGCTCAGCACCTTCCGACAGTGCGCCACCTGATCCGGCGTCAACATGTTAGGAACGCGCAAGAGCATTCGCCTTCTCCGTACTGGTCTTTCGAGCTAGAAAGCGAATATCGCCGTCAAAACTGCCGTGCGCCCTGGGCCGGGAATGTAATGACCGCCACCGACGCGATCCACATACTCTTTGTCGCCGACATTGGTGCCATTCAACCGGACGGTCAGCTTATCGCTCACGTGATAGGAGGCCATGGCGTCGAACAGCCAATAACTCGGCAGCACCACATTTCCGGTGGCCAAAGCTCTCGAGCGCGTTACGTTATCGAGAAACTGCGCACCGACTCCCAGCGTGAGATCGCCCAGCTGATACGTGGTCCACGCGTTGAACGAATGCTTTGGAGTCAGCAACAAAACCTGGTCTGCTTCGATTGGATTGGCCGTCTTGTCGATGGAGCTATCGAGGAAGGCATAGCCGCCGAACACCGAGAAGCGCTCGCCGATGCTGCCCGAGGCGCTCAGCTCCACGCCGTCGATCACTTGCTTGCCCGTGAGAATGAAAGGGTCGTTGGTGCTCGTGCGTGTTCGCGCGTTGGTTTTCTCGGTGCGGAAAAGCGCACCGGTCACTGCCAGCTTGCCGCCCGCGAGATCCCACTTCGTTCCGATCTCGTAGTTGCGGCTCTTTTCAGGGTCGAAATTGATGTTGTTGGCGGTAAGCGGCCCGGCGCTGAGCCCGGCGCCGGTCGTGCCCGCATCGACCGTCGGATCGAACGACGTGCTGGTGCCGAGATACACCGACGCAATCTCGATCGGCTTGTAAACGACACCGGCCTGCCAACTGAGCAAAGAGTCGTCCGATTTCAGTTTCGTCACGGCGCCGCTGGTAAAACTCGTGAGCTGATAATCCACATCCGTATTGTCCCAGCGCACGCCACCGTTGACAGACCAGCGCTTGCTCACCGCAACGGTGTCGAATGCATAGACGCCCACAGTATCTACTTGGGACTCGCTGGGGTCGCCGGTAATGCCCGGCATCGGCCCAAACGGCCGGTCGTTAGGATTCGGGTTGAAGAAGCCGGTGAGCTGCGGCTGATTCGTGGTCTGTGAGCTGTTCGCGCTGTTCGTCACCTCGTGCGAATACTCGAAACCGGTCTTCACGTTGTGGACAAACGAGCCCGTGTCGAACTTGATGCCTACGTTCGTTTGATTCGTGATGTTCTCGAAGCTCATCTTGCGCCGCTGCAATTGCCGATTCGGCGGTCGTGGCGCTGTGATGGCAGAGTCGCGGTCCGTGTCGAGATATCGCGTGATGTTCTGCACGTCGAACGTGTCGCTGAAGTCGTGCTCGAATTGAACCGTGCCGACCTGACTTTTGATGTCCTCGAAGTCGTAATCTTTCAAGCCGTAGAAAATGGACTGATCGACCGGTGGATTCGCATTGAACGCGCCGGTGGGATAGACCACACCGTTCTGGGTGTAGCTACCCCATGGCAATCCATAGCCGGGAACGTTGTCTTCCTCTAAGTACAAATAGCTCAACGTCAAGCGCGTCGGCGTGTCGAGGCCGAGCGCAAACGACGGCGCGATGCCCCAGCGTTTGTCCTCAATCACATCGCGATTCGCGATATCCGTGTCGTAATACATCGCATTGAGGCGCAACGACCTGCCGTCCCCGATCGGTTGATTGATGTCCGCCGTCGTGCGCTTGTATTGATCCGTGCCCAAGCCGAGCGTGAAGTCCTGGAATGCACCGCTTTTCGGTGTCTTGCTGACTTGGTTGATCGCACCCGCGCTCGTGCTGCGGCCGCCGACCGCGGCTGTCGGGCCCTTCGCGACTTCCACCTGATCCAGGTTGAACGAGTCTCGCGTGTACGCGCCGCTGTCGCGCACGCCATCGATGTAAAGGCTGTTCCGCGCGCTGAATCCACGCATGGTGAAATTTTGATCGCCGGGCAGGCCACCGCCGCCTTCGCCCGCCTGGAAAGTAATGCCGGGCGTGTTTCTCATCACGTCGCGCAGGGAAGCGGCGCCCTGCTCTTGAATCACCGCGCGTGGAATCACGGTGAGCGTCGCGGGCGTATCGCGTAGCGGCGCAGCATATTTACGCGAAGCGGATTGATCTACCTTGTAAGGATCTACCGCGTCGGCTTCCACGGAGATCTTCGAGAGCTCTTTCTCTTTCGTTTCAGCCTCTTGAGCCCGAGCCAGGCGAGGCGCCGCTGCTGCGCCGAGCGCGAGGCTCACGGCAATGGCTACTAGGCGGCGCGAAGTCGGATTGGCCGCGACTTGCGGCCCGGCAACGGACGTCATGATTTCTCCCCTTGCCAATCTTTGGCGGCGCTACGATAATGAGAGCCGTTCTCATTTGCAACCTAGCTGTATTGCTCGCGCGCATGTCACACGCGATGTCGTTTCGTTCGCCTGAAGTCCCTGGAAAGGTCGGAGCCGCGGCCGCCGTCGCGCTCGCTCATGTCATCGTGTTGATCGCCTTGAGCACCTTGGCTCCCGGCGTCAGGCGTGTCATGGAAGCCGCGCCGCTGCAGGTCTCATTGATCGCACAGCTGGACCAGCCACCCGAGGAATGGCAGCCGCCGCAGCCGAAGTTAATGAGCTTGCCGGTCACGTTGGCGCCGCCCCAGGTCGAAGTGCCAATCGAAATTCCGGTCGCTTCGAACGCCATTACCGCTCCCAAACCCGCGCCGCCTCCACCGTCGCCCGCTGCGCAATCGACGCAGGCGAAGATGATTTCGGACGTGGCGTATCTTCAGCCGCCATCGCCGCGGTATCCGTCCGAGTCGCGCCGCTCGCGCGAGCAAGGGCTCGTGTCGCTTCGCGTATTGATCGATGAGCTCGGCCACGCCCGCGAGGTACGAGTTGAGCGCTCGAGCGGCTTTCCCCGTCTGGATGAAGCCGCACGGCTTGCGGTAGCTCGCGCCCTGTTTAAACCTTACGTCGAATCCGGGGTGGCGCAGCCCGCGATCGTCATCATTCCCATCGAATTCTCGCTGAACGCGCACAGCGCACGCGGCTGATCAGCCTTCAGATCGAAATGCGCCGCCACGCGCCTGAGCGCCATCGGCCGAGCATCACCAGGCCCAACACCATCAGATAGAGGACCAGCGCGATCCATCCGCCGACCGCACCCCATCCAAGCTGCGGCAGCAGCTCGAACCAGCCTTGCCCCGGTGCGAAGGTCAGGATGTGCGCGACAGGAACGAACACTAGCCATGACACCGTGAGCACGAGAATCGCCGGCACGACCGCATCGCCCGCGCCGCGCAGACACAAGCTGCTCGCCAGGCTCAGCCCGTCGAAGAACTGATACAGCGTCGCGATCCAAAGCAACTTGACGCTGAGTGCGATGACGCGCGCCGCGTCCGGATCTTCGGTGCTCAGGAAAACCGGCAATACCCATGGACCGATTGCCGCCAGCACCAGTCCGATTCCCCCCATCAAACACGCGACGAGCGTGATCACATAATTTCCAAGTCGCGCCGCCCAGGCGCGGTCGCCTGCTCCGATGGACTGACCCACGAGCGTAGTGCCGGCGAACGCAACTCCGGCCCCGGTCATGTACGCCGCTGTGCAGATCATCGTCACGGTTTGACTCGCGGCGCCGTCCGCCGCGCCGAGCCGTGTCTGCATGATCTGAAAGATCGCGAATCCCAGCAGATCCGCCGCCGGCACGATGCCCATCGGAAAACCGATGCGAAGTTGCCGCAGCAGCACGCGCAGCGAAGGTTTCCAAGTGAGATGCGTGCGGTATTGCTGACGATACGGCGCGCTCAGAAAAACCCCGAGCGCGACGCCGAGGCCGATCAGCTGCGCGACATTCGTGGCCCAAGCTGATCCTGCAACGCCCCAGCCGAACCGGAAGATGAACACATAGTTGCAGATCGCATTCGCAATGCCGACGGTCGCTGTGAAGATCAACGAGAGC
>Ga0307515_10014061_pt1 | contig 14889 bp, 16 predicted proteins | sample 17_EM_MG_FD_194513 | JGI IMG/M metagenome (GOLD analysis project Ga0307515, IMG submission 194513) | Populus trichocarpa ectomycorrhiza microbial communities from riparian zone in the Pacific Northwest, United States - 17_EM | ecosystem: Host-associated > Plants > Roots > Unclassified | place... | reverse complement strand
TCCAGACCAAGCCCGTCCAGTCCAAGACTGCCTGTTTGTGGTCCGGTCCAGTCTGACCTTCCGGTTGGACCGGACCGTACTGAGCCCTACCCCAGACCGGGTCCGTCCGGACTGGTGAAAACACTGTTGATGAGGCTGGGTTCTCTGCTTCAACTCGGAATCATCGGGTTCAACAGGTATTCCTTTTCGATCCTCTTGCGAGCGATCCCTTGGTTGGACAGCAGTTAATGCAGCACCACGTGTTGAGGTCAATGGTGGGGTGGAGTACCACGTCTCGAGCATTTAAGTGAGTCGAATGGATCGGAATCTGGTAAAGTACCTTGTACAATGGACTAGGTACGATTCAGTAACTTCGCAATCTCCAAACTTTGTAGATGAGTTACCAGCAGCGGGGGAGTTCAGTCAATCACACCCTGCGAAGCTGGGACCTTGCGAAATATTCGCAGAGGACATCTAACCCAGGAGGGAGATCTTGTCATGCTTCATGTTGCGAGGGAGGTTTTTGGAGGGTTCATAGGAATTCACGTTACAGAATGGCAGACACATAATAAGACCCAGAGAAGAGTGCATAATAGCGACAGCATGATTTGGTACAATCAGGAAGTGGCCTGAGGTGTTGCGGCGTTGCATGATGTGGTGTGGTTGAGTTGAGAAGAGTTAAGGTGGTGGTGTGTAAGATCGTTGGAAAAGATACAGATAGTACCTCGGACTATAAGGAATGATTCGAAGGTGGCAGACGAATTGTATATAAACTAAGGTTATTCGGTGTTGGAGGATCTTCTTTTCTTTTCTCTTCACTCATTCCGTTGTATAGCAAAGCAACTAATAACTTTAAAACAGCTTCGACCCCTGTCTTGTTTTCCTTGAGACAAACTTTGAGCTTTTGTCTTCTATTCGGATATCACATAATTGTTATAAATATCACCTTCCTCCAACCTGATCCATTGAAGATACAATCTGTTACGTCATATCTGCTATCTCTGCATCGCTTCTGCACCCCCTTAGGCCAAGGAATATGCGCTGCTCTTTGCATCCCCCATGCCACATCAGTAGTTGCATTCGTGGATGCCTGTCCTGCTACCCCTGGTATCCTACTTTGCTGCGGCACTTTGGCAACTTCAGTTTCATTCACTCATTTGTTACTGAACCCTATGTGATTTTGTTTCCAGTTGAGGCACATCTCCAGTGTGTGACCACAGAATGATCGCTGCTTGACTGTGCACCCCACCACATTGAAGACGTGGACACATGTCCAGTGATGACCTGAGCAGTAGCCACACGTTGGCCTGCTGCTGTATCTATTCTTCATAAGACCACATCCACAGCAGAGTTCACATGTGCTTTCAGTGCCAGTGTTTGTGTACTGTGCGACGCAGTACTACACTCCCGGCGTGTTGATTCCCTTCCTGGCCAAACCCTGTGCCAACATGGTCCACTTTACCACATAGAATACCTAAGATGTGGTGGTTTCTCCATGCTGCCTCCTCTCCTGGATGGTGCGGGGGTTCACCAGCAACAATACTTGGGCGGTGATTGTGATTCCTTCATTCTCCTCTTCGAATTCCTCGTGCATCTGCTGCAGGTCTTCTGTGCCATTTCCCAAGTACCGTATGGGACGTGCTGCCTGGAACTATAGTGACTCCCAGGACTCATTCTCTTTCACATCAACTACTGCTTTGTGGACAGTCGTTGTTGCTGTCTTGATGATGTCGCTGTATGGAGAGCCATCTCTGCTATCGTATTCTGGAGCGTAATTGCCCATAGTGCGCCCTTGGCATTCCTCCTTGCGTTCATAATCCTAATGTGGGCCAGTGCATTCAGGTGGGAGAGTGCTCTATTGATTGGTGACTCAATTTCCTGGTTCACTGTGTTTCGGAGTGTTATCCTGTCGTCAATCCTGAATATCAGGTGTCTCTGTGCCATGCTTGATCCAGCCATCGGGCAAGGGCCTGGACCATCTGGTTCCCTCTCACTCCAGGCTCGGGGAGGGACTCTCTCCAGCCATCTAGAGGGTTTGGGTGCTGACTTGTGTTTGTGTTTGTGCTATGCTGTAGGCTGCAGTTTGACCGGCAGTCTGGGCATAGGTTGCCGCAGGAGGTGTTGGCGCTGCTCTGGTCCTCCGTTCTTGGTTGCATCTGCAGATTGAGAGGCATCTAGCCCCCTGACATCCATCCTTCCAGTCTTGTGCCTTTCTTCTGTCTTGCTGCCTGGACTGGTGTTACTCGTTTCATGACCTTTGCGATCATGTTCGTGATGCCCGGCTCCCACAGCTTGTCGTCCTCATGGCGGCCATCCCACCACCGGGAAAAATGACCTTACGCGACGCGTGACTCATAGAGAAGCTGTTTTTGGGCCGGTAATCCATAGCATATTTGACCCATGGCACTATGACATCCTATGGACCTGTGAGTTGACTAGATTACTATGATACGGATATGATTATGGGCGCTTGATACTATACATCATGCTGCATTCAATAAAACTGTCAAATGCACTTCATTGCACGATCCGAAGTATGCTCTGAAGTACGCTCCTGATTACACTGCCTGCCTGCTTGACTTACGCTCCCAAGCAAGCTCTTAAGCCTCTCCCAAGTACACTCCTAGTACGCTCTCAAGTACACCGAGTACATTCTCATGTACAATCCCAGGCATGCTCTCAAGGATGCTCCCAAATGCACTAGATGGCATACTCCCAGCCTGTTTGACATACGCTCTCAAGCAAGCTCTCAACACGCACCGAAGTACACTCCGAGTACGTTCTCAAGCACGCTCCCGGGCATGCTATTCAGGACGCTCCCAATTGCACTCGGTGGCATACTTCCAGCCTGCTTGACTTACCCTCTCAAGTAAACTCTCAAGACACTCCGACATACACTCCGAGTACATTCTCAAGTACACTCCTGGGCACGTTGTCAAGGACGCTCCCAATTGCACTTGAAGGCACACTCCCAGCCTGCTTGACTATACACTCCCAAGTAAGCTCTCAATACACTCCCAAGTACACTCCAAGTACGCTCCCAAGTATACCTCCAAGTACGTTCTCAAGTACACTCCCAGGCATGCACCCAAGGACGCTCTCACTTGTACTGGATGGCACACACCCAGCCTGCTTGACTGTACGCTCCCACACCAGCTCTCAAGAAGCTCTCAAGCACACTCCCGAGCACGCTCTCAAGTACACTCCCAGCTTGCTTCACTATAAGCTCCCAAGTAAGCTCACAAGATGCTCTAAAGTACACTCCAAGTACCTTCTCAAGTACACTCCCGGGCATGCTCTCAAGGACGCTCCTAATTGCACTCATTGGAACACTCACAGGCTGCTTGGCTCTACGCTCCCAAGTACACTCTCAAGAGGCAAGACACTCCCGATCTCATTTGACTATACGCTTCCATGTATGGTTCAGGGTGCTCAATCCATCGACTTGCTGAGTTCCAGGAGCAAGGCACCAGGAGGCGGGTGGCGGGTGCCCGATGGCGCATGGCATATAGTGGCTGAAATCATGACGTCGGTCGATAACATAGTCTGAACCTCATCTATAATGCTCCCACCGTGACAAGATCTCACGAGGCCTCATGGTCTTGGTGTTGACAATTGTAGCCTTAGATTCTGCAGGAAAGGTAGACAATTCGAACTTGGGGAGAGCAGATCTCCGACTCAGATTTTCCTGCGGAATCTGCTGCCCACTTCCCATCGATTGTGGGCGTATGTGTGCACATTCAGTCTAGGGCTGATGGAGATGATTGCAATGGCAATGGCAATGGCGATAGTGATGGTGTTGGTGATAGTGATCATAGTACCAAAAGTACTTAGACAAGTAGGTTGGCTATGTCAATGTCAGTATCAAAGTTTCCATTCACTTTGAACCTTCTACTAGCCAAAGCTTCCACAAACCGAGAGCCTTCTATTAGCTCAAGCTTCCACAAACTCAGAGTTTTTCATCGGCCAAAAGCTTCCCATGGAAAACTCTACTGCTCCCGAATGGGCTCTTACATGCTCGATCCAGAGACTTGTTGCCTTGCAGACGCCAGGCACCGGTGGCGTGAGGCAGGTGGCATGTGCCGAGCTTTGTTTGGTGGGTGGCGTGTGGCATGTGGCAGGTGGCGTGTAGTGGGTGGTGGGCAGCCAATATCATGGCATCGGTCTATATCATAATCTGAATCTAATCTTTAGCGCCCCCACCGAGACGAAAGCTCACGATACCTCACAACCATCGTATCAACAATTGCAGCCTTAGATTCTGTCGGAACGGTATACAATTGGATCTTGGGGAGAGCAGATCACCAACGCAGATTTTCCAGCGGAATCTGCTGCTTGCTTCCCATGGATTGTGGGCGTATGTGTATGCATTTGGGCCGGGGCTGATGGTGATGATGGCGATGGTGATGATGGCAATGTTGATGATGGCGATGGTGATGACGGCGATGGTGATGCTGTCGGTGATGGTGATCATAGTACCAGAAGCACTTAGACAAGTAGGTTGCCTACATCAACGTTAGCATCAAAGCTTCTACAGACTTAGAGCCTTCTATTAGCCAATGCTTCCACAGACTTAGAGCCTTCCATTACCCAAAGCTTCCATGGACTTAGAGGCTTCTATTAGCCAAAGCTTCCACAAACTCAGAGTTTGCCATCGGCCAAAGGCTTCCAGCGGAGGAAAACTCTTCTCCTCCCGAACCGAGGATCTCTCAAGCAGGCTCTCAAGCATGCCCTCAAGCAAGCTCTCAAGTACGCTCTAGAGCAAGCTTTCAATCGCCAGCGTGCTCTCATGCAGACTTGCAGCGATACTGCGTACAGTACCGGTATAACGGCAGGCAGTAAAGACAAGTATATGTCAATCTCTGACCCGCAGCCGTATATAATTCCATAGGCCCACGCGCACATCTCTATGAATCGACTATGGATGACTATAGGCTGCGCGTCGCGCAGGGGTCCACGGAAAGCTTGCTATGAGCTGCGCCTGTGCGTGTAGCACCGCCTATTGTCGATTTGCACTTTTGCCAATGACTTCTTCTCTCTTTCTAGCCTCCATGTCATCATTCCTAGCCACTGTGCCTCTTCGCAGGTTGCCTGGGCTTCCAACTAGTTTGCTAGGTGCGCAATGGTTCAGTGCAGCTGCGTTAGCTCTTGTTCCTGCTGCCGCATTGTGCTATCCAGGCGGCTCCTCCCATCACTGCCGGCGCTCCAAGCCTCTGGGCCACCACTCCTGAGCCCCTACCGATTCGCATTGCGCTCCAGCGCCTGAACTGGGGTCGCGATCGGAGGGGTGGCATTTGTCACCGACCCGATGCCCGCTACGCAATTTGCTGCTTCTATTCCTCCTCCTCCCCCCATGTCCATGTCTCCTGTCTCACTTTGGATCCTGATCCCCTCAAATTCCTCAGTGGGGCTTTCTCTGCCTGGGGTCGCAACAGTTCCTGATTTGGTCATTGTGTCTTGGATGCATGCTCGATTTTCCGTCCAACTGCCCAACCTCCTCCGGCGATCCAGAGGTGCTGGGGAACCCTAGCCGGGGTCAACTCGCTGCTACTAGTCGTTTGCTGGTGTCTGTTTATCCACTACTGCCGTTGTTATTGACATATTTCACAATTTTGTTTTCGTCTTTTCCTCCAAGACTTTTCACGAATCCACACAATTGGGTGGTTTCTTGTTCACGCACTTCTTCCTGACGTGCCTGCCCTAGTGGTCCTGAGATGCTGAGAGTCTTGTTCCGGTGACGATTTGACGTGAAAAGTCGCTTACCGCAGTCCGCATTTCGATCGCTGTCGTCATTGTTGACTTATTTCGCCGATTCTGTTTTGCCAAGACTCGCGTTCATATTCTGATTAATTGTCAGCGTTCAGTGAACGACCATCGTTAACATTAGATCATGATCGAACTCAGCTCCGCTGAGGCCCATAAGCCATATAACGGGAGGTGATCCATATATGCAACAAAGTGTGGTGGGTGAACAAAGAAAATGACAACGGGATACAACACTCGAGATTCCTGCTCAATGTCACTAGACGGACCGCGAATCTACTCTACTTTGGGACAAGGCAGCATGTTTGCATCAAATCGACCCACGAATACATGGCTTCACAGAATCCACACTTGCATCCCATCCAATTACCCCAATCTACCGCCCACTTTTCTTCCCTGTCAAATTCTCACACACCCTAACCTAAGACTCTTTGGGTATGCCTGCAAACGATTGTTAGGGTTTCTTTAAAGACAGGCGATGTGCGCAAGTGCTAGGAGCTCCACAACCACCTTAATGTTTTACTATAGATAGAGTTATTAATGGCACAGTTGCATTCCTAATTCACATAGTAACGTCGAGAGTCGCATTGTGAGTTGGTTGGATTAGGGTGTGCGTCTACGGATCGGAATATATCAATGCCAAGGTTGTGATCTTGTTCCACAGCCTTACAGTAGCCGAACTAGGATGGTTATAGTGCGGTTCCGGCGTTCCAGCTACTCACTTCTAAGTGTGTTGCTGCCGAAGATGGCACCGATACTTTATATTGCGTTGCACTCCGTATCTAGGGAAGTGTAGTGAGTAATCAACAGCACGGCTAGGGCTGTATATTGAGTTAATGCAAGCGGACCGTGTTTGATCCTTCTCTTCCGTAGGAACGTCGCCGGTTTACGTCCCCACAGCGTGAGAACGAAAATTTGGGCATCTCACGCGGCGAACGGCCACAATCTAATACCCACTTCCCTATCATATCCGTCCTCTCTTCCACCATTCTTAGTGACGCCGCCGTGAGTCCACCCCTCACCATCTCCGACAAACATGGCAACCCCCCCAACCAGGCGAACAAAGTCATGTACCTTTTTATTTCCATCACACCTGCGATGTTATAGCAAGGCACTGTGACCGGCTGGCGGTGCGGTTTTGTTTGTACTTTTGACGACAGTATATGTTGCGTCAACGTGTCGGAATAAACCATAGAGTTGCGCATTTAGTTTCACTTACGAGCGAATACTGGCTACATTGTGTCAAGCTTTGAAATACGATTCATGGGATCTACGGTATGTCGTCGAAACAGTTAGTTCCGATGGTTAAGTAGATGAGTGCGCTAGGAATTCCTTACCACCAAGCATGCCAGCCCAGGGAACACGACTACAAATTTGCTTAATGCATTGTCACAACGACTCAATCCGTTGCAACTTTCGTGCTCTGAATATATCCTTTGAAATGTGACTCGGAGTGTAGCTCATTACTATTTTACCGCGCGTATGAAGTCAGGTACCATAGTTGTGTGTATTTGGCTAAGCAGGGTCTGCGGATCGGTAGACGGATGTAGAGGGCGGAAATAAATTCTTGAAACCGATGATAGAGGTGTTAGAACAGAAAGAAGTTTGAAATTCGCCAGAAAAGCGGGATAACCAAATCCAACGAAACATTTGTGTTCTGACGTAGCCGGAGTACGTAAAACGAACCTTGCTCGCAGACACTTTCTTGCGTTTTTGCAACATGCTGCTTTCGATCTCGCAGAACGCATTGCTGCATGCCAGTCACCACGTGGCAACGGGTACCTGCATTAGCCCGGCATATCTTGGCACACTGACACCTAAGCGAGCCTTCCTCCACCACACAACACCATTTCAGTTTTAAAAACGAAACAGTTTCTCATGAACCGGAGGCAAAAGAAACACAAGGCCCGAACCCGGATTTGAACCGGGGACCTCTCGCAATCGAAACTTAGGGAGCGACCCTAAGCGAGAATCATACCACTAGACCATCCGAGCCGATTGATATGCGACGCAAACTTCGGGGGTAATAAATTTTACTGGCTGTACGAGTGGGTGGGTATGTGGGGTCTGTATTTGGGTGATGGCCTATTGCGAACATTGTCGGGCTGTTCGAGTTTTCTGGGATGTTGACGAGGTTGGAAGAAGAGGTAGTGAGAAACACGACACATTCCCGAGCCGAGGTTCGAGCGGCCGCATCATAACTGGTAAGTGTGTTGGGAGATCCCGGATTGACAGCCACTGTTTGTATTTTCCTCTTAGGCTTCGAGCAGAATGGTTCGGCTACATGAGTTTTTGACGATGAAAACCGACGAAACGAAAACAAAGCGGAAGTGATACCAGCTGTGCACTTGCGCATACTTACAAGTCGACAGTGCACCGTCTCAGACTCCCGTGGATTACTAGCTACCGTAAGTTCTACTAGCGACTCTAGGCTTGTAAATGTATCAAATCTTCTTATCCCCGATTCTCTGTGCGAGCCACTGCAGCCATCCGCTAACTCACAGAGGATTAGTTTGTCAGCCCGGTGCTTGAGTCGTAGTTTGCCACAGTTACCGCATTAATCTCCAACAGCTAGTGTATGAAAGCCAGAGACCCCGGAAGCAGCGGCCGTTAAGTATCAATCACTATAAATGACCAGGCGACGGCAGGACGTAGCCGAACCACAGTTCATCGTTACGAAGGTGGCGGAACTCGTCAGAAGTGGAGCGTTCAGACACATGGCTACTGCAGGTGGGTTAACTTTCGATCTCGTGTTCAGTGGATGCGAGCGGAACCACCTTGCCGAGATCGCAGCGCGTGGTGTGAGAAGCTGTCCTCGGCATGTGATTGACATCGAGCCGGGTGATTGACCAGCGTATCGCCGTAATTCAGTGGCAATCGAGAAATAAGTCACTGGGCGGTTCAAAGTGAGTACTCGAGGATGGGCGGAAACCCTGGGAGTGGAGAGAAAATATGGTCTCGTTGCCTAAATAGCCGAGCAGCGCTAGGAGCCCACGTGGGAAGGTACCTGCATTAGCTTCCGCATGGTTGACAACCTAAGCGAGCTGTTCCCGCCATCTCTAGCCTCGAACATCGGCGTTACATTTCTAAGGAGGGTTTGTATAATATTATCATACATTCGATGTAGCACGTCATTAATCAAAGCAAAGTATGTGTAACGCTTCAGCTACTATTCATGAATCAAGAAATATACTCTAACCCCGATTTCCGTCAACTTGGCCATTTGTAAACCCAGCCAGCTCTTGTTTCTTGAGATGCACGCTGAATCCCTCGGGCTAGCCTTGTGGTGGAATGGAGTGAACTCGTGTGGTATTAATAACGAACGAGCGCTAACCTCGACAGTACTTAGTTTCCTGAGTCTCCGTGGAGCACATAAACCCTTGATACAGAGATATCGTTCATCTAGAACTTCGCTAGAACTGGAAACGGTATACCGTTATTTCAGTATATACTGTACCAGTTACTGCGGTCCGGACGTAGCCAGGTGCTGACAGGTAATCCAGTACCGGACTCCCATGGCTGACTCCTTTTTTGGCTGGACATTAAGGTGCTGACATCCGGTGTCACTAGATGATGCTGAGGCGGTACTCTTAAATATGAAGAAATTGATACTGAGGACGAACGTATGGAGAATGATGTAGAATTGGGAGAAGATACACCAGTTGATCAATGGCTAAGCTTGCGGAATACTGCTAGAACTGGCTGGGTCAGAGGTGATCCTGCTGAGAGAAGAACCGACTTGTAGTTAGAGATCACAAGATAATAGAATATAAACACTTATACTAGCTAGCAGCTTTTTGTGACCGGATAACAGTCTGCTGACGGTGAGAAGTACTCGAAAAACACTATAGGACACCCTCTACTGACAGCTAACGTCCGGGCGACAGTATCCAGTACAGTACTAGATTCTGGTTTCATATGGACCCCAGGAAAATTGCTGTGCAGCTGTAAGGTTGAATTTATAAGTATCATCATGGGTTTCTACCGTGTACCAGTTCCATCATCGTAGATAAAATACTACGGGGACGTCGGAGATCGCTTATGCAGGCAAATGATGAATAGGTGCCAAAATGGTCTTTAAATATGAGTCTACACAGATAGTCAAGTAGTATGATTCCCCGTCACTCCCTCCCTCGCAATTGCGAGAGGGCCCTAGTTCAATTCAGGTTCGAGCTTATACATTGGTTTTTGCCTGAATAAAGGGAACGGGGGTTTCAGCTTGTCAGGTCCTCGGTTGTGCACAGGTCATGGCCTGTCACTCGTGCGTCAGCCCACTCGGGTTGTTGCATGTGTACTTGGATCGTGAGTCTCAGCACCGTCTGATGTCTTGTATGAGAATGAAGACTTGTATGAAGATGGTGGTTGTATGAGGATATGCATCAGGACCAGGGTGATGTGTCTCATGTCAGAGCATACGCGTACGCATATGGGAGATTGTACATATACGGGCCTTTGGCCCTCGAGATAGGATCAAGTCAAGCCAATCAAGAAGTCACCAAACCATCCAAAGTAACACGGGTTGTTCAAAGTAGAGATAGTATAGTTGATAGAGAAGCTTGATTGTACTATCCAAGAGGGCCACAAGGCCATATATATGGTCATATAAGTGCAAATGCGTACGTACTCATCACTCATCTATGTGTAGATACGGCTGGATACCATCAGTCCAACAGCAATCTCCCAGTTTCCTAGAAGAGCCATCATCTTCGGCCATACGAAGGCTGAGATCTATTCAGGCAATACCGGTTGTTGCGTATACATATAGATCTGACACGAGCTGGAAGTAAGCAGGGCTGATGGTAAGGCACAATTCTCCCTCGTATATAGCTCGAGGCTTCTCCTTGTCTCTTCTCTGTATCTTATGTCTATACATACTTATGTACACACGGTTCTCCCCGTATTGCAACACGGGTTAAGATATGGGGAGAACCGTGCGTTACGGTGTGTATAAACTAAAAGTATAGAGACAAGACAGGCGGGAAAAGACTTGAGATATAAAGTATAAGAGAGTGTGCCATATGCGCTACCAGTTTTTCAACCCCAGTTAGCTTATATCCGGTCATTGTATATATGTACCACGGTGTGCCGGAAGGCCTGGCACGACAACAGATGCAATGCAAACTGCCAACGCGTATAGGAAGAGTAAGTTTGATCTATCCAAGTTTTCATACCGTAGTTTAGCCTACATAAACCACAACATGGCCTCTTAAACTAAGAAAGAGTGACTAAACAATTCTCTAGTAAACCGGACTTAAAATGACGCATACAGCCTGAGTGTCTCCATGTCATTCTTTCCCCGGCTTTGACTACCAAACACGAACAAAACCAATAGAACCTATAGTCTCCTCAGTAAATCATGCACCCGTATCCCCCTGGTCTCGAACCCACCATCCGGGAATAAACAATTAATCTGGATATACGTAGCTAGTAGGAGATCCACGCTATAAGTGAATGGCAATGCCGCAACCAACCAATTTCCTATTTCGTCGAGAAGCTGAGGGAGAGCTCAATAGGGTCGGACTTTGTGCTGCCGTCGCTCATGATAGCACTTCTAGACTGGAGGTCGGTGCTGAGATCTACGGTGAAGAAATACATTTGACCGTGGCTCAACCCGAGGTTTGTACCGTCGCTGTTTCGGTTGGAGAAATTCACGCAGCCGATGCATTCCTTGTTGACGTTGTGGCTGCCCTAGGCATTGATGGTCCACTGCCAATACACGGCGGTGGGTTCTCCGAAATCGACGCCTTCGGCAAAGACGAGGATGAATGGCTCGTTTTTGGCGTACTTTGAGAAGTTGACTTTTCCTGTGTAGATATATATAATGGCTAGGTGGATAAAAGGTAGATAGATATGCAAAGTAGTTTTAGGATGCGTGTAGAGTGTGTTCAGGCTTCCAGGTGTTACTGAGATTCTCAAGTGCTCGCTTGGTGGTCAGTTGCAATCTTGAGAGGAAGTTGGTAGCAAATTTATACACTGAGCACCACACGGTAAACTCCTCAGAGTTGTTCACCCGCACACCTTCCCGGAAAGACACAGTCTCTCGAACCGTGGAGGCCTAAGCTGCAGATTGCATCCATACAGAATTTGAGGTGTAACTCATGGACATGCATTGCAAAGTTTAGAATAACTACCCCGCGCGGACCTCTGAAGCCTGTTTTAAATCTGCATAACTTTTGCACTGCCTACATCGCAGAGAAAAACAGAACCACAAGCATGGAGTGAATACGACACGCCCATCAATCAACGGACAAGAGAGCAGCATCAAGGAAGCTGATCGGTGCGGAGTAGCCGGCATCTGGGCCGATCGCAGAACCAGCCTTTCCCTCAATGTCACCGATCATTTACCACAAGCTTCCGGTGCCCGTGAAATCTAGGCGAACACTATATCATATATACCGCAAGTTTTGGTATTGTTACCTCTTAGCCTATTTTGTGATCGGGCATTCAGAAACCGCGAAATTATATGCGTACAGCTATATATCATAGGCGTAACAAGTATCGGGATATTTACCGCTATGCTGGGTGGTTTACAAATCGAGACTCGTTTGAGCGTGGCCCTCTATTACTGCTGGGAGAGATGCTCCATTCGAATCAATGGCGGTTTGCTAGCTGATAGAAAGCGGGAAACACCATTGTTGCAAAGATTATGCCTGATACGGAGCAAACCCACTGGAATCCCATTCTACGGATGCTAGTTCTGAGTTTTGAAAACAACGTTGTTGTGCAATATCCAAGAGAACATAGAGTACTATGAACCTACTCGAAACTATAAAGAGCGGCAACAGCTGCAGGCCGCCTCGATGTATCGCTTCGATTTCAATCGTATCTGAAACTGGTTTGATAGCCGCAAGTGTTACTGTAAGAATTCCATTCGACCCGCCCCGCTACAAGATTGATTGGCTATTGGGGACAGACGGCACAGTTTGCAAAGGAGATCGCCATGCAGGGTACTCAGCCGTTTGCCAAGTTCCCGTGGGGCAAACCCCGGAATGTTACTGAGAGTGCATCGCCAAATTAAACAGACAGCTAGCTGTAGGAGGGAGTCGGTAGAGACGATGTGTTGCGCTCTCTTGTATGTACTATTACTTATATTATCACTGAAAACTCCAATTGATAAACTGTGGATTGTGGTTACATGGTGCTGAATAATGCATACCGCATGTAACGATTGAAGCTACGCCCGTTATGCATGGGGCTGCTACATATACACTACCCTGGGCAAGTTAGCAGTGTCTAAACTTTGTCTAATAATTAGTCACATCTACCTTAGGTGTTCTATTTAAACGGTACTATAACTCGAGAAATCAGAACACAATGTTTATAAGACAACAGGGATTGAATGTTTCAATTTTTGTCCCCAGGTCGATGCCAAACGATAAAACTTAGAGTTGATTCGGCTCACTGGATGATGTTGATGGACTTTATTCCACCTCTCCCCATCGCAGCCTTCAAAGGTCATTAACAAACTTAAATTAGAAGCTGTATGCTAACAACAGCGGATACAGAGGGAAAGAGCTTACCATTTCCACCACCTCAGCGTTCATCCCACTTCGCAATCGAGATTCGCTATCCCTCATGTGTAGTAACTGGGTGTCGTACAACTACGGCCCGCCAGATCCGCTACTACCCCCTACTCAACAGCAAGCCCGGGCAGAAGTGAAACGACTGACGAAGTACCGAATAGCATCAAGGAATGGGTGAGATACCTCGGTTATTTACACAGTGTAATAATGATAGTGATTGTGGTGATGGGCGTGATTAGGATCATAGACATTTGTCGCCCGACATCGCTATACACGAAGAGTTATTATATAATATTAAGCTGCATATTTGTTTTTACGAATTTTATCGAATAACCGGTTGGATCGGTGATTTTGGTAGTACTGTACATGTAGGATACCTGGGCGACTAATAAACTGCCTCAATTTGCCTTGTTTCCAGCTTTACTTGATTGTCAGGACTCTAAAGCGACAAAAAGTTGTTCTTTGAGGTCCGGGTATGCAAGCTGCACGAGCTACGGAAATCACGGCTTCAGTTAGATCATCCGGTAATCGGTGAAGTGTGGATCGGCGCTGCTGCAGGGTGCCGAATAAGAAATACCGCATAATCCAATTGGATTTGTTACTTTTGTACTACGTGCAGGTTGAATTGCCGGCGTCAACAGCACCTATTCTTCCTCTTGATGCTTGGAATCACACGAGCATCCAGCAGAGCTTGGAATTGGACGAATACAACAACGGTAACAATGGATTGACCAAAGCTTATAAACCTGAGGAATTAATGTGCAGGTATTATCTCTTGTGCCGGTACTTCTTCGTGCTGATATATAGGTTGGAGTCCACTTTAGACAATATGAAACTCATGGGACCAGAAATGCGTAGTTAGTCTAATCGTAGTACTATTTTAAGTGCATACCGGCCTTCTTGAGCTTGACAATGATACCTGCAGAACCAAGTATACTCTGCGGGAGTATTATAAGGATGTCTTTACAGATATCTAAACTGGGAAGCCCGGCAACTATGTCCAAGAGGTTGACCTTTACATCACGCCTTTGCTGGTTCTTCGGTTATGTACCGCAATGTGGTAAGCTACCCGATAGTGCACTCAGTTGAAAGATGTAGGGCAGACTTTGAGTGCGGTCATCACGTGGTGTTAAGTTGGGTTGAGCGGCGGAGCCCCATGCACTTTACTTCTTGTGTACGTGTCAATTAGATGAATAGATAAGTCGACGTACGCTTCCCTCTGCGCCAGGATTGGTCCAACAAAAGAGACGATGTGACTCGCAGTATTGGAACGAGCCCGGCTTTTTTTTTGAAAAGCCCATAAACTTTTAAAGCCCGCGGGCCAGCCGGCATATCTGAAACACGAAAATCAGTAAAAAATTATCCTGTATGGGTAGCAGATGATGCTATTTGTAGTAGTAAGTGGATTATTTTCCGTGGAGAATGTGCAATTTTCAGTAGTGATGTACAAATTTAGAGTGAGCATAGGTGGTCACTCGGCACGCGGGCGCCCGCAGTTGTTACAATGTTAATCTGATGAAGTCTATTCTACTATCAAAGGAGAAGCTCTGTCTTTATATACAAGAGAGCCTGGAACACCATGGAAGGCCATGGAAGCTCACGATTGCAAATCCCAGTGGTGGCG
>Ga0307515_10014060_pt1 | contig 14890 bp, 1 predicted proteins | sample 17_EM_MG_FD_194513 | JGI IMG/M metagenome (GOLD analysis project Ga0307515, IMG submission 194513) | Populus trichocarpa ectomycorrhiza microbial communities from riparian zone in the Pacific Northwest, United States - 17_EM | ecosystem: Host-associated > Plants > Roots > Unclassified | place... | reverse complement strand
TAGGGGTAATAATAAAGCCTAGGAACTTAACGTTCTTAGTATAAAAGATATATTTTAATAGTTTAGCGTATAGGCCCTAAGCGCGGAGCTGTTATAGTATGTACCTACTTAACATACTTAACGTGCTTATCCTTATTATTTAAGTAAATAAGAATATTATCTAGGTAAGCTACGTAGATAGTATCTACTAGGGTTCCTAAAGCTTTATAAATATAGCTTTAGAACGTTATAGGGGCGTTAGTAAAACTAAAGGGCATTACTAGGTACTTAAAGTAACTATAACGTGTCTTAAATACGGTCTTCTATTTATCTCCCTTTTTAATATAAATCCTATAGTACGCATTATAAAGATCTAGCTTTATAAATATCTTCGCATAGTTAAGCCTATTAAAAAGTTCGCTAACTAGTAGTAGGGGGTACCAATTCTTAACCGTAATCTTATTTAGGCGTCTATAATTAACGTATAGCTATATTATACCGTCTACTTTTAGTATAAAGAGGATAGGCGCTTTAGTAGGTAACTTACTAGGCCTAATCTAGCCCTTTTTAAGAGCACTATCTAGGTACTCTTATAAGATCTACAACTCTTTCTATAAGAGGTTATAGAGGGGCATTTATAGTAGCGTCTTACCTTCTTTTGAGTTAATTATATAGTCGTACTTAAAGTTCTATAGTAGTATACTTACTAGCTTATTAAAGAAGATATTAATTTCCTCCTTATATATATTTAGTAAGCTAGGGGCCATAAAGGTTAAAGTAACTATTATATAGTAGTGTACTTCTAGGAGCTAGTAAAGAAAAGGGTATAGCTAATATACATTTCACAGGTGTTACGGCACTGACCTGACGCATACTGTTTTATACTATCTCGTACTATTTCCTTCTGTTAGCTGGCCCACCACTAGCGACTTGGCGGCCGGCCCTACTATTTATATATAATACCCCCTTTCCACCTTCTTCCCCTCTTTATACCACAACGTAGTTATTTAGTTTACTTTATTATAGCACTGTAACAGTTTATAGTATCTTTAATTTACACCCTATCGTAATTACTAATTCCCTGTACCCTAGCTAATTAACCTTCGCCCTAGAGCAATCGCGACCTATATACGCCTCTACCGAAACTAATATATCCCTAGTGCAGTCCTAAAACGATCCTTAGTTTTTACCTAGCGCCTAAATAGGCGACACTAATAACGCTAAAATAGCCAAAACCTAAAACCCCCGTAACGTTTTTGTAGACCTCTTTATAGAGATATATCCCAATATCGCGTAAACAATCCGCCGTTTCCCACTGTACCCTAAGACCTTTAAGCCTAGCAAAGCTTACCTTATCCTTATTAACTATACCAATAAGTTCCTTAATAACATTAAAGTAGGACTATAGTGTATGTATAATATAAATACCGCCAACAAAAAAGCCAACGAAAACCTTAGTGCCCTTATTGCTTTCTAGATAGGAACTATTAACTCCTAGGTAGAGACTATTACCGTTCTAAAATAATTAACCCCTATAATAATAGTAGTAACCTAGCAGAAAAAACAGAGATCTAAAGACCCGCTAATATTTAGCGAAAAAGGCACCCTATTAAAATAATAAGCTAATTTTAAGACCTGGCATATTAAGATTAAGGGAGTCTTTAACCGGGACTAGGACTACTTTAATATAGTTTAGTCCTAAATCCTTTATATCTCGGACATACTAGAGGATAAGGCCTATAAGTTTATTAAGTAGGGCCTAAAGCTTATACACAAGAACCTAAATAACACATCTATATAGAAATGGCCTACTAAGGAAGATATGCTTAAAGACCTTATTACCTACTATAAGGTCCTTAACACGACCTAGGTCGTAAAGAATAAGCTTAACCATTTCCCCTAGGGCAAGCGTAATTACTAGTCCTAAAAGGGAGAGCTTAATAAGCTAATAGTCCGCGCTAAGAAGATAGATAAATAGAAGGTGGACCTACTTTAAAAGTTTATCTCTCTAAAGATAGAAGAGCTAGTACTTAAACTTACCTATAAAATTAATAATAGCGACTATATAGGTTAGAGCAAGTAGATAAATATATTTACTAAAAACCTCACGAACTATATATACTAAGCCAACCTTAAGAAGAACGCTAACTACCGCCTACCTACCTAAGCCCCTGCCCCTATATTAACCCTAACCCTAGTAGTAACTAGAGAACCTATAGACTTTAATAAAATCTTAGATACGGAGCGTAAGCGCCGCGTTAATAATAGACTATACCTTGCCTATAGCCTACCCAGCCACTAAAAGGATGCCTATAATCCCGCTAAGATAGCAAACCTAGTCCTAATACTACCCCATTAAATAACGCGAACTAATAATCGCGGATGTAGTAACTATAGAGTCCATTATAGACGCGGCAACCACGGAGCCTATTATAGCCGCGGCGGATAAACCCCCCCCTTTAACCCTACGGCTTAGTTACTCTAAACTATGCCCTATATAGGAGCCTAACCCGTTAATAACGCCTAGTATTAGCGACTTCGCACTAGCGAATATAAACATAGCTACGTTATTAGTAAGGTATTGTCTTCTTATACCCCAACTAAAACTAAAACTAACACCGCTAGCCAAACGGACACTAGACCGTCCCGCTAAGATAGCCCTATACCCTAGTTATTAAAAGGTAAACTTTTAGACTAAGTCGCGTTTAAGGGTCTAAACTATATAAGGAGAAAGACGAGAAGATTAGGTCCCTATTACTAGATTAATTAGTCCTTTCTATTAATAAACTACCACTTAATCTTAGATTAGCAAATAGTAATAAGAAATTAATCCTTATTTAAACCTAACTCTCCTTATTATATAACCTATACCCCTAAGTTTATATTAATATAGTAAGCCTAGTAGACTCTAGTAGTACTATAATAGTATTTACTAACGTAGAGTCTATTATAAGAAAGTATAACGTTATAACTAAGAAGCTACTAGTACCTAGGCCACTACACCTCGCAAACAGCATCCTAACTTTGCCTATTACGGACTACTTTACCGCCTAAATATTAATCGGCCTCTATACTAAAGCTATACTCTTTTTCATTACTAAACTCTTGCCTACTACCCTAATTATTTTAGGTATGCCCTAGCTTTAGATGTATAAGCCCCGTCCCAGCTTTAGGAAACTTAAGATCCGCTTTAACTTAGACTACTACTTTAAATACTACCTCCTGTAGGGGATAACCGACGTTAGTAGGGACGCCCTATATAGATACTTAGTACTACTAAGCCTAGTACCTAGGACTATATATAAAGCCCTAATAGTAGAAGACGTTCCTAATAAAGGGGAGCCTATATAGCTGTAAAGAAACGAGATAGTAGAAGACTAAACTACCCTAGCACTTAAGGCTAAAATGATAGGCTAGCTAGCCCTACCGAGACTAAGGAAGGAGGTCCGCTTTACGCCGCTACTACTAAGAATCTAACCCTAACTTAGGCACTATTTAAACCCTAGCCGCCTAGCCTAATACCTAGAACTAAGCTATATACTATATGCGTATACTATAGCCCGCGTTATAGCAAGGACTAGCTATAGAACTACTAAGACCCAGATAATAGAAACCGCGCTACTATAACGCCTAACCTTATACCTATTTCCCGCGCGTACCGTATAGGGCCACCGCCTTATTTCCGCCCCCCTAGGCCAACTAAGCTATATTAGCCCAGCCATAGTACTAGAGAACTAGATACGCCCTAACCTAGACGATATTAAATACACTTATGCTATTAATTTTACCTAGTTCTATAAATAAAAAGACGTAAAGGTAATAAGGATTTATATAGCGGAGCTAGTAGAACTAGTTAAACAAGATAAGCACCGACAGCTACTTAAAGAGCTACCTATAGGCCTAATAGAAGTACTAAACCTATTAAAAAGGTCTTTCCGCTAGCTGGTAAAAGGCGACTATATAATAAAGGAAGCCCGTAAAGTACTTCCCCCCTATTTCTATAACTTTCTTAAAATAAATCTAAAAACTAAACCCGAGCTTTTACGTTGGAAGATAGTTGATACTAATATTAAAAAATTCTTAAAAGGCAAACTAGGATTAACCTATAAAGATATTCTACAACGCCTACTAAAGGAGTTTAGTAAATATATTAAGTACTTCCTCTCTAAAAATATAGATAAGCTACCCCCTTACCAACTATAGAACTATAAAATTAAGATTACCCCCAGAAACTAGGCCCTATACTATAAAAATAAACCACTTTTACCTACTAAACTTAGGTATATAAAGAAGTAAATTAATAAGATACTAGATAAGGGTTTTATCCGCAAATTAACCTTACTAGCTGCCATACTACTCCTCCTTACTACTAAGCCTAGCGGCGGTATATAAATCTGCTATAATTACTAAGGCTTAAATATAGTTACTATTAAGAATTAATACCCACTGCTATTAATTCGCGAGATACTTAACATACTTTATAGTGCTAAGTACTTTACTAAACTTAATATAATTACTGCGTTTAACCGGATTTGGATTACAGAGGGCCATAAATAGCTTATAGTATTTATTACCCGGTTCGGACTCTATAAGATGCTAGTTATACTATTTGGCCTCTATAACGCACCTACTATATTCTAAAACTATATTAACTATATTCTATATAACGCCCTTAACGATTACTATACTACCTACCTTAATAATATCCTTATCTTTTCTAAAACACGCGCTAAGTATACTAAGTATGTAAATAAAGTCATCTAAAGACTTAGCAATACTAGACTTTAGATTAATATTAATAAGTTTAAGTTCTGCTCTACTAAAACAAAATACCTCGGCTTAATTATCTTAACTAATAGCATAACTATAGACCCTAAGAAGGTACAGGCCTTACAGAAATAGAAGGACCTAATATTAATTAAAGAACTATAATAATTTCTCGGCTTTGCGAACTTCTACTAACGATTTATCTAAGGCTACTTTACTATTGCTACACCTATAACAAAACTCCTAAAGTAGGATATTAGATGGCTATAGGGACTAGAATAAGCTAAATCGTTTAAGGCCCTTAAGGGAGCCTTTACTTTAGCACCAGTACTAGTATACTATAACTATATAAAGAAAACAGTAGTAGAGATAAACGTATTAAATTAGGCTTCCGGCAGAGTCCTTTCCCAGTATAATAATAATAGAAAATTAAAACTAGTCGCATTCTTCTCCGTAAAGCACTCTACGCTGAAATATAACTATAAAATCTATAATAAAGAACTCTTAGCTATTATTAAGGCTTTAAAGAAATAGTGTCCTAAGCTATAAGGGACTAAGGAGCCGTTTAAATTTATTACTAACTATAAAAACCTATAGACGTTTATAACTACTAAGCAGCTAAACTAGCGCTAAGTCTAGTAGGCAGAGTTTCTTTTATAGTTTAACTTTATAATTATATATAGACCTAGCAGTAAAGCTACACTCCCTAATACCCTAAGCCAGCTACTAGGAATAAGGCCTAAGGATACTAATAATAAACACCTCCGCCACTAAGCCTAAGTCATTATACCGCCCTAAAAAGTTAACCCTATAATCTTAGAAGAATTACTATATAAGTCCTATAACTCTAACAACATAGAGTTTATAGCTGCTCTAGACCCTAAAATAGCTAAAAAGTTACTAAATAAGTTAATTTAGCTAGGATACTAGGAGAATAAACTTGTAAGAGATATAGTGGTAGCCCTACGTAATTAGAAAGCTTACTATTAGCTAAAGAAGATTAAGAAATTACTTTATTGCGATAAGTTAGAATATAGTATTATTAACGGACAGATCTACTTCCGCTAATATCTCTTTATCCCTAACGCCCTAGACCTCCGCCTAAAAATTACCTATTACTCTTATAGCAGCGGCCCCGCTAGTTACCTTAGCTAGGTTAAAACTCTTAACCTTTTAAACTAAATATACTAGTGGCTAGGAATCTCCTAGTTTACGGCTACCTTTATTAAAGACTATACCCTATACTTTCGTACTAAGACCCCTTATTCTACCCCGCCTGGTTTCCTAAAGCTACTAAAATTACCTACCCGCTTATGGACCAATATCTTAATTAACTATATTATAACGCTACCAGTATACTAACGCTATAGTAAGGCATATAAATATATCCTTATTATTATAGACCGCCTAACTAAAATATAATACCTTATTTTAGTAATAGGACTCTTAATAAAGGAGCTAGTTAATAGCTTTGTTAACAACGTATATAAGCTCTATAGTGCACTAAGTACAATTATCTCTAATCGCGGTATATAATTTATTAGCGACTTTTAGCAATAACTAAGTAAACGCCTTAAGATAACCTTATAATTAAGCTTAGCCTAGTACCTAAAAACAAACGGCTAAACTAAAATTATTAACGCTACCGTAAATAAATACCTCTATGCTTTTATTAGCTTTATATAAGACGACTAAGTTAACTACCTACCGCTTACTAAGTTTGCTATAAATAACCAAGTTAACAAGAGTATAGGCATCTCCCCATTTTTTACAAACTATGGCTTTAACCCTCGCCTTAGAATTAAGCCTACTGGCCCCTACCTATTAACACTATTAGTATAAGTAAAGAAGGAGTTCTTCTACGCAGACTTTATGGCCAACTGCTTTAAGTAAATATTAATATAGCTTAAGGCCCTAGCCTAGATTTTATAGTAACGCTATAAAGATAATGCTAATACCTATAGGGATAAGAGCGCGTTATTCTACAAAGGCAATATAGTTATAGTTAGCTTAAAAAATATAAAGATAAATAGACTTAAAAAGAAATAGGACAATAAATAGGACGGCCTATACCCCGTACTTATAGTATACTAAAGGGTAGTTATAGTAAACCTCCTAGACTATATCTAAGTAAATAAATCCTTTTATATATCTAAGGTCCGCCTCTAGGCTACTAAAGAAATCCCTAGCTAAGCAAATATTAATACCGTAGAGCGCCGTAATATACAAGGACAAGTAGCAGAGAGAGATAATAATAGCAATATAGAAGATAAATAGGAGTTTAAGAAAATCCTTAATGTATATAACGAAGACCCCTAGGGCCTAACTTATAAGATTAAATGGAAATATTATAAGGATACAACCTAGCAGCTAGAGGAAGACCTAAAGGGTTGTAAATAAGCTGTACAGCGCTTTTATAAGCAATACCCTAAAAAGCTAGAACCCCTAAACTAGGCATAAAATAAGGAAAAGTTACGCTAAGGTCGCGGCCGACCACCGTATTAAAATTTGTGGTGGTTAAGATGTTATAAAACTTTAACCGGCGGTTAAAGCTATCTAATTAGCCAAATTCTCGCTAAGAAACGCCATATAGATTAATTCGGGTGGCGGTGTAGAGTTTTATTAACCTTACTTACTAAACTAACTAATTAGGATTTTCCATGCCCGGCATAGAAAATCGCTATTAGTTTAGTTAAGGGCGGTAAGCGGAACTAATATCTTTATGGTAAAAAATAGGCAACCCCGTACACTGCCTATTTTTAAGTTATCTATTTAGTTTAGGGACTAAACCATCTAGGGGAGAGGAGTACTGTCACGGCACTGACCTAACGTATACTGTCTCGTACTATTTCCTTCTATTAGCTGGCCTACTACTAGCGACTTGGCGACCGGCCCTACTATTTATATACAATACCCCCTTTTTACCTTCTTCTCCTCTTTATACCATAACGTAGTTATTTAATCTACTTTATTGCAGCACTGTAACAGTAGGTATGCCTATACTAAGAGTATATACAGCTTAGCTGTCAGACCTTGCGCTACCCATACGGCGGTATAGGCTGTAGAGCTTATAAGGCATTCCAACCGGCAGCCCGTCTAGTCGCGAGACACTGCTGCTATCTTTTTAGTTTGTATGGCCGAGTGGGTTGGGCTTGGGCATAACATTAGCTATAGTATACTTAATAGTTTTAGGGTTTTAATTACCTCTTCCTTATATATAGGTGATCTGCGCTAGCACCGGAGGGTTTTTATAGGTACTTACTGCTAGTAACAGTAGGTCCTTTACTATATTTATAACCGGTATCTCTATATCTAAAGGGTCTATATAGGTATTTACTACCAGTAATAATAGGTCCTCTATTATATTTATAACCGGCGTAAAAAAGGAGTTTTTTTAGCTATAGCGAATAGACTATTTCGCCAGCCTTAATATCTACTAGGAGAGCGTTAAGGGTAACTATTTAAAGATATCTAGGGTCTAAAGTATCCTAGATAAACTATCTAAAATAGAAGCTAATTAATAGATCTGCTTCCGCGAGCCAATCCTATTTAAAAACTATATTATAACTATTAAATAAGCCGCCCTAAAAGGTCTGCGGGCTAATAGTATAAGGGGTACCCTAAGAGTCGCTAGTAGTAACTATTAGATTATAAACATCCTAGATTATTATCTGGTTACTATTAAGGAAACGTATAATAGGTTTACGTAAATATAGCGTATAGCGTATAAGTAGGTTAAATTTATAGACAATATCTTAATTAATAAGGTTAATTTAGCACCCATTATTATATAAAGCATATAGGCGGACTTCGCCCTAGGGCGTATCTATTACAACATATACCACAATACGTTTCTTCTCTCCCTCTATATTAGGCCCTAGTTATAGTTAAAAGAGATACGTTACTAGGGCTTTAGGTTTTCTAAAGCCCAAGCTAACTTCTCTTTATTAGCCTACTTTTAGTATTCCTTATAGTGGCCGCCTGCGGTCCTTTAACTCGCCTATATAACACTAGCATTTAGGGAGTCCCCTAAGCTATCTAGCTTTTAGGTAATCTCCCTAGAAGTTTACTTAAAGCGTCGCCCTTTTTAGGTTCTATTCCCTAAGCCTAACTCTATAGAGCCTATATTACAGCCGCGCTTTATACGCGATAATTTACTATTACTACTTACGTAATCTTCCGCGAGCTTTATAGTATTAAGCAATTACTCTATATAGCGGATTTTGTTAAAGAGGTCTTTAGTGGTTCTTACCCATTAGGCGAAGTTCTAGCGGAAGAGCTCTACTTATAGGTAGGCTAGGAGATATAAGAACTAAAAGTCTACTTATTGTTTAGGATTAACAAAAGGGGTATATAAAAAGAGGTCCTCTAAGCTATATATACAGGCTAGGAAGACGTTAAACCTCTAGTCCTCCTTTATAACAGCTATATAATATATTATAGCATTATTAAGGCGTCTTACTATAGGGTTCCTAATCTAGTCTTAAACTATAGTCTTAAACTCGTCCTATAGTAAAGGACCCTTATCCTTAATACCTAACCGGTGATAAACTAGTTAGGTAATTATCTTTTCTTTTATAAGACCTTTAATAGCCTAGCGCGTACGTCGCTTATAGTTATAGTTAGCGTTATTAACCTTAAATCGGTTCTTAACTACGGCAATCTACCGGTTAAAATGCTGTTAAGTAGTACCGCTAATATTAGGTGGTAACTTCTTAACAAGGGCGTTAAGATTTAATTGGCGTATACGTTCGCTACATAACTTATACTCTTTACTAAAGAGGCAATAGGAGGGCTTTATTAAATCGATAATACTCTATAAGTTAGCAATTTTCTTAGCCAGCTTATCTAGCTCCTTTATATTAGCGGTATTAGGTAGGATGCTAGTAACCTTACTAAGCTCCTATTAAGCCTAGGTATATAAGTTAAACTAGTCTCTAACGTTTATAGATATCTAATTATTTTAAGGTTTAGAAGGTGGCTTAAATGCTACTAGTGTACTTCTAGCGGTCTTATCTATACTAGATCCTAAGGCGTTCTATAGTTATATCGCTAGCGTATTACTATTAGGTATAGGCATTAGTTTTCTTTTTAGAGGTATTATAGAAAAATTAAACCGGCTATTCTCCTAAGGGGATTAGTAAGGATTTAAATGTAAAGTAAGGATATAGATAGGGAGTCCAATAATAGAATAATAGGGTATATTATATAGATAGAGACGAATCCTTAAGGGAAAAGGAGGAGTCTGTATATAAGGTAAGAAGGGTTTTCCCTAGGTATATATAGCGCACGTGCCTTACAGTCGAGTTACCCCTAGGTTGCCCTAGGGTCGTCTATACCTTACGGCTATATAACTATCTACTTAGGTTTTACCTAATAAGTAATGCTATTTAACTATCTATAGTTAATATATAGCCTAAGTTTTCCGTTCTTCTTTAGTATGAATAGTACTGGATATCCCGCTAATAACTATAATAGTCTAATATATCCCTTTTATAGGTTTTCCTAAACAAACTCTTTAAGTGCTCTTAACTCTTCTTTATAAGCTTATAGATTGGAAAAAACTTTAGACTTATTTCTAGTTTTAACTCTATTTTAGTCCTATACTATATACTTTAACAGCTTTTTACTTTCTAAACTCTATAACTTTTTACTATACTTATAGTATCTTTTTAGTACGTAGGTTAACCCCTTTTTAGTTTCCTTATATATTGCTCTAACTTAGTACTATATTATCATAGTTATTATACGCCTCTTATATTATTAAGTATTTTTAATATTAACTTATTCTATAACCTAATTAATCTTTAGATTATATTCTTATAATTAAGGCATTTCTAGTACTGCTTTATCATGTCCTAATAGTAGGATATTAAAAGATATTTTAATTTATCTCCCTTTAATAGTTATCTAAATAGGTCCTGTTTTAAGGTTAATAATACCTCTTTTACTTTATACTGCCATTAAGCCCAGCCTAGATTATATTTTACTATAAATACTACATTAACCTAGAGTGTCCTTAAATTTCTTTAAGGTATTAATTGCTTTAAGTATAGGTGTAGGATCTGGCGCTGCTATAATATCTAATTCCCTAAGAACTAATAGGAAGATAGAAACTGTAGCTGTACTAGTATAGGCCGATAGGTCTGTAATTAGGGGGACGGTTTATTTTTTATTTATTTATACCCGTTATATTATACTACGTATAATACTATATATGCAGTCTTAGGCTATAGCGCTATAGTTCTATATATATAAATCCTTTCTAGGCAGCTTAATATATACTAGTAGCCATATCCTAGTAGTTTATAAACCCCTAAACTACTATTATAGCACTAGTAGAAACTAATAGATATTAGTAGATTATAGCGGATAGTTATAGATAGTTTTATATAGTTTTAGACAGTTGCTATTACGTAACTAGAGGATTATATATAACGTTAAGCGGCGCCATCCTTTGTCTCCTTTCCTTTCTTTAGCTTTAAATCCTTATTTATAGACTACTAATCGTATAGGCTTACGCGTCCCTCTTACTGTGCTTATACCTTAATTAACTAAGTCGCTAATATTATCTAAAGCTTAACTACCCTTTCTTCCTAAGAAGGAACTTAAATATATCTATAGATTATAAACTAGAATAGAATATAGAATTAGACCTAAAGAATATTACTAGAACTAGAAGAATAGAAAAGAATAATAAGACCTATAGAATACGCACAGACTAAAACCCCTATAGAATCCTGCTAAAAGTTACCTAATAACTATACCACAATGCCAAGAAATATAGTAGCTGGTAAAGTAGCTGTAGAACCCTTAAATACCTCTAATAGTAAAACAGCAACTAACTTAAACTTCTAGGTAGAGCTTATAGTAGCTAATACTAAAATTAAACGACTTTAAGAGCTGCCTAAAGCTAGAGAACCCCCTACGCCTAGTAAGGAATTATTAGATACCTAGAGACTTACTATAGTCCTTAAAACTTTAGCCTAATATATAGCATTAGTATTATTACGGTCCGTAAAGGTTGCGGACCCCCTATTACTTATAAACGGAACTAACCCTATATTTAATAACTAAAAGCTTTAATTATAGAATAAGCTTAAAGTTAATGCGGACCACTTCCCTACTACTTAAGCTAAAATGGCCTACGTCTTTAGCTGTACCGGTAGGGACGTATAGACGCACTTATATCCGTGGTATGTATAGGACTCGGTAAATCCCTTCCTCTTTAAAAAAGAGATAATTATTTATCTATCTTCTATTTATAAGGACCCCTTTAAAGTATAGAACGCCTAACTTAATTATAAAAGCCTAAATATAAAAGCAATAGAGACCTTCTTAGCTTTTTAGACCTACTTTCTATACCTAGCCGGCTAGGCTTAAATTCCCTAGGAAGATTTAATGCTAGACCTATTTAATAAGCTTACCCTAGACCTGTAATAAGCCGTACTATTAGTTTTTACTACTATATAGACGCTAAAGGAACTTATAGATTAGTGCTTAGCTATTAACTAAGGCCTTTACTAAATTAAGGCACGTGCTAAATGGTATAAAGCTAAAAACCCTTTAAATTAGACTATAAGCAATATAAGAACGGCCTATAATGTCCTAGTATAATTAGTAACCCCTACAGCACCACCTATATAGCCTGCCGCTAATTTAGTAGCTAGCTGTATAGCTAGTCCTACTATAGGCCTAGCGAATACTCGGCTTATATATAGTAACCCCTATATATAGGCCCTTAGTAATTAAAAAGTTTACTTCTTTTATAGTTAAAAAGGTTACTATATAAAGGATTGCCTAATAAACGCAAAGGTGGATAAAGTTCTATTAATTTAGGAGGATAGTATAAAGTTAGAAAAAAAGGAACCCTAGAGGAAGACTTTTCTTTAGGGTTAAAAGGGATTAATATGTTAGATGTTAATCTAGGTTAGCTAGTTAGTAAAAGAAGCTACACTATCCCTTATACTTTATTCTATAATAGATACTAAGTTTTAACCTCTACTTTAGCTAACTCTAGAGTAAATGCCTTTGCCTTAATAAATACCTAGTATACCGTAAAGCTGGCTAACTTTTTAAATATACTTATTAAAGAACTGCCTAAACTAATTCCTATTTATAGATATAACGGGCAAATAGGGCTACCTATTATAACTATCTTACGGATTTACCTCCGTGTTAATAAACGAAGGTAGTATAACATCCCCTTCCTTATTATAGACCTAGGTAGCTATAATATAATCTTAGGGCAAAAATAGTTAGCTTATTTAGGCTTATAGCTTAACGTATAGAGTAGACGGCTTATCTGGCCTAAAACTCTACCCCTAACCCCTTTCTTTATAAAAAAAATTAGTATTATAATGGAAAACCTTATACGGCCCTAGACTAATACTATTTACTAGGCTAATACTATGCGTAGGGACTAGGCTTTTAAGAAAGATATATAGCTTAATTTATAACGGATCTGTATACTACGTCGCCCCTAGACTACCTATATTACGCTACCTATATTAAAGACCTAGGAAGTTAATAGTAACCTAAAAAAGCCCCCTATAGAGAGCTTAGGCCTTATATAGCTATAAAGAATAGTAAGGGATATTAGACATTATACTAAACTAATAGATTAGAGGGATAATCTATAAAAGATAGAATAGGAGCTAAAAAAGATTATAAACCCTAAACTATAGGGTGCGGTTTAGAAAATGGCTGTAAGGAAACTAGTAGACCTTCTACTAGTTAATATCTACTATATTAGTGCTGTAGAATTCTACTAGAACTTAGTTTAGCCTAATACTATTACCTTTACAACGAGCTTATACAAAATTAATTAAATAATTAAGGAAAAGGGAAGCAAGCTTAGTGGATAAGAAAGTAAGCTTATAGATAAGAAACTAGTAGAATAAAAGCTGCCTTATTAATACTAGAAATTTAAGGACCTATTCTCTAAAGCAGCGTCTAATATACCTCTACCTTATTAACTATATTACTATAAGATTAAGATTAAGCAGGGTAAGGAAAACACCCTTAGCTTTAGCCCCCTTTATAAACAGTTTATTACCGAATTATAGGCTATAAAGTAGTATCTTATTAATAACCTAAATAAGGGCTTTATTAAGCCTAGCTGAGCCCCTTTTACCTCGCCTATTTTCTTTATTAAAAAGCTAAATAAAGGACTTCGCTTCTATATTAACTACTATAAGCTAAATAATATAACCCATAAGGACCGCTATCCGTTACCCCTACTTAATAAGACTTTAGCCTAAATAAGTAGAGCTAAGGTTTTTATAAAGCTTAATATCCGCTAAGCCTTTTACTAAATTAGAATAAACCCTAGGTCTAAAGATTTTGCTATATTTTAGACCTATTACAGAACGTATAAATATAAGGTACTTCCTTTTAGACTAACTAACGGACTAGCTACGTACTAGCGGTATATAAATAATATACTTTTTAACTACCTTAACGACTTCTATACGGCCTATTTAGATAACATTATAATCTACTCTAAGAATAAGCTAAAATATAAGGAGTATATTTATAAAGTTCTATAACGGCTCCGCAAGGCTAGCCTTTAGGTTAATATTAAGAAGTTAAAGTTTAGTGTTAAGCGTATAAAGTACTTAGGTTTTATTATTAGTATAAACGGAATTAAAACCGACCTAGAGAAGATGGCTATAATTAACTAGTAGGCACCTCCACGGACCGTAAAGGGGGTATAATTATTTTTAGGTTTTTATAATTTCTACTAACGCTTTATTAAAAACTATAGCAGGATCGCCTAGCCTCTTAACTATCTTACTAGAAAAGACCAGCCCTTCTGCTTTAACGCTATATATAGGTAGGCCTTTAATAAGCTTAAGAAACGGCTGGTATTAGCTCCCCTACTTGCCTATTTTAACCTAAAACGGCTCTTAATACTAGAAACTAATGCCTTAAATAGCGCGATAGCTAGTATTTTTCCTAGAAGTAGCCGAATGGAAAATAGCACCCTATTATATACTATTTAAAGACTATAATAAATGCTAAGCTAAACTACTATATTTATAATAAAGAAATGCTAGCTATTATCTCTAGCTTTTAGCACTAGCGTATATAGCTAGAGGGGACCCCTAAGCCAATTAAGGTAGTTTTAGATTATAAGGCC